>Ga0123328_1000059_pt1 | contig 96106 bp, 63 predicted proteins | sample BioC12SIPDNA_2_FD_89702 | JGI IMG/M metagenome (GOLD analysis project Ga0123328, IMG submission 89702) | Anaerobic biogas reactor microbial communites from Washington, USA - Biogas_R1_A C12 SIP DNA | ecosystem: Engineered > Bioreactor > Anaerobic > Unclassified | place: Washington, USA...
AGCGTTTCGCCCCGGAGCGCCCGGGCCAGCGGCCACTGGTCTTCCGGCAGCGGGGTTCCGGTGGAGTCCCGTATTTCGACCAGTTCGCGACGATGGTCATAGGCGCTCTGGGCGTCGTGAAAGTCGTTGGGGCCGAACAGCTTCAAGGCTGACGGGTTCATCCGCACCACGCGTCCCGCCCTATCGACCACCACCACGGCCTCACGCATGGTGTCCAGGATCGCCTCCAGGTCCACGGCCTTCAAGTCCGGCTGTGAACCCGGCGTACCACCTGCTGAACTTGGTCCGAAGATCGCTGGCGGCGTCAGTGCCGGTGTCGCCGCTCTGGATGCTTCGGAATCACGGACTTTGGCCGCTCGCTTGCCGGTCATAATCGACTGCAACCTCCCGCCTCAGCCACTCTCAGAAACCAGTGCGTTGCCACCCCCGCAACGCTCGCCCATGCGCACAAACGGAGCCCACCAAGGAGGTCAAGGGTGTGATTATAGCCGATGCTCTGGCCAAGTCCAAGTCTGAAGGCAATGGATTGGCATGTCCAGTATGGCTTTACAGCAGCAACTGCATTTGGGACCGATCAGGACTCACGAATGCCATCGGCCAAAGCGGGGCTGAGCTGCGGCGTGAGCTGCGGCGGATGGACCAGGCGGTAGTGCAGCCGGTCGGCGACCCATCGCCAGGAGAACTCGATTGGTCCAGCGGGCGTGGGAACGACCGCGGCGGACCCGGACCCGGCTGAGACGACCGGATCGACGACGAACCGCCGGAAACCGGGCTCCAGCGGCCGGATGCCCGTCAGGTAGGCGTGGTAGAGGTAGACCGGGATGGCGGACCAGCCGTGGCACAGGCTGCCCGCGTGGTCGAAATCCTCAGCCCCTTGAAGCGTCTCCCAAAAACTCGTGGCGCCCTGACGGAGCATGCCGGACCACTGATCGGCCACCGTCTGGAAGACCCAGCCGCCGTACCGCGGAGCGTCCTGCAGCAGGGCCCAAAACTTGTAGAGCGATTGGCTGAGCGTGGTGGCGACCAGTTCCGTGTCGCTGCGGGCGAGGTGCCGGCGAAGGGCGTCGGTCAGGTTGTCTGGGCAGGCGTCGATGCAGAGGGCCAGAGATTGGGTCAACTCGGCCCAATGATCCGGCGCGTCACAGCCGACGTAGGTCTTGTAGAGCTCGCGCTCGGTGTTCCAGAACTTGGCGTGGAAGCCCGCCCGGACACGTCGGGCCTGTTGTGCGATCCGCTCGGCTGCGGTCGGGTCGTCGGCCGCCCGCGCCAACCGGACGGCGGCGTCGAGGGCCATCACGAAGCATGCATTGAGCGGGGCGTCGAATCGAACGCCGTCCACAAAGACCCGCTCGTAGCCGGGTCCGTATCCACCGGCCAGACCGGCCGCCCAGTCGTAGAAATGCCAGTAGCCATTGCCGGTCGGGCAGGGCAAGACGTCGTCGACCAGGCGCGAGAGGTGCGTGTCCATCATGCGGCTGACCTTGGGCCAGACCGACCGGGCGAGCGAGGCATCGCCCGAATAGAGGTAATGATCGCCCAGGTCGGCCACCCACAACATGCTGAACGACGGGATCGTGAACTCGATCCGGGCCGGCGCGCACATCTCGGTGTAGCCGTCGTCGCGCAACGTCTCGGCGAAGAGCATGAACGAGGCGGCGGGAAAGCGGTACTCGCCGAACGCGTAGTAGCCGCAGAGGGCCTGGTTGCGGGCGTCGTTGGCGTAGAGCGACTGCTCTCGCCACGGGCAATCCTCGTAGTGCTCGTGCATGCACAGTTCGAGCGTCCGCACCGACACGTCGTAGATCGTTCGCAACAGCCAGTCGGAGGTTTCGAACCGACCGCGGTGCTCCAGCGGGTACGGCGTCGGCCGAAGACCCGCGTAGTGCAGCACGAATCGCTTGGCGCCCGAGACGTGCAGTTGGAGATACCGGCCGCCCAGCCGCAGGAACGGGTGCATGAACGTCTGGCGGCCGTCCCTGGCGATGTACCGCGAGGCGAAGTTGCGCGAGTCGGCGTTTCGCGGCCCGATCGACGCCGAGACCCGCAGAATATCCAAATGTTCGCCCCAGGCCACGTCGACGATCGCCCCGGCTGAGGCGTCGATATCCAGTTCCAGCAGGCCCGCTTCCTCGCAGCCCAGGTCGATCACCAGGTAGACGCCGCCGTCGGCCGGCGATTCATGACGCACGTTCAGACCGCGGGCGTTTGGCAACCGCAGGTCGCCGCTGTGGTCGTAGAAATCCTGCGGGTGGCGCGGAGAAAGGAAGTCCGAGAGCATCCGTCGGGCCACGGTGGCATCAGGGTTTGAGGACTCGTCGCGGCGAAAGACACCCTGGGCGATCACGCGAGCGGGCGCCGGCGGTTCGAGGCGGAGTTTCTCGATCGGCCGCTCGTCGCGGACCGGCCACTCATCGGTCGAGAACGTATCCTGAGGCCGGATCGTCTGCCACGGGTCGACGTTTTGAGTCTTTCGCGCGTCATACTCGAACGTCGGGCCCAACGGCCGCGTCACCTCCGGCATCGGACCCTGGCGGTAGGCGCTCTCGGTCCGCCATTGGGTTTGCGGGCCGCTGGCGATCCACGTTTGGCCGTTTCGCAGGGCGTAGATCAGTCCCGCCGGACCTTTGAGGTACCGGAAGAAGTCCTCGCCGACGTGATAGACCACGATCTCGAGGACATTGCGGCCGGCGCGGAGCCGTCGCGTCAGGGCGATCCGGTCGTAGACCTTGCGCCATGGGAAATCGCCGTACTGGTTCCACGCGACGAACTCGCCGTTGAGGTACGCGGCGTAGTCCGAAGCGGCGCTGATGAGCAACTCAGGCACATCGTCCACGCGATCGACGTCGAACTCGTGGCGGAACCGCACGTACTGACCGACCAGTTCGCGGCTTTCCGCCGGCCATACCCATACCGCTCCTGATGCCTGGATTTCCGACGGGGAAACCATGTGGTGCAATCCTTCCTGCAGAGATCGCGGTCGCGCCTGCCGCTATTGCGGCTTAGCCGGCTGGCTCGAATTGGGCCCGATGAAACCCTGTTTTTCGAGATAGAGCAGGACCTCCTGAACGCACTCCTCGGGCGTCATCTCGGTGGTGTCGAGCGACAGTTCCGCGTCGGCTGGGGTCTCGTACGGATCGGAGATGCCGGTGAATTCCTTGATGATGCCGGCCCGCGCCTTGGCGTAGAGGCCCTTGCGGTCGCGCTGCTCGCAGACCTCGACCGGGGTTGCGACGTGGACCAGGACGAAGCCGCCGCCGTCGCCGATCATCCCGCGGACTTCCTTGCGGATGTTGTCGTACGGGGCGATCGGGGCGCAGAGGGCGATGCCGCCGTTCTTGGTGATCTCGGAGGCGACGAAGCCGATCCGCCGGATGTTGATGTCGCGGTGCTCCTTGGAGAATCCCAACTCGGATGAGAGGTGCTTGCGGACCAGGTCGCCGTCGAGCAGGGTCACCGGGCGTCCGCCCATCTCCAGCAGCTTGACCATCAGGACGTTGGCGATGGTGGACTTGCCGGAGCTCGGCAGGCCGGTGAAAAATACGGTGAATCCCTGGCGGCTTCGCGGCGGATAGGTGCGGCGAAGCTCGGTGACCACCTCGGGGAAAGAGAACCACGGCGGGATTTCGCGTCCTTCGGCCAGGCGGTCGCGCAGCTCGGTGCCGGAGAGCGACTTGGGCTTGGCGCCGGCGGGCATTTCGTCTTCCGGCACGTACTCGTCGCGGTCTTCGAGATAGACCATCATCTTGAACGGCACCATTTTCATGCCAAGTTCCTGCTCGTGCTTCTGGAGGAGTTCCTGGGCGTCGTAGGGACCGTAGAACGGCTTGCCCGACGAGTCGGCGCCGGGACCGGCATGGTCGCGGCCGACGATCAGGTGCGTACAGCCGTAGTTCTTGCGGATGATCGCGTGCCAGACCGCTTCGCGCGGCCCGCCCATTCGCATGGCCAGCGGCAGCAGGCTCAGGGCCACCGTGTTTTTGGGATAGTGGCCCAGCACGGCTTGGATGCAGCGGACCCGCGTGTAGTGGTCCACGTCGCCGGGCTTGGTCATGCCGACCACCGGGTGGATCAGCAGGTTGGCGCCCAGGTCGCGGGCGGCGCGGAAGGTCAGTTCCTGGTGGGCCCGGTGCATCGGGTTGCGGGTCTGGAAGGCCACCACCTGCCGCCAGCCTTTCTCGGCGAACTGCCGGCGAAGATCGGCCGGCGTGTCGCGCAGCTCGACGAAATCGTAATGGTGCGGCAGTTGGACGCCTTCGATCACGCCGCCGACGTAGAACGGCTTGGTCTGTCGCTGGAGGTAACCCACAGCCGGGTGCTTTGGATCGCTCGTGCCGAAGACCTTTTGCGCTTCGGCGGCCAGGTCCGGCTGGTATATCTCCTCAACCTTCATCGCGGCCAGCATCACGCCTTCGAAGTCGCGCAGGGCCAGCATGGCTCCCGGCTTGAGCTTGCCCGCGATCTCCTCGGAGACGTCGAGGGTGATCGGCATCGGCCACAGCGTGCCGTCGGCCAGCCGCATCTTGTCGCAAACACTTTCGTAGTCCTTGCGGACCATGAAGCCGCGCAGCGGAGAAAAGCCGCCGTTGAGCAGCAGTTCCAGGTCACAGAGCTGGCGAGGCGTTAAGTCCCACGAGACCCAGTCGCGCGACTGCTCCTTGATCAGGCGGGCCCGATCCTCATTCACCAACAGATTCACCAGTTCCCCCCCGTGCGGTTCAATCAGATGCGAAGACATCTATGGCGTCTCCTGTAAAAAAGCGGCCCGGCCGCCGCCGGCAGACCGGCCTTGACCATAAACACTGTAAAGCGGATATCATACCGGCCGGAACCGCCGCCGCACCACCTTTTTCCCCACCACAGCGATACGCACCCGCCAGTCGGCTTACGGGGCAAACGGCCAGACGATCGGGATCAGCACGCTGGCCAGCAGAAACAGCAGCAGGCTCAGCGGCAGGCCCACCCGCACAAAGTCCGGGAATCGGTAGCCTCCCGGCCCGAAAACCATCATGTTGGTGTGGTAGCCGATGGGCGTGACGAAGCTGGCGGAGGCGGCGAACATGACGGCCATCGCGAACGGGAAGACCAGCACCGCTGCGGCGTTGTTGGTGATCATCTCGGTAAATACCACGGTCAGCAGGTAGACTCCGGCCAAGGCAAAGGCCGGACCCAAACCGCCCGCCCATCCGAAGAAGCCATGCGCCAGCGTCTCGGCCAGACCCGAGTTCTCGATCGCCTTGCCCAGGCCGAACGCGGCGGCGATGGTCAGCAGGACCTGCCAGTCGATGCTGTGCCGGGCGTCGGAGGCTGAGATCGAGCGTGTGGCCACCATCAGTCCAGCGGCCAGGAACGCGGCCAGGACGATCGGCACGGCGCCGGCGGCCATCAACACCACCAGCAGCACCAGCACACCGACCGAAATCGCCATCCGGTCCTCCCGCACCGGCCGGGCCGACTGGATGCTGCTGACCAGGTAGAAATCGGGATTGTTGCGATGGGCCTCCTCGAAGTGCGGACCGGTGGTCAGCAGCAGCGTGTCGCCGCGGCGCAGCACGATATCGCCGATCCGTCCGCTGAGGCGGCCGCCGCCGCGATGCACGGCGATGACCGCTGCGTTATACATCGCCCGGAAGTTCGCGTCGCGGATGTTCTTGCCGATCAGGGGCGAGGTGCCCGAGATCACCGCCTCGGTCAGCCGGCGGTCGTGGCGGCGCGACCCGACGAAATCGCGAGTCTCCGGATCGGCCGGGGCCATGCCCGCGATCCGCTCCAGGTCCACGATCGTATTGACCACGCCGGTGAACGTCAGTTCGTCCTCCGCCTGCAGGACCTCGTCGGGCCCGACCGGCGTGATGATCCGTTCGTCGCGGACGATCTCGACGAGGAACAGGCCGGAGAGGTGGCGAAGGCCGGCCTGCTGAACGGTTTGGCCGATCAGGCGGCAGTTCGGCTGAACGCGCATGTTGACCAGGTACTCGCGCGGACTTTCGCCGAACTGCTCGAGCAGATTCTTGCGATCGGGCAGCAACCGCCGCCCCACCAGCAGCAGGTAGATCACGCCGACCAGGGCCATCGGCACGCCGACCCACGCCGGCTCAAAGAGCGAGATCGGAGCCAGTCCCGCCGGAGCCTCCACACCATCCAGCCGCCGCCACTCCGAGAGGATCAGACCGTTGACCACCAGGTTTGTGCTCGTGCCGATCAGCGTGCACACGCCGCCCAGGATCGCCAGGTACGAGACGGGGATCAGCAGCCGCGACGGCGAGACCCGAAACTTGCGACACCAATCAGCCACCACCGGCATCAGCATCGCCACCACCGGTGTATTGTTCAGGAACGCCGACGAACCGACCACAAACGGCGTCATCCGCAGCAGCGCCCCGCGTTCGCCCCGGGCCGAACCGAGCATCCGCGTTCCCATCACATCGAGAGCCCCCGTTTCCCGCAGTCCGGCCGCCACCACGAACAGGGCCCCCACCGTCAGCACCCCTTCATTGGCGAATCCCGCGAACAGTTCGGCCGGCGTGACGACGCCCGCCAGCGCGGTCAGCACCGCCCCACCCAACAGGATGACGTCCGGCGGGCCCAGGCCCTTGGCCAGGGATACGAACACCAACACCACCACCGCCAGGGTGTACCAGCCCTGCCACTCCATACCGATCTAGCCCGCCTGACCCGCGTCGGCCTCGCCGGCCCGCAGAAGCTCATCGGCCTCGGAACGCTCCTTGGGGCTGAATATCTTGTGTTCCCGATCGATCCGCAGCGCCTCTTCCAGATGGCTGTGCGCCTCCTGCGTCTGGCCGAGCTGCGAGCAGACCCGGGCCAACTGAAGCAATGAACGAGCCCGTCGGGCCGGGTCCTGGCTCAATTCCACGCACATCGCGAAATCCGCTTTGGCGTCATTCAGCCGGTCGGGCATGGCGGCCAGGATCGCTCCGCGGGTATCCCGCAGATGCAGGTTGCGCGGCGCCAGGCGCAGCCCTCGATCCGCCAGTTGCAGGCCTTCCTCCAGCCGACCATCCTCAACTCCAACGATCCAGGCCAGGTCGTTGAGGGCCTGGATGTTGTCCGGACTGGCATCGAGCACCTGTTGGTACAAGGTCTCGGCCCGCTCCGTCTGTCCGGCGTGATAGGCCATCAGGGCCAGCCCCAGCCGGGCTTCGACCATCTGAGGAGCTTGCTGCGTGACGTATTCATAGAGGTCCATCGCACGTTGGGCGCGGTCCGGCGACCCGGTCGCTCCGAGGGCCGAGGCGGCCGCGTACACCACCAACGGATCGGCCTCGGCCCGCCCGCGATAGGCCTCGATCATGGTGTCAAGATCGTCATACTTCTTCTGCGCAGCCAGCAGGAGGACCCGCTCCCTGACCACGGTCGGCGAATTCGGTTCGACCCGCTCGGCCTGCTCGATCCGCTGGGCCGCCTCGTCGAACTGGCCGCCGACACGGTACAGCTCGGCCAAGGCCAGGAGCATGCCGGCGTCCTCGCGGGCCGGCCGGGTCGTCAAGTGAGTCTCCAGTTGACGGATGGCCGCCTCGCGTTCGCCGCCCGCCGTCAGCACCAGCGCTGAGGCCAACCGCAGGCGGTCGCTGTCGGGACGCGCCTCCAGGGCCCGTTCGAGGGCCTGCCTGGCCTCGTCGATCGCCGCCCGGTCCTGAGTCGATACGGCGAGACTGGCCAGGGCGTGGCACGCCTCCGGGTCGGTTGGGGCCGACCGCACCGCCATCTTCGCCAGTTCCAAAGCTGAAGTCGGATCGCCCAGCGAATGCTCGGCATGCGCGCGGGCCAGAAGCAGTTGCGGCTGGTCCGGCTGCGTGGCCAGGGCGCGGATCGCCAGGTCGCGGGCGGCTGCATGGTCGCCGTTCTGGAACGCCAGTTCGATCAGCCGCAGGTGAGCATCCGTCAACATCGGATTCAGTTGCACCGCCCGCTCCAGAAGCGGCCGGACCTGTTCGCGATCCGCGCCGCCTTCGGCCTTGGACATCATCGCAACCCGCAGAAGCAGCAGGTCCGCGTCATCACCCATCCGCTTCTCCAGATCCTCCAGCAGCGCCATGGCCTGTAGGCGATCACCTTCCTTGTCGCGGGAAGCCAGCGCCCGGATCAGGCGCCGAGCCAACGAGGCGTTTTCTACGTGCTTCTCCAACCCCTGCCGCCAGGTCTCGATGGCTTGATCCATCCGACCGGTCTCAGCGTAGAACCGGCCGAGCAACTCGTAGCCCTGGCCGTTGGCGTCCATGTCGGCCAGCTTCACGAAGTCCTTCTCCGCCAGATCGGTCTGGCCGAGGTCCTGATGGAATGCCCCGCGCAGGGCGTGGGCCCGCCGATCGCCTCGCTGCGCCACCGCCGCATCGAGCACGGCGCTGGCCTCGTCCAGCCGACCCGCCGACTGGAGGATCGCGACTCGCGCAGCCAACAGGCCCGACGCACCGGGATGCAGGGCCTGGGCCTGGTCGAGCAGCATCAGGGCTTCGTCGGCGTGACCGCCCTGGCGGCCAAGCACCTGGGCCAGCAGCACGCGGGATTCGACGTCGTTCGGATCGTCCGCAATCCGCAGCCTCAACTCGCCGATCGCCTCGTCCAGTTGTCCGGCGCCGATGGCCATGCGAACGCGACGGTCGCTGCGCGAATGCGGGTCGACCTGCAGTCCATCCAGCACTTCCCGGGCGTCGGCGTAACGGTCCTGATGGTCCAGCAGCGCCACCAACCGGTCCGCCACCTCAACGCTCCCGGGGTTGGCCGAGAGGCTGCGGCGATACAGTTGCTCGGCCCGGGCCAGTTCGCCAAGCTGCTCGTGCATCCGTCCCAACAGCAGGACGGGGGCGGACCACTGCAGATCGGACTCGACGCAACGGCTGAGCATCTCGCCGATCTCCTTGTGGCGGCTGCGCCAGTCGTCGCCGTCCAGCCAGAGGGAGGCCTGATGGAGCCGCCAGAGCAGCCCGCTGGCGCCCTGGGTACTGCGAATCTCATCCACCAGCGTCTGGGCGAATGCCCGATCCTGGCGGATCTCCGGCAGCCGCAGCAGCAGCGAACGGGCGTCCACGTCGTAGACGTCGGCGGCCGCTGCGTCCTTGAGCATCGCCACGCCGGACTGACGGTCGCCCGAGGTGATCTCGAGCAGAGCCAGCTTCAGCCGCAGATCGCGCTGGGCCCGCGGCTCGCCAACCGTGTCGAGTCCCGCGCGAAGGGTGGCGATGGCCTCGGCCGAACGGCCCAGGCCGCTCTGAATCTCGGCCAGCGTCAGGTACGGCGCAACCGCGCCCGCGTGCGTTCGATACGCCTCCCGACAGACCGCGATGGCATCGTCAAGCCGTCCCTGCCGGCCATAGACGCGGGCCAGTTGCATTCGGGCGGTCAGCGCGTCGTCGCCATCCTCGGCGGCCATGGACTTCAACTCGCCCTCGGCCTCATCGAGACGCCCTCTCGCCACCGCCAGCATCGCCTGAAGCACCCGCGCGTCCGCCGACTCGGGGTGCGCCGCGCGCAGGGCGGTCAACTCCGCGGCCAGTTGCGAAAAGGCCTGTTCCCGCCCGTCCTCAGGGCCGGCGGCCGCCGCGTGCATCGCCGCTTCGATCCGCATCAACGTTCCCGCCGGATCGCTCGGATCGAGACGTTCGATCCTCGAGGCGACCTCCACGGCTGAGGCCCAGTCCCGCTGTGAGTTGTGGTGGGCCAGCAGATCGAGCAGCGCCGCCGTGTCGCCCGGGCGATACTCCAGGTACTGCGCGAGCGCCTGTGCGGCGCGTCGGGCCTGCCCCGTCTGACTGTAGCATTCGGCCAGCACCTTCCAGTACAGGGGCCGATTCGGGTTGCGCACGACCACCGGCCCCAGCAGCTCGATCGCCCGGTACGGACGCCCCTCGGCCAGAGCGACAATCGCCTCGAGGTAGATGGTCTCTTCGCTGGCGACGGCGGTCGGCTCCATCCGCCCGAGCAGTTCCAGGTACTCGTCGAGAGCGGTCCGGGCGTCGGCGATCCGACGGCCGGACAGGTAGATTTTTACCGCGGAAGGCAGCACCCGGATCCGATGCCGCTCCTGCTCCAGTCGGTCCAGCGTCTGGTCGGCCAGGGCCGCGGCGGATGCCGTCGCGTCGTTCCCCGCGAACGCCAGTTCCGACTTCTGGACGAACAGGGCCACCAGCCAGTCATTGTAGTCCAGGAAGTAGGGCATGACCGTCTCGCGAGGAAGGCCGTCGATCGCCGCGATCTGGGCGGCGGCGCGATCCGCGTCGCCAAGCTCCATCCACTCCGCAGCGATAGCCAGCCGCACTCGCGGATCGGCCGGGGTCAGCGAGTCGGCGTGTTCCAGATCCCGCCGGGCCAATTCAACCAACTCGGCCCGGGATTTGCCGCTGAAAGCCGGAGCCGTTCGATAGAAACGGCTGCGGGCCACGTAGCTTTCGGCATGGTTCGGATCGTAGGCCACCGCTCGGTCGAGCCACTTGAACGCCTCCTCGACCACGTTTTCGCCCTTTTGCTGCAGGGCGATCCCGCTGAGCAACCGGCACGCGTCGGCGTATTCCGGACACTTCTGTTGACGCTGTTCGATATCCTCGACCAAGCCCAGCAGGTACTCGCTCGCCTGATCGTTGTCCCGCCGCGTGATCAGCGACTTGGCCAGCCAGACTTTGGCCGTCGGGTCGTCAGGAAAATGGTCGAGGCAGAGCCTGGTGATGTAGCCCAGTTCGTCGAAGTTGCGCATGCCCGCGTAGAGACGGGCCAGTTCGTGGTAGGCCTCGCGGTGCTTCGGGTCGTAGCGCAGCAACTGGCGGTAGGCCCCGACCGCCCATCGAATGTTCCTCTCCTCGATCGGCTCAATCGACAGCTCAGCCTTGGCGTACTGCTCCAGAACGGGCAGGTCGTCGGGCCGTCGCGAGAGGTACTCGCGAAGTTGTTTGCGCGCCTCCGGCCAGTCCCCCCGCTGGCAGGCATCCTGCCCGGCGGCCAGGGCCCGCGAGGCCAGGATGTTCCGGCGCACCTGGCGAGCCGCCACCGCAGCCACGCCGAGCCCGACCACCACCAACAACAGGATTACCAGCAGCCGGACGTTCACTCTGGCCCGTGCGATCATCTGCCGTTTCATCGCGTGACACCTCCCAAAATCCCGCGGACAACCCCGCCACTCCACCCGGTCGGGGGCATTATACTATATCTACGCCGCAAAAGCGTCAACGTTTGCCGGCAGGCGAGATCGGGAACGCAACAGATTCAGGAACGCCACGCGCACCGAGCGCAAAGAAATCGCCTTTCCCGGCCAAGCGGCAGGGAAAGGCGATTGTCATTCAACCAACGATCCAGGTTCTCGCTGCTACGCCAGACGGCGTTTGATCCGTCCGACCAGCCAGAGGCCCAAGGCGCCCAGGAGCACCGCACCGGGGGCGGGGATCGGGGTACTGGTCAGCAGCTTGTCCTTGCTGATGATGAAGGTGTCACCGTAGTGACCGAGGACGAAGTCCCACTGGAACGCCCAGGTGGCGTCGCCGGTCAGCGGGCCGTCGTTGTTGTCCAGGTCCGAGGCCACGTCATCCTCGAGCTTGACCAGCGTGCTCGGCCAGGTGTTGACCTCGTACCGGCTCGGATTCGGAGTGACCACCGTCTCGCTGAACATGGTCAGGGCGTCGCGCTGCTCGACCTTGTTGGTGTTGGCCAGTTCCACCGTATCGTCACTGATTGTGCTGTTGAGGTCCAGGTCGGTGTACTGGAAGAAGTGCAGGTCCAGCGCGTCCTGGCACCGGCTGGTGATCTTGATCGTCTCGGCCATATCCGAGGTGAAGCTGCCGATCTCGCCGCCGGTCAGCATGTAGGTGACCTCGACCGTGTAGAGATCGTAGTCATATTTGAGATAGAGGGTGTCATTCTGGCCGCTGGCGTCGCGGTCGGTTGCGTTCGCTGCGACCGGCCCGCCGGAGTGGTCCAGACGATACTCGCGGTCCTGTCCCATCCGCATCCAGAACCACTGCTGCGACAGGTGATTGACTCCCTCAACGTCCCACTCGTACATTCCCGAGCCAGTCGAGTTGTCCAGGACGACCGTGGTATTCAGGTCTTCCAGGATGAACGTATCAGCCATGGCCATCGGGCCAAGAACCACAGCCGCCAGAGCGGCTACGCCAAGCATCACTTTCATATTCCTCATGCCAATTCTCCTGTGAATATAAATCAACCCGTGCTAATAAGGCAACAAAGAAACACTTCCTGCGATGCGGACCGCAGGTGGTTAGCACGTCTGAGGCGGGCCACGACACTCGGTCGCCGCCGGACAGGCCTGGGCTTGACGCCAGACCAGCACCGGCTGCCGCTGAAGGAGAGGACCAGAGGGGATGACCTCGACGATGGCCTCAAAGAGGCAAACCGCAAGATCATTAATATTACTGAGTTTTTCCAGGTCGATGGCGAAGGAGTAGCCGATCTGGCGTGGTCCGCCGGAATGGTACCAGGAAGCGAAATGGCCGAACTGGAATTTCTTGGCCGACCGGCCAGCTTGGAGGGCTCCGAGGCTGCCAAGGCCCAGAAGCATCAGAGCGGCGCTGCCTGGGGTGTCCGGAAGCGACTGGACCTGTTGGGTGTCCTGTTCCGGCGAAAGCCCGGATCCGCCGGGCAGGGCCATGCTGGAGCCGAACTCCGAATCGAGCCACACAATCGGGCCGATCTCGACGGATGGGCTCACGGAACTGGCTGAGAACTCACCAGCCGCGGTTGGCGTCCAGGGCGTAGCAGCCACGTCGGCCTGGACGGCCGGAGCCGCCAGAACCAACGCACCCAACGCCATAGCCGTCCACACCTTCATCTGGTCACCTAACCACTGCCCGAACAAACGCTGCAACCCCTGCGCGTCTGGAGACCAGTATAAGCGAAACCCAACGTTTCTGTCAAACCAAAACCGTCGTCGACTTCTTTCGGCCGGAGAGGGACCAAAGGATCCATCTCCGGCCATAACCTTATGTTTATCGGACCGTTACGTCATACGACGTTTGAACCATCCGACGAAGCCGAACCCAACCAAGCCCAGCACCACGGCCCCGGGGGCCGGCACTGGCGTCGAGCCGCCGATAAAGTGGCTCCCCGCGCTGGGTGCGTTGGGGTCCACCAGGTTTTCTTCGGAGTTAAACCCGGCAACGTGGGCGGCGAAGAAGACGTTGCCTTCGCCGGCGGTGCCGGTCGAGTCGGCGGCAAAGTTCATGGCCACGGCTTGAGCCGGATCGGGCAGCGTGATCGTGAAGATCAACGGATTCTGCCGCGAGTTGCCGGTGCCGTCCTCTGTCACCATGAAACGCCCAAAGCCGTCCATATTCCCGCCGTTGTCGTCCTGCGACCAACCGGTCGGCAAATCGACCGTCCAGGTCGACGGATCGGACGTCACAGCGCTGGTGTAGTTGAAACCGAAGGAGTCGATCCCGTAGTTGTTGATCGGCCCATAGATCGGCATTACGAAGGCGTCCACGGTGAAATCGACGGTTCCGGCGATGGAATCGGCTTCGATGTCCACGCGGCCGTAATTGATTCCGTCGGCAAAGGTGTTCGACTGATCCATGAACCAGGCCCCGGTGGTGATGTCGGCCTGAACGAAGGCCGGCATCAGCACAAAGGCCAGCAGACCCAACCCGGCGGCTAGAACTGTTCTGTGTGTCTTCATATCCAATCCCCCTGATTTACTTGCCCGAACGTCCGAGAATCCCAGCATCTCGAATCCGTTTGGGCCTGTTACCGAATATGGTTCCACTAAAAGCGAAATCCACCCCGAGGATCCGCCCACGTTGCCTTTTGACTTCTCCTCAAAGCTCTCTGCTAGTTCCAGCATACCACCGATTCAGAGAGAAAGTCAAGAGGAATAAGCCGCACGAAGGCTTGATGCACGTCATGAACCGCGGCGCCCGTAACGGCTACGAGGAGAGAAGGGCTCTACGATTCGACCCTGTCGGGCACAGTTCCGGAGGCGGCCCGTTGGTCCTCGATCACGAGCCGATCCAGCAGGATCAGCAATCCGACGAGCATCAGGACCGCCATGGGCATCATGGTCAGCCCGGCGAAATCGTGGAAGAACTTCTCCGCGACCTCGCTGCTGGTCAAGAGGTACAGCTCGGCGGTGATGACGAGCCGGATGATGTTGCAGGCGATGGCGATGGGCACGCTGGAGACCACCAGGACGGCTTTCTGCCACGGCGGACGGTTCACGAAATAGGCCAGGACGGCGGCGACCACGACGAAGGCGGTGAGCATGCGTAGGCCGCTGCACGCCTCAGCGACGGCCAGTTCGGTGCTGCCGTTGAGAGTGATGATGTTGCCGTCGCGGGCGACGCTCATGCCGAACAGTTCGAGCAGGAAGACGGCTCCCGCGGTGGCGTAGCTTTGAAGGGGTCCGCTGATGAGGTTGTGAATTTTCCCGGGCAGCGGGACCATCAGGAAGAGGAACAGAAGTATCCAGCGGGCACGCCAGAAGGCTTGTCGCCCGGCGACGAGCAGGACGAGCCCGGCCAGCGAGAGGACCAGGGAATATCGCTCAGCGGATTCAAAAAGGAAGAGCAACCCATAGGCCCGGGCGAGCTGGGCCACGAGGATCAGGGCGATGCCGCCGACCCACGCGGGACGGATCGTGACGGCTTGAAACTTGCGGCGATCGTGCCAGAGCAGCCACAGGGCGGCGAAGGGGACCAGCAGCCCCACGGAGTAGTTCTGATCGACCTGCCATTCGCGAATGAGCGGGCGGAGGGCCGGCCAGTAGCTCCACATCAGCGCGATCAACAGGACCGCTCCGACGGCAAGGGCGAAAGGCGTGAAGATCGCGCCAGGGGCGGGTTCCTCGATCCGTCGTCTCCTTCTGGCCGGTTTAGTCATGGTCCGCCTCCGAAACAGGGGCGGTGGTCGTGGCGTCGGGCAGCAGACCGGCGATGTGGGGGTCGACGGCGACGGCAAAATCACGGATCGCGTCCAGAGCGGCCTGCGACGAGCGGGAGGAGGCGGAGGAGGCGGTGATCTGGACCTGGGCGACGTACCGGACGCCGCCGGCGCCGCGCCACGCCATGGACCGCAGCAGCGAGACGTCCGGGCTGTACCGGCCGTCCACGATGTAGTAGTTCAAGACGGTAATCTGCTGGTTGCTCAGACCCGGCCGGAAGAATCGGTGAATTCGAACCTGGCGGGTCGTATCGTCGGGCAGTTTCAGGTCGACGGTCTCGGTGTCGTCAACGGTCCATCCGGCTCCGGGATAGCAGACCTCGGGGCGGTGCGGCATCAGGTCGCGGGCGCGGACGCCGTAGGCAATGAAGAGGGCGACGGCTTGGCCGTCGGACCTGACGTACTCGCGGTTGACCAGATCGTCGGCGTCGGTGGTGCGAACGATAGCTGGGTCCAGAGGCACCTCGGCCCCCTGCCAGGGCCCGATCTGCAGCGGCAGGCGCCTTTCGAGTGTGCCGCGTGGAATGGCCAGGCCGGCGCTGGGCCGGGCCAGACGGCCCGCAGCCAGACGGTAGGCGGCACCGGCGCCAACCACCAAAGCAAACGCGACGGCGGCGGCGACGATGACCGATGATCGCTTGGCGTTTTTCTCCATGACCGGGCCCCTTGTATCCAGTCACCCATACTACCGATTATCGGCTTGCGTGTCCACCGGTATGGAGTTCGCAGAGGAACTCGGTCGGCCCGGAGAATCCGGCGCGGGCGAAAAGCGAGGTGGAGGGCGTCTTGCGGTGATAGCCGCGGCTGACCCATCCGCCGACCGGCTGATCGGGAGCGTGGATGAGCGTGGGAACGAGCCTCGGGTCCAGAATGAGCGTGGCGGACACCTGATCGAGCTCGATGGCGAACCGGTTGCCGTCGAGCGCAGCGACCTGGACCTCCTCGGCGAAGTGGAAGCATATCTCGACTCGGTGGCTTTCGCGGGCTGTGAACCCGTCGCGGATCATAAGTCTGCCTTCGGGACCATTGAGGTCAAGCGTGCGGCGGTGGATCACCGGATCGGTCAGGCGGGCGTAGCCGTCGTGCTCCGCGACGATCCGGCCGCCGCGGTCGTTGGCGTCCCATTCGAGGCATTTCGATTGGGCGCGGCGGCCCCAGAGGAACAGGCCCAGCAACTCGGACTGATCGCAGCCGTCAACGGCGGCGGTGTTGTGGGCGCGGGTGCCACGGAAGTAATTGCGCCACTCGGGAAAGGTGAAGTAGTCGTAGGTGCCCGGATCGACCAGCAGATCGCGGCCGTCGAGCCGCAGGACGAAGCTCAGGGCGTCGGCGTGGGCGTGGGCGGCGATGGAGTGATAGCCGTGCTCGCCGCAATCGAACACGACGCTGACGCGGTGATCGCCGCCGGCGTGCTGAAGCAGATACGTGCCGCTGTCGGCAAAGGCCCGCGGGCGCAGGATCGGCTGGTTCGACCGGCGCAAATTCTCGTAATTGGCGCGGCTTTGCGGACCGGCCAGCCAGAACGCTGTTTCGGGGAATTCGTCCGCAACGGCGGCGAAATCCGCACGGTCGAACAGCAAAGCACCGACGGCGAGCCACTGGCGCGGGTCCCGCGGATGGCTGCTCAAATCCAGGACATAACCGTCGTCGGCGTCGCCGAACATCGGCAGATGCCGACCGCCGGCAAGCAGTTCGGCGATGAACTCGAAGATGCGTTCCAGCCGCTGGTCGTAGCCGTCGGGCAGCGTGCGGCCGGTGCGAAGGGCCACGTGGCGGACGGCCAGAAGAAACTGCAGGACGAAGATGTGGTAGCTGGCGGCCTGTTCGCGGGTGCCGCCGTCGGCGTAGGTCTGGCCGAGCATCTCGCGGTAGACGATCCGCAAGGCGCGGTCGGCCCAGGCTGAGGCGTTGCGAATCCGATCGAAGTACGAGGCAGCGACGAAGACACCAGCGGCTTCGCCGATGATGTGGTTGTTGGCTGAGGAGCCTCGGGAGTACTTGCGGGCGATCTCCCAGAGGTGGCGGTGGACGCTGTCGAACAGGCGATGGCGGAACTCGCCGCGGACCAGTTCCGCCTCGCGGATCAGGTCGAGGGCCCAGACCCAGTTGATCAGCCGCAGGCCCAGCTCGAGCGGGCTTCGCCAGTTCATCCCAAGTCCGTAGGGACACGCGCGGAGCCAACCGTCGATCTGATCGACGACGGCCTGGGCATAGCGCAGCTCGCCGGTGGCGCGATAGGCCCGGCCGAGAACCACCATTTGGTGATGGCGGTTGGGCTCCCAGACGAACTTGCAGTCGCCGGTCTCGCGCACGTCGCGGTAGTCGATGGAGGGCGCGAATACCAGCGGTGAAGGCTGGCCCCGTTTGTGGTCACGGTTCCAGTCGATCGGGTCGCCAAGGTGGCGGTCGGTCTGATCGAAGTAGCTTAGCCGATGTTCGACGATGCGGTCAGCCGTGGCGACAAGGGCGTCTCGCCAGGCGTCTTCGTATCCTACGGCGCTCGCTTCGCCGACGGCCACGCCGCAGACGCGGCACGGCGGATCGATCGCACCGTCGCCGTTACGCAGGATTCGTTCCAGCGGCTCAAGACCCTGACGCCGCGACAGCAAAAGGCGGTCGGCGCGGACGACGGCGGCGCCGTGGATGCGCCACGCGATCTCGCCGAGCGACATCGCGCGAAGGCGGCGGACGTACCAGTTCAACGATTGCATGACGCCTCCGATTCGCCGGGCGGTTCCGCCAGCACCTCGCGGACATATCGGCTGACCGTCATGAATCGCACGTCAGCGAAGGAATGCATAAAGCGGAAAAGCTCGGCGTTCATGGCGAAACGTCGTTCGTGGTTTTTCTCGTAGAAGCGGCTTCGGATGGACAACCCGTGCGTCTTGATCTTCCGGAGCCACGAAAGCTCCTTGGCCGGGCGCGGCTCGGTGAACGGAGCGAACTCGAACGGATGGATCAGGTAGACGATGGGTTTGCCGGTCCGACGGGACTCGCAGAGCAGCGTCCGGAAAAGCATCTTCATGAAACCCGTTCCCGCGACGTAGAGCAGGCTGGAGATGAATGGCGCGACGGCGGCGGAGACCGGAATCACCCACAGGCGGCGACCGCCGCGCCGGAACGGATTGTCACGGCGCGGATGGTACGGCAGTCGCGGCGCGGCGATCCAGCCGGGATTGATAAGATTGGAGCTCACCAGATCCACCCGCTGAGAGCAGACCGAGCCGTCGCACAGGTAGCCCAATTCCTCGAGAATCGCCTGCGTCGCGGCGGAGGTCTTGACCCGCGGACCGCGAAACGAGCGGATCGGACGTTCGGCGGTTTGGCGGAGGATGGCGGTGGCCTCGGTCAGGTAACTCCGCTGCATCGACTCGGGCATGGAGGAGTATTCCTCCTCGTCGCCATGGGTCAAGCCGTGGCAGCCGATCTCGTGGCCGTTGGCCACGAGCATGCGAATCTCGTCGGCCAGGACCGGAGCGATGCGGGCGTGGACGAAAAACGTGCCGGCGATCCGCAGATCGCTCAGCAGCGACGCGGCCCGGACGAGGGCGGCTTTTTTGTTTTCGACGGTCACCTCGGGGGTCGGATCGACGTCCCAGGTGATCAGCACCGGAACACTCTGCATCAAGTTCTTCATCCCTGCGAACTTGGCCGTCGGGCGGGTCGGGAACGGCATCGGCGAAGCGTTCCCCCACCCGATGCCGCCACAATAGCGAAGCCGCAGGCCTCTGTCAACGACACGCAGCAAGCGTTCCAGCAGGAGGCTGCCGCCGCTTGGGCACGACCTGACGGCGAAAAAAAACACCCCCTTGACATTGTTGGTCCGATAACCGTATATTCGTCGCTTGGCGGCTCCCACATGAGGGCGTTAGCCGCGACTGCGGTTGACGCCTGGCCGAGCCGGCCGATGACGCGCGACACGAATGACGTTTTGACTTGCCATGATCGCCGCCCAAGCGGATATCGCGTCACTGACCGACCCAATGCCTGCGACATATCCACGATCGCCGTCGCAGGCGCCATGGCTGTATCGACGGTAGTTGTGAGTGGTTGTATTACCGGTGTCGCCGGTTGGGCAGCCCCACGGTTCTTGCCCATCGGCAATGTCGCGACGCGCAGCTTCGCGCGACGTCGGCGCATCGGTTTCACTATATTATGAATTGGCGATCCCGGATGGGCGTAGATCTGCGCCAGATCGGATCAAGCTCATTGATAACTCCACACGGACGTCCGGATATCAGACAGATGGCGTTGGCGGACAACGCATTCGGTGCGGAGCGAGACCATCAGCGGAAAAGACAGGGGCAGGGAAAAAAATCCGCAATGCTTGATCTGCGGGATATAATGTTGTGGACACGATGTGCAGAATATCGGACACGCCAAGATCACCTGTTCTTGGCCCCAACCTGATATAGTCCTTCATATTCCGATGACCCACAAGCACATGCATTTATGATCCTCTGTGATCCTCCGAAGTCCGCCGAGCGGCGGCCGTTTGCCGCTCCCCCTGCGGGTAAACTTCGCTACATTCTTAGACCGATAATGTAGAACGCTGTTGAACAATTGTGCAAAGGAGAGGAACGCGCCATGGATGGAAGAGGTCCCCCCGCCGAATCTGTGTTGAGTTGGACTGACGATTCATCAATTTGTTCCCGGTGCTCGAAAGCGGCCTCGGCAGACCGCAGCAGACTCCAACCCAAGAGCACCGCAACCCAACTTTGACTATTTCCCCCAGATATTCCATAGTTACATCGAGCGGCAATAGCAGAAAGACAGCAGCAGCGTTACGTTGCGCTTAATCTGTCTAATAACTGGAATTACTGTCCGATTGGAGGACAATTCATGTTTCTAGGTCTCCCTGGCGGCAGACGTGATGGTAGCGATGGCGGCACGTCCGCTTCACCCCTGAGACAGACCTCCCTGATTCTGTTCGGTTTCGTGACGACGGTAGGCGTATTGATGGCGGGGGGATGCGTTGAGACGGTACCCCCGGTACCCGATCTTCGAGGCATTTCGATCGCGGGGCCGCAGATGGTCCCCGAAGGCGGCATCGGCAACTTCGCGGCGACGGCCATGTTCGTCGACGGCAGCACACAGGACGTGACCGCGACCGCGGTCTGGTCAATCACCCTGGGCCCCGGCACCATCGACGCGAGCGGTGTCTATACCGCCCCGGCCACGGTCAGCGGCGAGACTCCGGTTCGCGTGCAGGCCAGCTATGCCGGGATGGGGGTGACCGAGTCGGCCAGCATGGACTTCAACGTCGTAACCACGATGGGCGAGGCCAAGAATCTCGAGATCGCGGGACCGGACACGGTGGCCGAAGGCGGCACCGCGAGCTTCATCTCGACGGCCAGCACGGACGAGGGACTTTCGCGCGACGTGACCGGCAATACGCGCTGGGAGATACTCAGCGGTCCGGGCGAGATCTCGCCTTCGGGCTTGTACCGCGCGCCGAGTACGGTGTCGGCGGACACGCCGGTGACAATTGGGGCGACCTACAGCGAAGGCGATCAGGCGTACACGGCCAAGGCCCTGTCGCTGGAGTCGCAGAAGTCCCTGACCATCGTTCGCGGACAGAAGGCCCGGCCGACGGGACTGGCGGTCACCGGAACGACGGTGCTTGGCGAGGGCGCCACGGAGTCGTACCAGGCGACGGTCACTTACGAGGGCGGCGGCAGCGCCGACGTAACGCTGAACGTGGTCTGGTCGATCAGCAGCGGACCGGGCACGATTACCACGGCGGGCGCATACACCGCGCCGGAAGTCTCCGGCGAGACCCCGGTGACCATTCGGGCCAGCTACCAGGAGCGCAATGCCACGGTGGATGCTTCGCTGGACCTGATCGTGATGGATGATGCGGCCCCGGCTCCGGCGTCGCTGACGATCACAGGCCCGGAGGCGGTGAAGGCGGGCGGAAGCTCGGCCTACCGGGTGACCGCGACGTTCACGGACGGCGCGACGGCGGACGTCACCGAAAAGGCGTCATGGACCGTCGCGAGCGGACCGGGCGCGGTCGACGAGGGTGGAGTGTACACAGCCCCGGCGGCGCTGGACGGCGCGACGGCTGCGATGCTCCAGGTCAGCTACGCCCAGAACGGCGTGAGCCTCACCGCTGAGAAGAGCATCACCCTGACCAACGGAACGGCCGGGCTGGACCACGTGATGATCGGCGGCGCCACGACGGTGAATGAGGCCGGCGAGGCCCGCTACATCGCGACGGCCCACTACGCCGACGGAACGACGGCGGACGTGACGGGCCAGGCGGTCTGGACTCTGGTGGCCGGTCCCGGATCGATGGGCGCCGACGGGCGGTACACGGCTCCGGATGTGGTCACGGCGGACACGGCCGTGACGATCCAGGCCGGTTACAGCGAAGGCGGGATCGGGAAGCAAGGCACCCTGAGGATCACGGTGGCCAACACCATTCGGATCCTGGAAGGCCTGACGCTGGACGGTCCGGTGGAGATCGACGAAGGCGGAACCGGCGAGTTTTCGCTGAAGGCGACCTACGACGACGGCGGCACGTCGGACGTGGCGAGCAAGGCGAACTGGTCGGTGGTGGAAGGTTCAGGCGCCTTCATCCGTCCGGGCGTCTATTCGGCTCTGGCGTCGTTGACCGCGGACCAGGCGGTCAAGGTCCAGGCCGCGTACGCCGAGAACAACGTTACCAAGCAGGCGGCCAAGAGCTTTGCGGTCAGGAACACCCGCAAGGAACTGGTTGCCGTGCAGATCGCCGGTCCGGACACGGTCGCGGCGGGCGCCAGCGCCAACTATCAGGCGGTGGCGACCTACGACGACCAGACGACGACGGACGTGACGGGCGCGGCGGAATGGTCGGTGACCTCCGGTCCGGGCCAGATCAGCGCCGGCGTCTATCAGACGCCGACGGACGTGGCGTCGGACGTTTCGGTGATAATCGCGGCCGAGTACGTCGAGGACGCCGCCAGCGTGCAAGGCGACAAGAAGGTCGCCGTGAAGGCGGCCAGCGCGCTGCTGTCGGAGGACTTTGAGAGCTACGCGGACGGCGCGAGCCCGACCAACTGGCTCGACACCGACGTCCAGAGCAGCCTGACCCGCAGCGACGGCATCTTTGCGGTGCACGACGTGGGCGGGACTATGGCGTTTGGAACGCCCGGCGTGTTCAGCGACGCCCATGCCCACTACGTGGCGGGCGGAAGCGAATCGTGGTCGAACTACGAGGTGACCGGGCGAATGATGACCACCACCACGGACGGCAGCCTCGGCGTGACCTTCTATTCGGACTATCCGAACTCGGACACGTACTATCGGCTGCGCCGGTTCGCCGGAACCAGCTTCCACGTCTCGCCGCATCCGAACGGGGACCAGATGAGCGGCGGCGTCACCGACACGCAGGTGACCCCGCAGCCGAACGTCTGGTACCGCTACCGCGTCCAGGTGATTTCGCTGGCCAACCAGACGGTGGTCAAGGCCAAGGTCTGGGCCGACGGGGAGAATGAGCCGACGGCGTGGCAGGCGGACTGCTACGACTCGCGCTCGGCCCGTCGGACCGCCGGCAAGGTCGGGCTCTGGTGCGGCCTGCACGAAGGCAAGTACTGGGACGACTTCCAGGTGCGAAGCCTGGGCGACGCGGGTGAGAACAACCCGCCGACGGCCAACGCCGGACCGGATCAGACGGTCAGCGACAGCGGCGGAAACGGCTCCGAGCAGGTGACGCTCGACGGCTCGGGCTCGAACGATCCGGACGGCGACATCGTCAGCTACGTGTGGCGCGAAGGGACCAACCAGATCGCCACCGGCCCGAATCCGACGGTGACCCTGACGAACGGCGCGCACACGATCACCCTGACCGTGACCGACGACGGGGGTCTGACCGCCAGCGATTCGGTGAGCGTTACGGTCAGTGCGACGACCAACCAGCTTCCGACGGCCAACGCGGGTCCGGACCGGACGGTTACGGACACCGACGACAACGGCAGCCAGCAGGTGACGCTGGACGGTTCGGGTTCCAGCGACTCGGACGGCAGCATCGCCGGCTACGTGTGGCGCAAAGGGACCACCCAGATCGCCACCGGCGCGCGGCCCTCGGTGACGCTGTCGGTCGGCACGCACACGATCACCCTCGAGGTGACCGACGACCGCGGCGGCAAGGACCTCGATACGGTGGTGATCACCGTGGTTCCGCCGCAGTCGGCGGGGTCGTGGACGCCTCCGATCGGCATCCCGGCTCCGAGCTTCGGGATCGAGCAGTCGCACACGATGTACGCCAACGCGACGTTCGACTTCGGAAGCGGCCCTCAGCCGTACCGCAATGCCGGCAACGGCCCGTACACGCACTACGTGGACTGCACCCACTCGGCTGCGACCGACACCAGCAACCCGTACGGCAGCCCGACCAAACCGCGGCGGACCATTCCGCTGAACCTGGCGCCGGGAAGCGTGGTCGAGATCCACGGCGGCCCGTACACCTACACCAACTTCCTGGGCAGCCGCTTGGGGCTGACCGGACGCGGGACGGCGAGCAAGCCGATTTTCGTCCGCGGCTTCAGCGCGGCGAACCTGCCGGTGTTCACGGGCGAGACGGTGATCAAGGCCTCGTACCTGATCCTGGAGAACGTCAAGTTCGACGCGGTCGGCGGCCGGCTCGGCAATATGTCGATCCGGGCTCCGAGCGACCACGTCGCGGTCCGCCATTGCGAGAACACCAACTTCGCCCCGACCTCGTGGTGCGGCGTGTGGGCCACCGCGGTGGGAAGTGAAGCCACACCGTACGTGGACACCAACGACGACATCGTGTTCTACGACAATAAGATATACTACAACGGGAACTGGCGCGACGACCACGAGAACGGCATCCAGTCGATCATCATCCAGAGCGGCACGAATCGGGTGTGGGTGGTGGACAACGAGCTTCACCACAATGGCGAGGACGGCGTGCAGGTGTACCACGGCGGCGGCCGGGCGAACCCGGCAAGCCACGTGTACATCGGCCGCAACGTCATCCACCACAACGGCGAGAACGCGATCGACATCAAGCAGGCGAGCGACGTGATCATCAGCCAGAACGAGGTGTACGGGTTCTACCCGACCGACTACCCGGACTCCGGGTCGGACGGAGCGGCGATCGTGGTGCACTACGACCCGACGCACATCTGGATGCTCTACAACCACGTCTACGACTGCACGATCGGCATCCGCGTCAACGGGGCGATCGACGCCCACCTGATCGGGAACGTGATGCACGACATCCACCACTACGCCAATGACGCGTACGACCCGTACAGCGCCTGGTCGGCCGGCAGCGCGGTGATTTCGTGGGCCACTCCGCTGCTCGAGTTGGTCGGCAACACCATCTACAACTGCGACGCGGGACTCCTCTACCCCGGCGGCGGCCAGTTGAAGGTGCGCATGGCCAACAACATCATCGCCAACATCGCCGAGCCGGCGTACCACATCGGAATCGTGGTCAGCGACGTGGCGAACCTATCGGAGATGCATCACAACCTGATCTGGCAGTCCGGCTCCCTGGGCACGCGGATCCGCTGGGGCGGAACGACCTACTCGCTAGCCGCCTTCAAGGCCGCGTTCGCCAACCAGGGTGAAGGCTGCATCGAAGCCGATCCGAAGTTCGTCAACGCCGGCGCCGATGATTACCACCTGCAGTCGACCAGCCCGGCCGTGGACAAGGGTTGCACGGTGAACGTCTACACGACGTTCCGCAACCTCTACGGTTTGGACATCCAGGTGGACTGCGAGGGCCGGTCGCGTCCGGCGGGCGCCGCCTGCGATATGGGCGCCTACGAGTGCCGGTAAGCTCCGATCCCGGTCGGACGACCTGAAGCGACAACGGGCCCGGAGGGTTTTCCTCCGGGCCCGCTGCTTTTTACCGGAAGGCGCTGGAGCGGCAGAAACGCTATCGCTGTCGGACGGCCACGAGGCTTTTGGGAAGGCCCAGAAACCGCTCGGTGTAGCAGGTGGTGGCGTCGGGAAAGTGCCGTTTGAATCGCCGCCGGTCGTAGAGGCGGAAATCCGCCGTCCACTGCTTGACCCATAGTTTCTTCATGCGTTGCGATAGCCGGTATCGCGAAGACTGGCTGAGGTACTGGACGCCGGGACACCAGGAATGCGTTTCGACCGGGAAGTGACGGTACGGGGTCTGGACGAAATAGCCGGAGGCGATGCGGGCGATCTCGCGGGCGAAGCGGGCCTGGGTGGCTTCGCTGCGGTCGAGAAATTCGCGGTCGGACATCCCGGGCAGTTCGGAACGCGGCACGGTGACGTGCTCGATGACCGAATTGCACCAGACCGCATCGAAGGCGCGATCCTTGACGGGCACCGTTCCGTCGCCGGACAGCAGCATCCAGCCTTCAAAGCCGAAACGTTCCGCGCCCCGCCGCATCGGCCCTTCGTGGATGTCGGCGAGGGTGATCCGGTTGGGCCAGGGATAGAACGAGCCGAGGTAGCTGCCGTCCTCGGAGCCCAGGTCGAGAATCCGGTCGTCTGGGCCCAGGTCCAGCAGTCGCACAAATGTCTCGACGCGCCGGCGGCGAAGCCCAACGGTGATGCGTCGCAGATGGCGTTCGGTCAGGTCGTTCCAGCCCATGGTTCCCTTTCGCTCGAAGCGGCCGATTCTCCCGCGGCGGCGCGACCGGCGATCCGCTGGTCCACGTAGATCGCCTTGCCCTGCGGCGATACGCCGATAGAGTCGCAGATTTCCATGTCGAGGTCAAGCCGCCCGTCCAGCTTGCGCTGGAGGTTCCGCCGGATGCGATGAATATCCTCCTCGCGGAACCCGCCGGCGGGCACGAGGCGAAGACGCGCCCGGCCGGGCGTGTCCTGGACGAACTGGAACCGCCGCACGTGGAGGAACGTCTCGTCGTGCATGTTCAGGGCGGTCCAGGCGATGGCCGAACCGTCGGCGGCGATCAGCACCTCCTGCGTCCGATGGCCCCGGATATCGCGGAGGATCGGCCCGTACCGACCGCAGCGCGGGCAGCGGTCGGCGACATACTCGGCGGTGTCGCCGGAGCGATAGCGAACAAACGGCACGACCTGATTGATGAACCCGGTGGCGACGATCTCGCCCCGCTGTCCCGGCGTGGCGACGGTCCGGCCGGCGCCGTCGAGGAGTTCGAAATAGCCGTAGGTCGGCCAGACGTGGTAGTCGCCGGTGTGTTCGCACTCAGCGGCGAGGACGAGCTTTTCGGTATGGCCGTAGCAGGAGAAGTAGCGGCAGCCGAAGACCTCCTCGACCATCCGTCGCTGATCCGGATAGACGATCTCGGATTCGGCGATGATGCCGCGGATGTTGTCCGGGGCGGACCGGCCGCAGCGGAGAATGTGGCGGGCCAGGGCGAGCACCGATGACGGATAGACGTGCAGGAAGCACGGCCCGAGACCGGCGATGTGGTCCAGATACCGGCCGATGTTCTCGTCGCTCAGATGAAAGCTGCTATAGTAGTGGTGGCGGAGGATCGGCTCGTACTCGTGGTGCAGGCCGTCGGCGTCCGGTCGGACTACGTGGCCTCGCAGCACCGCCAGCGGCATGCCAAGCCGGTATCCGGCCCGCCGCCAACTGGCGACCAGGAAGGCGTACTCGACCGACGACCGGTCGGAGTTGATGTAGAAGTGCAGAGGCATGCCGCTGGTGCCGCCGGTGGAGACCATATCAACCCCGTCCGAACGGGGATTGATCGTGCACATTCGCGGCAGGTGCCGCCGAATGGTCTGGCGGTCGATGGTGGGCAGGCGGCGAAGCTCGTCCGGATCGGCCAGGCTGCGGGGGTCGAATCGGACCTGCCGAAACATCTCTTGATAGAACGGGGTCGTCTCCCCGGCCAACTGCAGGACCTGGCGAAGGCGGTGCAACTGATACCGCCGGATGCGGGAGTCCGTCCAGCGTTCGCTGTGCTCGATGAAGTATGTCTGGCGGCTGAACTGCGAACCCAGCAGGCAGCGCGGCGGCACCAGGGTCAGCGGCTTGGCGGCGAGGCGCTTACAGGCGGGCGGAACCGCTTTGAGCCACCACTGGTAGAGTCGCGAAGCCGTGGAGCCGTGGGCGATTTCGTCAGCCGGCGGACCCAACGGACCTTTCGGCGACGGCTTGGCAGTCGGACTGCGGACCGCTGCGGTCAGGCACTGCTGCCACCGGCGGGTGACGTTCATGATCGCGTTGTTCTCGGCGGCGGCGATGCGGGCCGCCTCCGAGCAGCGTTGCCGGAGGTCCGGATCGGACAGCACGCGGTCGCACCGCGTGGCGTAGGCCTCGAAGTCTCCCGGCGGAACCAGGTAGCCCGTCCGGCCGTCCTGGACCAGATCGCCCAGGTCGCCCACGTCCGCCACCACCGGCACCGCGCCGGCCGCCATCGCCTCGGCCATGGCGATCGACAGCCCTTCGGAACGCGAAGTGAGGACGAAGACCTTTGTCCGCCTCAGCACGTCCTCGACCTCCTGGACGTGGCCCAGGAACTCAACCGTACCGTCCAGTCCCAACCGTGCCGCTTCGTCCCGCATCGCCCGATCGAGGGCGCCACCGCCGACCACCGCCGCCCGCACGTTCGGACGGCGTCGGCAGAGGGCCGCAACGACGTGGAGGAACTGCAGCGGCTGCTTGATCGGTTCAAGCCGCCCGACGTAGGCCAGGTCGTAGACCCGCTCGCGGTCACCGGCGAAACGACTGGCGTCGATACTCCCCGGAATGATCGCCACCGCCCGGACCGACCGGCGGTTCAGAAGGAAATCCCTCGCTCCCGTGCCTCGAACCACCACCGCATCGAAATGATGGACCAACCGCAAGGCCAGACGCTCCAGCAGCGGCGACGGCCAGGCCAGCCGGCCGGAAAGCGGGCACTCGGTGCCGATCCCGCCGCCGATCAGTTCGACGGGGCCGGCGGTCATCTGATAGACGCTGCGAGCCCCGATGGCTGAGGAAACCAGCAGCACCGTCAGTGCTCCTGGAACGATGTGGAACCCCATGATGATGTCCGGCCGCGTGCGGGCGGCCAGACCGGCCACCCAGATCGCCTTCGACGCGGCGCGCCCGAGCAGCCGGGTCAGCCAGGCCGGCGGATGACGGTAGGTGATCTTCTCGTGTTCGTAGGTCGGACCGTCCACCACGGCCACGATCCGCTCAAGGCACTCCGCCTCAGCCAATGGCAACAGGTGCGCCCGACACCAGTTAAGGCTGTCGAACCGCCCGGTCACGATCAGCCGCAGGCCTTTCTCACGCCGCCTCTTCGGCCGGCGCAGCTTCTGGAGCACGCCGACCGCGGCCAGACTCGTCGCGTACAGCGAGGCCTCGGTCGCCCAAACCCCGCAGCCGACCAAACGTTGCCCGATGCTTTTGCCGCTACCGCTCATCGGTCGAATCCCTCGACGGTAAATCGGCGATTTCGAGCTGCCGTCTCCAGCCGCAAGGCATCCGGAACGGCGGATCGGACCCGGCCAGATCGTCCAGACCCAGCGGCTCGGACGATCCGGCCACATGAACCCGCACCTGCTCGCGCGTCGCCGCCAATAGCGGCAGCGGATGGTCCCTCAACGCCCCGTGCAGGATCGGCAGCCGCCGCCAATCCATGCCCATGAACCGCGCGCACGCCAGATCCACCGCCAATGGGTTGGCTCCGGCGATCACCGCCCCGGCCGGCCGCGGCGTCGGGTCCAGCGGCCCTTCGCCTTCTCCGGCGACGATCCCATCGACCACACAGAACACCTGTCGGACCGGGCGATCGTGCAGGCCGCCGTCCGGGTCGGCGTAGAGCAGGATGCGGTTCAGATCGACCGCCATCCGCCAGGTGGTGTCGTTGCCGTGCCAGTTGCCCGAGCGGATGGTGCCGGCGTTGGTGTCGCCGAAGACGAGTTTGCCCAACTCCATGGCCGGCCAAGCCAGCACCGGACGCAGCGGTCCCAGCCGGCGAAAGGCCCGCTTGAACGGCGTGAGAACCGCCCGCTCCAGCCGGTGGATCGCCCGGTCGTCGGGAAACTGATCGCCGCCGTTGGACGGGCTGCCTTCCCGATGATGCGGCAGCCAATTCTTGTTGCCGTTGATGCCGACCAGGTTCTTGAGGTTGACGGTCAGCCCGACCTTCTTGTGCGTCTTGAGCTTCGAAAGGACGATCACGCAGTCGGCCTGAAGGACGGTTCGCGAAATCAGGTATTCGTGAGCGCCGTCGCGATGGTGGCGGCGGACCTCATCGATGTCGTAGTCGGCGCCGTAGATCAGGCCGCACAGGTGCTCCACTTCGGCGAACATCGACCGCTTGCCGAGATTGACCGCGGCGTAACCGGCTGGGTCGCCGGGCAGCCGGTCGTGGCCGACGATCAGGCTGTTGACCAGCCGCGCCTTTTCCGGCCGAAGGTCGATCACCTCGATTTCGAACCCGGCTGCGCGACGGTAGAAGTCCTGGATCTCGTCGAGGCCCGCGATCCGGCGGACGGCATCGAAATCGGCGTCGTTATGCGGTGCATCGGCGATGATGATCCGCCCGCGTCCAGCCAGAGCCTTGTAGGCGTAGTCGACCACGGCGCGAATGACCGAACCGTGGGTAATCAGGCAGTCGCCGTGCCCGGTCTGGGTCTGACGGAAGTCGCGAACGAAGTTGGGCTTCAGGACCACCGTCCGGCCCGGCCCGATGAACCGGCCCAACGGATTCCATTCAGCCGAGCCGAAACGCTCGCGATCGAGGTCCAGCCGGAAAAGAACCTCGCGGACGGCGGCATACGCCTCGTTGCGTTGGTCGCAAAGGGTGGTTTGGTCCAGAGGATACTCGGGATACGCCTCGGACGGCGAGAAAGGCGCGGCGGCGTAGGACCGCGCGCCCAGCGCCATCGCCACGCTCGCGTCGTTCAGAATCCCGGCTGTCTGCCGTTCAATATCCACCATGAATGCCGTTGCGTTCCTCTCCTGTCCCTCGCCAACGCGAGGCCTAGTTCGCGCCTTCGACGCGGGACCGGACACCCCCCTTGCCCGAATCGATCAACGTGCGGTACACCTCGACGGTCTTGCGGGCCACGGTGTCGGGATGGAACCGCTCCATGGCGATGCTCCGCCCCACCTGCCCCATCCGCGCCCGCAGTGCGCAGTCGGTCAGGATCCTGGCCATCCGGTCGGCGATTTCGTCGTGGTCGTCGGGTTCGACCAGGTACCCGGATTCGCCCTCGCGGATCATGAAAGGCATGCCGCAGCGGTTGGACGCGATTACCGGCACTCCCACCGCCATGGCCTCGGCGATGGCCATGGGAGAGTTCTCCTGGCGCGACGGCAACACGAACAGGGCGCTGCGGGCCAGTTCCGCCGGCAGACGGTCGTGGCGAACGTGCCCCAGAAACTCGACCCGATCGGCCAGCTTCTCGCGTTCGATGCAGGCGAGAAGGCGGTCGCGATACTCCTGCTCCCTGGCCTCGCCCGCGATGGCCACGGTCGCCTCAATTCCCCGCCGCCGGACGCGGGCGAACGCCTCGAGCACTCCGAGAGGGTTTTTGCGCTCGGTGATCCATCCGGCAAAAAAGACCCGCCCGGGCTGCTCATCGCGAGAGGTCTCAAAGAAGCGATAGTCCACGGGGTTGTCGATGTCGTGGATCCGGGCTCCGGTCAGCGGCTCGATCATCCGGCGTACGTAGGGCGTGATGGAGATGATGCTGTGCTGGTGGGACAGGCCGTACTTCTCGACCATCCGCCACAGCGGCGAACGTACCCGGGCCGCCAGGTCGCCTTCGGCCTCGAGGTTGGCGTGGTCAAAACCGTGGACGGTGAAGACGAAAGGCAGCGGCAGACCTCCCAACATCAGACCGTGGGTCTCGTGGGCGTGGACGACGTCCGGGTGCAGATCGAGGATGTAGTCCACCAGGCGTCTGCGCCCCGGCCCGCCGAGAATGTCGAGCATCTGCGGCCAACGGGACGCCGGCAGACGGTGAACCGCGGCCCCGTCGTGACGCTCGACCAGGACATCGGCCAGGTCCTTTTCCAGGGTGACCACGTGAATGTCAAGGCCGTCCAGACGGGCCAGCGAACGCACCAGGCTGACGGTCACGGACTCGACCCCGCCTCGCGGCTGATTGACGTCCCGCGGATAGCGACTGAATATGGCGACTCTCACGCCCGCCTCCCTTTGTCCCGCGAGACGTCACGAAAGACTTCCTCGAACATTCGCATGCACGCGTCCAACTGATGGTTGGCCAGGTAATACCCACGGGCCGCCCGCGACGCGGCACTCCATGCTTCGGGCGACCGAAGGGCCTGACGGATGCACCGGGCCAGCCCCGGAACGTCCTGGGCCACCCACCCCAGTTCATTATGACGAACAAGGTCGTCCGGGTCAAAGGTCGAGACGACGGGAACGCCGAGAGACCAAGCCTCAAGGAAGGTGTTGGGAAACCCCTCGTAGGCCGAGGTGCAGCATAGGAGGGAGGCACGTCGATAGAACTCGGGCATCCGGTCGTAGGCCACCCGCCCGTGCATGGTCACGTTGGGCAGCGCCGCTGCACGCTGGAGCAGCGCCCTGGTCTGGTCGTTCTCCGCGTTCGCCGCCCCCACCACCTCGAAGAACACGTCCGGACAGGCTTCGGCCACATCCAGAAGAACGCCCAGACGCTTCTCGGGACTGATGCGGGCTACCCACAGCACGCGGGCGGTCTGCGGGTCGGGTGACTCCGGCGGCTCGTAGTCCGTCTCGTCCGGGCCGTCGGTGGGAGTCCGGATCAGTCGGGATTGCAGACCGAAACCCTCCTGCAGCATCTCCTGCTGGCGGCGGGTCTGGACGACGATCCGGTCGGCATGGGTCAGGCCGTAGCGGTAAAGGAACCGTTCCCGCAGAGGCTTGAGCACCGGCAGCTTGGGATCGCAGTCGGGCTCGCTGGCCACCGAATACACGCTGCTCCGGCCGCGGCGCCGGCACCAGGCCACCATCTGCCCCAAGCCCATGTCGCCGCAGTTGTAGTAGTAGATCTCGGCGTCCGCACGCGTCATCGCTCGCCACAGGCCGGACCAGCGGGGATGGAGGAAGCGGACCACCGGCAAACCCTGGTCGCGGCGGCAGAAGCCCAGGATGCGGATGCCCTCAATGTCGGCCTCCAGACCCTGGCCCACGTCCCACGTGACCATGCTGACCTGATACCCGTGCCGGTTCAGCCATCGAGCCATCGTGGCCTGCTGGTGCTCGATGCCGCCGACGTGGCCGGTGTCCCGTCCGCTGACCGCGCCATAGGCGTTGTGGGCGACAAAGCAGATGCTCGGCTTGTTCGATGTAGGGCATTGCATGGTCATTGTGAAGGTCTCGCTCGTATAGAAAGCTCCCGATGGACGGCCCGGACGGCGGCAATGATCGGAAACGGCAGCAGCATCAGGACCACCCCAGCCCCAATGTGCTCTGCCAGCACCGCCCGCTCAGCGGCCGCGGCCAGAGCCCGCTCCATCAGGTTCGGGTAGACCGCCAGGAGCAGCAGCGCCGCCGCAACTACCGGAATCCTGCGGGTCGGCCTCTGGGCCAACCGAATCGCCAGCAGCAGACCCGGCGGCACGAACACCAGGCACATGTAGAGGAACTTGTAGCCGTCCATGAACCGTGAGTCAGCGGGGAAAAGGAATCGAAAGAGGATCAGGCCCGGCGACAGTTCCAGCGTGGGACTGCGGCGCCGCCCGTCCACGTGGGCGACCAGTTGGTACCCGTTGTAGGTCACGATGACGTGGTGCTCGTCGCGGTCGGCGAAGACGCCGGGCACCACGAGGGCCGGGTGCATGCCGTTGCGACCGGTGGCCGGCGTCCGCAGGCGAAAGGCCAGGGCGTCGCCCTCATCCTGGCCGAGGGTGAAGTTGCGCTGGTGGGGATCGGCCGATAGCGAAACGATGCGGGCGGGACCCCACTGGTCGGTGTCGCCAGTGGCAATCTTCGCTTCGACGGTGAACCGTGAGCTGCGCCGGATGGCGCGGCTCAGTTCGGTCATGGGCGCCTCGCTCTTGAGCCATCCGTGCCTGCCCAACCGTACGCCCTGACCGCTTGCAGCGTCTTGTGGATCGCCCTGCCAGACCAGCCGCGGGTTGCGGCCCGCCAGATCGTTTGGGGACTCCGGCGAAGTCAGGACGTAGTGGGCCAGCGGATCCTCGAGGTCCGAGTTCTGCCCCTTGTCGAAGATGTGGCGGATCTGCTCTTCCGACAGGTCATGGTCGAATATCCTGACTTCACGGACCCGGCCGCGCCACGGGCGTTCACCGTCCGCCTCATTGCCCAGCATCAGATGGAAGCGGTCGTCCCAGCCGTCCAGGCGGCTGGCACGTTGAAAAGGCCCGGCCAGCAGGAGCATGAGCCCCGCGTAGCCCAGAAGTCCCAGCCACAGGGCGCGAGGCGAGGTCCGCCGTCGCAGGAAGTCACCGGCCAGCGAGAGCCCATGGACAACCGTCCGGCCCCAACGCTCCAGAACACCCCACCCCGCCGCCGCCCCCACCGTGTTGGCCGCCAGGTCGAATACTGAACTCAAACGGGCGGGAAGGAATATCTGCAGAAGCTCGACCGCGGCCGAAAGGCCCAGCCCGGCGGCCAGCGCCAGAATCCCCCTGCCACAGCGGCCCAGGCCTCCAGCACCACCCGCATACGCCGCGGCGAAACCCAACGGAAGGAACAAAAAAACGTTGCGCACGACGTCGCCACGCTCCGGCGGGTCGAGCCGGGGCAGGCGGTAATTCAAACCGTAGGGTCCGTCGCCGGAGAAAAAATCGTAGGGAAAGAGGGTGACGGCCACGATGGCAGCCGCCGCCGCGGTCAGCAACCAGACCGCCCAGGTCCTCGAAAAGCCGTCCGGACCTGACCCGGCGCGGTCCGTCAAGGCCGGGCCTCGTTCCCGGCGAGGTTGGGCGGTTGGCGGCTTCATCGTCCCGTGTCACTCTCCACCGTCTGGCGGACCGGAACGGAATGGGATTTCCTGTAGGTCAGCAGCTGGCGAGCCCGCCGTCGCCCGCGGCTGGTGTAGCGGCTCAGGTACCACCGGAACGCCGACAGGCAGACTCCCAGTTTCTGGACGGGCGCGATCGGCATGCCCATGCTCCGCGAACAGATGCTCCGCGTGGCGGGCCAGAAGCTCCGGAAGTTCCGCGAAGCTTTCTTCTCCGCTTCGCCCAGGAAGTCCGCCCGCTTGTGAATGGCCACCGAGTTGGCCTTCTGGCGGAACTTGAAGAGGACCTCCGGCACGTCGGCAAACTGGCCCAGCAGCGACATCAGAGCGACGAGCACGGAGTCGTTGGCGTGAACCCGCGAAATGGGAAGCACCTGTCGCAGCACATCGGTGCGCATCAGACCGTAGAAGAGGACCCAGAAATCCGGGGCCTTCAGGACCCGCCGCAGACGCTGGACCGGGGAGCACACCCCGAGGGTGGAAGTCAGTTGGTGATGGTCGATGAGGCGGAACGGCTGGCCGTCCGGCTCGATCACCAGGCACTTCGGATACGCCAGCACCACGTCGGGCGACGCCATGGCCGCCAGGCACGTAGAGACAAATTGCGGCGCCCACAAGTCGTCGTGACTCGCCCACATGAAGTAGGGCGCCCGCGCCAGTTCCACCACGCGCTCAAAATTGGAGAACGCGCCGATGTTCGCGTCGTTGCGGTAGTAGCGAACCCGCGGATCGCGACGGGCGTACTCCCGGCAGAGCTCGGACGTGCCGTCGGTCGAGGTGTTGTCCGAGAAGATCAACTCCAGATCGCCCATCTCCTGAGCCAGCAGCGAGTCCGCCGCCTCCCGGAGCAGTTCGCCCCCGTTGTAGACCGGCATGCCGATGCTGACCCTCGGTTCACACGCCGTCATGACCTTTCTCCCCCAAAAACCATGGTCTGTTCGCATCCGCCCCACGAGCCTGCCTGTCCCTCATACCCCAGCCCTGCCCTCGAGAAAACGCCTCAATTCGCCGACGTTCCGGAACTCAGCCAGTTGATTCCCGGTGAACTGCACGCCGAAGGACTGCTCGATGCTGACCATCAGGTTGATCTGGGCCACCGAATCCCAGCCGGGAACGTCAGCCGCCGTCGTCTCGTCCGTCAACGCGATGTCCTCGCGGTTCAACACCCCGCGAAAGATCTCCTCAAGACGTTCCTGAACCGTCATCATTCTCCTCCCAGCGGTCGACCAAATCAATGAAACCGTTTTCGATGACCCCCCTGGCCGTTATATTATACTGCCAGACCGTAGTCTTGTCACGATCTTCAATCGCTTCGAAACCGTATCTGCCATAGACGTCGCCGACCATCGCATTCTTCGCCGTCGGAACGTACGTCCCGCGGAGAAGCGAACAACCGAGGCGAAGGGCCTCCACGCAGAGATGATGAAGCATCTGGGCCTCAACCGTCCGACCGATCACCCGGCAACTCATCAGCCACGTGTCGATGTCCAGGACCTCGCCCTCGCGACGGGCGATCGCCACGCTCACCAAACCGTGGTCGGCGAACCGGTCGCGAAGCCGCAGGTACAGGTGCACGCAATCCGGATCCGCCATGAATTCCCGCAGCTTTTCTGCTCCATGGCGCCGCGTGGTCAGGTTGAACTGGTTCGTCTTGCCGATCAACTGGGCGATCCGCGGCAGGTTCAGCTCGTCGAAAGGACGGACGATAGCCCGCATCTTCAGGCTGCGGTGGAAATCCTCGATCGACTCGGCTGAGGATTCGAGATCCGCGATCTGTGCTCGCGCGCGATACTGGTCGGCCCGCTGGGCGTCCTCAACGGTAAACGAAGTCGTCTCGAACATCAGGTATTCGGCGAGCGCCCGCACGTACCGCGACGGATCGGCGGGCAAGCTGATCACGTCCACCTCCGGCAGAAACTGGCGAACCGCTTCGCGCTCCACCGGGTTATCATCGAGAAGGACCAGCGAGTCCAAACCTATATTTAACTTTTCAGCAATTTCACGAATATTCTCCGGCTTTGGCCGCCAGTTGGCCGCAAAAACGGCAATATCGTCGAGCTTGATCCGCATCTCCGGGTGCTTTTCGAACGGTTCGCGAGCGTCAGCGGGGTTGTTCTTGGAGCAGACGGCCAGGATGATCCCCTTGTTCTTGAGCTTGCGGATATACTCCTGGAGGGCAACGTAGGCCTCGCCCTCAACCCCGTCGCCAAGCTTGATGCCCGCCAGCCCGTCTTCGCCGATGACCCCGCCCCAAAGCGTATTGTCCAGGTCCAGCACGAGGCACTTGCGGCTCAGGCCCAGATCGGCGGCGATTACCGCGGCGGTATGGCGGGCCAGAAGTGGGTGGGCCTCCGGTGCCACCGCATACTTGCCCAGGAACCAGAATCGCGGGTCAAACCACCGGTTTTTTCCAAACAGTGAAGATATAAGTTCAGCGTCGATGAAGGATACCCGCCCAGCCGCCTCCTCACCGAGGCGGGAATTGAGCCGTCGGGTCATGGCGTAGCGTGAACCGGGCAGGCGGCTTCCCAGGTGCCCCATGGGTGTTTCGGGAGGCAGGGCGAAGTTGTACTGGACTACCCGGGCGGCGGTCCGCTGTGAAACGGTACGCCATAGCGAGGTCCAGCGCTGCAATTCGGCTTGAATATCCCGATCAGGGTCCTGGCTCAGGTCGGGCAAAGCCAGATCACCCTCATGGACAGCCAGAAGCACGAAATCCGGCCCGAAACCGTACATTGGGCTTTGCGGGTCGATGATCTCCTGGCGGTACTGACCGTAGTGGCCCTGATAGAGTTCAAAGCGGATCCCCAACGGGGCGGCGGCCAACTCCAGCATCGGACCGAACTGGGTCGTCGTGTAACTGCTTAATAAGGCAAGCTTTGCACTGCGTTTGGAGTTCGGCATGGCCTCGACAGGCAGTCTGGCCAACAGCGCAGCGGCGGCCTGCCACGAAGCAAAGTCATCGCCGGAATCAACCACGGCCAGCGTCCAGCGCCACGCCTCCCCGTAGTCTTCCAGATCAATGCAGGTTCGTGCGAGCTTCAGACAGATATGGGCGGGAACAAGTTCGTGCCCTTCGGCGGCGGAACGATAAACGATGAGGGCCTGATCGAACCGCCCTTCCTTGCGCAGACGATCACCCTCGGCGATCGCCTCCCGCCCATCACGACGCTCTACCGCCAGACGGCTCACCGGCCAATTCCTATAACTTCTTTTCCAAGAATCATTTAGCATCCTCTTTGGGCGGCTCGGAGGTCGGCGGAATGATCCGCCCGGGGTTGGCGAAAACCGTGGCGCCCGGCGGGACGTTGGTCATTACGATCGCCCCGGGCCCGATCCGCGCGCCGTCACCGACGGTAATGCTGCCCAGGATCGCCGCGCCAACGCCGATTTCGACCTTATTACCCAATTTCGGCGCTTCGTAGGCCCGATCGTGAGTGGCGGCTCCGATGGTGACGTTGTGGCGGATGAGGCAATCGTCGCCGATGACCGCCTTGGGGTGGATGACGATGCCGCCGTGGTGGGCAATCCAGCACCGGCGGCCGATTTGTGTCGTGCGGTAAAGGTCTATGCCGTAATGATTTCGGACATAGCGATACATGAAGTGGTAGAGTCGGATAAGGATTGGGCGCAGCGGTCCGGAATCGGCGGCCCAGACCCCAAAACGGTAGACCGCGACGGCGCGGAAACCGGGCTGGCTCCAATGGCGACCGCAGGTCTGGTAGTCCTCACGGACCTTCCGCCACATCTCGGAGAAGCTCTTTCGACCACCCGTATTGTCGATTTCGTCTCGCACCATGGACCCGTGATATAGTCTATCGAATTACCGGACGTTTGTTCACCATCTGCATCGGAGTTTTCGGACCAGCCGTTGAAGAATCGCGGCGGGGCGCGAGGTGGTTCCCATGAGCCGGTCAACCATAGCGGCCAGGGCCCGATGTCTGATGGGAGCCGGGACAACGGCAAATCGGTAGCCGTAGTCGGCAAGATGCTCGTAGCCCGCGAAGGCGGAGGCGATGCGAAGCTGCTCGACCGCCGTCAGCTGCGATTTCCACTTGTCGATCTGGCCGATCTCAGGATCCCGCTCATAGGATTCGCGGTCGTAGAACACCTCATTGGTGATGGCCTCTTCGCCGAGATGGCTAAACTGCCCGGGCGAGAGCATCCGATCGGACCATTCAAGTTCCAGAAAACGGCAGACCCGGCGGGTTTCGGCCTCGGGGTCGGAGACAAGCCGTTCGTAGCTGACGGTCAGAACCCGCTGCGAAGCAGCTCCAGCGGCCGCGAATCCGGCGTCGAAGCAGCGTCGGGTGTACTCGATGCCGGCGGCGACACTGTAGGCGTAGGGATGGAGGCTCCATCCGACCTTGCGCGAGCGCCGGCCAACCTGGAGCATGGAGGCGATCACCGCCCGAGGATCGCGGATCACGTGGATCAGCCGAGCGTCGGGAAACAACTCTAGCAGTTGTGGGAATACCAGGACGTTGGGTGGGGTTTTCTCGCTGAGCAACCGGCAGCCGTTTCGGTCAGCCAGGGGCAGCAGAAGGCGCCGAATGAAGTCGCAAACCAGGCGGTCGAGATCTTCCCGGCAGCAGAAGTGATGGATGTAGCGATTGTCGATGGCGCTGCGGATACGGTCGCGGAGTTGGATAATGTCGGGAACGTAGAGAAACTCAGGCCCGCCGAGGATTTCCGGGTGACAGTCGAGCATGTTCTGGAGCAGCGTGGTGCCGGACCGGGGAACGCCGCCGACAAAGATCAGCCGCTGACCACTGAAATCTCTCTGCTCGGACAATGGATTCACCATCCTTCCCGCATTCTATCCGCTGCGTTCTGAACGACGGCATCTGGGTTCGGTAGTCATGGGCGCAGCCCAGAGGGCATCCTGCTCGCGGCGAAGTTGGTCAGCGAGGCGGCCGGGCGGGAGTTCGACGTCGCCGTAGGTCAGGACCTGATCTCTGGCAATGCCCCGGTTCAGACGGCAGCCGAGGGCCAGCCCCATGGGCAGGAGGTTTTCCCGTCGGGCCGGATCGGCGTTTTCGAGCAAACCGTAGCAGGTGAATCCGCCGATGCCGTCGAGGGTTTCGCCGGGCCGAAGGTCGCGTTTGGCGGCGGTGATTACTTCACAGACCGGGCCGCCGAGGGGGGTGACGGCCGGGTCGCCAAACAGGACGGCGCGGGCGACGGTGATCGGAACCTCCAGGTGGCAGAGGTGATATGGCGTGTAGAAAACGTAGAACGGTCCATCGCCCATCTTGTAGTAGCGCAGGTACGGCTGCTGAATGGGATCGTCGCCGTGGCCGATGACAAAGACGCCTGGTCCCGGCTCGGCCCCGAGGAGGTAGTCGACGAGGCCGTCGCCGAGGAGCTGATCGGCGGGAAAGAGGCGCGGCGCGTCGTTGACGTGGGCGGCCCGCGGGCCGTACATGCCGCGTTTGCCGCAGCGCAGGCCGGTGGCGTTGGCGACGACGGCCATTTCCATGGATATCTTGGTGCCGTCGGCGAGCGAGGTGACCATGGCCGGCTTCTGGCCGTGTTTTTCGGCGAAGGCCTTCTGGGTTTCAGGGGTGCGATACGGGTCCTGGAGGCCCTTGATATTGCCGGCCAGGACGGGCCGATAGCCGATGGACCGCACGAAGCGGTAAAGGTTCATGATGACGCCGGGCTGATCGCCGTCGGCGTCGGTCAGGACAACGCCGGCTTGGTCGGCGCGGGTTTTGAGGATCGGCCCGAGCGTGGCGTCGAGCTCAGCATTCATGAGGATCAGGTGTTTCTTGTGCTCGAAGGCCTGGAGGGCGACCCGGGCCCCGTGTTCGACGTCCCCGGTGACCTCGATGATGGCGTCGATAGGTTCGGCGCGGCAGAGGAGGGAAGAATCAGCGGTGACGGCGGGAACATCATGGGCGATGGCGTCATGAAGTTGGCTGAGGCTATCGACGGTTCGCACATCATGCCGGCCGGCCTGGGTGAAGGCGTGAGCGGCGTTTGCGAGGGTGCGGTTGGCGATGGCGGCCAGTCGCATGCCGGGGGTATGGCGGATGATCTGATAGGCGATGCCGCGAGCCATGAAGCCGGCCCCGACCATACCGACTCGGATGGGCGATCCGGAGCGTTCGCGTTCTTGAAGAGCCCTGTCGACGATGATCATGTCCGTCCGCCTTTGGAGGATTGGCGGGTTTCCAAGACAGTCCTATAGAGATTCCAGTAGCGTTCGGCCTCAAGGTCGGTCGAGAATTCGGTTTGGGCCATGCATCGCGCGTTTTCGCCAAGTGTGCGGCGCAGGTCGTGGTCGCGGAGCAGTTGAACGATCCCGTCCCGCAGGTCGTCGGGGTCCTCGGGCTCGGCCAGATAGCCGGTATGGCCCGGCCGCACCAGATCGGGCACGCCGCCGACGCGGAATGAGACGACGGGCACGCCGCAGGCAAGCGATTCGAGAATGACCTGGCCGAAGGCTTCGAGGCGGGTGGGCGACACGAACAGGTCGGCGGCGGCGCAGGCGACGGCGCGAAAGCGGTCGCCGGAGATGAAGCCCATATCGATGCAGGGCACGGGGCAGCCCTGGGCGATGCTGTGGCCCCGATGGCCGGCCAGCAGCAGGACGGTCCGGGCCTTCAGGTCGTCGGGCAAACCGGCGAGGGCCCGCCTGAGCAGATCGGGTCCTTTGTTGTGTTCGCTCAGATCTCGGGCGGCGTAGAGGACGATCTGCTTGTCGAGGGGCAGTCCGAGCAGCCGGCGGCAGAGGGTCCGGTCGATGGGCTCGAAGACGTCGGTATCCACGCCGTTGGGAATCTGGTGGATGGGAAAACGGCTGAGCATGCTCTGGCGGGCCCGCTCGGTATACCACGAGCAGAGCGAAACGACGGTGAGGTCGGATCGGCGGTAGACGCGGTTCTTTAGCCGCCACTGGAGGCGCGTCGTGTCCCGTTTGGTGGAAGGCGGCGCGTCCAGGTGCGGGCATCTTCCGCAACCGGTTTTCCAGCGATCGCAATCGTAGTTGACGGCACAGTGTCCGGTGAGGCACCACATGTCGCGGATGGTCAGGATGGTGGGTTTGGCGCGGGTCAGGCGAGGCAGGACGAGGTAGTTGACGTACCAGTCGCCGCCGTGAAGCCCGTGGAGGTGGACCACGTCGGCGTCCCGGAATCGCGGGTCTCGGAGAAGCAGGAACGAACTGAGCCGGTGGAGATCCCCAAGGCCCAGAGGCGAGGTCAACAGGTAGGTGATCTGGTCGAGATGTTTGAGTCGATCGAAGGCGTGAACTTCGGGCACGCCGGTGAAGGTGCGGCGGCAGAGCATCACGGATTGGGCGCCGCATTTGAGGAGGCTCTGATGGAGGCGCAGGGCGGACATCCCTCCTCCTCCGCCGGCCGGTCCATCGCTGTTGATCAGATGCAGGACTTTCATGATTTCCCCCCCACCGGCGTCCGACCCGCTGGGGGTTGCGGTTCGAAGTCGGGCCAGGCGAGATCCTTTTCGGAGATGATGCGGTGGCCGACGGTCGGCCAGTGAATGCTGAAGATCGGATCGTCCCACCGGACGCCGCGTTCGGCTTGTGGATGGTAAGCCTCGGAGACCTGATAGAATATCTCGGCTTCGTCAACGATGGTCTGGTAGCCATGGGCGAAACCGGCGGGCAGGTAGAGGCATCGGCGGTTGTCGGCGGTCAGTTCGACAGCCAACCACTGAAGATAGGTTCGGGAACTGGGCCGCAGGTCCACCGCAACGTCATAGACCGCCCCTCGGACGCAGCGGACGATCTTGATTTCCTCGTGCGGCGGGGCCTGGAAGTGCATGCCGCGAAGCGTGCCGCGACGGTGGTTATAGGCCAGGTTGCACTGGACGACGCGGGTTTCAAGTCCGTGCCGGCGAAACTCGTCCTGGCACCAGACGCGGGCGAAGCAGCCTCGCGTGTCGGCGTGCGGCTCGATCTCGATGATGAAGAGGCCCTGAAAATTGGTTTCGATGAACTTCATGGGTTCGGGTTTGGCGGAGCGGGCAACGGCTGAAAACCCGCGGTCGCCGCGGGATGGGCGAAGAATTCACGGTACCAGGCGACGGTGCGGAGCAGCCCATCGTCGAGGGAGTGGGCGGGCGTCCATTGCAGGATCCGGCGGGCTTTTGACGCATCGAGGTACTGGTCGCGGATTTCGCCTTGGGCGTTGTCCAGGATGACCGGTTCGAGGTCGGGCCGCTCCATGATCCGCAGGATCAGGTTGGTGATGTCGAGCACGCTGACACGGGATTGGGGGCTGAAGTTGAAGGCGTGGCCGCGGACGTCGGGCCGTTCGGCGTGTTCGGCGAGGCGCAGATACGCTTCGACGATGTCGGCGACGAAGATGTAGTCGCGGATGAACCGGCCGTCGCTTCGGAGGACGGGCCGCTGGCCGAAGTGCGCGGAGCGGATGGTGCCGGGGACGATGCGGCTCCAGTTCAGGTCGCCCCCGCCGTAGATGTTGCCGCAGCGGGCGACGGCGATGGGCATCCCGTAGGTCTCAGCGTACATGGCGGCCAGCAGATCGGCGCAGCTCTTGCTGACGTCGTAAGGGTGCCGGCCGACCAGGGGCATGTCTTCGGTGTAGGGGAGAGTCTGCGGGTGGCCGTAGGCCTTGTCGCTGCTGGCGACGACGATCCGGCGGACGAGGTCGCGGTGGAGGCGGCAGGCTTCGAGAAGGTTGTAGGCGCCGCGGATGTTGGCCTCGAGGGTGGGCCATGGGTTGCGAAAGGCGGTGCCGACGATGGTCTGGGCTCCAAGGTGGATGACGGTGTCGATCTCGTGTTCGTTAACCGCGCGTTCGACGTCGGGAAAGTGTTCGAGCCGCCCGTTGACCACGGTGGTCTTGAATACGTCGCCGCTTCGGATCAACTCCGAGCGCGGATCCCAGTCGCGGATGAAGCAGACGACGGAGGCCTTCTCGGCGAGCAGGCGTTTGACGACCCACGAGCCGACGATGCCGGTGGCCCCGGTGACGAGAATGCGGTGTTGGTTCCAGTTCATGCTCAGTCGTCCCAGATCTTCCAGGCGGCGTTGCCGCTGTCCCAGAGTTCTTCGAGATAGCTGCGTTCGCGGATGGTGTCCATGCAGGACCAGAAGCCCGGATGGCGGTAGCCGACGAGCTGCTCATCGCGGGCTAGTTGGACGAGCGGTCCTCGCTCCCAGACGCACTGGTCATCCTCGATATAGTCGAGCACCTGTCGCTCGAGCACGAAGTATCCGCCGTTGATCCAGCCGTCGGAGTCCGGAGATTTCTCCATGAATTCGGCGACCAGGTCGCTGCGGAAGCCGATCCGCCCGAAACGGGCGGGAGGCAGGACGGCGGTGACGGTGGCGAGCTTTCCGTGGGCCCGGTGGAAGGCGAGCAGATTTCGCAGGTCGATGTCAGCCACGCCGTCGCCGTAGGTGAACATGAAGGTCTGCTCGTCTTGGAGCCACTTGCGAAGGCGTCCGAGTCGTCCACCGGTCTGAGTGTGCAGGCCGGTGTCGACGAGATGGACGTTCCAGTCGGGCTGTTTGTGGCTGTGGACCGCCAGGTTTCCGGTGGCGGTGTTTACGGAGATATCGTTGTTGAGGGTGTTGAAGTTCAGAAAGTAATCCTTGATGTACTCGCCCTTGTAGCCGAGGGCGATGATGAACTCGCTGAAACCGGCGGTGGAATAGATGTTCATGATGTGCCAGAGGATCGGCTTGCCGCCGATCTCGACCATGGGCTTGGGCTTCAGCACGGTTTCTTCTGAAAGGCGGGAGCCGAATCCACCCGCCAGAATGACCACCTTCATCGTCATTGTCTCCTATCAACGGAGCCCGCCTTGTCGTTGGTCCGCCGCACTCAGGTTACCTTCCCGCGGCTGTGGTTGCAAGGGCCGGTGAATACCGGAGGGCGAGCAGAGCTCCGGCACGGCGCCGCAGACGGTGCGCAGGGATTCGTAGTCCAGCCCGATATCCCAGAGGGTCTGCACGGCCCGCTCGATTCGGCGGTTGGGGCAGAGGGAGAGAAAGCTGGCGCCGTAGCCGAGAAGGGCCCACCCGAGGGAGGCATAGCGGCGGAGTCGCCAGAGCAGAGGGCTGCGGGCCAGCAGGTCGGGGGCGGGCAGGCCGCGGGTGTGTGCGATCATGCGTCCCTGTCGAAACGCCCGGCGGCGGACCATCCGCTCGCAGAGGAGTTCCGGCTGGAGGCGGTGCCCCACGATGGCCCGAGGGCAGTAGACGATCGGATGTCCCGCGCGGGACAGGCGGAGCAGAAACGTGGTTTCGCCGCCCATGATGCGGTTTTTGGGGCGAGGTCCGAAGCCGGTGGAAAATCGCCATCCCTCCGCGAAGATGTCGGATCGGAACCAGCAGTTGCCGCCGAAGGGCGTGACCCCGCTGACATAGAGGCCCTCGGTCTCGCCCCGGTCGTGAACGCCGAAACAGAAGGTCTGGATGTCCGGGAAATCCGTCCAGGAGGGCCGGCGGGGCGAGGGCCAGACGGGGTGGATTCTGCCGCCGAAGACGGTGGCACCGGGCCAGCGGTCGCAGGCGGCGGCGATCTGGCGAACCCAATCCCGCCGAGGGGTGATATCGTCATCGGTGATGGCCACGATACGGCCGAGAGGAACCTGATCGAGGGCGCGGTTCCGGGCGAAATTCTGGCCCGGGCGGGGGTCGAAGACGTATCGCAGCCGCATGTGGCGGGCAAAGGCGTCGGCCACCTGGCGGGTTTGATCGGTGCTGTTGTTGTCGGCGACGATCACCTCGACCTCAAGTCCGGCCCGATCGAGGGCGGCGATGTCCGTCAGGGTCCGGCGCAGACTTTCGGCGCGGTTGTAGGTGGTGATCAGAATCGATACATCCGGACGCTCGTCGTTCATGACCGACCCCCTCGTCGTCAAGCGAAGTATCCGGACCTCCCCGCGTAGAAGGCCCCATACCCGATCTGGCTGCCAACGCAGCCCGCCGCCGCCTCCCCCACGGCAGGAACGGCAGCGCGGCTATATTTTAGCAGAAGAGACGGAGCGTTTAAAGATGGAAAACACCTTGGCCGCGACGGCCTGCATATCGGCCCGGTCTTCCGGCTGGAATGCAAAGGCGATGGTGACGGCCATGTAGAAGAGGAACCCGAGGCCGGTGCACAGGCCGAGGCTTGCCCAGGTATCCGGTTGAAAGATGTAACGGAGAATGAACCAGACGGGCAGGGACGCCAGGGCCGGCATCATGCCGGGCCAGTAGGTGCGGCGAAGCCAGCTTCGCAGGTCGACCCCGGCCAGCTTGAATCCCAAGGGCCAGTTGAGGATCGGATCCCCGATGGTCAGGACCAGGAAGGTGGCGAGGCCGGAGCCGACGGCGCCCATGCCGCGGACGCCGACCAGATAGAAGGTCAGGCCCAGATTCACCAGGTGCATGACGAGCAGGCGCAGCGACCAGCCGCGGAGCTGGCCGCGGGCGTGGGCCACTTCGGACATCATGAGATTGCCGAACTGGACCGGAAAGAGCATCAGGAGCAGGAGCATGACCGTGCCGGCCACACGGTATTCGGAGCCGACATAGAGGGTAAACAGCTCGAAGCGGTAGACGATCAGCGGCGCAACCATGCACATCGAGACCCAGAGGGCCAGTCGTCCGCCCCGCAGGTAGGCGTTGCGGAGCCGCTTGTTGCTGCCGATGGCATGCATGGCGGTGATGGCCGGCTGAAGCGGGTGCCGGACGATGCCGGCGCCTTCCTTGATCTGGCGAAGCGGGATGGAGCCGAGATGGAAGACGACCACATCGAAGGGCATGGCCAGCTTGTTGAGGATGATTGGATCAGCGGCCGAACGGATCATGTCGGCCACGCCCATCACGAAGTTCCACGCGCCAAACCCGGTGACCTGCCGGGCGGCCGACCATCGGATGTCGTGGAAGGAAAACCGCAGGGCGGGAACGAGCCGGCGGGAGACGGCGAGGCGGACGAAGAGGCGGACCAGTTGAGCGGTGACCTCGGCCACCACCACCCAGATGATCCGTGGGCTGACGCCCAGGAGGAGCACCAGCAGCAGGGCCAGGCGAAAGAGTTCGGCGACGACGTCGATGCTATTCCAGATCACGAACTTCTGCCGGATGTACATGCCGACGCTGAACGGAGCCGCGGGCAGCCGGGCGGCCAGGGAGAGCACCAGCAGGGCCATCATGATTCGGGCGTCCCAGAGCCGTTCGGGAGGGATGCTCAGGACACGATCGACATACCAGGCGAAGGTGCAGCCGCCGGTCAGCAGCACGAGGCCCGCGGCCAGGAGCAGAGGGAACATGGTCGAGACGATCTGGCGGACCCGGTCTTCGTCGCCGCGGGCGTAGGCCTCGACGGTGTAGCGTCCCAGGCCGCTGGTCAGGATCATGGTCAACAGCGGAGCGAAGGCGATGACCGAGATCAGGACCGGATAGAGGCTGTATTCGGCATCGCTGATGTGCGCCAGCAGGTACTGGTTCATCCAGACCAGAACCGAGACATTCAGAATTCGGGCCCCCAGCGAGCTGGCCGAGTTGATGGCGGTGAGGCGTTTGCTGATTTCGACGCGTTCTTTCATTGCGGTTCCGGTTCTGCAGGCCCGTGACGAGGACGGGCACCAGGATGTCAGCGGCTCCGGTCATGGTCGTTCGTGGCCTCGACCTTCGGAGGGTGCCGACGGTCAGCCGTCGCTCCCGAGGCCGAGGGCCTCCCGGATGGCGGTCCACATTCGACGCTGGGTCAGGTCCCAGGTGAAGCGGGATTCGGCCAGCGTGCGGCCCTGCCGTCCCATTTGGCGGCAGCGTTCGGGATTCGCCAGCAGTTGGTCCAGCCGCGCCGCGAGCATATCGACATCCAGAGGTTCTACACCAAAGCCGGTCTGTCCGTCAATGATGTAGTCGGGAGTGGGACCGCGGCAGGTGCCGACGACGGGCAGGCCGTGGTGCATGGCCTCCAGATAGACCATTCCCATCGCTTCGCGGTGGGTCGGCATGCAAAAGATCGCCGCCCTGGCGTAAAACTCGGGAACAGCGGCAGGAGGCACCCGCCCGACGATTCGGACGGCCGGGTGGTCGACGTCTGGACGACAGCCGACGACGGTCAGGGTGGCGTCCGGATGGCGCGGATACAACTTGAGGAAGGCCTTGACGAGCTCCGGACCGCCCTTGGTCTCCCAGGCGATCCCCACGAAAAGGATGTTCTTGTTCTCGAACCGCTTCGGGTCGGGATGGGGATGAATGGAAACATTGGGGCCGCCTCCGACACAGACGGCTTTGTCGGCGGGCAGGCTGTAGTCCTTGACGAGAACGGATTGGGCGTGGGTGCTCATCGTGAAGACGCGGACGGCCCGCTCGAGGTACTGTTTTTCGAACGGGATGCACTCGGCCCAGTAGTCGACCCGTTCCTGTCCGATGGTGAAATAGCGGTTGCCCAGGACCGGCTGATCGGTGTAGACGAAGACCGGCCCGTGGGCGGGAGGGATGGGCGTCATCGTGCCGATGGAGACGACGAAGTGCGAAGGGTTCCGGCGGTAGAGCGGGAGGACGGAGCTTTCCATGCGGCGCATGAACCATTCGGAGTTTTTGACCGCGTCCATCAGACGGCCCTTGCCCTTGACCAGTACGCGAGGTCCGCCGCGCAACAGGGCGACGGGCAGAGCCCGAAGCTTGAAGGCCGGCCCGCCGAGAACCGTCTCGGTGTCGATGGCCGTCACGTCGGCCTCGGGGAGATTCTGCCGCCAGGCCCGGATGAGGCTTTCGGTGGAGCCGGAGAAGCGTCCGCGATGCAGGAACAGGACGCGCAGGTCGCGGCCGGTCCGCAGGTCGACGCCGGAGAAATCATCGCTGGGTAGAGACATGGTTTTCCACCTTTCGAACGACGTTAGCAATGTGTTCGGCGATCAGGCCTCGGTTGTAGAGGGCGGCGACCTGGCGGTGACCGGCCTCGGCGAGATCCCGCCGCTTCGATTCGTCGGCGAGCAGTTCGAGACAGGCGTCGGCGAACGCTTGCGGCCGGTCGGCCAGAAGAAGATGGCGCCGGTGTTCCAGGTCGAGACCCTCGTTTCCGACGGTCGTGCTGACGACGGGAGTCTTGCGGGCCAGCGACTCGAGAATCTTGAGGCGTGTGACACCCGCGATTCGCAGGGGCACGACGGAAATCGCGGCCTCGGCGACGCAGGATCCAATGTCTGGAACGGCGCCGAGCACGTGCACGTCGCGGCCGTTGTGGAGCTCGCGCAAAGCCGATGAGGGATTGTGGCCGACGATCCGGACGTGGGCGCTGGAGTTCCGGCTGCGAATCCGGGGCAGGATGGAACGAATGAAGAACCAGGCGGCATCGTCGTTCGGGCGATAGTCCATCGAGCCGACGAAGACCATGCGGCCGGGAACGCCAGGGGCAAACTCGACGGGGTCGGGAACCTCGACGGTATTGGGCACCACCGCCACCTTTTCCGGTCGGTTGAGGTAGCGGCGGTCGTCCTCGCTGCAGACCACGACACAGCCGAAGCGGTCCAGCGTTTCCAGTTCGGCCCGCCGCCACGCCCGGGCCTCGACCGTTGCCCGCAGCTTCCTGAACAGCGAGGTGTACACGGCGCGGGCCCGGAGTACTTTGCAGTGCTCCAGGTCATCGAGGTCCAGAACGGCGGCGGGCCCGCCGGGATGGCCCAGCGTCAGAGCGGTCCTGAGTTTGGCGATCCAGACCAGATCGTACGGGGTCTTCAACGCTTCCCGGATCTCCGGAAGCAGCGGGGTGGAGGCGATCTTCTTCTGATCGAGCGGATCGCCGCCCAGCTCGCAGAGCAGTTGGCCCAGCCGCGAACGGGCTCGGACGTTCGACGCGTTGGACTGGTCCGGACGGGGCTGAACGAACACGCGGCGGCAAAGGGAGGCGATCGGCGGCGGAATTGGGCGCGGCGCCCAAGGCAGGACAAGCAGATCGACGTCTCCGCATTGCGAGAGGCCCAGGAGATTCTGGTATTGCCGCTGACGGACCCCGGAATCGGCAGGCCAGGGATAGTCGGCGACGATGTAACAGATTCGTCGCACGGCCCGTTCTGTGGCGGCTGAAGCGGCGGTCAATCGGAACCCCCCTGTCCGAATGGAAGCGGTTGTTCTACCTGTAACCATAGCGATGGTTAAGGCCGCCCGCGATGGCGTCAAATCGGCGAAGGTCCTCCTCGGTGAGCATGGTCCGCCACTTCTCGTCCAGAGTGATCTCGGCGGTCGAGCCCAGGCGCATGGCGTTGCCCAGGATATGCTGCTGGACGGAGCGGAAGTCGCAGGCGGGGGCGGATTCGAGGTCCAGAAAACGGAAGATCCGGTCGAGCGTGTCGCCCGGAGCCCGGCAAAGATCCTCGTAATGGACCTTGAGAACTGAACCGGACGGCCGGGTGCGGAGGATGCGTTCGCACTCGAGATGGGTCCTGCGCCACTCGACGGCCGCCTTGTCCATGCCACAGTTGTAGTGCCGCATGTAGGAGTTGCTGACTCCGCGACCGTCGCGGATCAGGTACAGGACGCGGATATTCCATTGTGGAATGGTCAGGAGCCACTTGAGCCGGATGGGATCCTTGGACCCGTCAAGGAAGATCCGGGCGTCCTGGGCCTCGCAGACGACCTCGGCCAAGACGCGGTTCTTTTCGAGGATCTGTCGCAGGGCTCTGCGCGGTCCGGGCGCGACGGCCAGGGCCAGGCCCCGAAGGGATTCGGCGAACGGACCGCGGATTCCGGCGCGGAGCAGCCGATCGCCGAACGAGCCGGCCTCTCCGCGGATGTCGGTGCCGAAATCGGCCAGATCGAACGGCACGTGGCGGCGGTCCAGCTCCTCGGCGATGCGGGTCCAGAACCCGCACTGGCGGATGTTCTGTCCGCAGGAGCAGAGGTACTGGTCGATATCGCCCATCGAGGTGGCCTTCAACTCACCGATCGTCCCGATCGCCGGGTGGGTCCCGAGCAGGAAGGTCAGCAACGTGGAGCCGGAGTAGCTCGGCGAGAGGATGTATAGAATGTCGTTCACTGGATTCCCCCTGAATAGACGGCGGCGGTCGCAGACGCCGCCGCGGCGGTCCGGGCGCGGGCACGGCGGGCGGCGACCGAGAAACGGGCCGGATAGAGCCGGGCCATGACAGCCACCGGACAGATCAGCGAGAGCATGCTCTCCTTGGGATAGAAAAAGCTCGAAGCCAGGCCGAGAATGGCCACGTTGACGATGGCGACGAACGCCATGCCGCCGACGATGGCGAACAGCGGATCGTCGCGGACGCAGAACAGGCGGTAGCCCATCCAGGCGGTCGAGATAATCAGTCCGAGCACGACGGCCAAGCCGACAATGCCGTGGTCAACCATGATTTCAAGATACGAGTTGTGCGGATGGCCGGTGAAGCGGCCTTCGTTCTGGCTGATGCCGAAAAAGGCGTCGGAGCGGGCGGTTCCGCCCAGGCCGTAACCGATGATCGGCGATTTGGCGATCGCGTCGATGGCGGGCCCCCAGATGTTCTGCGTGCGCCCGGTCGTGACCGCGTTGAGGTTCACCTCCTCCTGCCGGGCCGCCTCGCCGGAGACAGCCAGGTCGAACCGTTCGCCGAGCTGGGGAAATACCACCAGCATCAGCACGGCGCCGGCCGGAAACGCCAGGAGCAGCCACCGCCAGCGGAGCACGCCGAGGATCCCGGCCAGGCCGATGTTGGCCAGATAGGCAGCCAGCGAGTGGCAACCGATCACGCACGGCAGGATGATCACAGCCATGGCGGCTGCGCCCCTGCGCCACCGTCCCCGCACCGCGTAGGCGACGACGATGCTGGACCAGAAGGCCATGGTGACCAATCCGGCCAGATCATTGGCGTGCAGACCGATGAGCTTGTCGAAACGGCGTTTGGCGTCCTCGTAGGTGCCGGTGAAGACGTCGGGCCCCATCGTCTTGTACATCATCAGGGCGTGGAGCAGGCCGAAGAGCAGGATGGTTCCGATGCAGATGGCGGCCCGCTTCCGGGTCCGGCAGCCGTCGTACATCATCACCCCGACCAGGATGTACTTGAGGGGGTTGAACAGGAGGTCAAAGAGCATGTGCACGGTGTCCGGAAAGACGCCGCGCTGAATGATGGTCTGGCGGTCGACGAAAGCCCGCCCGAAACCGACCGTGATCAGCAGGACATAGCCAATCAGGAACAGCAGGAAGTAGTTGGGAGGTTTGGGAAGCGGATCGCGCTGCCGATGCACGATCCACGCCAGGATGACTGCGGCGAGCACGGCGTTCCAGGGGTTCAGGCCGGGAATGCCAAAAAGCCGTTCCGGCATATCGTGGTGCTGCGAGAAGGTGGTCAGCAGCACCAGCCCGCAGAGGGAGATGAGCCAGTCCTTCCAGGCGTAGGCGACCAGGAGGGCGACGACGACGTACAGAATCGCAACGCGAATCGACATGATTGAATGCGGTCGTTAGGGAAAAGTTCTCCGGGTCTGGTCAGATGGTCCGGCCGGGCGGCCAGGCGTGCAGGATCCAGCCCATGTGATAGGGCCGGCTTTCGTAATCGATCCGGATCGGCGGAAACAGCAGGTCGGGCGCGGGCAGACGCAGGCGGGGGTGCATCCGACTTAAGCCGGCTTGAGCCGCGCGGACAAGTCGGCCAGGCTCGCGCCGGGCGACCTTTCGCCAGATCACGGCGGCCCGCTCGTCGATCAGGGACTCGGCCATCTCGGCCGGCGCGGTCAACCACTGGAGGCTGCGTCGGATGGCCGGACGAAAATCCTCGCCGCTGACCGCTGCGCACGCGAAGAGGGCCATCGGGGCCATCGCGTCCTGGTGGACGGCGTAGACCGGGTAGCGTTCCACGACGCGGCCGGTCCGCACGTCGTAGTGCCACCACCACTGTCCGGCCGGGCCCTGAAGCTCGCCCATCCGTTTGGCGCAGGCCGTCGCGGTCTCCAGGGCCGCTTTGTCGCCGGAGAAACGGTGGAAATGGGAGAGGGCCTGGATCGGGTAGACCAGATCGGCAAAGCAGCTCACGTGCCCGCGCAGCCCCGAGGCGTGCGAACCGACGGGCCGGTGAGGGAACAGGTTCGACCGGTGATTGAAAGACGCGACCAAGCGATCGGCCACCGCGCGGGCCAGGCCCGCATCGGTCGGCGCATGGCCTTCGAATGCAAGGGCCGTCAGCGACCACGCCAGTTCGACCGTCGGCACGTCGGCCCGGGCGGGATCCAAAGCCCGCAGACGACTCAGCACGCGGCCCGCTCCGTCATGGCCAAGGGCCCGGATCGCCCAGAGCGTCAGGGCGACTTCGCCGAGGTCCCGCATCGAGTCGAGGCGATCGACCAGGCGATCGCCGACGATGTCAGGACTCAGGCCGCTCAGGACGCAGCCGGCGGTCTGCGCACTCTCGCTCGCCAGTCCGATCAGGACGGTGGCGGTGTAGCGGATGCTCTCGCCCTCGAGCGCCGGATCGCCGGAAGTCCGCCGCAGCCGAAACGCATGAAGCCCCCGGTCCGGGCGGAACATCCGGGCCAGGGCGTCCAGGGCGATCCGGCGCAGACGCTCGACCGTCTGATCGGCCTGGGTCTGTCCGGACGCGGAGCCCACGGTGGCGGTTTCCGACATCAGCGATCCCCCGAAAGCGGGTGCGTCGTCGCCGTTTCCGGCGGCGTTATTTGTCCGAAGCGTGGTAGTAATAGTAGCTGTTGTAGGCCCCGCCGTACCCGGCACGGCGCTGGGCTCCGATGTAGACGGTGCCGATGAGTTTGCCGCCCGCGGTGGTCAGACAGGCGAGGGCGTCGACGATGTCGCTTCTCTGGCAGTGCCCTTCGCGAACGACCATGATCGTCCCGTCGACCATGCGGGAGAGAATGCGCGCGTCGGCCACCGGCAGGACGGGCGAGCTGTCCAACAGGACGATGTCGTACTGGCGGCGCCAGCGCTCGAGGCACGAGGAGAAGGCGCCGTCAGCCAGCAGTTCCGGGTCCGCCTGGTCGCCGTTGCCGCAGGCTCCGGCGGTCAGGACACTGAACCGGGCGGTGTCGGTCTGGCGGATGGCCTCCTGGTCGGAGGCTCGCGAGGTCAGTACCGCAGCCAGACCCGGCGCGTGGTCGATTCCCATGCGGCTGGAGACGCTGGGGTTGCGCATGTCCACGTCGACCAAGAGAACCTTCCGGCCGCAGTGGGCCAGGCTCCGGCCGAGCATGACGGCGACCGTGGTCTTGCCGGCTCCGGCGTCGGCGCTGGTGATCTGGACCACGCTGCCTTTGCGTCCGCCCATCCGCTGGAGCAGCGCCGTGCGGACCATCCGAATATACTCGCTCTGCATGGGATCGTCGGTGAGGTTGCGGCCCTTGGCGTTGCGGACCAGAGGCAGTTGCCCCAGGAACGGGCCCTGCACGGCGTGCTGCACGTCGTTCACCTCCTGAATGGTGGGACTGACGTTGGCCCGGACGTAGGTCAGCACCAACCCCACACCCAATCCGGCCAGGAGAGCCATGCCGGTGAAGACGAGGCGGCGATCCTGGGAAGGTTTGGTCGGCGGCTCAGCCTTGGCCATCAGTTCGATCGAGCCGGGCACGTTGCGTTCCATGTCCTTCTGGTCGAGGCGGCGGCGCACGTCGTCGAAGATCTGCCGCCGGTGCGTAATCAGTTCGTTCTCCTTGGCCAGCAATTGGGCGCTGCTGAAGGCCCGGTCGAACTGGTCGCGTTCTTGGTCGAGACTCTTGAGGAGAATCTGCTCCTGGTACTTGAGCAGGCTGATCCGGCGGTCCAGCGAATGCAGGTCTCCGGCGACGCGGACACCGACCTGGGCGGGCGAAGGCCCCTGTTCGGTCGGCAGCACCGGCTGTTCATCCAGCTGGCGCTGGCGTTCGTCAAGCCGCTCCTGACTGAACTTGATCTGCTCGTTGAGGGCGACGATCCGGGGATGCGACTCGCCGAACTGCTGCAGGGCCAGTTCCTTTTCGTGTCGGGCCGTTTTGAGGGCCAGGTCCAACTGGCGCCATTCGTTGTCGTAGACGTAGCGGAGCCGGTCGGCCTCCTCGAGCGTCTGCTCTTCCGGCGTTCCATCCCGCTGCTCGATCAGGCCGGCCAGTTCGCCTTTCTGCCATTGGGCGATATCCAGTTCGCGGTGCAGCGCCTCGAGTTGGGCCTGCATCTCGTCGAGGCGGACCCGGCGCTTGGAGATCAGCTCATCCGGCGTGCCGGTGCCGAGCTTCTTGCGCAGCTCGGCGGCGAGACGTTCGTGGTTCTCAATTTCCTTGCCGAGCGCGTCGTACTGCTCGGTGAGCCGCCGATACATCATGTCCTCGGTGCGGCTGGAGCTTTCGTGGCTGACGGCCAGGTAATTGTCAATCACGGCGTTGACGATGACCGCGGCGTCCGCGGGGTTCCTGGTGGACATGACCAGGTCGAGATTCTCGCTGCCGCGTCCGGTCTGCACCATCAGTTCCTCGCGCAGGCGTTCCATGTGCGAGATGGGATGGCGTCCGACGAGGGTCACCGCGGGCGTGCGGTACCATTCGGTCGCCCGGACCTTCGGGTCGTCCAGCACCCGCTGGAGCACGGCCGGCCCCTTCATCACCTGCACCTGGTGGTTCTTATAGGAGTCGTAGAAGGGCACGGCCCCGCTGTCCTCGGTCTTGTAGACCAGGTACGGCACGATCGGCCGGACGTGAATGATTCCGCGGGCCCGGTACTCGGGCCGAACCAGCAGCCAGACCGCGGTGACGGCGGGAATCGCCACCAGGAGAGACGCGAGCACCATCGTCCATTTGTAGCGCAGCATCCGGCCGAGGCGGAGATGGCCGATCGGACTTTCCTCCTCCGCGGCCAGCGGGCCCAGGCCGTTGGCGTCTTCCGATCCGCGGACGGGGCCCATCAGGTCCGACGCGACGGCCAGTCCGGCCGGCCCCGCGCTTCGCGGAGGCGGAATTCGCCGTACCGGCAGCCGCAGGGCCGACGTCTCATCCGGCGAAGGCATGCCGTAGTCGGTCTCGTCCAGACCGCGCGGCGACTCGGAACCGAACTCGTCGGCGTAAACGGTTTCCCGCACCACCGGATCGGACGCCCCGGTCTGGTCGTGGAACACGATCTGGATCGAGGCGGCGCAGACCACGTCGCCCTCGTTGAGCACGTGGGACTTGATCGCCCGACCCTGGTAGAAGGTCCTGTTCCGGGATCGCAGGTCGCGCACGACCCACCGGCCGTCACGGGTGCGTTTGAACTTCACGTGCCGCCGCGAGATCACCGTCTCATCGACCCGGATGTCGGCCTCTTCGCCGCGGCCCATGATCAGGGCCTCAGCGTCCAGGGCGAATCGCTCGATCTCGCCGCTGGAGCGGTGCACTTCAATAAACACGCGTGCGTCTTGAGTCATCTCGGTTTTTCCGTTCGGAAACGATCTGGCTCGACCCATCCGATCCCGTCGCGATCGGACGGCCGCCTGCTCAAAAACATACCATGACGGCGACGGCGCTACAAGGCGCCTCACCGAGGCGATCAGGCCCGCACTTCGCGCGACCGCCCGCCCAGGAGCCTGGCCCGGAACACCCTCAGGGCGAACAGGGGCAGCAGGACCTGGCGGCGCCAGCGTTTGGGTTCCTGGATCAGCCGGTAGAGGAACTCGGTGCCGGTCTTGCGGAAGAAGCGGGGCGCCCGCTTGACCTTGCCGCTGAGTACGTCAAAGGTCCCGCCGACGCCCATGCAGAACGGGACTTCCAACTGCCCCCGGTGCCGGTGAATCCAGTACTCCTGCTTCGGCGAGCCCATGGCTACAAAGAGCAGGTCGGGACGGGCCGCGTTGATCTCCTCAACCACCTCGTCGGAGTTCTCGAAGTACCCGTCGCGCCGGCCGGCGATCTGGATCGTCGGGTGCTTTTCGAGCAGTTTCTCGTAGGCGCTGCGGTTGGAATCCGGCGAAGCCCCCAGCAGGAACACCCGCCAGCCCTTCTCGGCCGCCACGGCGGTCAGCGTCATGAACAGATCGACTCCCGTGCACCGGGCCAGTCGCGCATTTTCGAGGATACGCGCCGCCGCGACGATTCCGACGCCGTCGCAGATGCCCATGTCCGCCCGCCCCAGAAGGTCCAGCAGGTTCGGATCGTGAAGCGCGCGGTAAATCTTCTCCGGGTTGATCGCCACGCAGAAGAGCTTCCGGCGGGTCCGAATCGCCTGCTCGACGCACCAGGCGGCATGCGCGTAGGAGTCGAAAGGAGTGACGTTGACGCCGAGGATGTTAAGAGGTGATGGAAACAGATTGTCCGATGTCATGATCATAGCCCCCCACTGATCTGACGAGTTCAATTGACCGATACCGGAACCGGCGGCCTGGCCTGGACCGTCGCCCGCACCGCTTCATGCGGCAGCACGGCCAGGTTGTGCTGGTCGATCAGCCGCACGAACAGGGCCGCCCGGCGCCCCGCCGACTCCAGTGAACCATTGATGCGAACCGCCACTTCGATCTGAAGCGGCGGGCCCTGGCGCCGGTGACGGACGGGCACGCTCATGTTGACCGTCTCGTGCACGGCGAACTCCCGCTCGCCGGTCCGCCAGACCAGCGTCCGCAGTTTGCCGTCGCGATTCACCACGTTCAGGGCCAGCCAGACAAAGTCCATCTCCGCCGCCGCCGCGCAGGCCGCCTTCCACCATTCGTCGAACGTCCGGGCCTGGCGGATCCGCAATTGGACGTGCTCGAAGCTGCGCTTCTCTTCCTTGGCGTCGCGGGAGATCGCCAGGTTCTTCCTCAGGATCAGGAAGCTCTCGCGGAAATCGACCGCGCCGACGACGCGGAAGATCAGGGCCATGAACAGCACGACCGCCGCAAAGACGACAATCATGCCCTCGTCCCGGATCACCATCATGGCCACTCCCAGGCCGGCGGCGATCACCGTCACCGCGTACATCAGGATCACCGCGTGGCGGTGGTCCAAGCCCATATCGAGCAGGCGGTGATGGATGTGCCCGCGATCGGGGGCGAAGCACGATCGGCGTTCCAGGATCCGCCGCAGCATGCTGAACAGCGTGTCGAAGATTGGGATGCCCAGGGCCAGCATGGGCAGGGCCAGACCGACCACCATCGCCGTCTTGCTCACGCACATGACACTGGTGGTGGCCAGGACGAAGCCCAGGAAGAGGCTGCCGCAATCGCCCATGAACACCTTGGCGGGATTGAAGTTGAAGAAGAGAAACCCGGTGATGCTGCCGAGAAGGGCGATCATGAGGATGCCCATCACGACCTGTCCGGTGTGGAAGGCGAAGACGGCGATGACGCCGCAGGCGATGGCCGAGATGCCCGCGGCCAACCCGTCCAGGCCGTCGATGAGGTTCACCGCGTTGGTGATCCCCACGATCCAGAACACGGTGATCGGCCAGGAGAGCAGTCCAAAATGAACGACCATGTCCTGGCTAATGTCGATCTCTTCAATGCGAACGCCGAAGGCACAGACCAGCAGGGCCGCCCCGATCTGGAACGCCAGCTTGGCCCGGGCGGGCAGGTTTCGCACGTCGTCGATCAAGCCGGAGACAAAGATCAGAATACTCGCGACGATCAGACCCACCAGTTGGGTGCGGATGCCGCGGACGGCTTCGCCCACCCCGTTGTCCAGGGCCAGGATCAGGCCGGTGGTGGTGAGCATGGCGAAGACGATGGCCACGCCGCCGATGCGGGGGGTGACCGCCGCATGCACCTTGCGCACGTTCGGAGCGTCCACGATTCCCATCCGCTGACCGATGCGGATGACCACCGGAGTGGCCAGCAGGGCCAGCAGGGCCGAGGCGAAATACACCATAATGTACGTTGTCACTTGCCCTCCCCCTGGCGTCGGGCCTCACTGGCCGACCGCCAAAGAACGACGCTACCTATCCGATCGGCTCCAACAGATCGCCGTCGATCTCCATGACGGCGCCTTGGCCGAGCATACTGACTTCCAGAACGAGGCGTGCCCGATGGGTCCTCTGGACCACCACGCCCTCAAGCCCCTTGAATGCCCCCGCCTTCACGCGGCAGCGCGTGCCGACCGCGGCGTGCGGATATGGGTCCAGTTCGGCTTGGCCGGCCAGAGCCTGCTCGACGGCCGACAACTCGGCCACCAGTCGCCGCTGATCGGCCACATCGATGGTCTGGCACAGGCGGTTGGTCCGCAAAGCCCGGTGGCGGTCCTCATCGGCCCCGCAGAAGAATACGTAGGACGGAAACAGTGGCATCAGCACCCGACGCTTCCGCCCGCCCGAAATCTTGACCCGCTCGACCATGGGCAGGAAGTAGGCTACGCCCATCTCAAGTAAGTCCCAGGCAAAAGTCTTCTCGAACCGCGCCTTGGTGTGGCCTACCCACCAGTGACCGGCGAAGTCGTCAATCGGCCGGTCCTGCGGCGATTTGAGCGGCGGGTTTTCCGACAATTTCAACATTCCCGGCTATCCAGCAAAGCCGTCCGCGCGAACTCCGTCCCCGTCGGTGCACCGACGAGGTTCGCTCCTCATTCAATCTGTCAACCGACACCGGCTCGGAACCGTTTCGCCGGTCCGATCAGTCCGTGCGTCTGGCCGACCTCCGCCGCCTGTCGGGCAGCGGCAACGGCAACATTAAAAAGCCATCGCTCCGAGCAGACGAACCGCCGCGGAACGACGCTGCACCCTCGACGAGCGCACCTGTACGACCTCACGCGGTTGATTCAGCCAGTTGAAATCCCCCTCGACGCCCGGAAGGGCGACTGCTACACCCGCCGCAGGAGTGGCGGGCACTGTTCCGGCGATCTGTTCCATCGCGCCGGATCCGACATGCAGCCATGATCCGACGCCGCCAGGGGAATGACCTATGCTTCTCAGACGTTGTCTCACCTGTCAATCATCCTCTTGACCCGCATCCGTATCCATGCACTGGACCGCTCACAATCATCCCTGAAATCGTTGCCCTGGGTCTTCCAATCGTTGACCCTGTTGAACCGCACACATCCCCACCGGATACGTTGCTATCTCTACCTCTCGCGATCCAGCTCGTCGCTCTGGCGTCCCCGGCCCGTTCCCCTAGCAATGTAGGCTACAGTATTTTAATGTACGGGAAGTTTTTGTTTTCTGCAACAGAAAAGTTGCTCCCGACGTTCGAGAGTCGCTAGGCCCCTTCGCCCAGACCGTTGTGTAAGTCCGGAAACAACAAGACTATAGGACATATGCGGATTGCCATCGGGGTTTGCCGACCGGTGAACGCGGGAAATGCCCGATGGCCGGTTTGGCAGTTCTTCCTGCGGCGCAAGTGGATAGAAGCGCCAGGCGGGAAAACGCTGCCCGGAGGGAGGGTCGGCGCGTACCATTCGAGCGGACGACGCGTGTTCCATTCGCCTTGGAACTCACCGGGATACGCCCCCGCGACGGTCAGTGCGACGGCTGGTCGTCCGGCAGCCGGGGCGGCATGTCGGGCGGGGCCTCCACAGGTCCGGTAATCAGCCGGGCCCCTTCCCGAGGCGGCCCAAAGCTGCGAAGCTCCTCAGCCATTGTCCGCAGGCGGTGGTCCACCAGCCAGTGAAACGTCCCTTCCTCGTCGGGCGAACCGGCGCGGATGCCGCTGAGCACCTCCATGCCCTGATCGACGGTCTCGACCGGGTAGACGTGGAATCGCCCCGAACCGATCACCTCACGGACGTCGTCGCGGAGCAGGAGGTTCTTGACGTTGCTGGCGGGAATGCAGACCCCCTGCCGTCCGGTCAGGCCGGCTTCGCGGCAGACGTCGAAGAAACCCTCGACCTTCTCGTTGACCCCGCCGATGGCCTGGATCTGGCCCCACTGGTTGATCGAACCGGTGACCGCGATGTCCTGGCGCAGGGGCACGCCAGCCAGCCCGGAAAGCAGGGCATAGAGTTCGGTCGAACTGGCGCTGTCGCCGTCGATCCCACCGTAGTGCTGCTCGAAGGTGATACTGGCGGAAAGCGCTAAAGGCTTGTCGTCACCGTATTTATTGCGCAGGTAACCGGCCAGGATGAGTACGCCCTTGTCGTGGGTGCTTCCGGAGAGCTTGGCCTCACGTTCAATGTTGATGACCCCCTCGGAGCCCAATCCCAGCGAGGCGGTCACGCGGCTGGGCCGGCCGAAGGCATAGTCGCCGAAGTTCAGGACGGCCAGGCCATTGACCTGCCCGACCTTGCTGTCGGACGTGTCGATCAGCAGCGTGCCGTTGTTGATCAGTTCGCGGATCTTTTCGGCGATCCGGTCGGAGCGGAAGATCCGGCTTTGGAGGGCGTCGCGAACATCCTGGGCCTGCACGGCGCGGCCGTTGCCGTTGCGGGACGCGAAGAAGTTGGCCTCCCGGATCAGATCGGCGACCTCGGAGAAGCGGGTATACAGCTTGTCCTTCTGCTGAGCGGCGCGGGCGCCGAAACGTATGATCTCTCTGACCGCTTCGCGATCGAACGGTTTGAGACCTTCTTCACGAGTCAGCAGCGAGACAAAGCGGGCGTAGTCGTGCTGTTCCCGATCGCCTCTGGGCATCTCGGTGCCGAAGTCCGCCCGCACCTTGAAGATGGTGGCAAATTCCTGGTCGTAGAACCGCAGCATGTAGTAGAGCAGCGGCGAGCCGAGCACGATGACCTTGGTCTTGATCGGAATGGGTTCGGGCCTCAGGCCGCCGGTGCTGAAGGGAAACCAGGGCTCGTACGGCTCAAACTGGATCTCGCCGCTCTTGAGGGCGCGTTTGAGTTGCTTGTAGACAAACGGCTCGGTCAGGGCGTCCTCAAGGTTGAACACGAGGTACCCGCCGCTGGCCCTGAGCATAGCGCCGGCCTTGATCTGGGTGAAGTTGGTGCTCATGCGTCCGGTGCGGTCGATGGAGCGGTCAACGGTGCCGAAGAGGTTGCGGTAGGTCGGCACCTCCTCGACGATGATCGGTGCGGTCTCGGAATGGCTGTGATCGACGATGACGTTGACCTGGTATTCGACGAAGTCGGGCTCCGGCGGCTGGCCCAACATGAGACCGGGTATTCCGGTGGGTTGGCCGCCGCCCTGCCTGCCCGCCTCGCGGAAGTCGCCGAGGTCGTCCAGCACGTGCTCGGTGACGCGGTCGAGGTAGTCGAGGACCTCCTGGCGGTCGCGGTAGGAGTCTTTGAGGGCCTCGACCATTGGTTTGACCACGTAGGCCCCAAAGCGTCGTTCGACCTCGCGGACCTCGTCGCTGAGTTCGGACATCATGTGCCGGTGGCCGTCCATGATGCGGGCGGCCTCGCGGCTGAGTTCCTTCTGGGCCTCCTGGATGCGTTTCTGTTCCGCTTCGGGCAGACCCTGGAGTTCCTCCTCGGTCTCGGGCAGTTTGCCGTCGATCAACGGAATGAAGAAGAGCTGGCCCTGGGGCCCCGGTCGCAACTCGAACCCGCGATCCCTGGCCAGCGACGAGAGCCGCTCCATCTGCTGCTGGAATCGGGCCTGGTACTTCTCGCCCAAGCGTTCCTTTTCCTGGCCGAAGTCCTCCTGGCGAAACGCCTTGGGCAGCGATTCCTGGAGGCGTTCGACGAGCCGCTCCATATCCCGCTTGAGCTGGCGCCCCTTGCCCGGCGGCAGGCACATCGAGATCGGGCGGTCGGGCTCGTCGAAGTTGTTGACGTAGACCCAGTCGCAGGGCACCTCGCTGTCCTTGAGGCGGTCCTGAAGGCTCCGGCGGATGGTCTGAGTCTTGCCCGTGCCGGTCAGGCCGGAAACGTATATGTTGTAGCCCTGCTGGTCGATTCCGAGCCCGACGTCCAGCGAAGCCATGGCCCGCGGCTGGCCGATGACGCTGTCGAGCGGCTCCACGTCGGCGGTGGTGTCAAAGTCCAGCACGCCGCCGTCGACGTCCACGTCGGTCTCTTCCGCGGTCAGTTCGCGGAGCGGACCGGCCTCCTTCAAATCGCTTCGGGTGTACTCCCCCACCAATACGCGATCATCCCCCATGACGTTCCTCCTTATCGTATCTGCGCTTCGGCAGCGTCAGCGTCAGGACTCCGTTGGCGTATTTCTTCTCCATGGCCCCGGTATCGATGGGAAAGCGGAATTCGAAGGTCCGGGCGAACTGGCCCTCCGGCCGTTCGCAGACGTGCACGCATGTCCCAGCCGCCTGGGCGCGGTGCGGGCGCCGCCCCTTGACCAGGAGCCGCCCGTCGCGCACAGCGATGACGATGCTCTCCTCGTCCACTCCGGGCAGATCGATTTCGACAACAAAGGCGTCCTGCGTTTCCGTCACGTCCACTTCGGGCGCCCACTCGGCCCGTCCCCACGCCTGGTAGATCAACTCCTCGAACAGCGAATCCACAGCGCGACGGTACGAAGGGATTTGCCCGACGGAAAACCACTGACGGTGAACGATCCGGATGTCCCCACGGCTGTCCCCCGACCCCATAGGCTTGCTCCTTCCTCTTAAATATGTATTAATGCCAACGGAAACGGAATGCAAGGAAAAAGTCGTTTCGCGGCCGCCGGACCGCAGCGATGTGGGGTTTGTCTTGCTTTTTGGCTGCGCCTGGCGTATTGTGTTAATGGGGATCGCGTTACGCTGATGATTTTCAAGGGGGCCAAGCTGCCTTTCGAGAAGCGGGAGGAACGCCATGTTCGGAAGAGGGATTCATCTTTTCACCCTGTTCGGTTTCAAAGTGAGCCTCGACCTGAGCTGGTTGATTCTGGCGGTGCTGGTGACCTGGTCGCTGGCGGCTGGGCTGTTCCCGATGTGGTTCGAGGGTTTTTCCACCGCGACGTACTGGTGGATGGGTCTGGCCGGAGCGCTGGGCCTGTTCTTCTCTATCGTGTTCCATGAGATGAGCCATTCGCTGGTGGCCCGGCGCTACGGCATGTCGATGAAGGGGATCACGCTCTTTATTTTCGGCGGTGTGGCTGAGATGACGGAGGAACCGACTACGCCCAGAGGCGAGTTCTTCATGGCGGTGGTCGGCCCGATCTCGAGCGTCGTGATCGGCCTGGCCTGCTACGGTGTTTACCTGGGCGGTCAGGCGGCCAACTGGCCGGAACCGGTCAACGGCGTGCTGATCTACCTGGCGGTGCTGAACTGGATACTGGCGGGGTTCAACCTCGTGCCGGCGTTTCCGCTGGACGGCGGCCGCATCCTGCGGTCGATCCTCTGGGCGGCCAAGCGCAACCTGCGGTGGGCCACCCGCATTTCGTCGCAGATCGGCTCGGGTTTCGGCATCTTCCTGATCGTGATGGGCGTGCTGTTTTTCATCAGCGGCAACTTCATCGGGGGGGTCTGGTGGTTCCTGATCGGGATGTTCGTCCGCTCGGCCGCCCAGATGTCCTACCGCCAGCTCCTGGTGCGCAAAGCCTTTGAGGGCGAGGAGGTGCGGCGGTTCATGAAGGCCGACCCGGTGACCGTCTCGCCGGACATCACCACCAAGGACCTGGTGGAGAACTACTTCTACCGCCACCACTACAAGATGTTCCCGGTGACCCGCGACGGCCATCTGGTCGGCTGCGTCAACTCATCGCAGATCCGCCAGGTGCCGCGCGAGGAGTGGTCGGAGCATCGGGTTGACGAACTGGCCGAGTCATGCCTCGAAGAGAACACCATTCCGCCCGACGCCGACGCTGTGCAGGCGCTCTCGAAGATGAATCAGACCGGCAAGAGCCGCTTGATGGTCGTCGAAGGCGATCGGCTGGTCGGGGTGATCGCGTTGAAGGACATGCTGCGGTTCCTCTCGATCAAGATGGACCTGGAGGGTGAAGGCGAGAGGCTCGGGCGAGACGAAGAGGAATAGACGCACCACATCGTCAACGGTCCGCGTCGCCGTTTGGCTGCACGTTTGGTCCGAGATGCTTTTGCCCAACTCGGCCGGTCAGACTTTCCGCGGCCAGAGCTGCTGGATTTCCTTGGGCAGCATGTTGACCACGTCCTCGACTTCGCCCTCGGAGATGCGATTCCCGATCACCCCGAACACGGCGCTGCAGATGCATTTGCCGTCGATGTCAGGGTAGTTGACGAAGTAATCGGCCACGACGCCGGCGAATTCGTCCACGTCGCGGATCTTGACCGGCTTGTCCGCGGGCGTCCAGCCCTCGTAGTACAGGCCGCGGATCAGCATGGGAAGTTGGGCGCCCAGGTGCACCGCCTCATCGACGGTCATGCGGTCGCGAAGCGTGTGCAACACCGCCCGCAGCGCCACGTACGCCCGCTGCTCGTCCTCCCAATCCATCTGTCGGCGGATATCCTCGAGCCAGTGGTGCGTCTTCTGCAGCGTGGATTCGAAAATCTCGTGGGTCTTGAGCGTCATGGAAGGCCCCCTTTCAGAGTACGGACTTCACCTCCACGCCCAATTCTTAGCCGTCTGAGGTGGAATCTCAAGCAACTCGCATCCGACGTTCCGGATTCGGAGAACGGCTTGGGCGTCTACGGGAACCGCACATTCCCGCGTCCCTCCTGCGGCGTATCGATGGCCGGCGAAAGGGTGGCACTGAAATTCAATAACAGGCACTTGACCCGCGACCCGTCCGCAGACGACGAATGCGATTGCCGTGGGTCATTCGCTTGCAAGACGGCGTCCACATCGGATATAATTGGTGTCGTGGGGAATGGTACGGTACACATCGGACGCGCCAGACGGTATGGTATCGAAAGGTCTTTGCTCAAAGACCGGTTAATCCATCTTTTCGAGGGGTCATACCATGAATCTGTTGCAGATCGACGAACTCAAGACACTGATCGAGCAGGCCGAATCTCCGTGCGTCTCAATCTACATGCCGACGCATGAGGCGGGGCAGGAGACGCAGGAGGACCCGATCCGCCTGAAGAATCTGCTGCGACGGGCGGAGGGACAGCTTCAGGAAATGGGCATGGCGGCCGAGAAGGCCGGATCGCTGCTGAAGCCCGCCTCGGACCTGTTGCTCGACAGCATCTTCTGGCGGCACCAGAGCGACGGGCTGGCCATCTTCGTCTGTCCGGGCTTCTATCGGCACTACCGGTTGCCGCTGAGTTTTCGCGAGGTCGTGATTGCCGGTTCGCACCTGCACCTTAAGCCCCTGATGCCGCTGTTCACCGGCGACGGGCGGTTCTACGTGCTGGCGATGAGCCAGAACGGGACGCGGATCCTGCAAGGCACCCGCTACAGCGTTCGTGAACTGCGGGCCGACGAACTGCCGGCCAGCCTGGCCGAGGTGCTGCGGTTCGACGTGGCGGAAAAGCAGCTCCAGTTCCACACCGCTCCTCAAGCCCGCGCGGGCACTGGAGACGCTATATACCACGGCCACGGCAGCGGCATCGACGACGCCAAGCACAAGAAGGATCTGCTGCGGTACGTCCAGGCGATCGACCGCGGCCTGCAGAAGATGTTCGCGACGGACAAGGCCCCGCTGGTGATCGCCGGAGTCGAATACCTGCAGGCGATCTACCGCGAGGCCAACTCGTACCCGCACCTGGTGCCGGAAGGGATCGCGGGCAGTCCCGACAAGCTCTCGGCCAGACAGCTTCACGAGCGGGCCTGGCAGATCGTCGAGCCGATCTTCACCCAGGGACTCGATGACGCCATCGGCCAGTACGGCCGGCTGGCCGGCACCGAACGGGCCTCGACCGACATCAGCACCGTGCTGCCGGCCGCCCTACAGGCCAGAAACCAGTACCTGTTCCTGGCCCCGAACCATCAACAGTGGGGACGCTTCGACCCGCAGGCCGGAACCGTCGAACTGCACGAGAGGCCGGCCCGCGGCGACGAAGACCTGGCCGATCTGGCCGCCATGTACACGCTTCTGAACAACGGAACGGTCTACGCGGTGGATCCGGGCAAGCTGAACAACGGCCACCGCATCGCCGCGGTGTTCAGGTACTGAGACGCATCGCCGAGCGTAACGCCGGACCGGTCCGCCGTCGTTGGGCCGGTCCGGCTTCTCTCTGCGCCGGACAGGCTGAGCCGGCTACGCGGGCGTCATTTCACCGTGCCGAGGCGGATGTTGACATCTTCGCGGCGTTCGAGGCGGTCGATCGCTCCGTCCTTGATCCAGAGGATGCGGTCGGAGATGTCGAGCATCTTGTGATCGTGCGTGGCGGTGATGACGGTCACGCCGGTCTCGCGGCTGAGCTGCTTGAGCAGGCCGATGATCTCCTCGCCGGTGTGCAGGTCGAGGTTGCCGGTGGGCTCGTCGGCGAGGATGATGGCCGGCTGATTGGCCAGGGCCCGGGCGATGGCCACCCGCTGCTGCTGGCCGCCCGACAGCTCGTCCGGCCGGTGGGTGACGCGATGGCCGAGGCCCACCTGGGCCAGGACCTCCTTGGCCCGCTCGACCGCCTCGTCATAACTCCTGCCGCTGAAGATCATGGGCAGCGCCACGTTGTCGATGGCGTTATAGGCGGGGATCAGGTTGAACGTCTGGAAGATGTAGCCGATGTGGTTGCCGCGGAAGTAAGCCAGTTGCCGGCTGGTGAGCTTGGTCAGGTCCACCCCAGCCACCGTAACCTGTCCGCTGCTGGGACGATCCAGGGCCCCGATCATGTTGAACAGCGTGCTCTTGCCGGAACCGGAAGGCCCCATGATCGAGAGGTACTCGCCGCGAAAGATGTCGAGGCTCACGTCCTTCAGGGCTCGGACCACGATCTTGCCGAGGTTGAAGGTCTTGTTCAGGTTCCGGATTTCGATCAGATTTTCGTCGCTCATTACGCTATCCGTCTAGAACGGCATTTGAATGACGGCCTTGCTGAGGAACGTGATGCCCACGCCGACGGTGGTGATCAGCCCCTGCCCGCAGAAGAAACCCGCCGCCACCACCGGGATGTACTGCCGCCACTTGAGTCCCAGCTTCCGCTGGAAATAGTAGCGTCCGATCAACGCCCCGATGAACTGCGGAATGATGGCGTGCGGCATCGCCTGGCCCAGGCCGCGGATAAAGCCGTAGATGAAGAACACCGGCGTTCCGAAGAACGTCATCACGGCGAAGAGACTCAAGCCAAATCCCGCCCCGGCCGCCACGTACCAACCCTTGAACGCCTCCTCGAAGATCGAGAAATCGCCCAGCGTCGAGGAGTACATGATGCTGCGATTGGCGGCGTCGAGTTCCCACCATTCCTGGGCGAAGGGATACACCGCCGAAGGCACCTCAGCCAGACCCCAGATGAAGTTGGCGAAGAAGATCGAGGTCAGCAGGATGATCGGGTAGAGGATGATCTGGGCCTTCCAGATGCTGGTGAACTTGGTCCCGGTCAACTCGCACTGGCGGTAGAAGACCGTCATCGACCCGTAGTTGGCCATCGGAATCGGTATGAACCATACCGCCACGCCCTGGTACCCGCTGAGAATCAGGCTGGCCTCGCGGATCATCGGAATTTCGACCACCTGCCCGACCATGCCCTCAAGACGGGCGGTCACGTAGCTGATCAGCGGCGTGTAGACGAAACCGAGGAAGAACAGCACCACCATCACCCACGGATGCCAGTCGATCAGGAAGCCCGAGACGATGATGTACGCCATGGTCACGATGATGTATGACGCGACGATCAGCCACCCCTTGATGTCGCCGCGGCCCTTCGGCACGGCGGAGGCTTGTCGGACCGAGACGCCCTGTTCCCGGGCCTCGCGACGGCGTCGCTTGATCCCTTTGTAGACTTCCCAGAAACCGGCCCCCGCGATCGCGATGGAAATGCCGATCCCGAAGCTGAAGTAGAAGTCCACGTTGTTGACGAACAGCGTCTCGATCGTCCCTTGGTCCCGCGTCCACGAGTGGAGAATCCGGATGTCCGGGTGGTGCAGGATCGGGTTGACCACGAACGTCGCCACCAGGGCGATGAAGCTGCCGAGCATCCCGAAGAACGGCAGCACCATGCCGGTGATGAGCTGGCCGAAGTCCCAGCTCATGCCGGTCGCCACCGCGGGCAGCCAGTCGGCCGTCTTGGTCGTAAAATCGCTCCACGGGATCGGGAAGATCATGATCGGCTCGCCGGTCAGCGCGCCGGTCAGCGTCGGAAGCAGCAGGTAGACCGCGCCGAACGCCAACCCCAACGCCCCACCGATCGCGAACACCCGCCATCGCCAGTTGCCCTCGGATCCCTTCTCAGCCTTCTCGTCAATGTCCTCAGCCAGGGCCAGAATGCCCTGGGCCCCGATCGGGGCCATCGGGAACGGCAGCTTTTCAATGTCGCTGGTCAGCCGGAACAACCCGTAACCCAGCACCATGTTGTTAAGCTGCCCGAAAAACGCCCCGAAAATCAACAATCCGATCGCGGGCAGCCAGTCCCAGTGGAAAAACGTCCGCGACGCGTATGACGGCGAATCCGCTGCGGGAGCGAACCAGGTGGGCAGCAATTCAGCGATGCCCATGTTGATCGCCGAGTCGCTGCGAACGTAGAACTGATTCCACAAGAGACCCTGAATCTGGCCGCCCATGCCCACGCTGAGCATCATCGCCCCGGCCATGAAGAACAGCACGAACACCTCAGCCCCTTTGAGCTGCCGGTGGGCCCGACGCGCGACCTCGATGAACAGGATCACCGTCACCCACTGGGCGGCCGGCCCGATCCCCTGCCCGGCCAGCAGGGCCATGTACATCGCACCGGGCACCATCAGGAACCCGATGAACAACGCGCCGAGGAACGACGACCAGTTAAAGCCGTCCTCGAAGGTGGACGGGGCCTGCATGACCCCGCGAAACTCTTCCAGTTCCCTATCGATGCGTTCCTTTGCCATTGCCTGAAGGCCTCACTGCAATCGCGCCGTCAACTCCTCGCCGCGCCGCCGCTTGTTCCCAACTCCGCCAGCACCCGGTGGCGGTACATCTCCATCGTCTCGTGAGGCAGCGACCGCCAGATCAGGAACTGCTTGCGCAGGTCGTCGAGCAGCACCTTGTTGAGCCGCCGCCAGTCCTTCGGCTGGCCCGACTTGCGGACGAGCCGGATCTTGACCTCGTCGATCCCCTGAATCTCGCTGGGCGCACTGGACAGCTCGAACCGCTGGGTGACTCCCAGGTCGAACGGAGCCAGCGCCACCTCGCTGCTCAAACCCAGGCTGCCGTTGCGGCGCACCAGTGCGGTGCCCCGCGCCATGAATACGCCCAGCCCGGTGTCGCTGTAGTTGTCGAAGTGTTCTTTGAGGAAGCTGACCACGCCGGTAATGTCGTATTCCGACACGGTGAACGGAAACACAATGTCAAAGACGTCGCCGTCCGGGCTCGGCAGCCGCCACGAACGCAGGATGCCCGGGTTGGCGCTGCGAGACGCCTTGATCGCCGGGTAGATCGCCGAGATCAGCACCGTGCACATTACGATCAGGATGGTCACCACCGCGTTGGTCGACGAGTAGTTCATCTCCGGCACGCGGACCAGACCATAGCCGGCCAGCACCGAGAGAATCTTGAGCGACCCCTGGGCCAGCATGTACCCGCCAAGCCCGCCGATCACCGAATAGACCATCGCCTCGGCAAAGAACAGGCCCGCCACGTGCGGCGGCGCCAGACCCAGGGCGCTGAAAGTGTAGATTTCCTTCTCGCGGTCGGCGACCGATCCCAGCATCGTCCCGAAGATCACCAGACCGCCCAGCAGGATCGGGAACAGCAGGTCCTTGGCCCCGCTCGCCTCGACCACCGGACCCAGCAGGTGCCGATAGACCCCGTCCTGCCGGGTGGCGCTGACCGGGATCGGCATGATCCGCGCCAGGTCCTCAGCCGCCTCGATCGCCGCCTTCGGGTTCGCGGTGTACAGCGAAATCGCCCGCAGCGACGCCCCCATCCGCATCGCCGCTGCGTTCCCCGTAATCACCACTGAGTCGATCGGCAGCGTGGACCAGTTCTGGCGGTACTGGATGATCAGCGGGTCTTCCTTGACCATCTCGTCCATATCCTCCGTGGTGGTGCTCTTGAGCTCCACCAGGTCGACGGGCAGAATATCGCTGTCGTCCATGTCGCGGGTGATCGACACCTTGACCGGGTCCAGCAGCTTGCCCACCTCCAGCCGCTGTCCGCCGATCAGAACGTGATCGCCCGGCGCGACCTTCAGCCGCTCGGCCACCGCCTGCGTCATCCAGACCCGCTCGCCCATCTCCTGGACGCCCAGCAGCTCGGTCAAATCCTCGCGGTGCGCCAACTCGCGATCGTCAAGCCCCAACACGCCCCGCAACGCCACCACCTCGGTCCCGTCCTCGCGCGAGACCAGCGGCCCGGTCACCTGGTTCTCAGCCTCCGGAGAAAGCCAATAGCGCCGACACACGGTGGCGCTCTTGCCCCACCGCCCCATCAGCACGTCCTGGACCTCCGGGTTCATCTCGCGCCAGTTCACGTGGTGCATGAACGCGCCCGAATAGCCCGGCGTGGGCATCACGAACAGCGTGATGATCCCCTTCTCCGTTCCGAACGAGGCAAAGCACAGGATCGTGAAGGTCAGCAGGATAATCGTCACCGCGGTCAGCGCCGTCCGCAGCGGACGCCGACGCATGGTCGAAATGCCCATCGCCATCGCCGCCATGATCGTGCCGAACCGCGAAACGTCGGCCGCGTGCACCGTCGAGGTCAAACCCTGAAGCACCTTCAGCTCCACCTCGAACTTGCGCATGATGATGAAGATCACCAGCGACGAAAGCACCACCACCGCGAAACCCAGGAAGATGATGATCGGGGTCTTGGACACCGCGAACGCCGGGTGCGTGAAGAACAGCACCAGGAACGTCAAGGTGAAGATGAAGACGAACCACAGGATCTGCCGGTAAACGTTGGTCGAGCCGATCAGCAGCCGCTCCAACGCGAACGCGAACGGCACCGACAGGGCCAGCAGCACCAGCACCGCCCGCACCAGGTCGTCCAGCGTCTTGCGCGTATCGACGTAAACCGGCAGCTCAGCCATGCCGCACGAGGCGGCCAGGGCCTCGCCGACCTCGATCGGCTCGGTCCCCTCGGCCGCCGTCATCAGGTCTTCCGAGCGGCCGTGCAACTCCTCGATCGAACTGTTCATGATGTCCCGCGACCGCAGCACCGCCAGACGCGCCTCGTTGAGCCGCCAGAGGTCCGAACTAAACCGCCGGCTCGCGTCCACCGTCATCCACGGGTCGTCGGTGGGCAGTCCGTCGCCAAGGTACTGATCGTCCTTGATCAGGTCCCGGTAGTTCCCCTCCAGCGACTCGGGACCGTTGACGAACAGGGCCTGCGACCGCTCGCCGAACACCTTGACCGATCTGACCTTGTCCTCGCAGTACCAGAACACCACGCCGTCGGAGGTGGCGAAAAAGGACTTGGACGGATCGAGCAGGCTGTTACCCATGCCGTCCAGCGGCTTGGCCTCCAGGATCTCCAGCAGCGGCGGCAACAGCACCCGGCCCCACCGGCAGGGGAACATTTCCAGCCGCGTCTGAGCCTCGATGGCCGACTCCTGTGTGCTGGCGTACGTGGGAAGCCCGCGCGAATCGAACATGAGGGCCATACCGCTGGGTAGCAGCGCCAGGTCGATGATCGGACCGAAGGCGTAGCAGCCGTTCTGGTCGGTCAGCATCACCTGAAAGTTGTCAAAACCGTACGATTTGCAGGGTTGGTACATGTAGCGGGCGCCCGGCTGAGGCGGCAGCTTGACCACCGCCCCGGTCATCGGCTTGGTCGGCATCGAGCTGCCCGGAGGCTTGCCCATTGCCATCGCCCCTTCGGCGCGGTTGCCGCTGAATTGCGGCCAGATGTATCCCCGTTCCTGCGCCACCGATCTGTGCTGCGAGAGCCCCTCCTCGCTGGCCACCGCCCCCAGCAGTTCCGAAGCCTCCCCGATCTGGCTCGCCATCCGCGCCAGGTCAAGCCGGTCCAGCGTGTCGTCCGGAGTGCCCTCGCGCGACAGGTCCTCCTGGACCGTACCCAGGGCCAGGTTGTAGATGCCCATCCGCCCGGCGATCTCCCCGCTGTGGATCAGAAAGGGCGCGGTCAACAGCAGCCGCGGAGCGCTCAGCATCCCGTCGGCCGAGGCCCGCTCGAAACTTCCAATCTCACGTCCGCCCGCCTTGAGGCCGTCGCAGGCCGCCAGGAAGTCCCGCTGAACGCTGCTGTAAAGGCCCGGGTTATCCTTGTCCGAATGGAAGTACGAGTCGCCTCCGATCAGCAATCCCCAGCGGGCCGTCGCGTCGCCGAACAGGAACGAGGTGTGCAGGCAGATCCAGTCGTCGCCGATCAACTCATTGAGCCGGACGTCGGCGTCAAGACCCCCCTCGTCGAAGTCGAGTTGGACCATCCGAATGCGGATGTCCTCGCGGACCTCGTCGAAGACCTGGTCGAATTCATCGCGAAGGTTCTGAGCCACCGGCGCCTTGGTATCCAGAAGAGCCCGGCGCACGTCGTTCCACTCGTCCTTGCGCTGCTCCGCCTCGTCGATCCGGGCCTGGATTTCCTGGTACTTCGGCGAGTCATTCTCAAGCGCCTGCCGCTGCTCGCGAAGCCCGGCCAGCCGGTCGGTCAGGTCATAGGCGTGTTCCTCAGCCTTCCGCTCGAGCCGCTCGGTCAGTTCTCCACGCACCGCGGACGGGGCAACGGCCTGGAGGGGCTCGGCCTGGGCAAGCACCTTTTCGATCGCGGTCAGAAAACTCCGCTCACGATCCAGATAGCCTTGGCGGGCTTCGGTGGTCACCTTCGCATGCCGTTTGTCCAAGGCCCGGTAGAACGCGCAGCTTCCCATGTGCCCGCGGGCCTGGGCGTCCAGAAACGCGACCAGCACGTGCCGCCTCGGGCGGTTGGTCTTGATGTGCTCGGCGAACGCGAGCAACCCGGCGCAGTTGGCCGCGCCGCGGGCGCCGGGACTGATCTGCGGCGCCTCGCCAAAACTGTCCAGGTTGGCCGCCGCCACCAGCACCTCATCAGCCCCCATCGCGAACCGCGGGTCGGTCCCGCGGAAAAATCCGAACACATTGCGCCCGGCCACCCGCTCCCAGACCACCTCGCTGTGGATGGTGGCCTTGGCCCCTTCGGGCAAGTCCTGCCGCGAACCGTTATAGTAGAACCGCAGCAGGTTGGTGTCGGCGGACAGCACGTGCGACTCCGAGGCCCGCAGGTCGCCCTCGCGGACGAAGATCACCGCCTTGGCCCCCAACCGAAACGCCCGCAGCCACTCCCGGCCGCTGTTGTAGTCGAGCACGACGATGCACCCGCGCGGGCTGCGGGTTCCGTAGTGCTCGGGCCGCCCGGTCCCGGCGTGGAGGATCGGCCCCGTGATCCCGCCCTCCGGAGTCACCGGCGGCACGATCCCGTTCGGGCGGATCGCGAACAGCTCCAGCCGCCGCGTCCCGCCGTCCTCGCCGCCGGCGATCTGAATCTCGCAGCGGTTGGTTCGCGTCTGGGCCGCGGGAAATTCCTGGACCACCACCGCGTCGGCCCCGATCCCCTCAAGCCGCCCACGAACGTATTCCGCCGCCTGACGGTACTCCTTGGTTCCGGTCAGCCGATGGGGCGAGGCGGTCAGCTCGGCGCAATCCTTCTGAAACTGCGCCACATCCGCGCGCCCCCGCGCCACCGGAATCACAGACAGCGCGATCGCAACGGCAATCGCCGCGCTCCGCGAGAGGGTCCCATTCGTGTTGGTCGTTTTCCGCATGGTCTCTAGTGCTCTTCGTCGTCGATCGCTCCGACCTCGATGTGGACCTCGTCGCGCCGGGCGATCCGCTCGATCTGCCCGTCGCGAATCCACATCAGCCGGTCGCAGATGTCCAGCATCCGGTGGTCATGGGTCGCGCAAATGATGGTCACGCCCCGCTCGCGGTTCAGCCGCTGAAGAATGGTGAGAATCTCCCGCCCGGTGTGCAGGTCCAGGTTGGCCGTCGGCTCGTCGCACAGCAGAATGCTCGGGTTGTTGGCCATCGACCGGGCGATCGCCACCCGCTGCTGCTGGCCGCCGGACATCTCGATCGGGCGATGGAACCACCGCTCCTTGAGGCCCACGATCTCCAGCAGCGACATGCCGCGAACCCGCGCCTCGTCCGGACCGACTCCGGCGAACGCCATCGGCGTGGTCACATTCTCCAACGCCGTCATGTACTGAATCAGGTTGTAGCTCTGAAAGATGTAGCCGATCTTGCGGCAGCGCAGAAACGCCAGCTCCACCGCCGTCAACTGCGCCACGTCCACCTCGTCGATGAACACCCGCCCGCTGGTCGGGCTGTCCAGAGCCCCGATCATGTTGAAAAACGTGCTCTTGCCTGAACCCGACGGCCCCATCACCGAGATGAACTCGCCGGTGTAGATCTCGACGTTGACCCCTCGCAGGGCCTGCGTCTCGACCTCCTTCTGCATATAGGACTTCTTTAACGCGATCGCCCGGATGATGACCCGCCGCTCATCGCCGCCGGACCTGGCCGCCGGTTGCGGCTGGGTCTGGGCCACAGTCGCGACCTGCGCCGTTCCGCCCTTTTCGCTCGATGTCCTGGTTGCTTTGTTTTTCTTCGCCATCGTCAACCGCACTTGGGTTTGGTGACCGAAGCCCTCCGAGGCCCCGGATCCGTTTCGCTACTCGATGCGCATCGCCTCCATCGGCGCAAGCCGCGCCGCCTTGAACGAAGGATAGACCGCCGCGACCGCCGCCAGCACCACGCCCACCACCGTGGCTGCAATCGCCGCCGCCGTCAGGTCGCCCGCCGGAGTCGCGCCGAACATCAATGATCCGAACGAGCCGATCATCCGGCCCAAAGCGATCAGCACGCCGCCGACCGCTCCCATCACGCCGCCCACCACGCCCAACAGGGCCGCCTCGAGCACGAACATCAGCATGATCGAACCGTCCAGCGCCCCGAGGCACTTGAGCGTCGCGATTTCCCGAAACCGTTCCGTCACCGACATCAGCATGGCGTTGGCGATGCCGACCACGCAGACCAGCATCGAGACCAGCATCAGCCAGGTCATCCGTTCGCCGACGCCCAGAAATCCGCCGCTCAGGTCGCCGCCCAGATGCTCAGCCCGCACCAGGCTCGCGAACTCAGCGTCCACGCCCGCCAGTTCCACTGTCCGCTCGACGGTCAGGCCCGCCGTGTCCAGTTCACCCTCCCGCATCTTCGCCAGGTACCACTCGGCGTTCTCGCGGCTGCCCACGAAATCCCAAAGCGTCTGAACCGTCACGTCCGCCGGCAGCACGTCCAGCCGGGATGACAGCGCCTTGCGTATCGCCGGTTTGTTCACGCTGTCCTCGAGAATGCGAACGTCCACCATCCGCCGCGCCTCGCGGGCCACCGCGCCGGCCTCATCCTCACCGAGTCGAAAACCCGCCGCCCGGACCGCCTGGCCGAACTGACCCGTCGCGTCGGTCAGCGCGTCCACCACCGGACGCCCATCCAGAACCTCCCGCACCTGCCGGATGGCCTGCCGACGACCCTCCCGAATCCGCTGAACGCGGCCTTCGATCTCCGGCCACTGACCCACGAAATCCCTGAACTGCTCAATCGTTCCCGGAAACCGCACCGACTTCATGCCGGCCAGGGCGTCCTCGAACCGCTCCATCCGACCGGTCTCACGGAGGCTTCTGAAGATATCCGAACCCTCGGCGCCGGCGACCATCCGGCGTCTCCGGCCGTAGTCCAGCTCGCCGAAGAACGTCAGGTACTCCGCCGCCCGGCAAACCTGCTCGTGAACTGCCTGCATCTCGCCGGGGTCGAATCCGGCCAGGACCTGCGATTCCTGGTAGAGTGGAGAATCCGGCTCGGCCTTGCCCAGATTCAAAATGATGTCCTCGGCTGTGCCCGGCACCGAAAGCCGCGCAGCCCAGACCGCCGCGTGCCGCAGTTCGCGCAGGCGATCGGCGCTGTTCTCCAGCACCGATTTACGGATCAGACTCTCCCCTACGATATTCATCAGAAAGGCCACCGCCACCGCAATGACCACCACCGTCACCAGCGAGCGAAACAGCCGATAGCGAATCCCGATGATGGTGATCGAAAGGGTTCGAGAAAACCCCATCGTCGGCTGCTGCTGAATGTCGATGACCTTCATTAAGTTCTGGTTCCTGTCGGTGTCGCGTGTCCTATCCGAGCACCAGGGGCCTTCGCTCCTGCGGCGTCGCCCATCCACCTCGTCCGACGGTCGGACAGGCCCTCCAGCATACCTCGCAACTCCTTCGAGAGCAACCGGTTAAATGCCCGCCATGCTGCCTCTGACGGGGCCGGACCGAAACATCACTGCAACTGCTCAGACTTCACCGCCGCAGCGGTCGCTGACCGCATCAAGCCTCTTCTACCATCGCCAACGCACCGCGCTGCACCAAAAGACGCAAATATCCGGTGATCGAAACGCGGGATTCGTGAAAAGACAGGCTATGGCGGGCGGCGAAGCAATCGGTCACCTCCTCAACCGTCCGACGGCCGTCGCACAAATCCCATACTTCCGCCCCCAGCCCTTCGAGCACCAGGGACTTGCTCGCCGCGGGCCGGACCATCCAGGAAATCGGCGGAAACAGATACCACGGCCGAAGGTTGGGAATCGCGATCCGCAGGCAGCCGTCGCTGCAGGCCGACACCTTGGCCGCTGCGTTCCGCACCGGCCGGGCCAGCAGCATCTTTTGCCACGACTGGTCCGGTTCCTGTGCCGTTACTTTTCTTTTAGCCATAAGTCTCGCTCAAGCTTTTGCAGCAACAGAGCCGGCCGCCGGCCAGGGGAAGATTGTCGGAGGTTCTGGCGGTCGGCCGCCGCTCGGAAATCCGGTAGAGACGGCCGTCGGTCGGACAAATCCACGCCGCCGTCCGGTAGCAGCCCCCCCTGCCGAACCAGCTTCGACCGCCTCGACGGTTCGTCGAATCCACCAATACCGTTTCAATCTGGTGATCGGCAATCCGGTCCGTAGCAGCCTGCGGCTCGCGCGCCTCGACTTCAAGCCGGCCCAGCAGCCACTCGCGCACCGTCCCATTCAGCCAGTGCGAGACCATGCCGATACGCTCGAAGGTCTCGCGGAACTTCTCGGAATTCGGCCGGCCGAAGACCAGCTTCGCCAGACCCGGTTCGACCTGGCAATCCTGAAGGCTCAGATCGTCCGAAGCCAGCACGTTCATCCCAAACGCCCGCCACGGCCGTAGACCGTCTGATCGGACCGGCTCTTCGCCGATGCTGGCGAGCACCAACCGTTCCAGTCCCTTGTCGCGGTCCTGCGGCCAGACAAAGACCGCCTCGAGCAGCAGCGACTCGGTCGGTGCGTACCATCCAAACCGGCTTGTCATCTGCGACCCGATCCGTCCCTCGAGCCCCTGCCAGCCGGCAGTGGCGATTCGCCGGCTGTTCTCCATCCCCCGCTCGCGCTCCAGCTTGGCTTGGTAATCCGAGAGCATCCGGTTGTAGTCCGGCGGACCGATCACCTTGCGCCAGCTCAGCTCCAACCGAAACTGATACCGGTCGGCGAAGCCGCACCGGCCCACGTCCGTCTTCCGCGAAAACTGGAGCATCTCCCAGTCGTCGGGAAGCTCAATCCGAATATGCCGCCATGTCCATAACGTCATTCACACCGCCCGATCGTCGGCCATCAGTCTGCGTGAAGGCCGTCCTGGATGCCAGTGTCCAACCAATCGTATGCCTGCCGTCACCGGTATCATCATACACTACCGTCTTGCCTCGCGACCACCGTTTTACACCGCCTATAGCGGCAGGACAAAAAACCGCCTCGGCGGTTCGCCCGTCACCAGGTAGCAGATCGCCCCGATGATCACCGGCACGAACCCGCCCAGCAGTTCACCGGCGATCAGCCCGAACATCAGCGGCTTGACCTTCTGGTAGACCGCCGCTCCGCCGTACCGGGTGATCGCGCTCTTGATGAACCATCCGACCAAAAACGAAAACGCGAAGTTGCACGCGCCATAGCTGTTCCACACCAGAAACATCACCGGGTGCAGCGGCCAGCGGGCAACCCGCAGCCGACCGGCCGTCATCACCAGCACCAGGGCCATCCCGACGCCGAATACGGCTACGTACCGCCAGCCGGGCGCCATCTCCGCAAATCGCGACCAGCCCGAAACCGCTTCCGATCGTTCGAGAACGCCCTGAGCGGCCAAACGATGCTTGACGTTGAGCACTTCCTTGTACGGCATGCCGGGCAGTTGGTCCGCGCGGGTTGCCCATGCGTCGGCCATGTTGGCCCCGCGGTCATACTGAAAGTACAGCGTCGTGGGAACCGCGATCGCCAACCCGACCACCAGCGCCACGACGGCCAAACCGGCCGTCCGACCCACGCTGACCCGCCGAAGGTCCACGATCTTGAGCGAGTTGATCGCAAACGGCATCAGCGTCTCCCGCGGATCGGCCAGCAGCACCGCCGTCAAGACCAGCAGGATCAGCAGCGCCTGCGGCCCCAGCGCCACAGCCCCGAACACGCCCCAGAGAATCACGCACGGAAAGCAATACGCCTGGATGAAGAACATCCCCGTCTCCGCGATGATCCGGCCCATCACCAGGTAGATGACCACCGCGCCCGCCGCATACAGAAACGCAAGCGGCCAGTCCAGGCCGGCCGCCGCCAGCATGGTCACGAACGCCGCCAGGCACGCCAGAAATACCCGAGCGCCCCACACCGAGTGCGACTCGACCGCCTGCGCCGAAGGCAGCAGCAGCGCCCGGCGGAATACGTGGCTGTAGTAGTGCCGCCCGGTGTAGATCAGCACCAGGAACAGCCCCACGTACGCGCCGAAATTCAGAAACGTCACGGCCTGAAGCGACAGATACCCTCCGCCCGCCAGCGAATAGCCGGACGCTGCGGTCAAACCCAACACCCACGGCCAGAGGTACGGCCCGATCCCCAACGACAGCGACACGTCCGTCGCCAGCAGATACGCAAAACCGATCACGATGAAATACAGGTGAGGCGTGACCAGATAAGGCCCGCCGAATCCGCCCAGACCGAGCTTGAACGTCGGAAACAGGTCCGCCAGCGAACGGATATCGACCTGAAGCTGGATCGGAACCAGGTGGGCGGGAGACCAGAACGCAGCGTAGTTGTACAGGTGAATCGCCGCCACCGCGCAAAGCCCCAGCCAAAACAGGCGACTGCCCAACACCTCGCCCCACATCCCCCCCTGACCCGGCAGCAGCGAATCGGCGAACCGGGCCACCGGGTATGGCAACTGCTCGTGGTCCGACCACTGCCGATGAACCACCAACGCCAGCCCGATCAGCCCCACCCACAACGACAGAATCAGAATCAGCCAGAAACCCAGCGAATCCCGCCAAGCCGACCACGGCACCTGGTCCAGACCGATGTGCCGCGTCCCCTTTCGCATCCCGCTTACAAATCCATTGATCACCTTCTCGTCCGCCGTCTCCGGCAGCATGACCTCCGGCAACATCTCCAGCAGCCCCTGCTCCGACCAGCCCGGCTGCGTGCGGGCGTAGTGCTGCGGCATCATCAAATTCGTGGTGAACGTCCGCAACAGACCCGACCCCGGAATGCAGCAGGCGACCAGCGTCAACGCCAGAACCACCGCCAGCTCGCGCCCCGAAAGCGCCAGCCGCCGGTGAAGCCAGAACAGCACCGGATTGGCCGCCAGGACAAAAAGCAGCAGCCCGCCATAGGCCGAAACCGGCATGTGGTTGCCGATCAGCATCGTCTGGAGCATCACCGAGTCGTTGAAATAGGTGAATCCGCAGAAGACCGCCCCGCCCAGCAGTCCCAACAACACCGCCCGCAACGTCATCCGTGATCCTCTGCTCCAACCGTCATCAAACCAATAGCCCGTCCGGTCCCGTCATGGCCCTGCGCCGCCGTGCAGCCGACCGGAGTGGAGGATCATTATACCAACGCGCCTTCGGCTGGTTCCGCCCAAAAAACCCGCGTTGCCGCCTTCCCACGCCAATCCGTCCGCCTGCTGACCGCAAGCCGACGCAATTCCGCGTTCGGCTGCAAGCCCTTGCCATCGCCGGGATCAGACCCTATCCTCAGAATCTGACAGGAAGAACCGGCGCTGCTTTTCGAGGATTCTCCCATGAACCGCCACAGCCCGATCGTATGGATCGCCTCCGCCCTCTTCGCCCTGACAGCCATCCCAGCGACCGCGGCGGCGGCGGAACAACTCGGCCCCGCTCCGGACGGAACGTTCAGCATCGTGGTCATCCCGGACACCCAAGCCTACCAACAAAACGACTCCGCCTCGGACCCAAATGGCCGGCGGCGGCTCAAGAACGTCATCTTCAGAAACCACGTCCGCTGGATCATCCGGAACCTTGAAACCCAGAAGATCGTCTTCGTCACCCACGTCGGCGACATCGTCGACGTGGACAGCGACCAGCAGTGGAAGGTCGCCAAAACCCACATGGACACGCTGCGAGGAAAGGTCCCCTTCGGCATCAGCCCCGGCAACCACGACATGAGAGCAACCGGCGACAGCAGCCTGTTCCAGAAGCACTTCCCAGCCGACAGTTTCGCCGAATTCCCCTGGTACGCCGGTTGTTATCCCAGCGACAAACCTGGATTCTGCGGCAACAACGCCAACAGTTGCCAGCTCTTCAGCGCCGGCGGCATGGACTTCATCTTTTTGCATCTCGAATGCAACGCGCCGGACCGAGTGCTCGAATGGGCAGACGACCTGCTCACGAAGCATGCCGACCGCAAAGCCCTGATCACCACGCACATGGTTCTCGGCCCGATCGACAAACCCGTCAAACCCGACGAGTTCATCACCGGCGCCAAGGGCTGGATGAAGTGGCACAAACGCCACCGCGACGGCAACAGCGCCGAGCAGATGTGGGACAAACTATTCCGCAAACACGCCAACGTCGGCCTGATCTTTTGCGGCGACCAGTCGCGAACCCAAGCCCTTCACGACACCCGCACCGCCGATTACGGCAACCGCGTCCACGCCCTGCTCTCGGATTACGGCACGGGCGGCCTGAGGGTGGTGCGGTTCGCCCCGGACAAGAACGTCGTAGAAGTGCGGACTATCGACTCAGCGACCGGAGAACTGATCCTTACAACCGACAGGGTTCCCAACCCGCAACAGCACCAGTTCGAACTGCCGTACCAGATGAACGCTGAGCAGACTTCACCGACCACCCGATGCGCTGGTTGACCGGGTCCGGCCCGACCAGGCCCAGCAACGCAGCATAAGTAGCTGAATTCACATCAGTTAACACAATAGCTCTACCGTTGGCTGTCCCACCGCTAGTTCCTTGCCCGAAGAATATGACATTAATGTTGACAATTATGACTATAATGCGCATTTTTGGAGGATATGGGAAACCTCGGTAATACGTATAACAGCAAAGCGGTGCGGCTGAGCGATCGACTTCTGGAGGACATCCGGGAGTCTCGCTACCAGGCCGGGGCCTTGTTGCCGGCAGAAAATGAGATGGCTGAGGCCTACGGTGTCTCGCGGGCCACCATGCGGCGGGCTTTGGACATGCTGATCGAGACGGGGTACCTGGTCAAGCGTTCGCAGCGGGGGGTCTGGGTGCCGCTGGCCACGGAGGCCGATGGCGACGGTTTGCCCGGGGATTTCGAAGCAGTCGGCGGCAAGCTGGCGTTGGCCGTCGTTTGGGCGGGATCAACCAACTATCACAACACGCACATCCAGCAGGGGGCGGTGGAATACGCCAAGGCGCACCGGATCGACCTGCACGTCCATCGCTCAACCAAGGGCCACGAGGACGCCCTGCGGACCCTGGAACAACTCCCAAAATTGGGCGTCGAGGGTGCGATCGTCTTCCCGTACGCCCGCGGGGACTACGGTGAGGCGATCCGACGGCTGCAGGAGACAGGCATGCCGCTGGTGGCCCTGCGGAGCTTCAGCGAACTGAACCTCAGTACGGTCACCGCCGACGACGCCGGGTCAACGCAACTGCTCACGCACTACCTGATCGAGAGGCACCGTCGGCCGGTGTACTGCATCGGCTCGGCCCCCAAGTACGAGGACGTGCGGGAGCGCTATGCGGCCCACCGGCAGGCGATGACCGAGGCGGGGTTCGGCGAACTGGTCGACTCGCACACGTACCAGTTCGGCGACGACGACAGCGATCCGACGTTCTGGGACGCCGAGAAGTGCTGGCTGACGTCTTTGGCAACCGCCCAGCGCCTGCTGGCGGAGAGCCGCCCGCCGATCAGCGTGCTGTGCCTCAACGACTACATCGGCCGGGCGGTCTACGAGGCGGCCCGACGGCGCGGGCTGCGGATCGGGATCGACGTGGCCGTCGCGGCTGAGGGGGCCGACACGCCGATGGGACGGTGCCTCGCTCCCCCGCTGACCACGGTCGAACTGCCAAGCCGCCGCATCGGATACACCGCCGCATCCCTGCTGCACCGCCTGACCGTCGACCGCACCGTCGGACCGGTGCACATCCGCATCCCGGTGGAAGTGATCGAAGGACAATCGGCATGAACGATCGCGACAAGTCTCTGAAACACGGTCCGCGGGGCCGCACGGCCTGTTTCACGTTGATCGAGCTTCTCGTCGTCGTGGCGATCATCGCCGTGCTGGTGGCCATCCTGCTTCCGGCTCTGGCCGCAGCCAGGGAGCGGGCGAGGCTGATCGCCTGTGCGGGCAACTTCCGCAGCATCGGGCAAGGCGAGGTGATCTACTCGGGGATGTACAACGACTTCTTCACGCCGCTGTTCCGCATCTACGGACCCAACGGCGAGTCGCCAGTCGGCCCCTACAACGACGCTCCGGAGCAGTGCTCGCGGTGGGACGTCAGCGGCTACGCCGACGGAGCGACCGGATACGGACCGGTGCCGATCAGCGCGGGGCTGCTGACCTGCGACGACCGGACGACCCTTCGGGGCATCCGCGCCCTTCCCGGCGACGCCTACGGCGATAAGTCGCCCTGTTTGCTCGATCCGTCCGAGCCAAACCTGCCGGGCCCTCCCAACTGGATGCACTACCCAGCGGTCTGGATCCACGGCTCGGTCATCCGCACGAGCGAAGCCAACGCGGGCGATCCGATCTTCACCTGCAACATCGGCCAGGCTGGGGCGCTCCTCTCGCCCGGCCCCCACCGGATCGCGTGCAACGTGAACTACCTCGACGGCCACGTGCGGACCTGGCAAGTCGACCACTACCGCGGCAAGTACGGAGCCGGGGCGTGGTCGATCGGTCTGCCGGATGAAGCGGGCGTCTGGGCCACGATCTTCAATGACTACTAATCCCGTCTTCAAGGACCTCCACATGCCAGCCAAAGCTGCTTTCCTGCTGTGCCTTGTCTGCCTGTTTTCCACACTGGCGAGGGCCGAGGCGCCGTCCCAGAAGGGAATTGATCTGGTCGTCAACGGCGGATTCGAGCAGGGCGAAACCAACGGCGTGCCTGACGGCTGGACGTGGGGTTCCTCGTCGCCCAAGGCGAACGCGACGATGGAGCTTTCGACCGACCATCCGCATTCGGGCGAGTACTGCGTGAAATTCACGGCCGACCAGCCGGTCGAACCGCAGGTCTACGGGACGTTCCACCAGACCATCCCGTGCGAGCCGATGACCGAGTACATCGTCTCGCTGTGGGTGCGGGCGGTGGATCACGGCGGCAATTGCTGGTACGGCGGCGGCGCTGGTTGGCAGTGGCGTAATCCGCTGCCTCACGGCAAATACGACTGGCAGCCGCTCATGGGCTGGTACCGCACCGGCCCGGACGAGACGCAGCTTCCGATCATGATCAACCTGGAGGGCAGAGCCGAGGCGATCTGGATCGACGACGTCCAGGTGGTGGTCCAGGGCCACTCGACCGACCCGACCCTTCAGCCGCCGATCAAGGCGTGGGAGAAGGACAAGATCCTGGCCGAACTGGGCCCAATTGAGGCAAACGCAGCGGGTTGGCGGCAGAAGCTCGACTCTTTGGCCGGCGCCGGGGCGCGGGTCGACTATCCGCTGGTCCGGCTCTCGCTGATCGAATCGTTCGTCCCGCGCATCCACGACCGCGTCGAAAAGAACCAATTGCTCCAGGCAACGATCATGACGACGGAACTGGCCCAGGTGGCGAAAGACCTCGCCGAAGACCTGGCCGTCCTGGAAAAGGACCCCAAGGCCTTCCCGCCCGCCCTGCGATACCGGACCGGCCCGATCGAGATCGACGGCTACGCCCAGATCGGCAACGTCCTGGACCCAGCCACGGGTCGGATCGTGCGCCGTCCGGTCATCTTCACCGGCTACGGGAATTTCTTCACCATCGTCCGCGAGATCCCGCAATGGCCCGACCGCGGCGGCAATGTGATCGGACCGGAGATGGGTCCGGGCAGTTACGGGGCCGGCGACGGCGGCGAGGCGGTTCGCACCGTTGAGCCGCAACCGGACGGCACACTGCAAGTCAGCACAAGCGCCATCGCGGGCGTGGTCGAGATGCTCAACCAAGCCGCCGAGCACAACGTCGCGGTCTCGCTGCTGATCTCGCCCCACTACATGCCCGCAGAATCCGGCGGAGCCTGGAACACCGACCATCCCGGCGTCTGGAGCGTGTTCGAGGCCTACATGCACGCCCTGCTCCCAGCGATCCGTGACATCCCCTCGCTGCACAGCATCATCCTGAGCAATGAGCCGCATCATACGGCCATCCCTAATGACAAGTTCTTCATGCGGCATTGGTTCGCCTATCTGCAGCACCGCTACAAGAGCATCGACGACCTGAACCGGGCCTACGGCGGCGCCGAGTACCGGAGCTTCTACGAGGTCCCGCTGCCTCCGCAGGACAAGATCCGCCCCGGCTACTACGCTGAAAAGGACCGGCCGTGGCTCTACGACCGCAACCAGTGCAACAACCTCTACTTCGCCGACTGGCACCGGCGGCTGGCCGACATCATCCACACCCTGGCTCCCAACGTGAAGGTGCACGCCAAGATCACCGGCGGCTACATGATGGGATGGGGCCTGCCCGTGGGCGACGGCTGCGACCCCGAGATGTTCGCCGATTTCACGAACTATTGCGGCTTTGACGACGTCGGCGGCGTGCGGATCACCTACGACGTGTTCCCGTCGTTCCTCAAGGCCCCGCAGGTGAATTCCGAAAACCACATCCACATCCCCGACGGCAACTTCAACGCCATCGAGCCGCAGCGTTACTACGCGGACCTCTTCGCCCAGGCGATGCACGGGCAGACGGTCAGCATCGCCTGGTGCTACGAGCCGAACTGCGGCCCGATGGCCGACTGGGACCTTTCGATCCGTCCCGCTGCGATGGCCGCGATCGGGCGGTGCGGCCTGGACCTGATGCGGGCAGCCCCGGCGATGGCGGCGATCCAGGAGGCCCCGCGCCGGGTCGCGATCATCTACAGCCCAGCCTCGTTCTACTACCACGACGAACACCACGCACTCTGGCGGGCGGCGTGGGAGGCCTTCTTCGCCACCGGGCTGCGCGTGCGGTTCCTCTCGGAGAACCAGATCGCCCGCCGCGAGTTCGGCGACGTGAAGGTGCTGATCCTGCCCGAGGCCCGCGTGGTCGAACCGCGGACCGTTGAGGGACTTGGCGATTTCGTGAAAGCCGGCGGCAAGGTCATCAGCGTGGGGCGGAGCCTGGAATTCTGCACTCCCGGCTGGACGCCGGTCGATCCGAAGCGGGCGGAGACGCTGCTCTGGAAGCGGATTGACAGCCAGGGCCGCGATTGGGCGAGGCAAATCCTCGCCGCCACGAGTGAAGCGGGTGTGCAGCCGGCGGTCGAACTGGCCCTCGCCGATGGGCAGGAACCTTCGGGTGTCCACTGGCTTTGCGGCACAATGGATGGCAAGAAGGTCGTCGCCGTTCTCAACATGTCCGGCAAGCCCGTCGATCTGACCGTGCAACGGCTGGAGACGAAGACCGTCATCGATCTGATCGCGGATCGTCAGCGCACGCTGCCGGTGCCCGTTTCGAATATCGGAGCGGCGGTCTGGCAGTTGCCCTGAGAGTATTGCCGAGGGCCCGCAAGGCGCGGTGATGGTCGTCTTGCCGGCTCAACCGCGCGAGGCCGTTACCTGCCCGGCTGGGTGGCCGTCGCGGCTCGCAGGGCCAACCAGCGAGTGAAATTGGGGATAACCGCCGTTTCGCCGTTCAGCACGCGAAGCATCTCGTAAGAACCCAGCTCGTGCGTTTGGCCGTTGACGCTCAGGTTCACCGGCTGATCGGCGTGGTTGACGTAGAGGTCCAGGCCCGGCCACGAGGTCCGGCTGACCCGGTCGTAGTCAATCACGTATTCGAAACCGGTCATCCGCCGGCCGAAGTAGTGCCGGACCACTTCCTGCTGCACGTGGTGCAGGTACTCCAGCCAGTCGCGTTTGTCGGTCTTGACGTCGTTGAAGGTGATGTACAGGCCCATGCCCATCGCCACGCTGTCGGCCAGCATCTCCGGCTCGAAGATCGGCGGGCCCAGGTTGTGCGGATAGACCATCGCCAGGCCCGAAGCCAGGGCGCTGTTGTACGGGAACAGCCGAATCTGTTGTTCAGTCGCCATCGTCTTCCAGCGATCGTCGTAACCGTCCGCCGACTTCCACGGAAGGTACCCGGTGAACTTGTACTTGACCTTCAGGAAGAACTGGAACATGCCCCAGAAGTTGGCTGAGTGAAGGTCGTCACCGCCCTCGGTGGTCATCGGCAACACGCGGGCCATCGCCTCGCCAAGCCGGATCATCCCGCCGAAGTGCGCCCGCGGGTTCGGACACGACGGCGCGAAATCCCACGCCTTGTGCGAGTTGCCAACGATGTCCGCGAACACGGCGTCGCAGCCGAACTCCTTCAGCCGCCGCAGAACCTCCTCCGCCTTCTCGACCACCAGCGGATGCCACGGCGTGGCCCAGTAATTGACCCCGTAGTGCGGCCGGCCGTCGTAGATGTACGGCTCGCCGTCCGGCCCGCGCGATGCGACCTGCGGGCCGACCTTCTCGGTAGTCGGAGCCCCAAGGCTCCAGTGGCCGGGGCTGACAAACGGCATCACGACGTGCCCCATCGCGTGGGCGTCGTCGATCATTTTGCGGAAATCATCGTCCGTCCCCAGTTCCGCATTGATCGGGAAGTAATCCGGATAGTGGTCATCAAACTTCGACGGCCACCAACTGACCGGCTCGATGATCAGCGGCGAGGGCAGCGGGCCCACCATCGAGGTGAACTCGCGAATCGCCTTCTTCTCGTGCCAGTCGCACTCGTACTTCATCACCACCGCCCGGGCCGCCCGGTCGAAGGCGTCGCCGAGTTTGGCCCGCAGATCCGGCGCCCGGTCCAGGCCGATCTCGCGCCGATACCGGTCCAACGCCTCGAACACATCGGCAACCGGCAGCACCCGGATCGACGGCGAATGCCACGTCACGTCGGCGGGAATGTGAGTATGAAACGTGTGGCGAAACGCTCCGCGGTGCTCGCCGACGTGGCCGAACCAGATGTGCGACGGCACGAGCAGCCGCTCGACGTGCGGACAGAAGAACGCCAGACTCCCCCCGCCGTCCTTGCCCTGGGCCACCAGCAGATCGGCGTGGGCCGTCGGATACGGAATGCCGTCACCCAACGAACCGCCGCGACCGAACCACCGCTCCATGTCGATGGCCACGCCGATGTGATCGCCCGCGATCAGCTCGCGATACCGCTGCTCGTCGACGACCACCGCCAGCGGGAAATCGATCCGTACGATCGGCCGATCGGATGTCTGGTTCACCGACATCCGCATCGTCAGACCGTCGTCATCAGAAAGCCGAAGCTCGACGGTCACCTGTCCGGACCGTGTCAACCACTCCAACGCGATCCAATGGGCGTCGCGCTCGACGCGGACCCGAGGCCCGTCCTGTTCGCCGACCTCGCAACAAACACCGTCCTGATCGTGAAGCCGGAACCAGACGTTGCCGTCCTCGACGATCGTCCGACCGCTCGTCCGATCGACCAGCTTCAACCCGCCGCCGTTCTCCTGGAGGCCAAGCCGATACCGGCCCGTCTCCAACACCACTTCCTCAGCCGGCGCAACGCCACAAAACAACACCATCGCCGACAACACAAATACCGCTCGCCGCATTGAAAACCTCCGCCAAAGCCGCAATACCCTTACGGCGTCCAGCCGTCATACGGAATGTACTGGTACCGGTCGCCCTCCCAAAAACCGACCGCCTCGGCGTGCCCGTCGCCGAACAGCACGCCCACCCGCTCGTGATGGGCCGGAACCAGATAGCGTCTGGCCGTCGGGGCCGCCGGAGGCACGTACAGCACGTTGGCCCAACCCGAGTTCCACCACACACCGCGGTTGGGGTTACCGTTGGGGTAGGGAAGCCCGACCGCGTTGGCGCTCGGCCACTCCGACAGCAACACCGTGTTGCCCGGATACCGCAGATCGTCGGGCTTGAGCGGCTTGGAATTGTCCGCCCCGCTGATCCACCGCCAGTCATTGTACACGTACGACCGGTCATGCACCCGCCGGTTATTCTGGTCCATCGACACCACCGGGTGACAGATCGGGCAAACCAACACGCTCGGCGTCTCGACCATCACGTAGCCGCCCGAAACCCCCGCTACCAACACGTAGCTCCACGATCGCGTCACGCCGCCGCTGATCGGTCCCTGGTCAAACGGCGGAAGGCACTCGTAATGATCCGCGGCGTAGTGATTGAAGCCCAGCCCGATCTGCCGGTAGTTGTTCAGACACGTCATCGCCCTCGCGGCAAACCGCACCTCGCTCAGCGCCGGCATCAACAGGCTGACCAGAACCGCGATGATCGCCACCACGACCAACAGTTCGATCAATGTAAATGATTTCGAATCTGGGATTCCGAATCTCGGATTTGGAGAAACCGTATGACCGCTCATCTTCTTCTTCCTCAAATCAGCAATCAACAATCAGAAATCAGCAATCCCTCACCGCTCCCGTCGACTCGCGCACCACCAGATCCGGCGCCAGCACCCGCTGAATCGCCGGCGTCTGGTCGCCGTCGAGCCGCCGCTCGATGATCTCGACCGCCGCATGCGCCATCGCCGCCGTGTCCTCACGGATCGTCGTAAGCGAAGGATGGTACACCGCCGCCTCCGGAATATCGCCGAACCCGACCACGCTCACCTGATCCGGTATGCCGATCCCGCCGTCGTGCAAAGCCTTGAGTGCCCCGATCGCACTGCCGTCGCTGACCACGAACAGCCCGGTAAACGTGACGCCCTCACGCTCGATCTCCCCCTTGAGCACCAGGCACGCCCTCAGCGCCGCCGACTCGCCCGGCTCGACGTGTCCATCAATCACCCGTGGCGACGCCAAGCCGCTTGCCTCCACCTGCCGGCGGAAACCTGCCACCCGAGCCTCCAGCGTCACTCCGCGCGGCTCGCAGACCAGCACCGCCAACCGCCGATGGCCCAACTCGATCAGGTGCGAAGCCGCCAACGCCCCGCCCCCCTCGTTGTCCGGCCCCACGCAGTCCATCACCACGCCCGGCACCAGCCGCTCCATCAGCACCACCGGAACGCCCATGCGGCTGATCCGGTAGATATCTTCAGGATGGAATTGCGTTCCCGTCGGCACCAGCACCAGCCCGTCCAGCCGTTCCAGAGTCAACCCGCGCGGCACCCGATCCCGCCAGGAATACCGCAGAAGCCTGACCATGTGCCCCGCTGCGTCCACCTGACGCATCATATGCCGGGCGTAGCTCTCATACACCGGTGAAGGATAATCGGGAATGGCGACGCCGATCCGCCGCGTCGAAACCTCTCGTCCCGGCTCATCATCGCCGGCGATGAAGATCCCCCGCTTGGGCCGCCGAACGATCAGACCCTCCTCGCTCAACCGATCCAACGCCCGATCCACCGTGACCTGGCTGACCCCCAACTCGCGAATCACCTGCCGGACCGAAGGGAAACGCATGCCCCGGTCCATCGTCTCGACCCGCTGCCGCAATTCCCGATATACCCGCTCAGCCTTGGTCATCGAACCGCCCATCAATACAGATTCCAGCCAATCTGTATTGCAGTATACTGTCTGTACCGGTTTACGTCAAGCCCTTTCTGGTCGGGCATTCCTATCCTTTCCCCGATCCGATACAATCCTGGTACGTCAGCATCATTCTGCGCCGAGAATCGCCACAAGCCCTATGCCTGAACTCCCGGAAGTCGAGTTTGCCCGTCGCCAAGCCGAAAAGGCCCTGCTCGGCCGGCGCATCGTCCGCGTTGCCGTCGACGACGACCGCATCGTCTTTGACGGCATCCCGCCCGCCCGCTTCGCCTCCGCCCTCACCGACCGCACCGTCCTGGCCATCGGCCGGCGAGGCAAGCACCTGTGGATCGAACTCGATCGCCGCCCCTGGCCCACCTTCCATTTCGGCATGACCGGCTATTTCGAGACCTACCGCGACCCAGCCGACCGCCCGCGATTCTGGAAGGCTGAACTGCTCACCGATGACGGCCTGTTCTTGACGATGGTCAACAAACGCCGCCTCGGCCGCATCCGCCTGCGGCACGACCCGCCCGCCGAGCCGCCGATCAGCCGCCTGGGCTTCGATCCCCTCGCCGATCGCCTGTCACCCAGCCGCTTCGCCGCGATGCTGACCCGTCGCAACGCCACGATCAAAGCCGTCCTGCTCGACCAGTCGTTCATCGCGGGGGTCGGCAACTGGATCGCCGATGAAGTGCTCTACCAGGCCCGAATCGCCCCCGCCCGCATCGCCTCCGGCCTCACCCCACAAGAAGTTTCTCGAATATTTTCAAAGCTCCGCTCAATTATCCGCAAGGCGGTCGAGCTCGATGCCGACAACGAACGCTTCCCCAGAACATGGCTGTTCCATCACCGTTGGGGCAAAAACGCCGAGGCCCGCACCCATCGCGGTGAGAAGATCATCCACCAGACCATCGGCGGCCGAACCACCGCCTGGGTGCCCGCCCGCCAGAAATAGCTCCGGAAGTATTGTGGAAACCAACATGTTTGGCGTAATATAAGATAGCGGATGCCCCTTTGAACCCATGAAGAGACCCATGAGCAAAATCAGTGCGGCATTCTGGTACGCCAGGGCCCGCCTGCACGAACGAGGCGGCCGGTTGGAGCAGGCCCTCGCCTGTCTCGACCGTGCTCTGGAGCGCAGTCCGCGCGATCTTCGCAGCCTGACCGACCGGATGTTCCTGCTGGCGGACCTCGGCCGGCTTGATGAGAGCATCGCCTGCTCCGATCGGATCATCGCCCTCGAACCCCATCACGTCGAGGCCCTGGGCAACAAGGGTCACTGCCTCAACCAACTCGGACGGTTCGAAGAGGCGGTTGATTGCTTCAGCCGCGCCCTCGAACACGACGGCGGCGACCCGTGGCTGTGGACCAACAAGGGCTACGCCCTCGGGCAGATCGGGCGTGACGACGAGGCCCTGAGCTGCCTCGACAAGGCCGGCGAACTCGACCCCGACGACCTGTCGATCTGGTCGAACAAGTCCTACGTGCTGGCCAATCTCGGCCGGTACGAAGAGGCCATCCACTGTTGCGATAGGGCCCTGGCCATCGATCCGCTGGACGGCTGGAGCTGGACCAACCGCGCCCGCACCCTGTGCGAACTCGACTGCTTCGAGGAAGCCTCACGCTGCTGCGACAAGGCCGTCGAGATCAACCCGCAGGATACCGAAGCCCTGCTCGCCAAGGGCCACGCCCTCTCCGAGATGGGCCATCTGGAAGAGGCGCTGGCGTACGTCGATCGGGCGCTCTTGCTCAAACCTCAGGACGCATGGATCTGGGGAACCAAGGCCAAAGCCCTCAACGACATGGGATACTTCGAGCAGGCCCTTGAATGCTGCGACAAGGCGCTGCAATACGATCCGCACAGCGCCTGGCCGTGGGCGGCCAAAGGCCGCGTCCAGTGCGACGCCGGGCGATTCGAAGAGGCCCTGAGCTGCTGCGAGAAGGCCCTGCGGATCGACGCGAATCATCTCGACGCCCTGCAGACCCGCGGCTACGCCCTCAGCGAACTGGGACAATACGAAGACGCCGTCGAAGCACTCGATCGCGCCCTGGAAATTGAGCCCGGCAGCGCCTGGACCTGGGGAACGCTCTCCTGGTCGCTCTGCGAGCTTGGCCGGTATGAGGAAGCCGTCGAGGCCTGCGACCGCGCGTTGAAGCTCGATCCGCAGGACAGCTACTCGCTCCAGAACAAAGGCTACGCCCTGGGCGCCCTCGGCCAATACGACGAAGCCCTCGACGTGCTCGATCGGGCGCTGAAGCTCGATCCCAAAAGCGCCTACGCCTACGCCACCCGCGCCCGCACGCTCGGCGAGATGGGCAGCTTCCACGAGGCCCTCGACGCCGCCGAACGGGCCCTCCGTCTGGACCCGCGCCACGCCTGGGCCTGGGCGACCAAAGGCTGGATCTGCGCCGAACTCGGGCAGCTCGACGAAGCCGTCCAGTCGCTCGATGAGGCCCTGCGGCTCGACCCGCGCCAGCTCGACGCCTGGGCCAACAAGGGCGAGATTCTCAGCTCCCTGTGCCGCTACCGCGAAGCCCTCGACTGCTACGACCGCATCCTCCGCGCCGACCCGCAGGACGTGGAAATCTGGCGGCTCAAAGCCGAGACCCTCGAATCCCTCGGCCGTGAGAAAGAAGCCGCCGTCTGCTTCGCCCGCGCCGACGAACTCGACGACCACTCCGATCACCAGAACCACGAAGACGAACTCTAGCCGCCTCTATCCTTTGACCGCCGCCTTGGGCACAAACGGCGAGATCCGCCGCAAATCCTCGATGATCGGCGGCAGATGCTCCAGCACCCAATCGACGTCCGCTTCGGTGTTGTAGCGGCTGAGGCTAAAGCGGATAGAGCCGTGCGCCGCGGTAAACGGCACACCCATCGCCCGCATCACATGCGACGGCTCCAGCGAGCCGCTGGTGCACGCCGAACCCGACGAGGCCGCCACGCCCAGATCGTCCAGCCGCAGCAGGATCGCCTCGCCCTCGACATACTCAAAGCTGATGTTCGTGGTGTTCGGCAGCCGGTGCTCGCGGTCCCCGTTGACCCGGCAGTCGCGGCACGACGCCAGCAACCCCGCCTCCAACCGGTCACGAAGCGCCCGCACCCGGCCGTTCTCCTCATCCATCGCCTCCGCCGCCAGTTCGCACGCCCGGCCCAACCCCACGATGTACGGCACGTTCTCCGTCCCGGCCCGCTTGCCGTGCTCCTGATGCCCGCCCAGCAGCAGCGGATTGACCCGCGTGCCCTTCCGGACGTACAGCACGCCCACCCCCTTCGGCGCGTGCAGCTTGTGGCCCGAAAGGCTCAGCATGTCCACCGGCGTCTTGCGCAAATCGATCGGCAGCTTGCCCGCCACCTGAACCGCATCCGTATGCAGCACGCAGCCGGCGTGCTTGACGATCCCGGCGATCTCGTCGATCGGGAACACCACGCCCGTCTCGTTGTTGGCCCACATCACGCTGACGACCGCCGTCTGATCCGTCAGCGCCGCCCGCAGCTCATCGAGGTCCAGCCGCCCGTCGCCGTCGACGCCCAGTTCCACCAGCTTGTGGCCGCGGCTCTCCAGGTACCGGCACGGACCCAGAACGGCTGGGTGCTCGACGCGCGTGGTCACAATCGCCGGACGGCCGCCGAACGCCTCGACCGCCCCGCGGATCGCCATGTTGTCGCTCTCGGTCCCGCAACTGGTGAAGATGATCTCGGACGGATCGGCCTTCAGCAGCGAAGCCACCTGCTCCCGCGCCCGCTCGACGTGCCGCGCCACTTGGCCGCCGAAGGTGTGGATGCTCGATGGATTGCCCCACAACTCCTCCAGAAACGGCTGCATCGCCCCGATTACCTCGGGCGCCACCCGCGTGGTCGCGTTGTTGTCCAGATAGACGTTTCGCGTCGACATCAGACCTTTACCTCCTCGACCACCAGATCGTCCGAAACGAACTCGCGAAGCCGCGTGGCCACCAGGTCGCTGAGCGTGAACTCCGCCACCCGGCACTGGGCGCACTGGCCGCGAAGCGAGACCAGCACCCGGTCGCCGTCCACGTCGATCAATTCGATATCGCCGCCGTCCTGGCGCAACAGCGGCCGGATCTCCCGCTCGATCGTCTCCTCGATCAGCTTGATCCGCTGGAGGTTGGTCATGCTCCGCTTGACCGTTTTGGGCTTTTCCTCCGCAGGCGCCTCGCCCCGGACCCGCGCGATGATCTTGCGGATTTCATTCTTGCAGCCGCCGCAGCCGCCGCCCGCCTTGCAGTAGTTCGTCACCTCCTCCACCGTGGCCAGCCGGTTCTCGCGAACCACCCGCTCGATCTCCGGCTCCGTCACGCCGAAACACACGCAGACCACCCGCCCCTCCAGCTCCCGCTTGCCCTCCTTGCGCCCCGTCCGGTAGTTGGCGATCGCCGCCTCAAGGGCCTCGCGCCCCATCACCGAACAGTGCATCTTCTGCTCCGGCAGCCCGCCCAGGTACTCAGCGATGTCCTGATTGCTCACCTTCGCCGCCTCGTCCACCGTCATCCCCTTGACAATCTCCGTCAAAGCCGACGACGACGCGATCGCGCTGGCGCAGCCGAAGGTCTGGAACTTGACGTCCGCGATCCGCCCCTGACCGTCCAGCTTGAACATCAGCCGCAACGCGTCGCCGCACGCCATCGAGCCGACCTCGCCCACCCCGTCCGGGTCCTCGATCGCCCCGACGTTCCGCGGATTGCGGAAATGATCCTTCACTTTCTCCGTATAGTCCCACATCGCAAATCCCTTTCTTGTCAGTATCGTCAATAATGATTCTACAACCAAAGCGAGTACTTTCCAAACCGGAACGCCCAAAACCAGCCTTGATCGTGGTCAAATCGACCGACCAACCGAAGTTGCCTCCCCGCCGCCGCTGGCTGAAGCCGAAAACGCCCTTGAAAGAGTTTGGAGACCAAATAGAATGATCGACGAAGCTCACGCCGGTCGTGAGCGGGAGCCAAATGAGAAACACCGTCAAGATACCGTTTCCTACCTCTGTGAGGACATTACCATGACCATGCGTCGAGTTGCGTTATCCCTGGCTGTTCTTGTCACTGGCGTTCTTGCCGCCGGCTGTTCCGCCGGGTCGGCGCGTAACGTTGCGGTCAATTCGCTGTTCACCGACAACATGGTGCTGCAGCGGGATATGCCGGTTAAGGTCTGGGGGACCGCTGACCCCGACGGTACGGTCGTGGTCAGCGTGGCCTCAAGGACAGCTCGTGCACAGGTGGCGCCGGATGGCACGTGGTGCGCTGTCCTGCCTCCGATGCCGGCCGGCGGCCCTCACCAACTGCGGATCGCCGGAGCACAGACGCGGACGTTGACCAACGTGATGATCGGCGACGTCTGGCTCTGTTCCGGTCAGTCAAACATGGAAATGGTCGTCGCCAGTTGCCTGGACAGCCAAGCCGAGACAGCCGATGCCGCCAATTACCCGAATATCCGGTTCTTCAACGTCGCCAAACGGGTGGCGCCCACCCCTCAGACCCAGGTCCTGGGAGAATGGCAGGTCTGCTCGCCTTCCACCGCGGGCGGTTTCTCAGCCGCGGGCTATTTCATGGGCCGCGAACTGCACAAGACCCTCAACGTTCCCATCGGACTGATCAACTCGTCGTGGGGCGGCACGCCCGCGCAACCCTGGACTCCGCGCGAAGGCTACGCCTACAGCCCGGACCTCATGCCCATCCTCGAGGCCTTTGATCAGAGCCTCAAAGACGCTCCCGACCAGATCGCGGAATGGACCGAAGTCAACCGCAAGTGGGAAGAGGCGATGAAAGAACTCGGCGCCACCGGCCGATGGCCCGACCCGGGCAACAAGGGCCAGCCTCTGGGCTACGCGGAGGTCGCCTTTGACGATGCCGACTGGCAAACCATGCAGATCCCCGCAACCTGGGAATCCACCGAAGGCATGCAGATCGACGGGGCGGTCTGGTTCCGCACCCAAGTGACCATACCACCCGCGTGGAACGGCAAGGACCTGATCCTCGTCCTGGGCGCGATCGACGATTTCGACCAGACGTACTTCAACGGCGTGGAGGTCGGCTCGACCGGCTCGGAAACCCCCGGACACTGGGCGCATATCCGCAGGTACACCGTGCCGGGCCAGCTTGTCAAATCAGGAACGGCTGTCATCGCTGTTCGCGCATTCGACAACTTCGGCGGCGGAGGTATGGTCGGTGGAGGCGGCGGCCCCGCGATCGCCCTGGCCCAGGCCGCCGATGAAACGATTCCGCTGGCCGGCGGCTGGAAGTTTAAAGTGGAACTGGAACTGCCCCAGATTTCGGGCCCGCCGATAGCCGGTGGCCCGGTCAGCCAGAACGCACCCACCTGCCTCTACAACGCGATGATAGCCCCACTGACCCCATTCGCCATCAAGGGCGCAGCCTGGTATCAGGGCGAATCCAATTCATCGCAGGGCTATCAGTATCGAACGCTCTTAAAGGGCATGATCACCGGCTGGCGAGAGGTCTGGGGCCAGGGCGATTTCCCGTTCCTGACCGTCCTGCTGGCGAATTTCGCCGGCCCCGTCGCGGAGCCCGGAGAATCCGACTGGGCTGAGCTGCGCGAGGCCCAGGTAATGAGCCTGTCGCTTCCCAATACCGGCATCGCCTCGGCGACCGATATTGGCGAGGCGGCTGATATTCACCCGAAGAACAAGCAGGACGTGGGCAAACGGCTGGCGCTGGCGGCCCTGCACGTGGCCTACGGCAAGACGTTGGTGTATTCGGGGCCGCGCTATGCCGGCCAGTC
>Ga0123328_1000062_pt1 | contig 94284 bp, 86 predicted proteins | sample BioC12SIPDNA_2_FD_89702 | JGI IMG/M metagenome (GOLD analysis project Ga0123328, IMG submission 89702) | Anaerobic biogas reactor microbial communites from Washington, USA - Biogas_R1_A C12 SIP DNA | ecosystem: Engineered > Bioreactor > Anaerobic > Unclassified | place: Washington, USA...
CGCCGCGCCCTTGGCCCGCGTCGCTCGCTCGCCCACAATCGCGTCGAGCTGCTCCTGCGTGAACGTGCGACTCTGGCCCCCCGCGGGTTGGGGTGTAACAGCCCCGCCTTCGCCTTCATCGGTCGCCCACATCGTCCTATCCAACTGTCGCTGCATCGTTCCTCCCCGGTTGTTACCGCCACCGTGGCGTGCTTCTACACCCTCACCATATCTCACCAGTTGCGTGAAACCGTTGGCCTCAACGCGCGCCTCTGCATGTTCAGTGTATCCCGCCAGTTTCCCCAGTTCGTCGGTTTGAGCAGGCAATTTCGTGGCAAACAGAAAACCGGCCTGGATAATCAGGCCGGTGGTGATTGCGACGGCGTTTGGCTCTACGCTGTGCTATACTGCGTGTGCGAAGCTTGGGCGACCGAGGCCCTTTGCCACTTGTTGGCAGAGGGCCTCATTATCATTCTGTCTATTGCCTTGACACCGCAACCACTTTGCCTCATAATACGAATAGAATCCTGCGTCTGGTGTATTCTGCCCTAAAGCACACTCGCAAGAGAGGGGCAAGTTGGTGGGCGGGCTTGCAGACGCAGGATGCTCATTTCCCCTTGCCATGAGCGCGATGGAAGGTTATCACATAGTCTCCCCCATCCACCCCTGTCTTGATCACCACGCGCCACCACTTCCCGGCATCATCCTGAGCGTATCGACGGATCACTGAGCTATCCTTTGGATCTGGCCGCTCATACGTGCTCTGCAGAATAGTCCGTGGCAGCATCACCATTTCGTCCGCCAGCGTCACCTCTTTGTGCCCTTCACGCCAATGATAGCGGCGCTCCGGCGTCACCCGCACGCCGCCAATTGACACGATCCTGTCCTGATCAGCAACAGCTGTCCGCCACCGCTGCGCCTCTTCCTCTCCCAGCGCCCCCTTCAGGCTCTTGCGCTGCACGTGCGTGCCCCAGACCGTGCTCGTCTTCGTGGTGGCAAAGTCGCTCAGCTTCGCCGCGCCGCCGCGATACGCCGCGCCTCCCGCCTTTCCGAGAATGGCGTCCTGCTCCTCCGCCGTCAGCTCGGCGAACCGCTCCTCACCGCTCTTCATCGGCGGCTTTTCTGGCATACCCTCAAAGCCCAGCTCGGCCCAGCTCCGCACCCACGGTGACCGCGCGCAACGGCCATTGGGGTGATCCTGCAGGTCGTCCTCGAACGAATGCTCTGTGCCATGCGCGTCCCAGCACGCCGCACACGTCCGCTCATCAAGCGCCGCATTCCATATCCAGCCCTTGACCACGTCGTCGTTGACGCGGTAGCTGCACAGCGCCGTCGTGGGGAGCAAAAGATCACACCCTCGGCCGCTAGGCCCATCAAAGTGTTTCTCGAAGGGCTTGGGTCTTGCCCGCTTTACCTCTCGCGCTCCTGAACACTTGCCTCGATAATCTTGACGAATTAGCTCATATTTAGTACACTTGTGATAGTGAGTTTCAAGAAGGAGGCTCCCATGCTCAAGGAAGGCGCTCTCGCACCCGATTTTACGCTGCTGGCCGACACGGGCGAAGAGGTGACGCTCTCGAGCTTTCGCGGCAGCAAAGTCGTTGTGTACTTTTACCCCAAAGACGACACACCAGGCTGCACCAAAGAGGCCTGCAGTTTCCGTGACGATTATGCGCAGTTCACCGCACTAGGGGCGGTGGTGATCGGCATCAGCCCCGATTCGGCCGCATCTCATGCCAAGTTCCGCCTCAAGTTCGATCTGCCGTTCTATCTGGTGAGCGATCCCGACCACAGCGTCGCTGAGGCATATGGCGCCTGGGGCGAGAAACGTAACTATGGGCGCACCTATGAGGGCATTATCCGGTCGACATTTGTGGTGGGAGAGGATGGCGCTTTGATCAAGGTGTTCGGCAAAGTCAAGCCTGAGGGGCACGCCCAAGAAGTACTGCCTTATCTGCAGTGACACTCCAAGAGAGCCCCTGCCAGTAGCAGGGGCTCCTTTTGTAGCTGGATCAGCCTCAAGAGGCGCTAGCCGAGTCTTCTGACGTAGCAATCTCCTTGGGCTTGGCCCGCGCAAAGCGCGCCAGAATGATGCCCAACTCGTACAAGAGGTAGAGGGGGATCATCACGATCATCATGTTGACGGGGTCTGGCGTCGGCGTCACCAGTGCAGCGATGACGGCGATGGCCAGCACCGCCCACTTGCGCCCCCGCGAGAGCTGCCGTGCGTTGACTACACCGAGCTTGGCCATAAAAAAGACCAAGAGCGGCGTCTCAAACACGATGCCCATCCAAAAGAGCACTCGCGTCACAAAGGCCACGTAGTTGTCAAGTGTCCAGCCCATCTCGACAACATCGCTCAGAAAGCCCTGCATAAAATTGATCGCCGTAGGCAGCATGATGAGCGCTGCAAAGACCACGCCGCCGGCATAGCTGATGGTGGCGCTGGGCAGCAGAAAGTAGAGATATTTGCGCTCGTGAGGCAGGAGGCCAGGCAACACAAAACGCACCAGTTGGTAGACGATCATCGGCATGGCGATGATGACGCCACCGATCAGCGCGATACGAAAGTAGACCACAAAATGCTCGGTGGGCGCGATGGTCTGAGGTATGCGTTGCCCCAGGGGCAAAATGAGCACCTGCAGCGCCTGCTTGGCAAAGACCATGCTGACGATAGTGCCCAGCATCAGGGCGCCAGCCGACCAGGTAAGGCGAATGCGCAGCTCGTTCAGATGCTCAAAGAGGCTCAGTTCTCTATCGGTGGCCATGAGGTCACGTTCGGCGCTCACAGACGCTCCTCGCTCTCTGCCCCACTGTCCACGGCTTCGTCCACAAGCTCGGGGCCACCCAGCTCGGCAAAGGTATCATCGTCGATGAGCTCGACCTCACCCATCTCGGTGACGGGCTCGACCTCAGCGTTGCTGGCATCGCCCACCACTGGAGCTGGCTGAAGTGCCTCGACTCGAGGTTCTGCGACCTGCTCTGGCGCGGCCTCGGCCGGTACAGGGGGGGCTGCGGCTGGCTGCTCTGGCTTCGCTACCCTATCGGCCTCCAGAGGCTTGCCGCTCATTATGTTCTGAATGTCTCGCGCGGCGGCATCGGCCTCTGACCTGAGTTCACTGATGGCCGCGAGCGGGTTGGCATCTCTTAGCTCACCTGTCTCGGCCTCAAGTGCCTGCTTGAATTCTTTGGTGACCTGATCGGTCTGCTGACGGATCTTGGTGAGCAGCACACCAGCGCGCCGTGCATAGTCGACCATGCGCTCTGGCCCTACCACCAACATGGCGATAACCAGGATCAGCAGCAGCTCGCCCGTACCTATGCCAAACATCGTTGAGACTGCCCTCCTGTAGGCACTCGCTGGGGCGCGTTCGTCAGAGAGGGTGCATGAACTGAGGAAAGACTAGTCAATCGCCAGCCCGAGCTTGGCCACGATATCTTGCTGGTGACTGACGAGCGTGCCAAGCACGCCATTGACAAAACGACTGGAACTATCGCTGCCAAAGAGCTTGGCCAGCTCCACGGCCTCGTTGATGACTACCTTGGCAGGCGTATCACCGGGATAGAGAATCTCATAAACCGCCATACGCAAAATGCTGCGATCTACACCCGGCATCTGCTCCACAGGCCAATCGGGCGCCATCCGCCGGATGACCTCATCTAACACATCAATGTGGCTCAACGAGCCATACACGAGCGCTTGAGTAAAGGCCTGCAGCTCCACCGCAAGCCTCTCTTCGTCTATGCGGGTCTGCAGAACCTGCTGAGGATCATGTCGGGCCATATCCACCTCAAACAGGGCCTGCAACGCAACGATGCGCGCTCTTCGTCGTGGTCTCAAGGTTCGACTCCGCTCACCTAGTCTCTGGGAGCGATCACAACATCCTCGATCCGTACATTGACCGCCAAGACGGGCATACCGACCAGCGTCTGAATGGCTCGCGCCACCTGTTGCTGGACGGCCTGCCCCATCTCGAGCAGGTTGACATCAGAGAACGCAATGAGGCTCAAATCGATGTTCACGGCGTTGTCGACCACCTGCACACGCACACCATCGGCACTGCCGCGACCGTGGAACAAACGATCCACATTGCCTGCCAGTGCACTATGCATATGCGCCACACCAGGCACGTTCAACGCCGTCAACCTGGCGATGGTTGCCAACACTTCAGGTGAGATGCGGACCGAGCCTAGTTTTCCTGCCACGTTGCGGTTCTCCTCTTGCCCACACCGATCAGCAAGTGAGGGGTTAGCCTTCGACCTCGACCACCCGCTCGTTACGGTAGCTGCCACAGTTGACGCAGACACGGTGCGGTAGCGTCATGTTATGGCAAGTAGGACACTCGACCAGGTGCATGCGCGTGAGCGCGTCCTGCGAGCGACGACGAAGGGCGCGGCTGTGAGAATGTCGACGTTTCGGTTGCGGCGTCATGAATGATCGTTCCTTTCCAGAGCCATCGCCTAGTCCATCTCTTCCAGCAGCCCGGCCAGCGAAGCCAGGCGCGGATCGACGGAGGCGGTATGGCAGTTGCAGCTTTCGCTATTAAGATCTACTCCACAAATAGGGCAGATACCACGGCAATCGATGCGACATAGCCCAGCATCGACCAACGCCGCCACGGCATACTGCCGTAAAACCTCACGCGTATCAACGACATGATGATCATTGATGAGGAGTTCGGGTTCGTCATCCTCACCCTCGGTCAGATCGATCCGATAACCGGTCACCACATCCACGGTGGCCACATACTCTTCTTCAATGTCGAGCTCGACATCTCGCTCATACACTGCCAGGCAGCGCCGACACATGGCGTTCAACGTCAGCATCGCCTTGCCCTGGGCCAAAAGCCCCTTGGGAATGCGCACGACATCGAGGAAACCTTCGATCGGCACTGGCCCAGCATTCTGCTCATCGATATCGTAGAGACTGCCCGACAACGAATAATGTCGGGTGGCTCCGATCCCTTCCTTGAGCAGCTGAGCGACATTAAAAGCGAGCATACAAACCTACTGCCGAAGCAGGCTCGGCGTGATTATATCATCGGCGCTAGTCGTGTCAAACCCTCGAGACGATGACGTTTGACCTGAAACGCTATTTTAGCATAATGGTTTAAAGTAGACTAATTCGCTCTGCTATCGTCTCTCCGAACTGCGCGGCCTGTGGCTCCGTGGTGGCAGCTATGGCGCGCAGTCAAGGCAGGGTCTCGCGCCCTCCCGCAGGTGATGCTGGAAACGGCATCGCCTCCCGTATTTGGAAAGGAGAACGGACCGGCCGCATTCGGCGGCGCTGGCGTTCTCTCGAACACCAGTGCCGTTCGCTTTTGCGGAGGTCGAACGTGATGATGCGCGCAGCAGTGATCACTATCAGCGACAAGGGCTATCAGGGCGTTCGCAAGGATGCGAGCGGACCTTTGCTGGCCGAGCAGCTGGGCCGCATTGCCGAGGTTGTCGAACGAGTGCTCGTCGCAGATGAGCCGGCGATGATCTCTGAAGCGCTCATCCGCCTCGCCGAGCAGGTCGATCTGGTCATCACCACCGGTGGCACTGGTCTGGCGCCACGCGATCAGACACCTGAGGCCACCTTGGCCGTAATTGACCGGCCGGTTCCGGGTATTTCCGAGCTACTGCGGGCCCAGGGTACCCTCAAAACGCCGATGGCCTCGCTTTCCCGCGGTGTGGCTGGTCTGCGTGGTCGCTGCCTGATCATAAACCTGCCGGGCAGCCTGCGAGCCGTGGCCGAGGGTATGGAGACGTTGCTGCCGATTCTGCCACATGCCGTGCAGATGGCGCAGGGCATCGATCTGGAGCACCACCAACAAGAAGGCGATGTTGCGCACCCCTGAGGATTATGCACTGCTCTCGGTCGAGCAGGCCCGTCAGCGCGTGCTCGATTCCATCGCACCCTTGCCCATTGTCGAGGCGCCTCTGTTGGCAGCCCTCGATCGGGTGCTGGGTGAGACCGTCTGTGCCTCGTTTGACGTGCCGCCACATGACAACTCGGCCATGGATGGCTATGCGGTCCGTCACGCGGACCTGGCCCTGGGCATTCAGCTGCCAGTAGCCGGGGCGGTGGCCGCCGGGCATCCATGGGTTGCGCCGGTGAAGCCCGGGCACGCGCTGCGCATCATGACGGGCGCACAGATGCCGCCAGGTGCTGATACAGTGGTGCGCTTTGAGCATACGACCGCCTGTGGCGCCGCCGATGCCGCTGCTGTGCGGATCGATCGTGTGCCGCGTGCGGGCGAGAACGTGCGCCAGGCTGGTGAGGATGTGCGCGCTGGCCAGCAGGTGTTGATGGCGGGCGCGCTCTTGCGCCCACAAGAGATCGGCATGCTCGCTTCACTCGGCAGAACCAGCATACGCGTGTATCGCCGCCCCAGGGTAGCAGTGCTAAGCACTGGTGACGAGGTGGTGGCGGCCGGCCAACCCCTTTTGCCCGGACAGATCTACGATATCAACAGCTACACTGTCGCAGCCCAGATCATGCGTGCAGGGGGAGACCCTCTGCTCCTCGAACCGGTGCCCGACCGTCAGGACCACCTGACGGCGCGGCTGCATAGGGCGATGCAACAATCCGACCTGATCATCACCTCAGGCGGCGTCTCGGTGGGCGATTTTGATCTGGTCAAGCAAGTGCTCGTGGCCGAGGGACGCATGGACTTTTGGTGGGTGAATATGAAGCCAGGCAAGCCGTTGGCGTTTGGCCACCTGGGCGGCGTGCCTCTACTGGCCCTGCCCGGCAACCCTGTGGCGGCGATGCTTAGCTTTCACCTCTTCGGGCGCCCCGCTATCCACAAACTGCGTGGCCTGAGCAACATTGACGAGCCCGTGATCTGCGCCCAATTGGCCGACACTATCGAGCGCAAAGACGGTCGTCGGCACTATTTACGGGTCTGGCTCGAGGAGCGCGAGGGACAGACTGTGGCACATCTGACAGGCGACCAGGGCTCGGGCATTCTGTCGTCGCTCACGCGTGGGCAGGGGGTCGCTGTCATCCCCGAGTCGTGCGACCATCTCCCCGCGGGCTCCACGGTAAAGGTGCTACTACTGGACTGAGTATGACAACACAACCTTTCGCGAACACGAGTCCATACGCATTACTGACCTTTCAACAAGCCTGGGGGCAGATCGAGCAGCGACTCGACGCTCTGCCCCCTCAGTATGTGCCGCTGGAAGGGGCAGGCGGTCTGGTTCTGGCCGCCAGCGTGGTGGCCTCAAGCGCTGTGCCGCCTTTTGCCGCCTCGACGATGGACGGATATGCCGTCATCGCCAACGACCCGGCCGTCGATACGGCACGCGGCCGTCGGCTCACCGGTGAAGAGGCCGCCGGCGCACCGAGCCGCATACCCCTTGGCCCGGGCGAATGCCGCCGCATCATGACGGGCGCTCCGTTGCCGCCGGGCGCTGACGCCGTGATCGCCGTCGAGGATACGCGTGAGGCGAACGGGTACATGATCGCAACACTGGAGGTTGCCCATGGAGCCAACGTGCGCCCTGTTGGCAGCGACGTAGCTCTGGGGGCGGTGGTGCTTACAGAGGGCACCCTGCTAGGCCCCGCAGAGATCGGCCTGCTGGCCATGTTGGGCCAAGCCAGGGTGCAGGTACACCCACGTCCGTGCGTTGTCGTGCTGGCCACCGGAGATGAGCTGGCGCAACCAGATCAGCAGTTGGTGCCAGGCCAGATCTATGACAGCAACTCGTACGCCCTGGCAGAGGCGGTGCGCACCATCGGCTGCCAGGTGGAGCGCAGCCACCACGCAGCCGACGAGCCAGAGGCTGTGGAACAGGCCTTGCGTGAGGCAGTGTCGCGTGCCGATCTGGTGATCACCACTGGCGGCGTATCTATGGGCACGCGCGACCTGCTCAAGCCAACGCTCGAACGGCTCGGAACAGTGCACTTTGGGCGCGTGGCCACCAAGCCAGGCAAACCCTTGACGTATGCCACCATCGCAGGCGTGCCCGTGCTGGCTCTGCCCGGCAACCCGGTCTCAACGCTGGTGGGCTTTGAGATGTATGTGCGGCCAGCCTTGCGCTTGTTGGGAGGCAAACGGCCGCTCTGGCGACCTTCGGTCAAGGCCAGGTTGCTGCACCCCATCAAGAGAGACCGCGAGCGGCTAGACTGGCAGCGTGCACACGTCCTTGAGCTTGACGGGCAGTGGCAAGCCAGAACGACTGGAGCGCAGGCCTCGAGCAGGTTACTCTCAATGGTGGGCGCCAACGGCCTGCTGTGTGTCGCGCCCGGCGAGGGCCAGATCGCGACGGGCGAGTGTGTTGACTGCATCCTGCTTGAGCGTGTCGAAAGCGCCGAGGTGCCGTGGTGAACGACGTCAACGATGCCTTTGGACGCGTCATCAACTATCTGCGTGTATCGGTGACCGATCGATGCAATCTACGCTGCGTCTACTGCATGCCGCCAGAAGGGATCGGGCCGATTGCGCATGATCAGGTACTGCGCTTTGAGGAAATCGCGCGCGTAGTAGACGCGGCCGTAGGGCTCGGCGTCAGACGTGTGCGGCTGACGGGCGGAGAACCGCTGGTGCGCCGTGGCATTGCCCACCTGGTCGCACTCTTGCGTCGCCTGCGTGGGCTCGAGGAACTCTCACTGACAACCAACGGCATCTTGCTGGCCGACATGGCGGCCGAGCTCAAGCATGCGGGCGTTGACCGTGTCAATGTCAGCCTTGACAGCCTGGATTCCGAGCGCTATGCCGCCATTACGCGAGGGGGCAGCCTGCCGCGCGTGTTGTCTGGCATCGAGACGGCCCGGCAGGTCGGGCTCAATCCCGTCAAGGTGAACATGGTGGTCATGAGAGGCGTCAATGATGATGAAACTTTGGCCATGGCGCGCCAGAGCGTTGAGCAAGGTTGGCACGTACGGTTCATCGAGATGATGCCTCTGGGCATCGCACAACACCTCTGTGGCGAGAGCGAGGGCAGTCTCGACGGGTTCGAGGCCCGCGTGGTTTCTAACAGCGCCGTCCGCAGTGGCATCGAAAGCTTCTATGGAGCGCTCGAGCCAACAGAGCTCGCGTCAGGAGGCCCTGCAGAGACCTGGCGTGTGCCGGGCAGCGGCGGCTCGATCGGGTTCATCTCGGCGGTCAGTCATGGTTTCTGCAGCTCATGCAATCGGCTGCGGCTAACCTCAGAGGGGGGACTGGTGCCCTGCCTTTTCAGCGACGCAGTTGTCGACCTGCGCGAGCCTTTACGCCGCGGCGCCGATCTCGCAGAGCTGCAAACGCTGATTCGATCGGCAGTGGCGCTCAAAGGCTCAGGGCATCATCTGGCCGAGCACCGCGTCGAGACAGACCACGAGATGTCCAGAATCGGAGGCTAGCCGATGCACGCGCTCTCTCACCTCGATGAACAGGGCCGCGCCCGCATGGTGGATGTGACACCCAAAGACGCCACAGAGCGTCTTGCGTTGGCGTGCGGCCGGATCACCATGAGACCAGAGACGCTGGAGATGATCACCTCGGGCGCCCTGCCCAAGGGCGATGTCTTGGCCGTGGCGCGAGTGGCCGGCATCATGGCCGCCAAGCGCACGCCCGATCTGATTCCGTTGTGCCACCCCATCTCTCTAAGTGGTGTGACCGTCGAGCTGACGCCGGTACAGTCGAGCGAAGATGCGGCCGCGCACATCGACATCAGCGCGACGGTGCGCTGCTTGGGTGTCACTGGCGTCGAAATGGAGGCGCTCACGGCGGTGTCGGTAGCGGCATTGACCATCTATGATATGTGCAAGGCTGTCGATCGCGGCATGCGCATCGAGGAGGTACGGCTGGTTCGCAAGAGCGGCGGCCGCAGTGGTGAAATCATCCTGGAGTAAGCACAATGAGCAAGAGTGGTCGCGTGGTGGCAGTATGTGTGAGCAAAGAGGCCGGCACGCCCAAGCAGCCGATCGCAGAAGCTGCGCTGTGCGTCAACTGGGGCATTCACGGCGACGCCCATGCGGGGCAATGGCACCGTCAAGTGTCGCTCTTGGCCATGGAGAGCATCAACAAAATCCGCGCCAAGGGGCTCGATGTGGGCCCAGGCAGCTTTGCCGAGAACATCACCACTGAGGGAGTCACCTTGCACACCTTGCCGATTGGTACAAGGCTCCTGGTGGGCGGCGCACTCGCCGAGGTGACGCAGATCGGCAAGGAATGCCACGCACGCTGCGCGATCTACGAGGCAGCGGGAGACTGTGTGATGCCGCGTGAGGGGATCTTTGTGCGCATTCTGGAGCCGGGCATGGTGCGCGCTGGCAGCGAAGTGACCGTGCTGGGCTGTGGGCCCGAGGGCTCATGAGGGGGCAGGTGGTGGCCGTCTCGCTCAGCGAGCGCCGCGGCGTGAGCAAGCATCCGGTAGAAGCCATCGAGCTGCGTGCCGACTGGGGCGTGGTGGGTGATGCGCATGCCGGCCCCTGGCATCGCCAGGTGGCCTTGCTCGCCTGGGAAGACGTTCTCGAGGCTCAGGCCCGCGGGCTCAAGGTTGGGGCAGGCAGTTTTGCCGAGAACCTTGCCACTCGGGGACTAACGCTCATGACGCTGCCGGTTGGCACGCGTTTGCAGATCGGTGGGGCATGCCTCGAAATCACGCAGATCGGCAAGCCGCACGATGAGCCCGATGTCATCCACAAGCTGGTCGGCGACTCGGTGATCCCCCGAAGAGGCGTCTTTTGCCGCGTGATTCGAGGTGGTTCGGTGCGCGCAGGTGACGCCATCGACGTGACGCTACCCAAACAGGACGAGTTGTAGACAAAAGCACTGCATTGCCCAGAGCCCGCTACATTCCCCAACGCCGATGGTCAAGAGCGTCGTCTCGTGAAAGACTCTCTGGTGATCTGCCAACGGTGTGCATCCTCGAGCCCCTGCAGGTTGAACACCAACACGCCATCGCCCGCTGCGAGCGCCTGCTCCAGCGCCGCACGATACTCGTCAGGGGCCATGCCTGCCGGTTCATCCACCGCTTGAACGATGGGCCACACCGCACGCGCCGTTGCCGCTCGCACATCGTTACACACCGTCGCGATCCACTCGGGTGGTTGCCCACACATACGGTGGTACACCATGGGTGAAAAGACATCGATGTGCTCAGCCAGCGCCGCCAGATCCTGGCCGATAACGTGTTCGAGAGCCCCATCCCGATCTTTGCGACGCCAGGGCACAGTGAACAGCCCTACCAGGCAGCGGGGCTGAGCAGCCCGTACAATGGCGGCCGCCTCTGCGGCAAAGGCCGTCACCACGCTCGAGCGCCACGCCAGCCAGGCCGCGCGCAGATCACCAAGCAGCCGCCGTGCGGCGGCTTTACCCTGACCCAGATCAGCAAGCCCCGAGTCACGGCCAAAGGCCGCTACCGTGGCCGCATCAAACGACGTCGCGGGCAAGAGCGGCATGGGGGCTTCCCAGTGGCAAGGCCAACGGCAAAAGTCGAGCCAGAGCCCGTCGAGAGGACGCGTCGCCACCAGGCCCCTCAGTCGTTCGAGCAACGCGGCGCGTACTGTCTCATGAGCGGGGTTGACGCCGCAATATGAGCCCTCCTGAGGCATCCAGTCGCAATTAGCCAGCACGGGCCGAGCGTCTGGAAAGCGCTGCCACCAGGCATCACCCACAAAGCAGGCAAACTCGGCCATCACCTGGATTCCGCGAGCGTATAGCTGCTCGACAAAGGCAGGGTCATCGTCGCCGCCAAAGAGGACGGTAGCGCCGAGGTCAGCCAGGCGCGCTGCTCGTGTGGCAGCATCAAAGCCTTGCATCGAGGCGAGACCCAACGAGTAGCCATAGAGCCCCTGCGCCGGACCAGACATGGAGCACCTCCTGATGAGCATTCTAGTCCGCAGCAAAATGGCTGACTAGCGGTTTGACAGCGCCAATGCTCGCTCTAGACTTGGCGAGTGACCAGGATGACCACTGATTCTATAGGAGCAACACCATGACCACCATCGCTCTATTTGGAGCCGCCGGCAAGATGGGCGCTCGCACGGCTGCCAAGCTCGCAGAGTGCGGCGAGTATCGCGTTCTCCATGTCGAGGCCAACCCGCGTGCTGAAGCCACACTGCGTCAACGCGGTATCGCACCTACCACAGCCGCAGCCGCTGCCAGCCAAGCAGACGTGTTGGTGCTGGCCGTCCCCGATGCCGCCATCGGGCGGGTGGCCCATGAAATAGTGCCTCAGATGAAGCCCGGCTCCCTGCTCATCTGTCTGGACCCGGCCGCTCCGGTGGCCGGCGAGCTCCCCGATCGGCCTGATGTGGCCTACTTTTGCACGCATCCCTGTCATCCGCCTCTCATCAAGCAAGAGGCAGAGCCTGAGGCTCAGGCAGACTTTTTTGGGGGGGTTGCCAGGCAGCACATCGTCTGTGCGTTGATGCAAGGTAGTGAAGATGACTATGCTCTGGGAGAAGCCGTTGCACGGGCCATGTTTGCCCCTGTGATGACCGCCCATCGCATCACCGTGGAGCAGATGGCCTTGCTCGAACCCGCGCTCACCGAAACAGTGGTGCTCACCTGTTTGTCGGTTGTGCGCGAGGCGCTCGACGAGGTGATTGCCAGGGGCGTGCCCGCTGAGGCAGCGACGGACTTTATTCTGGGGCATATGGGTGTGAATGTGGGCATGTTCTTTGGATACAATGACATCGAGATCTCGGATGGCGCCAAGCTGGCCATGGCTCGCGGGCGCGAGGCGCTCTTTATGCCAGACTGGAAGCAGGCCTTTGAGTGGGAGAACGTCATGGCCCAGGTGCAGGCCATCGCCAACGTCGAGAAGGATTAGCATGAAGCTCGGCATCAGTTCATGGACCTACACCTGGGCGATCGGTGTCAATGACTATACTCCTCCGTGCCCCTTGACGCCGTCGGACCTGGTAGACAAAGCCCTATCGCTCGGCGTGAGCGTCATTCAGGTGGCAGACAACCTCCCGCTTCACTCCCTCACCAGCCAAGAGCGCCGGTTGTTTGCAGCCAAAGCGGCTCGGCAGGGCATCGAGCTCGAGGTGGGTACCAAAGGGCTTACCATCGATAACATCCGACGCTATCTAGGTATCGCTGGCGAGCTGCGCGCTCGGCTACTGCGTGTTATCATCGACAGCGCAGGTGATGAGCCAAAGCCAGACGAGATCGTAGCGCGCCTCATGAGGCTTGTCCCTGAGCTTGAGGCGGCACGGGTCACACTGGGCATCGAGAACCACGACCGCTTTCGCGCCCACGACCTGGCCGATATTGTGCGGCGCGTCGACAGCCCACACGTGGGTATTTGCCTCGACACGGTCAACTCGTTCGGCGCCCTGGAGGGGCCTGAGGTGGTGGTGAGCACGCTGGCGCCCTATGTGGTTAACCTACACCTCAAAGACTTTGCGATCTTTCGCGCTGCACAGATGATGGGGTTCATCATCCAGGGCCGTCCGCTAGGTCAGGGGCGTACTGATATCCCCTGGCTGCTGCAGATGCTCGCCGACCATGGCCGTGACGTGAACGCGATCATCGAACTGTGGACGCCCGATCAGGGGGCCGTCGAGGACAACATCGCCCTCGAAGCCGCGTGGGCTGCCGCCAGTGTAGCCCATGCCAGGCGCTACATCGCCGGTTGATCCATCACCCGAGACTAGAGGAACTATCAGTGGAGCGCAACGTCATCTACTATGGTGTGCCAGATGCTCAGCCTGAGCCGATTGCCCTGCGTGCCGGTCCGCTGGAACTGGCATATCAGGCGGGCGACCTGCGCTACATACGCCTCGGAACACGAGAGATCGTAAGTCGCATCTACTTTGCGCTTCGCGATGCCGACTGGGGCACTGCTCCCAACACCATCGAGCGGCACACCATTGAGCTTGGAAGCAGGGGCTTTCGGATTGTGCATAGCGCTCACTCGCGTCTGGGTGATGCTGATGTGGCCTGGCATGCCGAGATCAGTGGAGCCCCCGACGGTACCATCACGTACCGCGTCACGGGCCGCGCCAAGCGTACTTTTCTGAGCAACCGCCTGGGGCTCTGCCTGCTACACCCCGCCTCCTTGGCAGGCGCACGTTGTCGCGTCGTACATGGTGATGGCTCAGAGGAAGAGGGGCGTTTCCCCGAGCGAATCGCGCCGCACCAGCCTTTTCTGGATATCGCCGCCATCTCATGCGAGCTGACTGATGGGATCTGGGCCAGCAGCGAGTTCAAGGGCGATACCTTTGAGATGGAGGATCAGCGCAACTGGACCGATGCCAGCTTCAAGACCTATCCACGGCCTCTTGCCCTGCCCTACCCCTTTGAGATGCATAGTGGAGAACGGTTTGAGCAGACGGTGACCTTGCGCCTGCAAGGCGTAAGCGCCGTGGCAGCTACATGCGCCGCGCCAGACGCAACCCTGCGCGTCGGCGTGGCGGCCCATGGCGAGGGCGTGCTGCCCCCCATTGGTCTACACATGGGCGCTGAGCCCCCCTGCCAGGGCGTCGTCATCGAGCGACTGCGAGCGCTGGAGGCGGGGCACCTCCGCGTGGCGCTCGCGCCCGAGACCGACGAGGGTACGCTGACTTGTTGGGCGCAGATGGCCAGAGCAGTCGACGCACCACTTGAGCTGGCACTGCTTGATGGCGGCGCGGCGACGGCCGACCTCGCCGCCGAGTGGCTGGCGCGCGAACAGCTCTCGGTGACACGGGTGCTGTTGTGCGCTTCTCCTGGCTGCGATGCGACGTCACTGCTAGCGTGTTCACGGCGTACGCTGGAGACCGTCGCGCCAAACGCCACGTTCTGGGTGGGCACCGATGGGGACTTTGTCGACCTCAACCGCGAGCGTCCCCAAGCCACTGGGGCGACTGGCGTCTTTTACTCGCTCAACCCGCAGGTGCACGCTTTTGACAACGCCTCGCTGGTCGAAAGCCTACCTGTCCAGGCAGAGACCGTTCTTTCAGCGCGGGCGCTCTATCCAGACCTGTCGGTGGCAGTAACGCCCATCACACTGCGCCCTCGTGGAGCCATCGCAGCCGATCCACGGCAGCCCTCGCTGTTTGCTGCTGGCTGGATGCTGGGCAGCATCGCCGCGCTGGCCAGGTGCGGAGTCAGCGCGCTCACCTATGGCGAGATCGCCGGCCCGCGCGGCACCATGAGCCGAGACGGCGCGCCCTACGCACTGTACCACCTGCTGCTCTGGCTAGCGGGCTGGCGAGGCGCACGTGTCTGCTCGATCGAGGTTTCTGACCTGTTACGGCTACAGGGCCTGGCCTTGCAACGCAACGGTGAGCGGTGCATCGTGCTGGCGAACATGGGCGGCAAGCCAATGGTCATCAAGACGCAGGGGATCGGTGCGGCGGCACGGGTGCAGTGGCTCGACGAACGCTGTGTAGTCGACACGCGATGGCAAGGCCCCACGGCGCCAGCGCCACTAAAAGTTGGCGCTGGCCAGGCTGAGATCGAGCTGCTGCCCTACGGCCTGGCTCGCATCGAGTCCTCGGCACCATAGAAAACCTCCAGAGCCACTCACGATCAGCCTGGCTCTGGAGGCAAATACCCTCATCCAGCGTCAGTGTAGTAGCCAGAGAGCGGTTTCCCAGCGCCCCATCTCGACGGTCAGCTCAGAGACGCCGCGCGCCACCCAGCCGCCGTTGTAGGCGTCTTCGATGTCTACAATCCGCGGGAAGCGCACCGTGCGCACACCGTCACTCTGCGCATACACTGCCAGGAAGTGATCGTTGCCCCAGACCATGTCGCCGTTGTCGACATAGATATGCGCTCCAGCAAACCGCGCCAGGTTACGCAACAGCTCCCACGACATGGCCGGCGCCAGGCTATAGACCGACCGCCACCCCGCCATCTCTTTCACTGCCAAGGCCGGCTGGCCGGTAAGCAGCGAGCGCCCCAGCACCGTGGCATCAGGGTCAGCGACGGCATACTGCGGCGAGACGCGAGTATCGGGCAGGTACTGGGTCTTGGGCGGGCGTAGATACTGCTCGCGATCGATCCCGGTGCCATAGCGCGTTCCAGCCAGGCCAAGGGTGATGGCGTGGCCGCCGCCTGCGACCTCCACATCGAGCTCGCCATAGGCGTCAACTCGGTCGAGTTGTAGACCGGTGAGATCGGCCATATGTGCGGTGGCGGCGCCTGTATCACTCTGCAGCCCCGGTGCATAGAGCCAGAGCACAGTGGCGCCATCACGGGCAAAGACGCGCTTGAGCACCGCACGCTCATCGTCGGATAAGTAAAAGAGGTTGGACATGATGTACAGCTTGTAGGATGGCAACTGGCGCGGCGCGCCCTGCTCGCTGGCCAACTCATCGGCGATGATCTCGTCTAGCAGCACCTGGTCAAACGGTGCGCCCATACGGCTCATGAACCAGTTGCGCATCAAAAAGCCCACGGCGTGGTGCAGATGCTCAGCAGGTTGATAAAACAGGCTGGCGCGCTGGCTGGCAACGTAGGCGATCTCGCCAAACGAAGAGCGGCCCAGGGCGATCAGGCGCTCTTCGATCGTCTTGAGGCGGCGCAGGGGCTCGACGAGTTCGGGTGCATCGAACCAGCCATCGTCGGTGAGGTCCATCCACCACTGCGCAGTGCCGCTCGCAAGCTGATAGGCGGCATCTTTCTTGAGCATCTCGATCGTGCCCATCACGTTGGTGGGCTGGCTGATGTGCCGCTTCCAGGTGACTGTGTCAGGTGTCCATAGAGTCTTGCAGTCGATCTCGTCAAAGTGCAGCTTGCCCGCACGTCGGATGGCCTCGGGCACCGTCTGCGAGTGGTGATAGCCACCTTCACCGCGGTTCGAGTATGAATGCGGGCTGGCAATCATATCTACGGCATCGGATGAGAGCACCTTGCGCAGGCTGAAATGCCCATTGAGTGTATGCCGCGGCATGTTCATGAACTGGTAGCCATAGAACACACAGGTCACCTTGGGCTGCGGCAGCGCCTCTTTGGCCGCCGAGCAGACGGCGATGATGCTGTCGGCAATGCTATCGCTCATGCACTGCAGATAGTCAACACAGTCGCGCTGCGCCACGGGGTCATAGAACTGACCATGCTTCGGCTTGGCAAAGGCAGCCGGTTCGGGGATGGCAACCTCCTCAAAGATCACCTCACGTCCCCAGGCTTCTGAGAGCAGCTCGACGTCATCGTGATAGGTGCGCCGCAGCCAGCGGCGAAAGTCGGCCTGCGCCGCCGGCGAATAGTCGGCCATAGCGCCAAAGTTGTACTCGTTCCAGTGGAACCACTCTTGGAAGAGGCCATCCGCCAGATGCCATGCAAAGATGCGGTCAGCATAGGGCTGCGCCTCACAGTGGGCCACCAGGGCGCGCACGGCCGCTGCAGCCTCCTGTCGCCACACGATAGAGTGGAAAGAGTGCGTATTGAGCTGACCCAAACGCACACCATGACCCAGGTAGTGCGGCACACGGGGATCATCCTCGTCCTGGTCTCTCGTGGCGCCGGTTTCCATGCTTCGCAGAACGTTCATCTCGTGAGGATGCTGCTCGCCCCACCAACCTGCCCCCTCGGTGGCAAGGTAGATGCGCGGCATGAACCAGCCGCGCCGTAGCAGGCCGGTATAGGCCTCGAGATACTCGTCGACACCCGTGAAATCGTACTGGTTGGGGCCTAGCCACCAGTTGCGCCGCACCGTAAAAGTGTACAGGTCGATCTCGGCCTGCTGAAATCGTTCGACGTGCCCGATGTTCACATAGGCGGCGATGGGCGAGATGCGCTGCCCATCGACAAAGAGAGCGGGCAGGCCCGCGACAGTCTGAATGCGTGAGGTGGTCATATTGTGGCCTCTCTATGATGATGGATCGAGTATAGCTGAGGTCGGATGGAGTCGCCAGCTTGCACCCGGAGCACCGCCAGTTTGACCGCAGGCGTCGCTGAGCGTACTCTCGTGTGCGGCATTGCTCGCCGCACACTCACCGCAGAGAGGGATATCTATGGGAGCTAGCACGCCTCGCATCCTCGTCACTGGGGCCGTAGGACAAATCGGCTCAGACCTCACCCTTGCCCTCAGAGAGCGCTATGGCGCCACGAACGTGATTGCCGCAGGCCATCGCACGCCTCCATCGCCGCTTTTGCGCGACAGCGGACCCTACGATACCGTCGATGTGACCGACGTCGAGAGTGTCGCATCTGCCGTCCAGCGTCACCATGTCGATACCATCTACCATATGGCTGCCGTTCTCTCGGCCGTAGGTGAAGCCAAACCCCAGCTTGCCTGGACCGTCAACATCAATGGCCTGTACAATGTGCTCGAGGTCAGCCGCGAGCTCGGCGTTGCGCAGGTTTTCTGTCCCAGCTCCATCGCTGCCTTTGGCCCCAGCACGCCTCGTGACCAGACCCCACAGGAGACGATCCTGCGGCCAACGACGATCTATGGTGTCTCTAAGGTTGCTGGCGAGCTGCTCTGCGAGTACTATGTTCGCCGCTTTGGGCTTGACGTGCGCGGCGTGCGCTACCCGGGCATCATCTCGAGCGAGACGCTCCCTGGCGGCGGCACGACGGACTATGCCGTGGCGATCTTTTACGAGGCCATCGCGCAGGGTCGCTACACCTGCTTTGTACGCGCCGACACGGTGCTGCCGATGATGTACATGCCCGATTGCATCAAGGCGACCATCGACCTCATGGAGGCTGATGGCTCCAAGCTGGTGCATCACGCAGACTTTAACCTTGCGGCAATGAGCTTTTCGGCAGGCGAGCTGGCCGACGAGATCCGCAAGCACTTACCCAACTTTGTCTGTGAGTTTAAGCCAGACGGCCGACAGACCATTGCCGACTCGTGGCCGCGCTCGATCGACGACAGTGCCGCTCGCGCCGAGTGGCGGTGGGAGCCGGCGTGGGACCTGCCCCGCATGACGGTCGACATGCTCACGCGGCTGCGCGAGCGCCACGCGGCTGGTGATCTCTATCGTCAGAAGTAAGGGTTAGTCTGCGTCAGCATTCAGGAGGTGTCATGGCCAAGTTCGACTTTATCGACCAGGAGATGGCCCAACTGCGCGAATCTGGGCTGTTCATCAACTTGCGAACGATGGACTCTCCCGCCGATGGCTGGATGGTGGTGGATGGCCAGCGGGTGCTCAACTTTTGCACCAACAACTATCTGGGCCTGGCCAACGATGCGCGCCTAAAGAGAGCAGCCCAAGAGGCCATCAACCGTTGGGGCGTAGGGCCAGCTGCCGTGCGCTCTATTGCGGGCACGCAGGCACTACATCTCCAGCTCGAGCGCCGATTGGCGGCGTTCAAGGGCGTTGAGGATGCCCTGTTTATGCAGTCGGGGTTCTGCGCCAACCAGGCAGCGATTCCTGCGCTGGTGGGGCGCGACCGTGAAACCGGTCAGCAGGATGTGATCTTTTCGGATCGGCTTAACCACGCCAGCATCATCGACGGCGCTCGACTGTCGGGCGCCAAGGTGGTCGTCTATGAACACTGCGACGTGGCCGATGCCGAGCGCGTCATTGCCGAGAATCTGGGCCAATTCCGCCGTGGCCTGTTGATCACCGATGGTGTGTTCAGCATGGATGGCGATGTTGCACCTCTAGACCGCCTCTACGAGGTGGCACAGCGCTACGGCGTCATGACCATGGTCGATGATGCCCATGGCGAAGGCGTGCTAGGCGAGGGACGCGGTATTGTGCATCAGTTCGGGCTGCAGGGGTGCATCGACGTTGAGATCGGCACCCTGAGCAAAGCCTTTGGCGTGATGGGCGGCGTCGTGGCCGGCTCACGACAGATCATCGACTATATCCGGCAGAAGGCCCGCCCGTTCCTGTTTTCGAGCGCCACTACCCCGCCAGATACTGCTGCCTGCTTGGCCGCAGTGGATATCCTCGAGAGCGGCGGTGAGTTGGTGCAGCGGCTCTGGGATAATGCCGCTTACTTTCGCGACGGACTGCAGCGGTTGGGTTTTGACACTGGCCATAGCCAGACGCCTATCATCCCCGTGATGCTGGGTGAGGCGCCGTTGGCCAAGGCATTCTCGCGACGCCTCTTTGAAGAAGGCGTCTTTGCCATGGCCATTGGCTTTCCCACAGTGCCGCGCGGGCTCGCTCGCATTCGTGTGATGAACACAGCCGTTCATACCCGTGAAGACCTCGATGTAGGCCTGGCCGCCTTTGAGCGAGTCGGCCGAGAGATGGGGGTCATCTAGGCCATCTTGATGCCTGAGAGCGGCGGTTGCCTCTCTCAGGTCGACCGTGATATGATCTGTTGTATCCGAGACGCCTGGTCCTCGAGGGGGCAACGAGCCCGCCGCCATGGCGGCGGGCTTTGGCGTATCGCGCAAGAGAAAGAGGAGCGTAAAGGTGCGCTGGCGGGTTCGTGAGGCCGTGGCAGTATCGCCCGAGCTACGTGAGGCAGTCGGTGGACACCCTCTGCTGGCGGAGCTGCTGGCTCAGCGTGGCGTCACAGACCCAGAGGCTGCCCGTCGCTTTCTCGATCCAGCACGCTATCAACCAGTGGCGGCACACTCACTTCCAGGTGTCTGTGCTGCCACTCGTGCTCTGGGCGAGGCGGCACTGACCCGCGCGCCAGTCCGCATCTGGGGAGACCTCGATGCTGATGGCCAGACGGCCACAGCCGTGCTCTATGAGGCCTTGACGGCGCTGGGCTGCAGGGTGGACTATTGCATCCCCACGCGAGCGCTTGGGCATGGCTTTCCCCCGGATGCGGTACGGGCGGCCGCGGCAGACGGCATCCGCCTCATCGTCACCTGCGACACCGGTGTGAGCGATGTTGAGACCGTTGCCCTGGCCAACGAGCTTGGCGTGGGCGTCATCATTACTGACCATCATGACCTGGGTGAGGTTCTGCCTGCGGCAACGGCCATCATCAACCCCAAGCTCTTGCCCGAAGCCCACCCCGCCCGCGAGCTCGCCGGCGTAGGCGTGGCCTACGTCGTCGCCTGCGCGCTCCTCGACGCGCCGCGTTTTGCTGTGGTTCGCGAGACCATGCTCGACCTGGTGGCCCTCGGCCTGGTGGGCGATGTAGCCACTCAGGTGGGCGACGTGCGCTACTGGATTCAACTGGGGATCCAGGTGCTTCGGCGCACGCGCCGGCCCGGGCTGATCGCACTGATGCGCGCTGCAGGCATCGATCCGTCCATGGCTGACGAGGGCAGTATCGGCTATCAGCTGGCACCGCGCCTCAACGCCGTCGGCCGTCTCGGCGACGCTAACCGCGCCGTTGAGCTGCTGTTGACCCCTGATGCAGAGCGCGCGGCCGAGCTTGCCAACGCCATCGATAGCCTCAATGCTGACCGACGCGGGCGAACCGAGGCCGCGTATGCGCGTGTCGACGAACTCGTGCAGCGAGACCCGGAGGCGCTGCGTAACCCCGCTATCGTGGTGGCCGCCCACGATCTGGAGGAGGGCGTCATCGGGCTGGTGGCGGGCAAACTGGCGCAGGCCTATGGTCGGCCAGCCATCGTGGTGGCGCATCGTGAGGGCAAGCCAAGCGTAGGATCGGCGCGTTCGGTTGAGGGCATCGACATCCACGAGGCCATCGCCACGCAACGCACACTGCTGCTGCGCGAGGGCGGGCACCCCATGGCGGCCGGCTTTGCGCTTGAGCCCGGATCGTTTGAGACGTTTCGCCAGAACGTGTTAGGTTGGCTGCGCGAGCACGCACCTACGGCTGCCCCAGAGCCCGTACTTGAAGTCGACGCCGTCATCCCCTGGTCTGAGGCCGGCCTGGCGCTGGCTCTGCAGCTAGAACGCTTGCGGCCCTTTGGCGCCGGCAACCCCGCCCCTGTACTAGCGGCCGAAGGTGGTGTCTTTTTGCGGGCCGAAGATGTCAGCCGCTGGCGCGAGACTGCCCATCGCCGCCTGTTCGTGAGTGGGCCTGGCGGCGAGCCACATCGCCTGATGTGGTTTAATGCCGGCTCTCTGCCCGAGCCCGGCGACGCAGTCGACGTGGCGTTTGCGCTTCACGTGAACCGCTACGGTGGCCGCGAAGAGGCCCAACTCACGCTCGAGGCCTGGCGTCCGGCGCAGCCACAAAGCCAGGCTGTGGCACAACTCGTGGACGGTATCGAGGTGGTAGACTGGCGCGGTGAGTCGCCGCTCGAAGCGTTGCTGTCAGAGCTGTCACAAGAGCTTGGCGACGACCTGCTACTCTATCCCGCGCCAGCAGACGCGTTGACTCCACACATCGCCCTGGCGCTGACCCAGGCACCACCAGGACCTCGCGAGCTCGATGCGTTGTTGGCGGCCGTCAAGCCGCAGGTGCTGTACCTGCTGCCCACGCCAGCGCCAGAGGCGCTCGACACCACGGTGGCGTTGCAACGTGTGGCTGGCATGGTGAAACTGGCGATAGCCCAGAGAGAAGGGCATCTCGACTTGTCACGCATGGCAAACATCCTCGACGTCTCTGAGGGGGCAGTTGCGGCAGCATTGAGCTGGCTCGAGGCCAGTGGAAAGGTAGGGCTGGTGCGCAGCGATGGAGAGATGCGTGCCCTGCACCCTGGTGATGCGCCGCATCTCGGGCCCAGCGCCGGCGGCGCTACACCCGATGCACCCCAAGCTTTCGCGCGCCTGTGCTATCTGCTGGGCGAGACGGCCGCCTACCGCCGCGCCTGGATGAGTCTGCCCGTCACATCCTTACTGCATCGTGAGCGCTAGGCGCGTCAGGGACGGGCGCGCATGGCCAGTTGTGCAACTGTGTGGGTGCGCCTAACATGGCCGCGTTTGGCACAGCACACGCCGCAGGGAGGCAACGGATGGGCAAGTTGCGCATCGGCTTTATCGGCGCAGGGGGCATCGCCCGCTCGCATATGCAGCGGCTGGCCGCCATACCCGAAGCACAGGTCGTGGCCTTCACAGAGCCCAGCCCCGATGCGATGGAACGCATGGTCGCCGACTATCCCGAGGCGGCCCATGTACCGGTCTTTATGGACCATCTCGATATGCTGGATGAGGTCGAGATTGACGCTGTCCAGATCCATACGCCACACACCCTGCATCACCAGCAGATTCTGGACTGCCTCGCCAGCGGCAAACATGTTCTCTGCGAAAAGCCTCTGGTCTGTTCGGTAGCGCACGCTCGAGAGGTCATGGCGGCGCAGGGCGATCGTGTGCTGATGATCTCGTATCAGCGCCATTTTCAGGGCCCCTACGTCTACATCCGTGACCGGATCCTCTCTGGCCAGCTGGGAGAGCTGACGTATGTGAGCGCCCTGCAAGGGCAGAATTGGCTGCACAGTCAACGCGGACAGTGGCGCTCGGATCCTGCGCTGAGCGGTGGCGGCCAACTCAACGACTCTGGCAGCCACCTGGTGGACATTCTGCTGTGGACTACGGGCCTCGTGGTCAGCAAGGTCTATGCCAGCATCAACCGCTACGATTTGGCCGTCGATATCGACTCGGCGATCAGCCTCTGCTTTGCCAATGGCGCACGCGGCTCTATCGCTATTGTCGGCCATAGCCCCATGTGGTGGGAAGAGTTCTCCGTCTGGGGCACCCGCGGCGCCCTGCTCTACCGCAATGGAACCATTGTCGAGCGTCGCTTTGACGAGGATCACATGGTCGAGCCGGCGTCTTTCGCCGCTGATTCAACGCCAGATCGCAACTTTGTCGATGTGATCCTGGGTCGTGACAGCAACCGTGTGCCCGCCGAGTGCGGCCTTCGCGTGATCGAGCTTACCGAAGCCGCCTGGCGGTCGGCCGAACTTGGCCGACCGGTGGGCATCGACGAATTGACGCCAAAAGGGGAGGAGCCATGCCAAAGCTAGCCAGCCGCGATCAGATCGACGCACGCTACCGTTGGGACCTTACACATATATTTGCCAGCGACGACGACTGGGCCGCGGAGCTCGATATCTTGCGGCGCGACATCGTCGACATCGAGCGCTATCAAGGGCAATTGGCCGAGTCACCCACCGTCGTCGCAAACTGGCTCGAAGAGAGCGAAAGGCTGCAAGAACGCCTGGGCAAGCTCTATGTCTATGCCAGTTGTCAGTATGCGGTAGACACCACCGATCAGGCGGCGGGAGGACGCGAGTCTCAGGCAATCGGGGTGCATGCTGAGCTGGCCGCGGCGGCTTCATTTGCCGAGCCCGAACTCCTGGCCATCGGCGCTGAGGTGCTACAACGTTGGGCCGACCAGGAGCCCCGCCTGACGCGATTCAGGCACTACTTTGACGAGCTCGAGCGGCACGCGCCCCACATTCGCTCTGCCGAGGTGGAAGAGGTGCTGGGCCAAGCTATCGAGCCTCTGGAGAGCGGCGCCGGCATCCACAGTGTGATGGCCAACGCCGACCTTGCCTTTGGGCCGGCTGTCTCCTCAACCGGCGAGGCACTTGAGGTGGCGCAGGGCACCTATGACGCCCTAATCACCCATGTCGATCGCGCTGTGCGGCGCAGCGCCTACCTGAGCTACACCAACGCGCATCTGGCGCTCAAGAACAGCATGGCTGCCTGTATGTCATTCGGCATCAAGCGTGACTGGTTCCTGGCCCGCGCTCGTCGCTTCGACACCTCGCTGGAGGCTGCACTGGCCGACAATCATATCCCCGCCGAGGTGTACCAAAGTGTGCTAGAGACTTTTGTGCGCAACCTGCCCATCTTGCATCGTTACTGGCGGGTGCGCCGCGAGGCGATGGGTTATGAGACACTGCATCCCTACGATCTGCGGGCGCCGTTGACTACCTCATCTCCACGGGTGCCCTTTGAACAGAGCGTCGAGTGGATATGCCAGGGCCTGTTACCTTTGGGCGACGACTATGTATCTACCGCGCGCGAGGGTCTGCAGCACGGCCATTGGGTCGATGTCTATCCCAGCCGCGGCAAGACGGCCGGCGCGTTCTCGTCTGGCGCCCCTGGCACGGCTCCGTTGATCCTGATGAGCTACACCGATGATATCGAGAGCCTCAGCACCTTAGCCCACGAGCTGGGGCATTCGATGCATTCTTTTCTCACCTGGCAGACACAGCCCATCGTCTATAGCGACTATTCGATCTTTGTGGCCGAGGTGGCGTCAAACTTTAACCAGGCCATGGTGCGAGATCACCTGTTACGTACGCTCGATGACCCCAGCTACCAGTTGGCCTTGGTCGAAGAGGCTCTGTCTAACTACTATCGCTACTTTTTCCTCATGCCAACGCTCGCCCGCTTTGAGCTCGAGACGCATACACGCATCGAGCAGGGCGAGGCCCTCTCGGCAGATAGCATGAGCGAGCTGCTGGCCGATCTCTTTGAGGAGGCCTATGGCGGCCAGGTGAGCTACGAGCGTGAGCGCGAGGGCATCACCTGGGCTGAGTTCTCGACACATCTGTACGCCAATTTTTACGTCTACCAATACACCACCGGCATCGCAGCCGCGCGAGCACTGTGCAACCGCGTCATGGCGGGAGAGTCTGGCGCCGTTGAGGCCTATCTCGATTTTCTGCGGGCCGGGAGCTCTGCCTATCCCCTGGACGCTCTGGCCAGCGCAGGCGTAGACATGTCTTCACCTCAACCTATTCAGGAGGCCTTTGACTACCTCGACAGCCTGGTTGATCGACTGGCCGAGCTAACGCGCCGGCAGGGGGATTCGAGTCAATGAGACACTGGAAGCTCTGCGTGAATGCCGGCTTTTTTGGCGCCCAGCGCGACGTCTATACCGAGTACCGTCCGCCACAGACGCTCGAGGCCAAGTTCGCGGCCTTTGCGGCAATGCCCCGTCTTGATGGCGTCGAGCTCAAGTACCCCTTCGATCTGGAAGATGTTGCGCTTGCACATCGCCTGCTAGACGAGACAGGGCTTCGGCTGGCAGCGGTCAACGTCGATATCAAGGATGCGACCCACTTTCGCTATGGCGCGCTGTCGGCTCGCTCGGCCCAGACCCGTGCCCTCGCTGTGCAGCGCATCACCGAGGGCATGGATCTGGCAGCAGAGCTGGGCGCCGATCTGGTGACTACCTGCCCTCTGGCCGAGGGGTTCGACTACCCGTTTGAGCGCGACTACCGCCAAGCCTGGGAGGCGATGATCGCCGCAGTCACTGAGGCGGCCGACCATAACTCCACCATGCCGCTATGCCTCGAGTATCAGCCCCATGATATGCAGAGCAAGCCATTACTGAGCAACGTAGGCAAAGCGCTCTATCTGTGCCAGCGTGTCGAGAGGCCCAACGTAGGCATAAACCTCGATATCGGCCACGCTCTGGCGGCGGGTGAATCGCCGGCCGAGGTCGCTACGCTGCTGCAGAGCGCGGGCAAGCTCTTTTACATCCACACCAACGACAATCCAGGGGACGGGGGCGATTGGGACCTGCTTTCGGGCTCGATGCACTGGTGGCAATGGATCGAACTCCTCTACACCCTCGATCGACTGGGCTATGACGGTTGGCTGGGCGCTGACATCGCCGCCCACCAGATGGACGCGCCCACCGCCTTTGGCGCCAATATCATGCTACTGGACCGTATGTGGACGTTGGCAGAACGGCTCGAGCCAGAGGCAATCGAGGCATTGATGGCGCGCGAGGGCAACGCCGCTCAAGTGTTCGCCTATCTCACTCGCGATCTAGAGCGATGAGTGCACGCGCCGCGGGCCTGGGGCGCAGCAAGCGCGTGCCCGTCTAGTCAAGGAGACGCTCCGATGACGACTGACCGCCCGAACATGCTACTGCTGCTCACCGATCAACACCGCCGTGACTCGCTGGGCTGCTATGGCAATGCGATCTGCCGCACGCCTCATCTCGACCGCCTCGCGGCCGAAGGCGTGCGCTTTACTGAGTCGTTCACCAATACGGCCATCTGCACTGCCGTGCGTGCGACGCTGCTGACAGGGCTCGAACCCCACCAGCACGGCATGTTGGCCAACTTTGAGCGCAATGTGGGCTACCCGTGGGAGCTGCCAGAACAGCTCGTTCCCTTTAGCCACTATCTTGACGAGGCGGGGTACCGTTGCGGCGTGGTGGGCAAGTGGCACCTAGGCCTGACCCGTGGCCCCGAGGAGAGCGGCTTTGAGGGCCCGCACTTTGCCGGCTGGGACGCACCCAAGCAGCACCCTGCCTATGAGGCCTATCTCGAGGAGCACCAACTACCACGTTGGAGCGTGCGCGATGAGATTCGCGGCACATTTCCCAACGGCGAGCCTTCCATCGCCATCGGCGGCATCTATGAGGGGCCCGTCGAGGGCACCTACCCGTACTTTCTGGCCGAGTTGACGATCGAGCGACTACGCACCTACGCCCGTGAGGGCGCGACTACAGGACAGCCCTTTTTCCTGCGGGCCGACTTTTTCGGGCCGCATCTCCCGTACTATCTGCCGCAGGAATACGCCGATATGTACGATCCAGCGCTGGTGGAGCGCGCCCCCAGCATGGCAGAGACGTTTGAGGGCAAGCCCGCCGTCCAGCGCTGGTATAACGGCCACTGGGCCTTTGACACCTATGCCTGGGAGGCCTGGCAAAAGCTCGTGGCCATGTACTGGGGTTATGTCACGCTGATCGACCAGCAGATCGGGCGCATCCTCGATACCGTCGATGAGCTTGGCCTGCAAGATAACACCGCCGTCTTTTTCTCGGCAGACCATGCCGGCTTTGTGGGGGGCCATCGCCTGGCCGACAAGGGGCCGGCCATGTACGACGATATCTACCGCATCCCGATGCTGATTCGGTGGCCGGGCATCGCGCGCCCCGGCACCGATTGTGCTGCCATGGTGACACTCATGGACCTGATGCCCACCCTTCTGGACGTGGCCGGGCTGCGTGTGCCCGAGCACGTGGCTGGGCGCAGCATTGTGCCGCTGCTAAAGGGCGATCTGCCCGCCGACTGGCCCACAGAGGTCTATTTGCAGTTCCACGGCCACCACTTTCCCTACCCACAGCGCGGCATCCGTACGCACACCCACAAGCTGGTGATCAACCCACCCGATGTGAACGAGCTGTACGACCTGATGATCGACCCGCACGAGTTACACAACGTCTATGATGACCCAGCCTATGCCCGTGTGCGTGACGCCTTGATGCGCAGGCTGTATGCGCATCTCGAGAGCAGCGGCGACAACTTTCGCCACTGGATGGCCACCATGTTCAGGGTGCACTAGGCCAAAGCACTCTCTACCTGCGAGGCGACGATATGCGGTGCAGCAACATCTGTCTCATCACCGAAGACCTGCCCCGCCTGGCACACTTTTATGAACAGGTGACCGGCGTCAGGGCTGAGGGTGGTGACATCCACGTAGAGTTGCGGATAGCGGGGGCTGGCCTCGCCATCATCTCGACAGCGGGCATGGAGGCGCTGGCTCCTGGGGCAACGAGCAGCGCCGGCCACGGGGCGGCAGCATCGGGTTTGAGGTAGACGATGTGACAACGTCTACGAGCGGCTCCAAGTGTTGGGTGTGGCCCTTGTCAAGCTGCCGAAAACACACCCATGGGGAGCGCGGTCTGTATGGTTCCGCGACCCCAATGGGAACATCATCAGCCTCTATGCGCCCGCCAAATGAGGGTCAGCCTCACAATCGCGCCTAACCCTGATCGAGCAGCCCGGCGACGTAGGGAGACTGAAACTCGCTCGCCAGCAGATCCATCAACACCACGTCATAGGCATGGCCTGCGACGATGCGCGCTGCGCGACGGCGGCCGATCTCACGAAAGCCGAGGCTACGATAGCACGCCAGCGCCCGATGGTTGAACTCGAAAGCGCCCAGCATGATGCTGTTCAGGTTCAACAGACCAAAGGCATAGTCGAGGAGTAACGCGGTCGCCTCTCGGCCAAAGCCCTGCCCCCAACAGGCTGGATCCCCGACAAACAGACCCAGCTCGCCATTGCGGTTGATGAAATCCAGGTTAAAGAGGATGCCGCGGCCAATGTGGCGGTCGTCGGCCATCCTACAGATAGAAAACAGCCGACAGTGCTCGCCCGGCGCCTCGATGAACTTTTGCAGTGTGCCGATGCTGACTTGCACATAGGCCTCATCGCCCAGTGGCAGGCTAACGCGCAGATCGCTGAGCCAGGCATGCCAGTCTGAGGCATCTTCGGGCAAAGGCGGCGTAAGGTAACAACGCGAGCAGGCTAGCTGTCTAGTGCGTGGCATCGTCACTCTCCCCCGTCACAACCAGACCAGCGGTGGCTCCGGCTGCTCGGCCCGCAAGCGGGCAACATCCTGAGCGGTGGGCATCGACACCACAGCCCCCACGCGCGAAACGGCCACGGCGCCGCAGGCGTTTGCCAGTTGGGCTGCATCGTCCAGCGAGAGGCCCCTGGCTAGCCCCAGGGTGAGCCCGGCCGACCAGGCATCGCCTGCGCCCGTGGTGTCTGCCACTTGTACCTGATAGGCGGGCAACTGTCTGGCGCCATCATCATCCAACAGCAGGCATCCTTGGGCTCCCAACTTGAGCGCTACGGCCCGCGGGCCCAGCACCTTGAGTCGCTCGGCGGCCAGGCGGGCGCTCGCCAGACCATCGACGGCCAGCCCGGTAAGATGAGCGGTCTCACTGGCGTTTGGCGAGAGCACATCGGCCTGCGCCCAGATGTCAGGGCCATAGTCCCGAATCGGCCCAGCGTCGACCACTACCGGTATCGCGTGCGCGCGTGCCCACGCAATTGTCGCAGTCACTGCGTCCGCAGGCACCTCAAAGTTCACTAGCAGCGCCTCGGGATGAGCAGCCATGCCGTCTAGCCCTTGCTGAACACGCTCGGCATGCAGCTCCTGGTTGGCCCCGATGACCACCAGAATGGTGTTCTCTCCCGCGTCGTCGACCATGATCAACGCCACGCCCGTGCCTCGGTGCGCCAACGGCTGCACAGCGCTGCCATCAACGCCGCGCAGCTGCAGCGTCTCGAGCGCACGCTGCCCAAACTCATCGTCTCCCACGCAGGCAACCAGCGTCGAGGCGGCTCCAAGCTGGGCCAGCGCCACCGCGGGGCTGGCGCCTTTGCCGCCGAGACCCACCGTCAGCTTGCGAGCCCGCAGGTTCTCGCCGCGCAGAGGCACGCGCTCTGTGGCAACAGAGAGGTCCATATTGATGCTGCCAACCACGGCCACCCGCGGCACATCGCTCATGGCGGCTCCTTACGTCGCGATAGAGAGCGCGGAGCGATGCCTCCCGCCCCGCGCTCTATGCAAGCGGCTACTCTTTGACCGGCAGCTCGCAATTGCTAAGCTTTTCGATCACCTTGACTACGGCCGAGTGGTCGAGGTTGCCCCAGCCGTTGGCCATCATTGCCGAGAACAGCTCATGTGCCAGCGCCGAAGCAGGGAGTGAAGCGCCAAATGCCCGCGCCGCCTCGCGGATGATGTTCAGGTCTTTGTAGTGGAAGCTGGCCCGGAACCCGGGCTCATAGTCGCCCTTGATGATGCGCGGGCCTCGCACATCCATAACACGCGTCTGGGCATAGCCCGCCGAGAGCACCTTGAGAATGATCTCGGGCTCAACGCCGGCTTTGGCGCCAAGCACTAGCGCCTCGGCCATGCCGATAAAGTTCATCGCCACCTGGATCTGATTACAGGCCTTGACCGTTTGCCCGGCGCCAGAGGCGCCGCAGTAGGTGGGCGTGCCCATCAGCTTGAGGATCGGCTCGGCCTGCTTGAACACCGCTTCATCGCCACCCACCATAATCGACAGACGAGCCTCTTTGGCGCCCACGTCGCCGCCACTCACCGGCGCATCGATCATAGGGCAGCCCTTGGCAGTGGCACTCTCTGCCACTTTGCGCGCCGTGATGGGCGAGATGCTAGACATATCGATCAGCAACGTACCTTTGGATGCGCCTTCGAGCACGCCATTCTCGCCCAGATAGACCGCCTCAACATGAGGCGAATCGGGAACCATCGAGATGACCACATCCACATCGGTGGCCGCTTCCTTGTTCGAGTTGACGACCGTCAAACCCGCAGCAGCCGCACGTTCGCGTGCGGGGGCAAAGACATCGTATGCCTTGATCTGATGGCCGCCCTTGGCGAGATGCCCCGCCATCGGGGTGCCCATGATGCCCAGGCCGATAAATCCAATACGCTTACCCATTGCCAACTTCTCCTTACACACTATCGCTCTCGAGCGATGAGATGGGATTTGCCGCGCAAATGTGCGGCAATACGATGCCCCGCTCGCGCAAAAAGGCGAGGGTGCGCTTCAGATCGGGGATGCCCCTACGCCCCCCGAGCTGACTACACTTGATAGCCGCCACTGCCGCTGAGAAGAGCGCCACGTCGCGCAGACTCCACCCGTGCAGCAGGCCCACGATATAGGCGCCATGGAATACGTCGCCAGCCCCAGTGGTATCGACCACATCGACAGCAAAGGCGGGCGAGGCAAACTCCTCGTCGTGGGTCGTGGTCCAACTGCCCTGCTCTCCCGCAGTCTGCACGACGATGCGCGGGCCCAACTCCAGCGCCGCACGCCCTGCTCGTGCAGAGTCATCGATCCCAGTAAGAGCGGGCACAAAGCCTTGCCCGCCGACCAGCACATCCACCCGCGAGATCAGCCGGCGTATGTGCTCGGGCACCTGCCCGTTGGTCTTGCCGCCATCGAACACCACTGTCTTGCCGGCCGACTGCATCCAGCCGGCGGCCTGGTAGGCTGCATCCGGATGGCTACCATCCAAATGCAGGTATTGGGCCGACAGAATGTACTCGCGGTCCAACTCTTCGGGTTGCACCTGGTGGCTGCGCATATCTTTGAGCGCCGAGAAAACACGCTCTCCTGTCTCAGCGTGCACCGACACCAGGATGACAGCACTCTCGGGCCCTGGGCGGCGGACCAATCTGCTGAGATCGATACCGGCGCTAACCATCGACTCGAGCTTGAGCTCGGCGATGCGATCGCTGCCAGCCTGCCCCACGTAGCCCACCCGCGCGCCGAGCCTGGCTGCCGCCACCATGGCAGTGCCCACAGGGCCACCCCCATCAAGGCCAAAGCCAGCCAGCTGCGCGCCTCGCTCCCATGACGGAAACTCGTCCAGGCGGACCAGCACATCGAGTGTGCTGAGCCCCAGACCAACGATGTCCAGCGCAACCATCAAGCCGCAACCACAGGCGAGATGTCCAAAAACTTGCAGGCCAGCCGCAGCGCAGCCTCCTGATCGCCATGGCTCATACTGGCATGATGCACAAAGCCCTCTTCGACTAGCGTTCGGTAGAGGCGAGCGTGATCTGCCACGCGAACCCAGGCCCAGGTGCCCGCCAGCGTCTCGTCGCTGGGCTCGATCTCGCCACGAGCGATAAGCATCTTCCACTTGCCGTCATACTCGGCCAGCCGGCAAAAGGTGACGGGCCCAGCCATCAGCTGAAACTGAGCCAGCCCTGCCTGCGGATCACGCTCAGCGATCTCACCTGTCCCCACCATATCAGAGCGAGACCGTAGCGCTGTCAGGCTAGGGTCGGCAGCCAGACTGGTGGGGGCGTTGCCGCAGTGCCAGGCGAGCAGAACATTGGGGTCGTCACGATGCTGGATGGTCCAGTCGATAAAGTGAGGCACGGTGGCACGCTTGGCGGCGGCGTAGCTGGTCAGCATCGCCAAGGAGCCGAGCACATCCACCTCGCATGCCGTCAGCAGTCCCTGGTTGGTCAGACGCCCAAAGATGGCGCACACCGAGATGCCCATCATACGCTGCACCGAGGGCCAGCACTGGGCCGCCATGGCAGAAAGCTTGTTGCTGCGCCAGAACTCGGCCATGGCCACCTCGAGGCGGGCCGCATCCAGCAGATAGCGGTCGCTTACCGTAATGGACGGCATCGAGGCGCGCGTATCGGCCATCACAGCCTGTACCTGCGGATCGTCGCTGGCCAGAGCCTGAGCCGCAGTGGTGATATCCGCCAGGTTTGTGTAGATCACGTTCTGCCCGAACTTGAGCAGCATGGCAGTCTCATCGTAGCCCACCGTCTCAAAGGTGGGCGGCCGCACGCCGATGTGACCGATACGCGCCTGCCGGAGGCTCTTGACCACCAGCGCCGCCCTGCAGAACGCCTCGAGTTCGGCCTCAAGCTCGGGGTCGGTGGGGAAGAACAGCCCTGCATAGTGAAACGGCAGCTTGCGCCGATAGAGCGCAGACGCCATCGAGAGATTGCCGCAGTACGAGTCAGACACGCGCGCCAGGCTCCGATCGTCGACGGCGGGGGGTTCTTTAGTAGCGTACAGCAGCACCGGCACCTGTAACCGCTCGGCTATCTTGGCGGCCGAGCGCTCATCGCCAAAGTTGAGGGGGCACAACACCAGCGCATCGACGCCCTCACGGGCAAAGTAGCTCGCCACAGCATCAGCATCATCGAGATCGCTCACCACACCGGCAGGCGTACACCCTTTGAGCCCATCACGCGTCTGACCATCAGGAGACGTCGCGGGCGCGAGCACTTGCCATCCATCGATGTGCTGCATCGCAGCAATGCTCTGCTCACGCATCTGCACACACCAGCGCGGCATAGAGGCTCTGTTACGCACCGAAGGGACAAAGCCCACCTTGAGCATCGCTGCCACGTCCTTCTCCTTGCGACAAGGTCGAAACCGTGCGCATTCTAGCCCGCATGGTCGGTGGTGTCAATGAACGTCACTCGGCTATGGCAGATAGCGCGGGGTCAGCGAGTTGCGTCGCATGATACGTTCTTGCTATGATGTGCTATCTGGCAAGGAGGCCACACACATGCAGAAAGACTTTGAACGCCATCTCATCCGCCCGGGCGAGACACCACGCCTCGCCGAGGTCGATCCGGCCGACACCGGTGACTGGACCAAGAAGGCCGCACGCAAGCGACTCGAGGAGATCAAAGAGCAGCTACATAGTCTACACGAGCTGTTACTCGCAGAGCGCAAGCATGGCGTGCTGATAGTACTGCAGGGCTTGGATGCCTCTGGCAAGGATGGCGTCATCAAACATGTCGCCGATGCCTTTAACCATATCGCCTGTTACGCAACTGCGTTCAAGGTGCCCACCAAGGCCGAACTGGCCCACGACTTTTTATGGCGAGTACATGCCGTCACCCCTGGGCGTGGCGAGGTGGCGTTGTTCAACCGCTCGCACTATGAGGATGTGCTGGTCCAGCGTGTGGACAACATCGTGCCCGAGTCGGTTTGGTCCAAACGCTACGATGCCATCAACAACTTTGAGCAGCTGCTCGTGGACAATGGCATCCTGGTGCTCAAGTTCATGCTACACATCTCACCAGATGAACAGGCCGAGCGCATGGACAGCCGACTCGCTGACGCCACCAAACACTGGAAGTTTCGCGTTGACGACCTGGCAACACGCAACAAGTGGGATGCGTACATGGCTGCCTATGATGATGCCATCCACCGCTGCAGCACGCCATATGCTCCCTGGTATGTGATCCCAGCGGACAAAAAGTGGTACCGCAACCTCGCCATCGCCGAGGTCCTCCTTGCCAAGATGCGCGGCCTAGAGATGCGCTGGCCACCATTGGAGAAAGCCGCCGAGGGGATGACCACTATCGCAGACTATCGCCCTATCGCCTCTGACTAGAGAGCAGCCAACAACTCGCTCAGCGGCGGCGTAATCGCCGACCAATCATAGTGCCGCTCGACAAAAGCTCGAGCGGCACGACCCAACTCGACGGCCTGCCTGCGATCGGCCAGCAACCGCAACACAGCCTCGGCAAAGGCGACCGGATCATCGGCAAGCAGCAGGTCGCGGCCATTGCGAGCGCCGATACCCTCGGCGCCTAGCGTTGTGCTCACCAGCGGCAGACCTGCCGCCATGGCCTCGAGCACCTTCAAGCGAGTGCCCCCACCTACTCGCAGCGGCACGACATAGAGATCGGCGCCTCCGAAATACGGCAAGATATCTTCGACATAGCCTGTCACACAGACGCCCGAGTGCCCCGAGAGCGCTCTGACGGCTCCGGTGGGCGCCTTGCCGACAATGTAGAACATGGCATCGGGCTGAATCGCGTGCACTTGCGGCCAGACACGTTCGACAAACCAGACCACAGCGTCGATGTTGGGCCTAAAGTCCATCTTGCCCGTGAACACGACGGCGGGATGCCGCAGCGGCAGTGTATCGGCAAGGCCTGGCCGGTAACGTCCAGTGTCAACGCCGTTGGGGATCACCCTTACATCAACATCCGGCGCAATGGCGGCGATGGCCTCTGCATCATCGGGCGACACGGCCAACACGGCATCTGCCTGACGGCAGCGTTGCGCCTCAAAGCGCCGCAAACGCCGCGCTTGAACCAACGAATAGACGGCTTTTCCCCAGCGATGCGGCTGGCGCAGGTCGGTACGAGCGGCGCGCCGCTGCAAGAGGTACTCGGCATTGTGGTCATCAAAGACGATGGCGGGACGCTGCCCAAAATGGGTGCGCATCAGCGACGCATAGCGTCCCAGCTCAATACCCTCAACCTGCACTACGTCAGGTTGCCACTCGATGACCAGAGCAACGAGCGCCTCGGCGAATGCTGACGACCGCAGGCGCCACGCCAGATCGGGCTCGCGACTGCAGACCAGCGTCTTGAGACGATCGAGCAGCGTGCGCGCCGGCGCGGGGACGGTCATAATAAGATCGCAGAACCCTTGCAGATGTTCCAGCTCGGCCGAACTCGGCAAGCGCTGGGTGAACGACAGCAGTCCGACGGTATGGCTACGCGCCACCTGCGCAATGAGGTTATAGTTGCGGAGAGCCGTGCCCTGTTCGGGTGGATAGGGCAACTGCGGGGTTAGAAACAGCACCCTCTTGGGTGAATGGCCAAAGGCGGCAGACATCGGCGCCTCCTGGTCTACTAGGCAAGACGGTGGTATAGCTCCAGGGTTTCACGCGCAGCTCGATCCCAAGAGAAAAAGCTGGCGCGCTTTAGCCCTTTGGTGATCAGGCTCTTGCGCAACTCGCTATCGGTGACCGCCCGCCACATGGCCACCGCCAGTTGCTCGACATCGTAAGGATCGACCAACAGGCCGGCGTCGCCCACCACCTCGGGAAGCGAAGAGACGTTGGACACGATGGCCGGCGTGCCACAGGCCATTGCCTCGAGCGGTGTGAGGCCGAATCCCTCATAGATCGATGGCGCCACCAACACCTGCGCAGCGTTGTACAGTGAGACCAACTCGCTGGTGCTCACACGGCCCGCAAAGACCACATGATCGACCAGGTCGAGGTCGGTTACCAGCTGAAAGACCTCGTCGTAGAGCCAACCCTTTTCACCTGCGAGGACGAGTTGCAGGTCGAGGCGATAGTCGTTCAGCAGCTTGCGAAAGGCCTTGAGCAATGTCGGTACGTTCTTACGAGGCTCAATGGTGCTGATGAAAAAGGCATAGTCGCCGCGAACACCAAATCGTTCTCGTACGTGACTGCCCGCTTGCTGTTTGTCAATCGGCCTGAACACACTGCTGGCCGCCTCATACACCACCGTCACCCGACTCTCGGGCACGCCCAGTAGCCGTACGATATCGTCTTTGGTGGCCTCTGATACCGCGATGATGGCATCCGTGCGACGCACCGCCTCATCGATCTGGCCATAGTAGCGTGCCGAATCTTTGGTGAGGAAATGTGGGTACAGCAGGAACGCCAGATCATGAATGGTGATGATCGAGCGACAGTTGCGGCGAAACGGCGGCAAAAAGTCGGGGCTATGGAGCACGTCGAGGCCGAACTTGCTGATCTCAACAGGCAGGGTGTACTGCTCAAGCCGATGATGCGCCGGCGTATAGAGGCTGCGCCGCACAAAAGAAGGATGCTCAACAAGGGCTTCGCGGCTGCGAAAGCTTTGCAGCAGCAAGAACTCGTCGGCGGGATCGAGCCGAGCCAATGCCTCCACCAGCTGGATAGTGTACCGGCTGATCCCAGCCTGTCGATAGTGTGTCAGGCGAGCATCAATACCAATGCGCACAACCTAGTCTCCACATACAAAAAGACCCCCAAGCTCCCTGCGCTGTTGCAGGTGATACTGGGGGCATCGCTGCATCCTCATCTCAGCAGATGATAACACCGGCCCTGACAAATGCAAAACGCATCATCTCATCTTGGCGCTTTTTGGCAAGGCGTCATCCTGGCTACAATCTGTCCTGGAGGTTGCATGTTACCCAACCAACGTCATACATTGCTGATCGATGCTGACGACACCCTTTGGGAGAACGATCGACACTACCGCGCCAGCACCGTCTGCTTCGCTGACCTGGCGCAGGCGTTGGGTGTGGACAGGCAACGCGTGCAACCACTGGTGGACCACTATGAACAGGTGCACATCAATATCGGCGGCTTTGGCCCCACCTCGTTCACGGCAGCGCTGCTGGACACTTGGCAACATCTGACGCACGAGTTCGGGCGCGAGCCCACCGACGCCGAGCTGGACCGCGTACGCGCCTGCACCGGGCGTCTCTTTAGTCCCCAGGTCGAGCTGTTGCCGCTCGTGGCCGCCACCCTCGATCATCTGGCATCACGGCACGCGCTGGTCATGGTGACCAAGGGGGAGCCAGAGTTTCAGTTGGCCAAGCTGCAAGGCTCGGGCCTGGCTGGTTACTTTGAGCACGCCAGGGTGCTGGCTCATAAAGACGTCGCTGCATACCAGACGCTGGTCACCGACCTGGCACTTGAGCCCGCCGTTACCTGGATGGTGGGTAACAGCCCACGCTCTGACATCAACCCGGCCCTGCGCGCAGGCCTGGGGGCGGTGTACATCCCCAGCAACCATACCTGGCACCAGGAGCTGGAGCCGTTGCTGCCTTCGCCACGGCTGCGCGTGCTGAACCGCTTTGCTCAACTCATCGACCTCTTTGCCTAATAGCCGTTGTGGTGCACCCGTGTGGCGTCATGCTGGGTGCGCGGCGGGCGCGTCTCGGCGGGGTGGCCAATGTAGAGTGCGCCCAAGGGCACAATACCCCTGGGCAGGCCCAACAGCTGGCTCACTGCCCTGACGAATAGCCCGACCGGATGGATACCAATCCACACGCTCCCCAGCCCCAGCCCCGTTGCTGCCAGCAAGATGTTCTGCGCCGCTGCACTGCAATCCTGCATCCAGAAATCGCGCCCAGGCGGCGGATAGGCGCGCTTGAGGTTGCCGCAGACCACAATTGCCAATGGGGGTCGGTAGCGCCCCAGAACGAGACGGTGCTGCAACTTGTCGAGCAGCTCGGCATCATCGATGACGACAAACTCCCAGGGACGGCGATTGCTGGCCGAAGGCGCTGCCATGCCGGCCATCAGCAGGCGCTCGACGACTTCGGGCGACACCAGCTCCTCGGTAAATCTGCGGATGCTGCGTCGCCGCCAGATTGTCTGCTCGACGGCCGTCAATGACTCGAACGGCGGCCACGACGCCGCGCCATCAGCCTGCGGACCCGTTGCCATATTCACTCCTGTGTGGGGCTACCCAGGCAGCCTTGGGGATTGGTTCACTTGTCACGCAATGCTATAATGGCCCAGCTTGTTGCCCATAGCAAGGTGCCTGCTATGGGCCGCATCATCGGTCGGCGGGCCGCGAGCTAGAGTCTCTCACTAGGGCACCAGGTCTGCGGAGGCACAACATGCGCATCGTCATTACCGGCAGCAAAGGCCAACTGGGCACGTCTCTGAACGCTGCCTTTTCCGATGCTCAACAGCTCGAGATCGACCTTCCCGAGTACGATATCACCCGACTGGATATCGTCGAGACCCTCGTGGCATTCGAGCCAGATCTGGTCATCCACGCGGCAGCCGTCACCAACGTCGATGGCTGCGAGGCCGATCCTGACCTGGCGTATAGAGTCAATGCGATCGGCAGCCGGAACATGGCCCTCGCGGCGCAGCGGGCTGATTGCCCCATCATCTACATCAGCACAGACTATGTCTTTGATGGCGCCAAAGGCGCACCCTACTGGGAAACCGACCGCCCCAACCCATTGAGCGTCTATGCTGCCACCAAGCTGGCAGGCGAGCAACTGGTGCGAGAGCTGACCCCCAAGCACTATGTCACGCGCATCGCCTGGCTGTACGGTGACAGCCCCCGCAACTTTTGCCAGACTGTATTGCGCCTGGCACGCGAGCGTGGCGAGATGACTATGGTCACCGATGAGGTGGGCTCGCCGACCTATGCCCCTGACGTAGCCCGTGCGCTAGCTGCACTGGCCGTCACTGGCGCCTATGGCACCTACCACCTCACTAACAGCGGCGTGTGCTCGCGACACGAGTGGGCCTGCGCCATCCTAGAGCTGGCCGGTCTCGCCCACGTACCGGTGCAGAGGGCGCAGGACTATCAGCGCTCGGCGCGTGTGCCCAAACGGGTCGAGTTGCGCAATACCTTTGGTGCTGCTGTAGGCATCACCATGCGCCCCTGGCGTGACGCACTGGCAGAGTACATGGCCTCGCTGGAGCAAGGCTGACCATGACAGCGCCGCGGGTCGCGGTCATCATCCCCAACTGGAATGGTGCGCATCTACTGCGGCCCTGCCTGACCTCTTTGCTCGCTCAGACATACGACGACCTGGAGATCATCGTCGTCGACAACGCCTCGCACGATGATTCCTTGCAGATGATCGCGACCGAGTTCCCTTCGGTAAGAACGGTTGCGCTGTCTGCGAATGGGGGCTATGCGGGCGGCTGCAATGCCGGCATCGAACAGTGCGAGGCCGAGATCGTCGTCATGCTCAACAACGACACCGAGGCCGAGCCAGATTGGCTCGCCAACCTGGTGGCGGGGCTCGATCGGCACCCTGAGGCGGGCATGGCCACGTCGCGGATCATGCTCTACGACCAGCGTAACATCCTCAACGCGGCGGGCGACATCTATCGCAGCGATGGCACGCCCGACTCGCGCGGTGTTTGGCAACCCTACGGCCCCCCTTTCAACCGCGAAGCTATGGTTTTTGGCGGCTCGGGTGGCGCGCTCGCACTTCGACGCACCATGCTGGACGAGATCGGGCTGTTCGAGGCGGCGTTTTTCATGTATTGTGAGGATGTGGACCTGAGCTGGCGTGCTCAACTGGCCGGCTACCGTTGTGTCTATGTGCCTGATGCGGTCATCTATCACCACCTGAGTGCAACCGGCGGGGGGGCCTTGTCGTCGTATTATGTGGGGCGCAACACCCTATGGACGTTGGCGCGCAACTATCCGCCGCCTTTGCTGCAACGCAACTGGCCTTCCATTGCCAGCGCCCAGTTGCGTATCGCCTGGCAGGCGTTGCGCTCCTTCAGAGGAGCTGCTGCTCGAGCACGATTGCGCGGCATGCTCGCGGGGCTGATTACCATGCATCGCTGGCGGTCCGAGCGTCGTGCGCGCTGGCGCCGCGCACGAGTGACCGCCGATTATGTCAAAGCCATCATGGACTAATGCTGTGAACACACCTTACTTGTCGGTCGTAGTACCCTGCTACAACGAGCACGAGAACCTGGCACATAACGTGCTGGAAGAGATGCATGCCTATCTGTCTCGTCAGCCATACAGCTATGAGGTGATCATCTCAGACGACGGCAGCTCGGACAATAGCCGCGAGATCGTGCAAGAGCGGTTGCCTGGCCTCCCGCAGTTCCGGCTGCTGCAGAACCCCCACGGGGGCAAGCCTGCGGCCGTATGGTCTGGCATTCAGGCCGCCCGCGGTGAAATCGTCCTCTTTACCGATATGGATCAATCGACGCCGATCGACCAGCTCGAGCTGCTGCTGCCCCGCTTCGCCGCAGGCTATCTGGTGGTCATCGGCTCACGAGGGCAAGACCGCGCCAACTTTTCGCTGTTCCGCAAGATGGGGTCAGCGATCTTTCGCAACTTTCGGCGGCTGTTGATGCTGCGCGACATCTCTGACACCCAGTGTGGCTTTAAGGCTATGCGCACAGATATTGCGCGTGAGCTATTTGCACGGCTGGAGGTAATTCAGCGGCCCACGCAGGTGACAGGGTGGAAGGTGACCGCCTTTGACGTAGAGCTGCTCTATCTAGCCGAACGCGCCGGCTATCGCATCGCCGAGGTCACCGTCGAATGGGCCAACCGTGACGTGTCGCGCGGCAAGAATAAGAGCTACCTCTCAGAATCGGTCGAGATGGCCGGACAACTGCTTCGCGTCAAGTGGAACGAGCGACGCGGGTTGTATCGCCAGGATTGACGATGCACCAGCAGCGGGCTAGAATGGGCCCACGGTACGAGGGGGCATGGTGAGCGCGATTGACATCAGCCAGCAGCCAGCGGTAAGGCCGCGTCGCGCCTGGATGACGGCCCCGTTGTGCCTGGCGCCGCCCTGCGTTGATCCTGGCAGCAAACTCCGCGGCCTGACGCGCTGCGTCTGCGCGGCCAAAGGCATCATGGGGGGCCTCCCCCAGTAAACACGACCCGCCCATCCCCTGCCGCCAGATGGCGTTGCGTCATTTCGATACCGAGGAGCACCATGAACGAGCATATACTGGTTAGTGTTGCCTGGCCCTATGCCAATAGCCCCCTACACCTGGGCCAAGTCGCTGGCGCTTATCTGCCACCAGACATCTTTGCGCGCTACCATCGCCTGCGCGGCAACCATGTATTGATGGTCTCGGGCGCTGACACCCATGGCACCCCCATCACTGTAACGGCAGAGAAAGAGGGCGTAGAGCCCAACGAGATCATCGAGCGCTACCATCGTAGCTTTATCGAGTCGTTCATTGGGTTGGGCATCACCTTTGATCTTTTTACCCACACCAACACCGTGAACCACTGGGAGATAACGACTGACTTTTTCGTGCGTCTGCTCGAAAAGGGATACATCTACAAAGAGGCCATGAAGGCGCTCTATTGCGAGGATTGCAGCCGCTTTCTGGCCGACCGCTACGTCGAAGGGCGCTGTCCCTTTTGCGGCTTTGAAGACGCCCGTGGCGATCAGTGCGACAACTGCGGCAAGCCCCTCGATGCACTAGAGCTGATCGAGCCGCGCTGCAAGTTTTGCAGTCACACGCCTGTGGTGCGCGAGACGGAGCATTTCTTCCTCGACCTTGCGCAGTTCAACGAGCCGCTGCATGGCTGGATCGCTGACAAGGCACACTGGCGGCCGAGCGTGCGCAACTTCTCGATGAACCTGCTTAACGAAGGGCTGCGCGGCAGGGCCATCACGCGCGACATCAACTGGGGCATTCCCGTTCCGTTGCCTGGCTATGAAGACAAGCGTATCTATGTCTGGTTTGATGCCGTCATTGGCTACTTTGCCGCATCGGTCGAGTGGGCCAAGAACCGCGGCGAGCCCGAGCTGTGGCGCAACTGGTGGGACCTGGACAAGCCCTCGCGCTCCTACTACTTTATCGGCAAAGACAACATCTTCTTCCACACGTTGATCTGGCCAGCCATGCTGATGGGCTATGGCGAGCGAGCACTGCCCTATGACGTGCCCGCCAACGAGTACCTCACGCTCGAGGGGCGCAAGATCTCCTCGAGTCGCAACTGGGCGGTATGGGCGCCCGACTATCTCTCGCGCCACGACCCAGATCCGCTGCGTTACTATCTCACTGCGCAGGCCCCCGAAGCGGCCGACGCCGACTTTTCGTGGCAAGAGTATCTGGACCGCAACAACAACGAATTGGTGGGCACCTGGGGCAACCTCGCCCACCGCATGTTGACCTACGCCTTCAAGAACTTTGAGGGGCGTGTGCCCACGCCTGGCGAACTGACCGATCTGGATCGCGAACTACAGGGCAATATCATCGCCGCGTTCGACGACGTAGGCGCCGATATCGAGGCATGCCGTTTCAGGTCGGCGCTCAGCAAGGCCATGGCGGCGGCGCGCGAGGCGAACCGCTATCTCGACGCTGCTGCTCCCTGGAAGATCATCAAGAGCGACCGCCAGCGGGCGGCCACAGCCACTTTCGTGGCCCTGTGGGCCATCGACTCGCTCAAGATACTGTTCTTGCCGTTCTTGCCATTCAGCTCGCAGCGGCTGCATACCTTCCTGGGCTACACCGATGACCTGTTCGGACAGCAGGAAGCAGTCGCTTTTAGCGAGGGTGAGCAGACGCATCTGGGTCTCACCTACCGCTACACAGCACAGGGCGATCGCTGGCAGCCGAGTCAGTTGGCGCCAGGGCAGGCCCTGGTGACGCCCAAGCCTTTGTTCACCAAGTTAGAGCCTGAGCTAGTACAGGAAGAACTCGCCAGGCTTGGTTAGGCATCGCAGACGTTTTCCAGGGCGGCAAAGCCGCCCTGGCTGTCGGAGGCTGGCTTGATTCGATCAGACCGCACATTCTGGCTCGGTTTGATGGTGATCGTAGGCCTTTACCTGGCGCTCGGCGTGGCCTATGCCTGGCGCACGCCACTCTGGCAAGCGCCAGATGAGCCAGCCCACTACAACTATGCACGATACATCGCCACCGAGGGGCAACTCCCAATCCTCGAACCAGGCGACTATCCCGCTGCCTATCTCGAGGAGATCAAAGCGCGGCGCTTTCCCCACGATATGTCGATCGACAGCCTCCAGTATGAAGCGCATCAACCCCCAGCCTATTATGCCATGTCAGCTGCGCTGTTGCGGCTGGCGGGCGAGGCGCCCATCGCCACGCAGTTGCGCCTGATGCGTCTGCTATCGCTGCTGTTGGGATGCTGTGTAGTGGCGCTGCTGGGCGTCCTCACGATGCGTCTCTTTGCCAGTCGCGACCTTGCGCTGAGCGCCACGATGCTGGCCGCAATGACGCCCATGTTTATCGCCGATACGGCTGCGGCCAACAACGATGCGCTGGCCTTTGCCGCGCTTACTGCGGTGGCCGTGCGACTCGCCGCGCCCGCAAGCCACCGTTGGACGTGGCCTGCCAGCGCCCTGTTGGGTGCACTTGTGGGGCTCTGCGTCCTGTCCAAGTTCCAGGCCTATGTGGCAGTGCCGCTGGTGGCAGCCATACTGCTCTGGGATGTGACCGTCAGCCACCAGCTCACCTGGCGGCAAGCGCTACAACGCAGTGCCGTCATCGTTGGCCTGGCTGGCCTGCTGTCTGCAGCCTGGCTGGCACGCAACGTTGCGGTCTATGGCTGGGCAGACGTTCTGGGGTTGGCGCGTCACGATGCCATCGTGGTCGGCCAGTTACGCACCGTGGACATGATCGCTGATGCTGGCTGGCAGCGCTACCTGAGCGCCTATGCACGCACCACTTTCCAGAGCTTTTGGGGGCAGTTCGGCTGGATGGCAGCTCCTCTTCCCGAGCGTGTCTATCAGCCCCTTGCGCTCGTGGTCACCATCGCCGGTGTGGGCCTGCTCGCGGGGCGACAGCGTGTCTGGCAGACCGGCTCTGCTGCGTACAAGCGAGGCGTGGCGCTGCTTGCTGTCTCGGGCGCGCTCACGACGGCGTCGTTTGCCTGGTACAACCTGCAGTTCGTCCAGTTCCAGGGGCGGTACCTCTTCCCTGCGATGCCGGCGCTGAGCATCGCTCTGGCCTGTGGGCTGGTGGCGGCATGTCGTCGCCCCGGCTGGGCGCTGGCGCTGCTGGGGTTGGCCACGGTAGCGCTCATCGGCACGGGGATGATGCGCGGTGATCTGCCGCTGTTCAGCATCGTTCTCTGCGTTTCTGCCGCGCTCGGCCTGTTGCTGATGCACCATTTACCAGCACGCTGGCACTGGCTGGCACCGGTGCTTGTGGCCGGAGCCCTGGCCGCGCTCAACGTGTACAGCCTGATAGCCATCATCCCCCTACTCAGAGCCTGAGCCCACCGCGCCAGTTGGTGACAACGCGGCTGGGTGCTATTATCCGGCCGATGGCGCCAGCGCCAATCAACGACTAGAGGGTAGGCAAGTGCGCATCACGCTTTTGGGCACCGGCACCTCACATGGCGTGCCCATGCTAGACTGCATGCTTAACGGGTTTTCGCGCTGCGAGCACCGCATCTGTGAGAAGGCTCTCACAGACCCTCGGTATCGCCGCACGCGAGCCTCCATCTTGCTGCAGGAGGCTGGTTTCGCGGCACTGATCGACACCTCACAGGACTTTCGCCAGCAGATGCTGGAGAACCACGTCGAACGGCTCGACGCAGTGCTGTTCACCCATGCCCACGCTGATCACATCTACGGCCTGCCCGACATCCGCTCATACTGCGCACAGCAAAGAGCGCCTATTGACGTCTATGCCTCGTCCGAAACGCTAGGGTCGCTGCACGAGGCCTTTCACTACATTTTTGAGCCCAACGGCTATGTGGGTGGAGGCATCCCATCGCTCACTGAGCATACCCTTGATGCCAGCTGCGAGATCGGGCCAATGAACATTCTGCCGGTTCCTGTCATACATGGCCCGCTCAACGGTTGCCAGGGCTATCGCATCGAATCGGCCGACTTGGTCGTAGCGTACATCCCCGATGTCAAGACGATCCCCGATGCCTCTTTGGCGCAGCTGCAGGGGCTCGATCTGCTCATCCTGAACTGCCTACGTCCGCGGCCCCATGGCAGTCACCTGTCACTCGACGAGTCGCTGGCCTATGCCACGGCCCTTGCGCCACGACGTTGCCTTTTCACGCACATGACCCACGACATCGACCCAGATGTACACAGTGCGCTGCTCCCGTCATGGGCAGCCTTTGCTCATGACGGGCAGATCGTCGAGCTCTAGAACATGGACGTGTCGGTGTTGCCACCCCTTGATGCGCAGCAGCGAGCGGCTGTCAATCGCCTCAAATGGCTTTACTTTACGGTGTTCGCTGCTTACGGCTCGACTGCCATCTACCGCACGCTCTACTACCGTCGGGTGGGCCTCTCGAACACGGCGGTTGGGGCCCTCATCGCCGTACAGCCACTGGTGATGCTGATTGCTGGCCCGCTATGGAGCCTGCTCGCTGATCGCCTCAACTTGCGAGAGCGGCTCTTTACCGTCGTCGCACTGCTTAGCATCGTGCCCATGGTTGCCACCGCCTTCTGCACACGCTTCTGGCCTCTGATGGCCTGGAATCTGCTGTACGCGACCGTCCAGGCGCCGATGCAGCCACTCATGGATAGCAGCGCCGTGGCAGCTCTGGGGCCGCGGCGTCATCAGTACAGCGTAATCAGAGGGATCGGCTCGCTGGGCTATGCCCCCGTGGTCTACCTCATCGGTGTACTGGTACAGCGCGTCGATTTGCGCTGGTCGTTCGCGGCCTATGCGGCATTGATGCTGATCGGCGTGCTAGTCAGTCTCGGGATCCAATCTGATGACAAGGCGCTTCGAGTAGACCTCTTTGGGGGACTGGGCACTGTAGGCCGCGACCGGGCCTGGCTGACGATGATGGCTGCCTTGTTTGTGGCCATGCTGTTACAGGGCGTCACCTTTAACTACGCTGGGCTCTACCTCGACACCCTGGGGGCCTCCGAGAGTCTGATCGGCCTTTCGGGCGCAATCGGCTCAGTCAGCCAGATGTTGCTCATGCTCACAGTGTTGCCTCGCCTGGTGCAGCGCTGGAGCAGCGAGCGACTCATGGTCTTTTCGATGGCTATGTTCGCCCTACGACTCGCGGTGTGGTCGTTCATCCCCAGCCCCTGGGTCGTAGCGGTCACCGAGCTGATGATGGGTGTCACCTCGGGCACGGCACAGGTGGGGTCGGTCGACTTTGCGGCGCGCAGGGCGCCGCCGGGTATGGCAGCCACATCGCAGGCGTTGATGAGCAGTCTTGTCAATGGCCTTGGGCGCACCGTGGGCAGTGCTGTCGTAGGGCCGCTCTACGACACCATCGGCCCGCAGGCACTGTTCGCCTGGTTCATGGGCAGCGCTATTCTGGCGACACTGGGCTTCGGCCGTGTCTGGAGGCAAGAGGTTGTCTCGACAACCGCTGGCGCCGACCCGTAGGCTATGGCACAGCTCACGCCGTCGAAGTTGACCTGTTACGCGACCGGTGGTATAGTGTGACGACGGTTGCATAAGTCTGTGCGCGTAACTGTCGCGCACTATGTATAGGCATTGAGCGCCCTACGTGTAACGTCAGTGGCGCTTTTCTCTTTTCTCGCAACATCTACTGTGGAGGGTTTACCATCGAACAAATGGGAGTAAAACTGATACCGTTGGGTGGCATGGGTGCCATCGGCAGGAACTGCTTTGTACTCGAGCATGACGATACCATCATGGTGATCGATGCAGGGCTGATGTTTCCTGAAGACGAGATGCTCGGCGTTGACCTGGTCATCCCTGATTTCAGCTATCTGATCGAGAACGCCGACAGGGTGCGCGGCATCGTGCTGACCCACGGCCACGAGGATCATATCGGCGCGCTGTCCTATCTTTTGGAGCACGTATCAGCGCCGGTATATGCGACCCCATTGACACGCGGACTCGTCGAGAACAAGCTCAAGCACAGCGTTGCCAAGAACAAGGCGATGCTCAATACGGTGCAGCCTGGGCAAGAGATCGTCATCGGGCCCTTCCGTGTGACGCCGTTTCACGTCAACCATTCGATTCCCGACGCCGTCGGCCTTGCTATACGCACGCCCATGGGGCTCATCGTGCACACGGGCGATTTCAAGATCGACCACACCCCCATCGAGGGGCGCACCACCGACTTGAGCGAACTGGCCCGCCTGGCCAACGAGGGCGTGGTGTTGCTGCTTTCGGATAGCACCAACGCCGAGTCGCCAGGATACACTGCCTCAGAGCGCGAGCTGGTGGCCACCTTCGATCAGGTATTTTCGCGGGCACGCGGGCGCATCATTGTCGCCACCTTTGCCTCGCTACTGTCGCGAGTGCAGTTGGTGATCGAGACAGCCGCGAGGCATGGTCGCAAGGTGGCCGTTGCAGGGCGGAGCATGGAAGACAATACGGCCATAGCCGAGCAACTCGGCTATGTGCGCTTTCCAGAAGGCGTACGCGTACCGCTGGCGCAGATCGAGAACCTGCCAGACGAGCAGGTATGTGTATTGGCCACGGGCTCACAGGGAGAGCCAAATGCCGCGCTTGCGCGTATGGCGAGTGGCAGATTCCGACACGTCAGCATCCGCGAGGGTGACACCGTGCTGCTGTCGTCTACGGCCATTCCTGGCAACGAGACGGCCGTTTTTCGTAACATCGATAGTCTGGCCCGCCTGGGCGCCGATGTCGTCTATGGGCGCCACGCCGGCTTGCATGTCTCTGGGCACGCTGCCCAGGAAGAACTCAAGCTGATGCTCAATCTGTTGCGACCGCTCTACTTTCTGCCAGTGCACGGCGCCTTTCGGATGTTACGTGCCCACGCCAAGCTTGCCTATGAACTAGGGTTCAGCCGTGACGACGTCTTTATGCTCGACAACGGCGAGTCGTTAGTGCTGACGCCCAGCGGTCTGCAGCGCGGTGAGAAGCTCGACCTCGAGGACATCCTCGTCGATGGCTCCCTGGTGGGCGATGTAGGCACCACCGTATTGCGTGACCGCCATTCGCTGGCCAGCGAGGGGTTTGTGGTGGCTCGCGTGATGGTCGATCTAGACAAGCATGTACTCGTCTCCGAGCCAGAGATCATCTCGCAAGGCTTTGTTTACGTGCCCGATTCGGCACAACTGATGGATGCTGCCCGCAGCACCATCGAGAGCATTGTGTCGCACAATGGCCATGGCGCTGATCCAGAAGAAGAGATCAGCCGTGAGATCAAGCGTGGCCTATCAGAGCTGTTCTATCGCGAGACACGTCGCCGCCCGGTGGTGGTGACAATGGTCAACGCGAACGGCCAGAGCTGACCGACGACTCTACAACAACACCGCCCTCGCACGCATCGAACGCGCGAGGGCGGTGTCCTCCTCTCTGCACTCTAGTCTGCTCGCCAACCGCCTTTGTTTGTGTTTTGCATGGCGGTGAGCAGCGCTGCCAGCTTTAGTTCTCCCTCGGGCAGGGCGATCGTTGTCCTGGCATCTCGTAGACTGGCCGCCAGGGCGTCCATCGTACGCTGTAGCGAGCCTGGCTCGCCCGCATAGACTAGCTTCTCCCAGCGTCGAGCGGTGTTACTCTCAGTTGCCGCCGTGAACCACCCCAGCGGCTCGCGCATCAGAATGAGCTGCCCTCTCGATCCCAGGAGCCTCGACGCCAGCAAGTCATCGTGGGCGCCGCCAGGCACGCCAGCAAGCAACTGCACCGTCACGGGCACGCCCTGAACGGTGTCGGTCAGCACCGAGAGGTGCAGCGCCTCGTCGGCCTGCGTCCAAACCCATCGCGCAGAAAGCAGCTCAAGCCCCGCTACCCACAGTGCTGTGCCCAGCTGATCGGCTAGCGCCGTCCAGGCATTTACCACATTAGCCTCGACAAGACGGATGCTGAGCCCCAACAGCTCGCCCAGCTGGCCAGCTCGAGTCAGCTGGCGGCAGTAGCCCAGACCATCATCGACCTGTGCCACGCGCGCCACCGCAGCCGAGCGCTCGCCGGCCATCAACGGCTGGAGCCATTCAAAAGCCCCCGGGCAAGCCAGCAGATCTGGAGCGAGCAACAGATGCTGTCGGCCTGCAGCCAGCACCTTTAGCACTGTCGCGGGATCGGAGAGCTGCCCTCCAACATAGAGGGCGTCGGCGGTCAGAAGGTGCCGCCAGCTCGCAACGGCCAATAGCCCATAGTGGGCCGCCAGCTCGCTCATGAGCGCCAGGTCCTCGCCCCAGAAGCCAGCAATCTCAATACGCTCAGCGCTCAAAGCCGCCTCAAGCTCTCGTCCATCGCCGACGCCGATGATTCCCAGTCGCAGTTTGGCTGGCAACTCTGACCCCCTCTCTACCATTCCGCCGGAATCGGCTCTTCACGCGGTGACGTGCCGTTAGGATCGTTCATTACTGCGCCCTTGGGCGCCAGAACGGGCTCTCCCTTTAGCAAGGGATCATCCGTCCGCGACATCCATGCATCGAGCTTGGCGCGCATCTCGCCCAGCACACCGACCATCGTCGGATCTCCGGCGATGTTGTGAGACTCGCTAGGGTCAAACACAAGATCATATAGCTGCTCTGCTGGCAGCTCATGTGCGGCCCAGCCGCTATCGAGCCAGAGCGTTTTGCTGCGGCTATCATCGAGGTTCGGGAGCACAGGCGTCGTCTTGGGGCCAAACCTTCGAATGTAGCTATAGCGTTTGGTCCGCACGGCACGCATCGGCTCGTAGGCGGCGTGGTAGGTCACCTCGGCATAGACTGCGTCGTTGATCTCTTGCGCCTCACCGCGGATGAGAGGCATCAGCGAAAGCCCCTGGAGCCAGTCGGGCCGATCGATCTCGAGCAGTTCGCAAAGGGTCGGGAAGATATCGATGTGCGAGACAAGCGCATCAGAGACGCGCCCCCCTTCAAAACCGCCTGGACCACGCATGATGAGTTGTGTGCCGATGCCATGCTGCGTCAGGTTGCACTTCATCATCGGAAAGGCGAGGCCGTGATCGGTGGTGCAGATCACCAGCGTATTCTCGACAAGGCCGTTGCGCTCGAGCGCGGCAAACACCCGCCCCATGCCTTCGTCGAGTACGCGCACGCTGGCCTTGTAGTCTGCCATGTCGCGGCGTGTCTCGGGCGTGTCGGGCAACGGTGCGGGCGGCAGCGTGTAGCGCTCGTCGTCAGCAGGCCCCGCCTGATGGTATTCGCGGTGCGTTTCAGCAAAGCCCACAGAGAGAAAGAATGGCCCTGACGGCTTGGCGTCGAGAAACGCCACGGCCGCTGGCGCTACGTCAACCGCGTCATGGCTCTTGAGAGGCACCACCTCATCATAGCCGATCATGTCGGCACTGGAGGCCACATGCTGCACGCCGATGAGCGTCGAGCGATAGCCAGCACGGCGTAGCGTGTGGACGAGGTGCTGGCTATAGTCAAACAGCCCAAAGCCACGGTGCGCCAGGCCGATCATGCCGGCCGAGTGAGCGCACATGCCAGTTAGCAGGCCGGCGCGGCTGGGCGAGCAGGTGGGCCCCACAGAATAGTTCTGGCGGAACATCACGCCCTGCTCGGCAAGCCGTTGCATGTTGGGCGTGCTCACGGCGTGGCCGAACGGCTGAGTGTAACGACCGGTATCATGCGAATGGATGTAGAGGATATTCGGACGCATGCGGTAGACTCCTTATACCTCGGTTATTTGAGCCAACGATCAAACCAGTCAAATGCCTCAGCCTGCATAGCGGCGTCGAACTTGTGAGGCCCAGGATAGAACGAGCAGCAGTAGGCCTCGGGCGCGCCTGCCTTGGCGTACACATCTGCCAGCATGCGATCAGCGCGGCGCATTTCTGGCAGCGTAAAGAGGTCATCCTGCTCGTCATTCAGCACCAGGGTGGGCAGGGGCACCCGCAGGCCCAGAATCTCGGGAAAGTCGAGCAACTGTGGAATGCCAGGCGTATAAGTCATCCAGGTGTGGTTGACGCTCTTGTGCAGTGCATAGTCTCGCCAGGTACTCATTAGCCCCACGGTGACGGAGCAGCGAATGCGATGATCGGTGCCTGCCAGATAGTCTGTGCGCATGCCACCACCGCTGAGGCCACCACACCCGAGCCGCCCGGCGTCGACGCCAGGGGTGCCAGCCAGCACGTCGAGCGCCACGCGGTCCTCAGCCAGAAAGACCCCTGGCCAGGTTGTGCCTGCACTAAAGAGCGACTTGGCCATCACCGACTCGTGCATGGCGGCCCATTCGTTGTAGCGAGCAATCCCCTCATGGTCATCCCGCTCGGGGTCGGTAACACCGCGACGCAGCGTCTCGGGCACATCTGCAAGGCGTACCCGACGGCTGGCAAACGGAAAGGCATCGGGCGCCAGCACCACATAGCCACGGCGAGCCACTTCATTGGCCCATGCTCGCCCAGAGTAGTATTGCGCCTGATGCTCCACCATCAGCGGGTGTTGCTGCCCATAGCGGGTGATCTTTTCGTGCCCAAAGTACTTGACGCCGCCATGGCAATGCAGCGCCAGAATGCCCGGCAGTGGGCCGGAGGCTGTCTCGGGACGTAGCCGCACGGCTCGGGTGGTCGGACCGTAGGGCAATTGCCAGGAGAGTTCCTCAATCACGAGACCCTCTTGATAGTGCCTGGCCAGCACCTGCACATCGACTTGTGCCGGCATCGTCGGGCACGCCAGTCGCTCGCGTAGAGCGGTCAGCGCCTCAGCACGCCAGCTCTCCAGATCGGCCCATTCGTCGCGCCGAAACGACAGTATGGGCGGGTCTTGCGCCAATCCGCCAGCCCAGCCGCTATAGGCGCCCATCATGCCAAGCATCACCCCTCCCCCCTCAGGTTGTGTACCGGTTGCCTTCATCGATCATGGCCAAATAGTTGGCCACGGGGATGTAGTTGGTCACACTGTTGCCACTTCCGAGACAGTAGCCGCCACCCTCAAAGCAGCCGTCGAGGGTTCGGCGCACGCGTGCGCGCACCTGCTCAGTGGTGGCCCGGCACATAAAGTCCACATCCACGCCGCCCAGCACCGCCATGTGCTGGCCGTAGCGCGCCTTGACGTCGACGACATCCTCGATCGTGTCTTCATACGAGTGCTTGGCATCAATCTGCACATCAAAGAGCAGATCATCCATAATCTGCGTGAGGTTGCCACAGGCGTGCAGCAGATAGGGCCTTCCGGCCTCGTGGCACATCTGCGCCATCAGGCGGTGCCCCGGCAGCACAAAGGTGCGTAGATCGCGTGGGCTGATGAGTGTGCCGGTGTTAAAGCCCATGTCATCCGAGCCCCAGACGAGCTTGACGCGATCGAACTGCAGTAACACACGCAGCACTTGCTCATAGATGCACACAAGCCTGTCAGCGATAGCCTGCACCAGATCGCGTTGATCGTAGAGCAAGAGGCAGAGCGTCTCATAGCCAGGTAGCCAGGTGAGGTGTTCAGCAAAGTGCGCCAGGTTGCCACTGCCGATAATGCACATGTCATCGGGCAGGTTCCGCTCGTACCACTCCAGGGCTCGCGTGGTGGCCCTGGCAGCGTCTGGCCAGGGGTAGGCGTCGAACTCGGCCCAGTTGGTGATGGGGCCATGACGCTCGTCCATGTACTGTCGGCCGCCGGCGCGGGCCAACTCGGCGGTGTCGTTCGTGGTTGAGCGATGAAAGATGAATGGCTGCAGCTCGACACTGGTGCGCACATAGTCGTATCCCATGAACCGCTGAATAGCGACTTCACGATGATACTCGAAAAAGGGATCATCAGGATCAAGTCCGTCGGTGAGATCAAAGTTGCGGCAGAGCCAGTCTTTGACCTCGGCATCGAGGAACAACTCGATGTGGTGAACCCTTTGTGGGGTGCCACGCCGCATGATGCAGTCAACAAGCGCCTGCCAGTTTGGCGTCACCCGCGGGTTGAACAGCCGCGTCACGTGCCCCCCTCCTGCGCGCCGATTTGGCACGCCGCCTACAAACATGCCAGCATTCTAGCGTCTGCATGAGCATCGGGCAACTCGCCGCCAGGCCATCTTTGCGCCTTGTGACCGGTGGGTGGCAGTGGTAGAATCCGCCTGAAGACCACCAGGAAGGCCAACGTGATGACAGGAGCCAAGTCAGCAACGTGGCACGTGCCCGAACCGTCAGAGATCATCTCGCACCTGCGCACCCGGTTGGCCGCCTGTCGGGCGTGGCTGGCGATTCCCGCCAATGCCTGGCTGACGGTGTTGCTGGTCATATCGCTGTTGGCACGGCTATCGGCACTCGATCTGGCGCCCATGCGCCCCGAGCAGGCGCACTGGTTGGCAACTGCGCATCAGTTCTCTCCCGCGGCCAGCCTGACTGCTCCTTTGACGACGACGGCTGCGCCCGGGCCACTCACCGTGCTCATTGGCGGCTCCATCGGGCGTGACGGTGACGCACGGGGCGCGATTGCCCTGCTGGCGCTGCTGCAGTGGATCGCCCTCGCAGCGCTGGCCCTGAGCCTCAACCGCCACCTGGGGCATGTCTCTGCTCTGGTTTCCACTGGCATGCTGGGCGCCAGCCCCTGGGCCATCTTTGCGGCACGCGCTCTCTCTCCCAGCTCATTGACGCTCGCCGCCAGTATGCTGCTGCTGGCAACACTGCTATCGGCCATCATCGAACGCAACGGCTGGGCCTGGAGCGCCGCGATATTGCTCTCTGTGATGGCTGTGGGTAACGACCCGGGCGCCCTGGCGCTGGGGGTACTCTGCCTGGGCGCAATCGTAATCTACTATGACCGTGTGCATTGGGCGGCTGTGGTCGTCGGCCTTGCGCTGGCTCTGGTCGTGGCGCTAACTACCGATCTGGGATCAGCCCTGTTGAGCCACCTGATGCCAGCCCTCCCGTCGACGGCGCAACAGGGTTATGTCGAACGGCTGCTGGCCTGCATCCGACAAGTGACCGCGTTACTGAGCGGTCATCGCGTAGGCGCGCTACTCGGCCCAACAGAGGCCAGTCCGCTGCTGACATACGGACTGTTCGAGCGGCTTCGCCAGGGACTGGGCCTACTCGTGTGGCTTGCCCTTCCCTGGATCGCCTTCCAGGCGTTCCAGTCCTGGGGGCGGTGGCAGGCTAACACACGCGGTCACGGGCAGACTCTGCTCGCGCTATGGCTCTGGCTGCCCCTGCTGCTGGGGCCACGCGTCGACGTCGAGGCGGCCGGTTGGCTGGGCCCGGCGACGGCCCTGGTTGTGCTGCCGGGCGCGGCCGCAGCCAGCGGGCTGTTGGTCGAGGTGATCGCCCGCGAGTTGCGGCAGAGTGGCCTGGGCCAGAGCATCTGGCTAACAGTGGGGTTGGGCGGGCTTTTGGCACTCGCACTGGTGGCCAACCTCTATGCTGCGCAGGCCATCCCGCGGATGGCGCTGAAGCAACCGGCCGATGGCTATGGCACGCCCTATCGCGCCTGGCTCCACATCCAGGACCTGGTGGTCCAGGGCCGTTCGCAAAATGGCGCCGATCAGCTATGGGTACAGACCTCTGATGAGGTGGCAGACACTGTGCGCATCTTGTGGCCCGAGGCCATCGCGCTGCGCGACGATAGCGCGACGCTGTTGCCGGCGGCCCGTCCCGGCCTCTACTTGCGCTGGGACGATGGACCTGGAGAGCGAGGCCCGCTGGAGCGTCTCGGTGCCCAAGAAGTCGGCCGCGTGGCCTGGCCGACGGGGCAAGATGCCGTGGTGCTAGAACTGCGCGAGCGCAACGTGGCAGAGTTGCTGGCTCTGGCGAACACACGCACCGAGGCCCACTTTGATGCCGGCCTCTACCTCGTGGGCTACGATTGGCCACCAGATGCCCAGCGGCACAAGCCCGTACATGTGGCCACTTATTGGACCTTCGCCAACGTCTCCTCGAGTGATCGCGCCGCATCTCATACCATCTACCTTGCCGCTATCGCCGACGACGGCCGACAGGCCGTGTGGTCGGGCCCGCTGGCACTCGATGGCGCCTACTGGCAAGAGGGATTACTGCTGCGGCACGAGATCGCGCTCGAGCTACCGTCAGACTGGCCTGACGGACCTCTAGCGCTGTATGCTGAGGTACACCGCGACGGCGAGCCAGTGGTACTGCTCGACACGCCGATCCGCGGGCAAGAGATCACCGCTTCGCTGGGCACAGTGACCATCGACTAGACATCGTCGCCGGTGTTTCGCGTCGACGGCCACACCCTCTCACGCAAGTGTGACACCCCCTGCAGCACCAAAAAGACGGCCAACGTCGAGAGTCCTGCCAGGATGTACAGCCCCATGCCTACGCTATAGCCAATAGCGGCAGCGGCCCAGAGGCTAGCGGCAGTGGTCACCATACGCACGCGCCCCTTGGATTGCAGAATGATGCCGCCACCCAGAAAACCGATGCCTGTGGCGATGGCCGCCATCGAGCGCACCACGTCGGCGTCGGTGCCCATCAGACGTGAGGACTCGGCAGCGGCCATCACATAAATGGCCGCTGCCAGGCTCACAAGCATGTTGGTGCGCAGGCCAGCAGGCTTGTCGTGTAACTCACGATCGAGGCCAATGACCCCCCCTAGCAGCAGCGACGCGACGATCTTGATGGGGTAGCTCCACGACCAGTCCATTCGCGCCTCCCAGAGATCAGTGTTGGCAATAATAGGTTGACATGGGCTTTGAGGCAAGGGGAGCCGAGCGATACCCACCTTTGACGAACGCAGACACCGCCACCATAATGGTGGCCACATTGTACGGCGAGGGACGATCAGAATGCAGCTCTACTGGGGAGACATTCACAATCACTGCGATATCAGCTATGGCTTTGGCGGCCTCGAAAACGCGCTGCTGGCCGCCCGGGGCCAGCTCGACTTTTGCGCCATCACCGGTCACGCTACTTGGCACGACATCCATGATTGGCGGCCAGAGATCGACTTTTTGATCGGCTTTCATCGTCGGGGCTTTGGCCGGCTGGCCGAGCAGTGGGCTGAGGTCAAAGCGACCATTGAGCGCGCAGACCAGCCCGGGCGATTTGTAACGCTGCAGAGCTATGAAGCGCATTCGCGCCAGTATGGCGATCACCACGTGCTATCGCCCTCAGCAGACCTGGCCATCATTGAAGCCCCATCTCCCCAGGCCCTATTGGCGCAAGTGGACGTACCAGCAATCATTGTGCCGCACCATGTGGCCTACGTCCCCGGATATCGAGGCATCGCCTGGGACAGTTTTGATCCCCAACTCAGCCCTATCGTCGAGGTCTACTCCAAACACGGCTCGGGCATGAGCGACGACTCACCCTACCCCTATCTGCACACGATGGGGGCACGAGACGGGCGTAACACTGTGCGCGCCGGGCTGGCCCACGGCAAACGCTTTGGGTTTGCCGCATCGACCGACCACCATGCGGGCTACCCCGGTTCGTATGGCGACGGGCGCACCGCCGTGCTGGCCGACGCGTTGACGCGCGAGGACATCTGGTCTGCCCTGCTGGCAGCGCGGACCTATGCCGTCACCGGAGACCGCATCGCCTGTGCCTTTGCCGTCGACGACCACCCGTTTGGTTCACAGATCCAGGTAGGTGCACACCGCCACATCCATTTGGCGGTGCACGGCTGCGACGCTCTTGACCGCGTAACGGTGTTCAAGAACAACCGCCCCTGGCGCGTGATCGGAGGTCATGAGTTGGGCGCCTCCCAGAGCGGCCCCTACAAAGTGCGCATCGAGCTAGGCTGGGGCGACAAACAAGGGGGCTATAGCTGGGATGCCGAGGCACGCGTCTCTGATGGCACGATTCTGGGCATTGAGACCTGCTTTCGCGGACAGAGCGTGCTGGCACCCACGCCCGACAACGACCATCCGAGCGATATCAACGCGCTGGATAACCGCATCCTGGCCCAAGGCAATGACACGGTGGCGTGGCACTGCATCACCTTCAAGAACCCATCGACACTGCACCCGGCCACCGCAGCGTTGATCCTTGAGATCGACGGTGACGCCAAAACGTGCATTGAGGTGCTGGCTAACGGCCGCTCTCTACGCGCCAGCGTCGGCGAGCTGCTGGCCTACAGCCAAGGTATGCATATGGACGAGTGGAGCTCGGAATGTGTGCTACTCCACCGGGCGGTGCCACGTTCGGCGTTGCTTTGCGAGCGTGACTGGTACGATGACCCCGAGACGCCGTGCGACGCGTATGACGTTGAGGTGAGACAACACAACCTACAGATGGCCTGGGTCTCGCCCATCTATTGCGGGTCAGTCTAGTCACCCTCTTCGTCGGGCTGCGACGGGAAGTTGATCTCGAGAACCGTGCCGCGGTGGTCGACGATGATGCGAAAGCCTGCCAGGCCGAGCATGGTGGCCCACTGAGCGGTATCGCCTCGGCGCACGTTGTCGGCCAGGTTCTCGACCGACGCGTCCAAGGCGGCCTTGGTAAAGATGTCGCGCCGGCCCAGCATATCGAGCATCATGTCGACAACCTGCGGACGAACCTCGCTGAACTGGCGCTGCATCGCGTCTAGCGCCACATCGTCCACGCGATACGCCTCGACGTGCCATACAAAGCCCTGATCGGGGATCGCATAGTGGTCCACACCGCCCAATGCTACAACCTGCGCCACGTCACCGGCCTCGCTGAACACCAATCCTCTAAAAACGGCGCGCGCCTTGAGCGGATCGAGAGAGCCCCCTTGAGCGAAACTGCTGTTTTGCATCAATCCTCCTAACGCCCATTATAAGGTGATATGGATTCTACTAGGAAAGCTCTGCAGCCACTCATCGATTCTGCCGGCTGCACAGGTCGAGGCCGTGCCACTCACCCACCGTTATCGGACCATTCGCTACGAGACGATCGCGCTTGGTCAGTACGGTTTTGAGGTTGCCACACGCCCAGCGTTGAGCGAGACAACCGGCGTCAACATCACTGAAGAGCTGCTGGCGGCAGAGACCGTCCTGGCGGCTGGTCAGCGCGTACTCGTCGCTCCCAGTGGACGTGGCGCATTGGCTGCCTGGGCCGCCAGTCGCGTCGGTGCCGAGCATGTGACGGCGATGGACCCGAACGCTATCGCTTTGGAGTCGACCCGGAACACCCTCGAGACCAACGGCCTGATTGGCAGCACTGTCATGGCACCCGCTTCTGCCGCCATTGGCTCCTTCGACGTCGGGTTGATGTCACTTCCCAAGGGGCGCGCCCTGGCGCGCCTGTATCTACTTCTGATGGCCCTGGCCATTGCACCCGGAGGACAGCTTTACGTAGCCGGCGCCAAAGGAGCTGGCATCAAATCGGTGCTCGACGATGCCACGGCCTTGTTGGGGCAGGGGCAACTGCTGTCGTACCGCAAGGGTCACCGAGTTGCCCGCTTCTCAAGACCCACGCTCGACTTTACGAACCTACCCGCGCCCTTTGACGCGCCGGGCTTGCTGCCTGGCACTGTGGCCCAGCACACCATAGGGTGGCGTCAGCGCGAACTGGCGGTATGCAGCCGGCCCGGTGTCTTTAGCCACGGCGAGTTGGACACGGGCACGGCGATGCTGCTTGGGCATCTTGAGGTGCGCGACGACGATCAGGTTCTGGATTGGGGCTGCGGCTCAGGCGTTATCGGCCTGGTGGTGGCTCTGCAGACGCGGCCAGAGGCAATCACTCTGCTCGACGTCGACGCGTTCGCTTGCGAGTGCGCCGCGGCCACCCTGGAAGCCAACGGTATCGTTGGCGTACGCGTGGTCCATGGCGACGGTCTAGCCGCCCTGGCCGGTCAACGCTACAGTCTCATTGTCAGCAATCCTCCCTTCCATAGTGGACACGGCGTCAATCTCAGCCTCACTGAGGCGCTCATTGCTGAATCGTACGAGGCCCTGGCAGCGCGCGGCCGCCTGCTGCTCGTGGCCAACCGCTTTCTGCCCTACGACCGCCTGCTGCGCGAGCGCTTTGGTTCTGTCGATGTGCTGACGCAGGACCGTCGCTTTCGCGTTTTGCAGGCTACCAAATAGGCTTGAGAGCCATCTAGAGGCACGATAATCGTTCTTAGGGTGATAGTTGTTGACGAAATATATAGACTGATGTACGATAACACTGAAAGAGGTTGAGCACATGCTTGATGCAACCGACCGACAGATCGTCAAACTCCTGCAGGCTGATGGACGGCGCACCAACGTCGATATCGCCCGTGTGTTGGGCTTGTCTGAGAGCACCGTGCGTAAACGCCTGGACCGCATGTTGGCTGCAAAAGAGGTGCACATCGCCTCGTTTGTTGACCCTGCTCTCGTGGGCTATCCGGTAAGGGCGGTGATATTCCTCACTGTCGAGCTCAATCAGGTCGAAGAGACCGCCGCCGTGTTGCGCGAGATGCCTGAGGTGGCTACGCTCTTCTGGCTGACGGGCGAGTACGACCTGGCAATGTGGACCAGCTTTCGAGACGATCAGCATCTGCACAGCTTCCTGGCCAACCGCGTGAGCAGGCTGCCCGGCGTGGTGCGCAGTCAGACATCACACATCCTACGCGTCGAAAAGCACGCATACGAGTGGGTGGTGCCCGAACCATCGCGCTCGACAATCTTGCTCGTCGACGATGATCCCGACTTTTGCGAGACGGTGCGCCTCGTGTTGACGGCCAATGGCTATGAGGTGCGCACGGCATTCTCGGGAGACGAGGCGGTGCGCTCGGCCATTGCCAACCCACCCTCGCTCGTGATCCTCGACGTAATGATGGACGGGATCCTCGATGGCTGGAACGCCAGTGGCCGCATGCGCGCCGTGCCCGAGCTATCTTCCACACCGATTCTGGTGGTCAGCTCGATCACACATTCGGACGCCTTGAGCATGGTGCCCACCGACCAGGATAACTTGATCGACAATTTCCTGTCCAAGCCTGTCTCGCCCGACGATCTGCTTGAGGAGGTTGCGCGCCTGCTTGCCCGGCAGGCCTGAGGAGGCTCACATGTCACGCATCATGGTGGTCGACGACGACCCCGACTTTTGCGAAGCCATGCGCATGGTGCTGGCTGCAGCGGGGCATCTCGCCGAGACAGCGTCAAACGGAGCGCAAGCCGTGGCTCTGGCCTTGCAATCACCGCCCGATCTCATCATTCTCGACATCATGATGCAAGGCCCGCTCGATGGTCTCGATGCCGCACACACACTCGAGAACAGCATAGCATTGCGCCACATCCCCGTCATCATGGTGTCTTCCATTGCCGACACCTACCTTGCGGGCTTGTTCCCCACCGACGAGCACCTGCCCACAGACGCCTGGTTCAGCAAGCCCGTGCCGCCAGATCGTCTGTTGGCATCAGTCGAACGCCTGCTAGCAGCTCGCTCGGCCTAGATCCACACGGCAGTTGACAGGAGCCGCATCTGGCGCGAGGATACTGATGCCCGCACGCGCCAGATGCGACGTATGAGATGCGCGCTGTGGCAGAGCCGATGGAGGAGCCGATGCAAGCACCCATCCCCGTTGGTGGCATCATGAGCAGCCGTCGGCTCTGTCTTGTTGGCGTTATGTCCACACCTGACAGACCGGGCGTCGCTGCCAGCGTCTTTCGTGCCCTGGCAGAGGCCCAACTCAATGCGCAGTTCATCGTGCACTGCATCGATCTCGAAAGCCAGTCGCAGATACAGTTCTGCGTGGCCAGCGCCGATCGCCCTCTGGTAGAGGCCGCTGTTGAGCCAGCAGCCGAAGCGCTGGGCGCGGCACGCGTCACGTTTGCCGAGCCAGTGGCGATGCTATCGGTGTTTGGGCCAGACTTTCGTGAACGACCTGGCATCGCTGCGCAGGCTTTTCGGGCGCTGGGCGAAGCGGGGATCAACATCCTGGCTGTCAGCACTTCGATCTCCACTATCACCTGCATCGTCGACGATCGGCTGTACGATGGGGCCATGGCTGCACTGCACCATGCCTTTGAGCTACCCTAAACTGTCGGAGGGCTGGGAGCAATGGGGCTCTGGCGCATACCGGCCGGTAGAGATTGGGCTGAACGCGTGTGTTGGCTGAGCCGGACTCGGCTGGCGGCGCTGGGCACTCTGGGTCTGCTGATGGCCCTGGGCACCATTTGGATGCGCAACACACTGCCCATGGTTGGGCTGTGGAGTACCTGGCTGGTGGCCGTTCTGCTGGGCCTTGCCTTCTACGGCCTCATTTGCCGCGTCACAGGTTGGGCCATCTCCTCCCGCACGAGAGCATTTCTGGTTCACCTGCAACTGGTCTGCGATGTGCTCGTCCTCACGTCGCTACTGCACTTTACAGGTGGCGTAGAGAACCCGCTATCGGTGCTCTATCCCCTCTTGGTTGTGTTGAGTAGCAGCTTCTTGCATCGTCGTGTCGCGCTGTATCACGCACTTTTCGCCTCACTGGCCTGGGTAAGCCTGCTGCTGCTAGAGTTACATGGCCTGCTGCCACATTACAGCCTGCCAGGGCTTGGGCCACCTGCTCGCTATGCGCAGCCTGGCCTGATATGGGCCCACAGCGTCGTGATGGGTGGTGTGAATATCGCTGCCTCGTTATTGACCTCTGGCGTGGTAGAACGGGCCCGCGTAGGAGAGGCCGAACTGCTCGCTGCCCAGCAATCATGCGAGGCACGATTGGGCCAGCTCGAAGCCCTGACTGACGAGTTGCGGCGCACCGATGAACAACGCACCCTGTTCATGCGCATCGTGACGCACGAGTTGCGCGCCCCCGTAGCAGCCATCAAATCGCTACTACAGCTCATCCTTACCGGCTATGTGCCGCCTGAGAGGCATCTCGAGTTCATCGCCAAAGCCGAAGTGCGCGCCAACGAGCAGCTGGAACTCATTGGCGATCTACTCGACCTGGCGCACATCCGCGAGGGCGTGCACCTTCCCGAGGCCAGCGTGTGTCACGTCCAGGTCATCCTGGCCGACGTCATGGACATGCTACAGCCCCGATTCGCCGAGCAGGGCCTCATAGCAACCAGCGAGGTGCAGAGCGACCTGCCCCCCGTGCTCGCATCACAAGAACATCTGAAGCAGGTGTGGACCAATCTGATCAGCAACGCCATCAAGTACAACCGCGCGGGCGGGCGCGTCGAGGTGAGGCTCTACTGCGAGGGTGCCATGGTAATGGGTTGCGTCAACGACACGGGTATCGGCATATCGCCACAAGACCAAGAGCATATCTTTGAGGACTTTTACCGTACCGAGGCCGCCAAGCATCGTAGCCGCCAGGGAACTGGCCTGGGCTTGGCAATCGTGAAGGCGATTGTCGAGCGCTACGGTGGTCGTGTTTGGTGCGAATCATCGCCAGGCGAGGGCAGTTCCTTTTACTTTGCTCTACCGGCCATGCCAGCCCACCCTTAGCCCCTTTTTGAGCGCCCCCAGGTGGCTGGTATAATCGCCCTGAACACGGATGCACCACCGGAGGCCGCGTTGCTGGAACGCAAACGCCAACTTGAGCAGAGCTTGACCAAGACCCGCCGTTCGTTCTTTGGGCGCATCGCCGCGCTGTTGCGCAGCGATGACATCTCTGACGACACCTGGGAAGAGATCGAGATGCTGCTCATCCAGGCTGATGTGGGCGTCAAGACCACCGTCGGCCTGATCGCCAAGTTGCGCGACGAGGCCACCAACGGGCATCTACGGAACGCTGAACAGGTGCAGCAACGCCTGCAGGCCGAACTGCTGGCGCTGCTCCGAGAACATGAACGGCCTTACCTGGCGGGTCGGCGGCTGCTCAACGTGGTGCTGGTGGTGGGCGTCAATGGCTCTGGCAAGACCACTTCGATCGCCAAGCTGGCACGCTTTCACAAAGAGCGCGGCGAGCGGGTTCTACTCGCAGCCGCAGACACTTTTCGCGCGGCAGCCATCGACCAACTGCAAGTCTGGGCCAAACGTGCCGAGGTCGACGTGATCGCCCACCAGCCAGGGGCCGACCCTGGCTCTGTGTTGTTCGATGCCATCCGCGCCGCGCAGGCGCGGCACATTGACACATTGATCGTTGATACCGCCGGTCGTCTGCATACGCAGCACAACCTCATGCAAGAGCTCCGCAAGCTCGCCAGCATCGCACGTCGTCAGGTGCATCAGGCTCCCCACGAGGTGCTCCTAGTTCTCGATGCCACTACAGGGCAGAATGCACTAGCTCAGGCCAAACACTTTACGGATGCAGTGGGCGTCACCGGCGTGGTGCTGGCCAAGCTAGACAGCACCTCGCGAGGCGGCATGGCCTTTGCCGTAGGCACCGAACTGGGCTTGCCGGTGCTCTTTGCGGCCACTGGTGAAAAGATCGAGGACTGGGCCCCCTTTGATGCCGAGCTGTTTGTACAGGGCCTTTTTGCCGACAATTAGGCACCCTTGGAGGTGAGCACTATGGAATCGATACGCAGCCTGCTGCCCACCATGCTTCAGGAGATAGCCAAGCTTCAGGAGCGTCTTTGACCTCGCTGACCTCGAGCGCCAGGCCAGTGAACTGCGCCAGGCCGCTACCGCTCCCGATTTCTGGGATGACCCCGCCGCCGCTCAGGTCGTGATGCAGCAGCTCTCGGGCCTTGAGGCTGAGATCTCTCGATGGAAAGCCCTGGACGAACGCGCCAACGCTCTACTCGAACTCGACGAATTGGCCACCGCCGCAGACGATGCGAGCATGTTGGGCGAGATAGAGGCCGAGGCCATCGAGCTGCAGCAGACGCTGGCGCAGATGCGCCTGGAGCTGCTCCTGTCAGGGCCACATGATGCTCGCGATGCGATCATGACGATTCACTCGGGCGCCGGTGGCACCGAGGCCCAGGACTGGACCGCCATGCTTGAGCGCATGTATCTGCGCTGGGCCGAGCGCCATGGGCTTCGGGGCGAGATCATCGACCAAGCCGAGGGTGACGAAGCAGGGCTCAAGAACGCCACCATTGAGATTCGCGGCCGCAATGCCTATGGCCTGTTGCGCTCAGAGCGCGGCGTGCATCGCCTCGTGCGCATCTCGCCCTTTGACAATGCCAAGCGGCGCCACACCACTTTTGCACTCGTCGAGGTGATTCCCGATATCGGCGACGAGATCGCAATCGATATCAACCCCGATGACATCAAGATGGACGTCTATCGAGCCTCGGGCCATGGGGGGCAGAACGTCCAGAAGAACTCGACGGCCATCCGCCTGACCCACCTGCCCACCGGCATCACCGTCTCCTGCCAGAACGAGCGCTCGCAGATGCAGAATCGAGAGCGAGCCATGGCCGTGCTGCGGGCGCGGCTATACGACCTCGAGCTGCAGAAGCAAGAAGAAGAGCTGGCGCGCCTGCGCGGCGAACTCGTCTCTGCGGGCTGGGGCAACCAAATTCGCTCTTACGTTCTGCACCCGTATCGCATGGTCAAAGACTTGCGCACCAACTGGGAAACGGGCAACACCACTGCCGTCCTTGATGGTGACCTGGATGACCTGATCGCGGCCTATCTTGAGCAGATGGTGGGGCGAGCTTAGGCGGCAGCAGTGGCCAGGACACCTTGCGTTTGAGCCGTACGATGCCCTGGCTTATAATCTCATCGTATATATGACATTGAGGGAGCCTTATGCTGCAGCCAGATGGAAGCATCACTTTTGTCGATGAACTGCTCGACCTGCTGGACAACCTGATGGCGGCCTGCGCGCAGGGGGCTGAGGCGCCGCGCTCAGACCTGGAGAAGGGGCTGATGCTCACCTATGCCCTCGGGGTGTTGCAGTGCGAAATCTGCACTTTGGGCGACGGCCTGGGCGCATCTCCGGTGTTCGGCTCGCTTCACCCGCTGCAGCTCTTTGAGGAATGCTGCTCAGAGACCCGCGAGAGTCACGGCCCGCAGTATCGTCAGAGGCTGAACGCGATTCAGGAAAAGCTGCGTCAGCGTGGTTGGCCGACAGCCCGTCCAGAAAGCTCTTTGTAAAGCCAGATCAGATTTGCCAGGTGTAACTGGTTTACCGCCCCATCTAGGGGTATCCGAGATAGCCCAAATGTCTCGATATCCATCTGACGCAGCGTTCTGGGGCTGCGCTGCTCTGTGATGACCTCTTGCACGACCGCCATCGCTTTATCCAGATAGGCGATGCTCGCCTGCACCGTCTCATTCACCTCGCCCTTGAGCAGCACATCGCCATGCCCCTGCACTACAAAAGAGGGCTTGGCATCGCGAATGCGCCGCAATGAGGACTTGAGTTGCCCTACATCACCCCCCACGATGTGAGGCACGGGCATCATGGCGTCGCTGGCGATAAACACGCGCTCGCCATGCACAAACCCACCAATGCCATCGCTTGTATGCCCGGGCAGATGCATTAGCTCGATATGCTGGTCTCCGAGGTGCAGGTGCAATTCCTCGGAAAAGACCATGTCGGGCAGCCGCAGGTCGACGTCGTCGAGTGCCGGCGTCTGCGCCTTGGCGCGTGCCAGGCTGGCCGCCCCTTGCGACTCTAGCAGCTCGAGGCAGCGATGGTGCGCAATCACCTGTGCCTCTGCGAACAGATAGGCGCCATAGACGTGATCGGGATGGTGATGCGTCAGCACCAAGTAGCGCACAGAGCGCGGCCCGAGCTGGCGATGGCAAAAGTCGAGGATCTGCCGCGTCTCTGCGGGAAACGGCAGCGTATCGATGACCACAGCGCCCTCAGAGGTCAGCACCACCGTGGCGGCTGCCTGGACATAGAGGTCGCTGATGAAGGTATAGATTTGGTCTGAGATGCGATCGATTCGCATCGCTAGACAACTCCTGTACACCGAGATGGCGCGAGGATAACACACGGGTAAAGCTCTGTCAAGCATAGCAGGAAAAGCTGCGCCCAAGTTGACAGGAAAGAGTTCTATGCATAGAATCCTGATACAAGCCACGGTCCTCGAGGTATGATGCCATGATTCTCGAGATCATCCGTCGCCACTATCCTGAACTCACACGCAGCCAGCGCCGGCTGGCGGACTTTATCGCCGAGTCGTATCGCGATGCGGCCTTTATGACCGCGTCAGAGATGGCACGGCATCTCTCGCTCAACGAGGCCACGGTGATACGCTTTGCCCAGCGCTTGGGGTACAAGGGCTTTCCTGAGCTCGCCAAGGACGTGCAGAACCTGGTACAGAGCGAGCTCGACGCCTCTGTCGTGCACGATCTCGAGGGCGCGCCAGCATCGTTGCATGACCATCTTACTGCCCAACTGACCGATGCCCAGCGGATCGCCAGCCATATGCCTTCTGAGATAGGCGAGAGCGTTATCAAAGCCGTGCTGGCTGCTGGGCGGATCTTTGTGGTGGGGCAGGGTGTCTCTGCCGCTCTGGCACAGGCCCTCGGCATCAGCCTGCGCGCCAGCGGTCTGCCCGTCGAGTGCCTGTCAAGCGATCCCCTTTGCCTGGCCATGCTCATCAGCGAACTCGATACCAGCTCGCTCGTTATCGCCATCAGTCTGAGCGAGCAGTACGAGCTGGCCAACCTGCTAAGCCATGCGCAACGCTGTGGGGCGCACACGCTGGCAATGGTTTGCTCCTCGGTATCGCCCTGCGCGCGCGTCGCCGAGATCGCCCTGACCTGCGGCCAAAGTGAAGATGAAGCGTTGCCGGCGCTCACACCGATCGCGGCTACCATCGACGCCCTGTCACGCGCCGTGGCAAGGAGGCTTGGCCACAGGGCCAGAGAGCAGTTGGCAGCCATTCACGCTGCCCAACAGCTTATCACCACAACAGGATGGTCTGACGACGCAGTACGGAGCGTCAACAACGGCATTGAAGAGGCGGGGAAAGCGTAATCCCCACAATGCCGTGTCTCGCCAGAGTATGTGAACCTATGATCGCAAAGTGGGGTGCCTCCCGTGGCGCCGCAGAACCGTTAGGTTCCAGTCAGCTCCACATCTGGAGTCAGGCCCCCTCGACCTAGGTGTTGGCTCAATACAAAAGCAAGATCACGCACACCGCAGGGACTACAGTCCTAGTCTACCACAATCATTCCGGCTTGCCAACGTCACCTGGGGTGGCCATACCCCAGGCAACACAGGCGCGAGGTGTTCGCATGGTCGAGGTCATCACAACGGGTCATATCTGCGTCGACATCCTGCCTGCCATGGACACAACCTCGGCCGTCAGTGAGAGCTTCCTGGCCCCTGGAAGGCTGGTTGAGTCGGGCGCTCTGTCGTTTACGCCTGGCGGGAGCGTATCGAACACCGGCGTGGCGTTCCATCGCCTGGGGACATCGGTGCAACTCATCGGGCGTGTGGGCATCGACCGCATTGCTGCCCTCACCCGCGAGGTACTGAGCGCCCACTCACCCGCTCTCCCCGAGCATCTCACCGTCGCTGAGGGAGAGCCCAGTTCATACACCATTGTGATCAGCCCTCCCGGTGTAGATCGCACCTTTTTGCACTGTCCGGGCCCCAACAATACCTTTGGCCCAGAGGATCTGCCGCTCGAAATCCTCAGGCAAGCTCGGGTGCTGCATTTCGGCTATCCGCCGCTCATGCGACGTATGTACAGCGATGGCGGCAAGACACTGGCCGAGCTCTTTGGGCGGGCCAGGGGGTGTGGCTGCACCACGTCGCTAGACCTGGCCATGCCAGACCCGGCACGCCCGGCCGGCCAGGCCGATTGGCGCCAGATCCTGAGAGGCGCCCTGCCTCTGGTAGACCTGTTTATGCCTAGCGTCGAGGAACTCCTTTTCATGCTTGACCGCGCTACCTATGATCGGGTGCAGGCCCATTGCGGCGCAGCCGGTATGATCGACGCTCTGTCGCCAGAGCAGATCGACGGCCTTGCCTGCGAGGCACTGGCATTGGGAGCACGTGTTGTACTGCTCAAGCTGGGGCATCGCGGCGTGTACCTGCGCAGTGGTGGCCAGGCGATCTGTGGGCGTGGCGCGCCAGACTACGCCTCGGCCTGGAGCCATCGCCAGCTATGGTCACCGGCCTACCGTGTGGTAGTGCGGGGTACGGTCGGTGCAGGCGATGCCACCATCGCGGGGTTCATCACGGCACTGTTACGAGGCCAGAGCGCGGCCAAAGCCGCCAACTCGGCAGCCGCAGTGGGTGCCTGCAACGTCGAACAAACCGACGCCTCGAGCGGGCTGCTAACCTGGGCGCAGACACAGGCACGCATCGCTGCAGGATGGGCGCGGCAGCTCTGCGGCGTGGAATCAACACCGGGATGGCGTCATGATGAACAGCTGGGCGTATGGCAAGGTCCCGCTGATACAGAGCGCTAGGGCAAGAGCGCCGGCACCAGGTCGATGAGCCTACCCTCGCGCAGGCGATAGGCCATGATGGTTGGGGGGGGCTGACGGTCGGGTGCGAACGCCAGCACGTCGCCATCCGTCGCCAGTGCGTTGCCTGCCAGAGGGTTGCCCCGTGCCGAAACGATCTCGAGGTTGTGGCGCGCGAGCAACGTGAGGCTACTGGGGTCGATGATATCAAGCACGCCCTGGCCATGCACCATGGCCACACCCACGAGTTGACCGCGCAAGAGTTCAATATCGGTGTAGCAGGCACCGTCTGGGCTCTCCGCCTCAGTGACGATAGCCCCGGATGCAGACCAGCATCTCAGCACCCCCGGATCGCAGCTACTGGTATAGATGAGGCCCTGGTCGTCAACTGCCACAGACAGGACGCTGGCCGACACCGTCACGGTGGTGAGAGTTTCGAGTGTGTCAGGCCTCAGTTGCAGCAATTCCGTATGATCTGCCACACCAGCCGTGCTGACGGCCAGCCATACCCCCTCATCGGCCCAGGCCATTCCCCCAACAGCGGCGCCCGTCGGCGCCACATCGCGCCGGGCCTCAACGGCATAGTCATCGCGGGCCGCACGCACTACATAGCCGCCCTGCCCCGTAGTGCGATCGCAGGCAAGGTAGAGGTCTTGAGCTGACAGGGCCAAGCCCGCCGGCACACAGTCGTCGAGCATCACCGGTCGGCTGCTAACCAACGCCAACAGGCCTGGAGCAGCAGTAAGGTCGGGCTCGTGGATGAGGACGCCAGCCTGGTCATCGACCGGCTCTACACCCTGCTCTGCGGGGGCGTTCAATGATGGCTCGTGCTGAGTCCGTTGGCCGCTCTGTAGTGCCCGTCTGACGGTACGGCTCAGCCCCAGGCTGAGGACAGCCACGATGACGATCAGAATGGTGAGCTGCACCAGACACGACTTTCGCATGCCATCCCCCGCTCCTATCGAGCGCCTCCATTCTAGTACGGCCATGGCGGCAACTCAAGACGAGATCGCCTTTTTTTGGGGGGGGCAACGCCTAGAGCGAGATAACGGCGACTACTCCTGGCCGCGCAGGGTAACCTGCCAGCCCTCGGCGCTTAGGCTGCTTGCGATGGTCTGCAGTTCATCAGCCGACAAAGAGGGCTGCCCTGCATACGAGGGATCGACTTGCGGCGTCTCGAGATACTCTTGTAGATACCAGGGGTCCTGCGGTGTCAGCGTCGCTGCGATATCATGCAGGTCATCGACATCAAGCTGAGGTGCCACGGTGGTGCGGAACTCGTAAGAGATGCGGCCGGTGCAGCGCGCACGCAACAACGACATGGTGGCTCGTACCGCATCAAGGTCAACCAGACAACCGGCCAGGTCAGTGTAGCGCTCATCAAGCGGCGCCTTGATGTCCATGGCGATGTGATCGACTAGACCCTCATCGAGCAATGTCGCCACGACGCCAGGCCGCGTTCCGTTGGTATCGAGTTTGGTCTCAAAGCCCAGTGCACGGATAGCTCGCAGAAGCTCGACGAGCTCATCGCCCCACAGGGTGGGCTCGCCGCCACTGACACAAACGCCGTCGAGCAGCCCCTGGCGGCTACGTAGCCAGACCAGGAACTGCTCAACAGACACCTCTGGAGTCACGTTGGCGGCATCAATCATCCAGCGATTGTGGCAAAAACCACAGCGCAGGTTACACCCTGCCAGAAAGACCGATGCCGCCAAACGATCGGGAAAGTCGAGCAGTGTCACCCGCTGCAGACCGGCGATAATCATGAGCCAGCTACTGTCTCCCTAGCCTGGACCCGCACCGGCACCGCAAACTCTCGACGCTCATCGTATTCGCTGCGCTTGCCCTTGTTCCACTGTTGCACGGGTCGCAGATAGCCTACCACGCGGCTATAGACCTCGCACGGCTGCGCCGTCTCGCATTTGGGACACTCAAAGTGCTCGCCATTGATGTAGCCGTGCGTCGGGCAGATGCTAAAAGTGGGCGTGAGGGTGAAATAGGGCAACGAGTAGTTGTGCGCGATGCGCCGCACCAGATTCCGAGTCGTCTCGACTGAGGGCAGCTTTTCTCCCAGAAAGACATGCATCACGGTGCCACCCGTGTACTTGGTCTGAAGCCCGTCCTGCCACTCGAGCGCCTGGAAAAGATCTTCTGTGGCGCCTACCGGCAGTTGTGTCGAGTTGGTGTAGTAAGGTGCGCCACCACTCTGGCAGCCTGCTGCCACGATATCAGGGAACTGATCACGGTCGAGCAGAGCAAAGCGATAGCTGGTACCCTCGGCGGGCGTCGCCTCGAGGTTGAAGAGCTGGTCGGTCTCTTCCTGGTATTGATACAGGCGCTCTCGCATAAAGTCGAGCACCCGCTCAGCAAAGGCACGCCCTCTTTCGTCGGTGAGGTCTACGCCCATAAAGTTGAGCAGAGACTCGTTCATGCCATTCAGGCCGATGGTGTTAAAGTGGTTGGCCCAGTAAGAGCCAGTACGCTCCTTGATACCATCCAGATAGTGCTGCGAGTAGGGATACAGGCCCGCCTCGGTAAAGCGCTCGATGACGCGGCGCCGGATCAGCAGGCTCACCTTGGCAACATCCATCAGCTCAGCCACACGCGACAAATAGTCGGCCTCATCTTTGGCCAGGTAGCCGATGCGCGCCATATTGAGCGTCACAACCCCGATGCTGCCGGTGAGGGGGTTGGAGCCAAAGAGCCCACCACCCCTCTTGAGTAGCTGCGTGTTGTCGAGCCGCAGACGACAACACATCGAGCGCACATCATCCGGGTTCATGTCCGAGTTCACAAAGTTGGCAAAGTAGGGAATGCCGTACTTGGCCGTCATCTGCCAGACGGCGTCGAGGTTCGGGTTTTCCCAGTCAAAGTCCTTGGTGATGTTATAAGTGGGGATAGGGAACGTAAACACGCGCCCCTTGGCATCGCCCTCCAACATCAATTCGGCAAAGGTGCGGTTGAGAAGATCCATCTCGGCTTGAAACTCGCCATAGGTCTCTTCCTGCAGCTCGCCGCCGATGATCACGGCGTCGTTGGCCACGTTACCCGGCACCTTGAGATCCATTGTCAGGTTGGTGAAAGGCGTCTGAAAGCCGACACGGGTGGGCACGTTCATGTTATAGATGAACTCTTGCAGCGCCTGCCGCACCTCTTTGGGCCCCAGGCCGTCGTGACGGATGAACGGAGCCAGGTAGGTATCGAAACCCGAAAAGGCCACCGCACCGGCCGACTCGCCCTGGATAGTGTAGAAAAAGTTGACAATCTGACCCAGGGCTGTGCGAAAGTGCTTAGGAGGTGCACAATCAACCTTGCCTGGCACGCCGCCAAAACCGCGTAGCAACAGGTCGCGCAAATCCCAGCCACAGCAGTAGACGGCAAGGATGTACAGATCGTGCAGGTGCAGATCGCCGCCGATATGGGCATTGCGCACCTCTTTGGGAAAGAGGCTGTTGAGCCAGTAAGAGCTGTTCACTGCTGAGAAGATGTGATTGTTGAGCCCCTGCAGCGAAAAGCTCATGTTGCTGTTCTCTTTGACGCGCCAATCGAGATGGCCAAGGTAGCCCTCGATCAACTCGTTGGCATCCACCAGAGCGCGAATGTCGCGCAGCTTGTTATGCAGATCACGATAGAGGATATAGCTCTTGGCGGTCTTGGCGTGCCCCAAACGGATCAGCGCGCGCTCGACCAGATCCTGGATATCCTCAACCGAGGGAATGGCCCAATCGCCATACTGCTCATCCAGCATCTCGCTGACCATGTTGGAGACATATACGGCACGATCGCGATCATCGCCCCCCACAGACTGGGCTGCCTTGAAGATGGCGTTCGTGATCTTTTCCTGATCGAACGAGACGACCCGACCATCTCTTTTGCGAACTCGGGTGACGCGCATTGCGGTTGCCATGACCTACCTCCAACACCAGAGACGGAATCACCTCCCCAACCACTGTTACAGTAAGCGGTTCCCGTTGAGGAGGTGTGGCGAAGTGAGCGCCGCTTGCTCACGCATATTCGAACAGCCCCATTATAGCACAGCGAGAGCGCTGACGCAATAGTTCCTGCGCGATCCTCAGCGAATCAGAGTCATACACTAGGGGTAGTGGGTATACTCTCACTTTCACACAACATAGCGCTTGCGCATCAGCCCGCATAACGGGTAAAGCCAGAACGCCTGTTCTACATGTCCCATATTGCAGCAATTCCTGCAGATATCTTGTGGCGCATGAGCGTGTTCGCGCTTTACCGTACATGATGGTAGCGGCAATGCCAGGAGCGTTGTGGCTATTTGCAGCCACAATATGATCCTGCGATAATAGTAGAGTCGCGGCGTTTAGCGCCAACGGCTGTCGTACCCCAATGCTGCGGTCGACACGCAGTTTGTGTGTTGGTGGGATTCCGAGTTTCCCATTCTGCAAAGGAGTCAGTCGATGACCTACACCGTCAAACACGCCAAGCTCAAGGCCTGGATCGCTGAAGTGGCCGAGCTCTGCCAGCCTGATAGCATCTACTGGTGCGATGGTTCGCAGGAAGAGTGGGACCGCTTGACGTCGCAGATGGTGGCCAGTGGCGCCGCCACGTCCGTCCCCAAGCGTCCTAACTCGTTCCTTTTCCGTTCGCAGCCCAGCGATGTGGCGCGCGTTGAGGACCGCACCTACATCAGCTACCCTGAGCAGATCGAGGCTGGCCCAACCAATAACTGGGTCGACCCGACCACCCTCAAGGCAACGATGAAGGATCTCTACAAGGGCTGCATGAAGGGCCGCACCCTTTACGTGATCCCCTTCTCGATGGGCCCCATCGGCGGGCCGGTGTCCAAGATCGGCATTGAGATCACCGATAGCCCCTATGTTGTTGTCAACATGCAGATTATGACCCGTGTCAGCGCCAAGGTGATCGAGGAGCTGGGCGAGGATGGCGAGTTCATCCCTTGCTTGCACTCGGTGGGCGCTCCGCTGCAAGAGGGCGAGCAGGATTTGCCTTGGCCGTGTGCACCAATCGAGCAAAAGTACATCAGCCACTTTCCCGATGAGAACTTGATCTGGTCTTACGGCTCGGGCTATGGCGGCAACGCCTTGTTGGGCAAAAAGTGCCTGGCGCTGCGCATCGCCTCGGCGATGGCCCGTCGCGAAGGCTGGATGGCTGAGCATATGCTCATTCTGCGCCTCACCAGCCCCGAGGGCCGCCAGTACCATATCGCCGGCGCCTTCCCTTCGGCCTGCGGCAAAACGAACCTCGCCATGGTGGTGCCCACGATCGAGGGATGGAAAGCCGAGACGATCGGCGACGACATCGCGTGGATGAAGATCGGCCCAGACGGCCGACTCTATGCCATCAACCCTGAATCGGGCTTTTTCGGCGTCGCCCCGGGGACGTCGTACGACTCGAACCCGATAGCGATGGATACGCTGAAAGAGAATGTCATCTTTACCAACACAGCCCTGACCGAAGATGGCGATGTTTGGTGGGAGGGCATGGATGGCCCCAAGCCCGAGCATGCCACCGACTGGAAGGGCAACGAGTGGACGCCTGCTGAACAGGCTCCCGCTGCTCACCCCAACGCCCGCTTTACCGCCCCAGCCGCGCAATGCCCGGTGATCTCGCCCGACTGGGAAAAGCCCGAGGGTGTGCCCATCGATATCTTTATCTTTGGCGGCCGCCGCGCTAGCGTTGTGCCTCTGGTAACGCAGGCCTTTGACTGGGACCATGGCGTCTTTATGGGCGCCACGGCAGCCTCAGAGACCACCGCAGCCAACATCGGCGCCGTGGGCAATCTGCGGCGCGATCCCATGGCTATGACGCCCTTCTGTGGATACAACATGGGTGACTATTTCCAGCACTGGCTCAACATGGGCGATCGCCTGGGCGACAACGCACCCAAAGTCTTTTACGTCAACTGGTTCCGCAAAACGCCCGAGGGCCACTGGCTGTGGCCTGGTTTTGGCGAGAACAGCCGTGTGCTCAAGTGGATGTGCGAGCGCGTGGACGGCAAGGCCGAGGCTAGAGAGACGCCCATCGGTTGGCTGCCCACCGATGGCGCCCTCGATCTGACCGGCCTTGACATTCCGGCTGAGGACCTCGAAGGGCTGCTCCACGTCGACGTCGACGCCTACCGTGCTGAGATCGCCGACATCGAGGCGCACTTTGCACGCTTTGGTGATCGTCTGCCCGAGCGCCTGCGCAAGCAGTTGAGCGCCTTTAAACGGCGACTGGGCTAGAGCCCAACAGGCTTTGCATTACATCAGAAGGGCGGCCCTGTGGGCCGCCCTTCTGATGCTACTCGGCAGCTGACGGTGCCGCAGGCGTGCTTTCAGGTCGCAGCGACTCGACTGTCGCCTCGATCAGACTCTCCACTGCATAGTCGGCCACGCGAACATAGTACTCGGCGGTGGATGCCTTGACCACAAACCCGCCCCGCGCGTGTGCGGCGCCGATGACGAGCTGGGTCTCGCCGTTGTTGGTCGTGATACTCACGGTGCAGAGCGGCGCGTCGAGCCCATAAGCGGGCAGATTGTCCTTGCCCAGCGGCTCGGCCATACGCACTGAGATCGCACGCTGAGCCAGTGCGTTGACTGCACTCGCATCGACCGGATCATCGTCGCCCTGTAGCGCCCATCCACCATCTTCACGTCGTTCGAGCACCAGGTCATCATTGCTGTTGACGATATGCAGTGCAGAGACATCCTCGAGGGGAGTTGTCATGTAGAGCGTGTCGATCCAGCCAGATGGCGTCGCTCCCCAATCCCAGGAGCTGACTCCGCGTCCGCGATACACCTGATCCTGGCCATCGATGCGCACATACGAGTCGCTGAGGGCCGGTGAAGCGCCCAGATAGAGCATTCGCGTAGCGCCGTCGGCCAGTTCGAGTACGACACGCCGCACAAAGGCGTCATTGGCCACCTGCAGGCGCTCGTGGCTGGCCGCGGTTTCAGTCACCGTGCTTCCATGGGTCAGCGACAAGAGCCCCGCAAGCGCGGCATCCACTCGAGCTGTATCGACGGGGTAGTCATCGGCCTCAGGCAGAGCCCAGCCAGTTTCGATGCGCGCAAGGCGCACCTCGCTGCCAGCCGCATCGCTTACGCGCATGGCGACAACTGCGCTCGCATCGGCGATGTCAAGCAGCGGCTCGGCTGCCATCTCACCACTGCGCGGCCACCACAGCAGGGCCGCCAGGATGATCTGCAGCACCAGCACGCCCAACAGCACCCTGTGGATGAGCGTGTTCACGACGCCTGGCCTCCTTGTGTTTGATTCGGCGCATCGCCCGTTCTGGCTGGCAACGGCAGAGGTTCTTCGTGGCACAGGCGCGCCCGCCACGTCACCCCAATGGCCAACAGACCCGCCAGCACCACCCCGTAGTTGAGCCCCTCCCACAGACGCTGCCCTTGCGGCGAAAGCGCCGCTAACAGACGTGTGGCACTGCCACGGCTACGAATCTGCAGCATCTCTTCATCGTCGACACACCAAGCGATGGCATTCTGCACCAACTGGATGCTGTTTAGGTGGCGATCGGCGGCGAGCTGTGCCGAGATGGCGAACACCGTGTCATTTGCGAACTCGGCGCTCCCCAGCACCACCAGCCGCGCTGTGTCAGGCGAGGTCTCTACCAAGGCGGCATCGGGCATTGAGCCGTCTTCTTGAGCCGGCGCCCCTGTAGCGGCAAAAGCGCTGCCAAAGACCCCCGTCACAGCCACGGCCAGATCATAGGCCTGGGGCTGCTCGGCGACGCGAAAACCCGTCTCGGGGTAGAGATCATAGTTGGGGTTGATGTTGGTTTCGGTCTGCAGCCAGGACTGCTCGCTAGAGCGCAACAACGCGGTGACTTTGCGCCCCGCGTTGGCCTCGGCATCGATCATCACGGGTGAGGCCCAATTTAGCGTGACGGCAGACAGACCACTGACCGCGGGATGATTGACCGTCATCCCATCGCTGCGCACGTCAACAAAGAATGGATAGTCCATCGCCTGCAGCTCGCGAACTGTATATTGCCCGACCTGGCGGTTAACGGTGACAGGGAAGGGTTCATTCTGCCGGTCGAGCACCAGCGCCTGTTGCACATCGATGCCATAGTTCAACAGTAGCTCGCGTAGGCCAGCCTCCAATGACTGCAGGGCCAGCCCCCCCTGCACTGGATCGATAGAGATGCCATAATTGCCAGCTGCCGCCACCACGGCGCCACCGCGCATCAGATACTGGTCAACGGCAAAGCGTTCGACCTCACTCAGGCCCTGAGGTGCGATGAGCAGCAGTACATCCACATCGCCAGCCACCTGCCCTGTCGACAGATCGATGTGGCGCACCTGGTATTCGGCCATCAGAGCATCTTCGAGCTCATAGTAGGTGCTCAGACTGCTAGGCTGTTGCCCTAACAGCTCGGTGTTGGCTGTGGGCGTCCAAAGGCCCACCACCTGCAGAAACCCGGGAGCACTACGCTTGATGGCGCTCTCGATGGTCGTGCGCACCTCGCTCTCGGCATAGTCTCCGCCAGGGTAGATGATCTGCACACTGTCGCCCGACTGCAGCACCAGGTGCAGGTAAAAGGCATCGGCAGTAAAGAGCGAGGCCCTGACGGGTTGCATGCCGTACTGCTCGTACAATTCCTCCGTTGATACATCTGCATCAGCGGCGTCGAGATCGACCACGCGATAGATCAGATTCGGCGAACCTCCAGCGACCTCAGCGACAACCCGCTCGATGGTGTTGGGCGCCTCTAGAAGCCAGTCTGGCAGCGTGCTCGGCGTGACATAGAGCGTCAGCTCGGCCGGCGAGGTGAGCGCGGCCAACGCCGTTGACACGCTCTGAAAGCCGTATACGGCTCGGCGTGCCGCGCCGGTCAACTGATATTCGAGATTATCGAGACGCACCTCGACGCTGCCATCAGGGCCGCCGGTCACCTCAACGAGGTCTTCAAAGCCAAGCGTCTCGATCTGATCGCCATAGCGCACAACCACGTCGAAATAGGCGTTGATGATGCTGGTCTCGTTGCGACCTGCCACCTGAAACGGTGTCGCGCGGATGCCGTAGGTGTTGGTGGCGTCTGCCTCGGCATCGGCGTTCGACGCTGGGTCGAGCACCTGTATGCGCACTCGCCTGCCACCAGCCACACCATACTCGTGCAGCATATCCTCCAACTGCGGCCTGAGCGGAGCAAGCAGCGGATGGGTGCGTTCCGAAACAAAGGCGCTGATCTCAAGCGGCTCATCGAGGCCCTGCAGCAGGGTTCGCGTGGTGCTGGAAAGGGTGAATTCGCGCTGCTGCGTCAGGTCCCACCTCAGTCCGTTCAGCGGCGCTAACCAGACGTTGAGCAGAACGAGATTGGCCATCACCAGCATCGCCGTCTGCTCGACGCCGCGGCGTGGTCCTTTGTGATCAGCGCTCTGCGACCAGGTTTTGGCGTGGAGCGAAAGCACGTTGGCCGCGACAAAGACGCCGGTAAGAGTGAGATAGTAGATCAGGTCACGCAGGTCGATGACGCCCCGCTGGATACTCTCAAAGCGCCGGCTGGTGCTCAGGGCACTCAACAGCTCACCCCAGCGGCCACCCAGATGAGACACGTCTGGTGCGCCGATGATGTAGAATGCGCCACAGAGCAGCATCGAAATAACAAAGGCCACGATCTGGTTATCGGTACGAGATGACACCAGCAGCCCGATGGCGCCATAGGCGCTGGCCAGCAACAGGGCTGCCGAATAGCCGCCCACCACGGGCCCCCAGTCCTGGTTGCCGAGAAACGAGATGCTGATGGGGAGAAACAGCGTCAACAGCAGCGTGAGGGCTACCAGCGCCACAACGGCGAGCAGCTTGCCCAGCACGAGTTCGACGCGGCGCACCGGCAGCGTAAGCAGTATCTCCTGAGTGCCCGAACGCTGCTCTTCGCTCCATTGCCGCATTGTCAACGCAGAAACCAACACCAGCAGTAAGAGCGGCATGCGGCTGAAAAGAGGCCGCACATCCGCCAGCCCACGCGACCAGAAAGCATCGACCCAGAAAAAGACGAACAGCGTGAGCAACAAAAAGGCGCCCATGAACACGAGGGCAGTGGCCGAACTCAAATAGATGCGCAGCTCTTTGCGCGCGATGGTCAGTGTTCGGTGCATGCTAAGCTACCTCCTCGTCATCGGGGCGAGCCATCGATAGCTCGGCAAAGACGCTCTCGAGACTGCGGGCCTCTCGGCGCAGTTCGCGCACCGGCCAGCCGTGCGTCGCTGCACACCTGAATAGCGCCGATCCCAGCGGCTCATCGGGCTTGAGGGGCGTCACGGTAAAAGCGACGGCGCCATCGGGCAGCGCGGTGCGATCAACATCAGCGACGCCCGGCAGGCCCTGTAGGATGGCCAGCGCCTCGGGGATCTCGTGCTCGAGGGTGAGCAGGGTGCCTCCAGCTGCGGCCAGCTCATCCAGAGTGGCATCGGCACGGATGCGCCCGTTAGCCATGATCACCACGCGGTCGCACAACGCCTCGACTTCAGACAGGATGTGGGTTGAGAAAAGCACCGTGCTGCGCTGCGCCAGACGCTTGATGAGGCGACGCATCTCGATGATCTGCGTAGGGTCGAGACCGATACTGGGCTCGTCGAGGATGAGCAGCTTGGGCCGATGTACGATGGCCTGCGCGAGGCCGACTCGCTGCCGCATGCCCTTGCTCAGGTGCCCGATGGGGCGTGCTAGATGATCCTGCAACGCGGTATCCCACACCGCTTCGGCGAGGCACTCTCCCAGGTCGTCGCGCGAGATGCCGCGGAGCTCGGCCATCATAGTAAGATAGGCCTGCACAGAGAGCTCGGGATAGAGCGGAGCGCTCTCGGGCAGATACCCGAGCAGTGACTGGGCCTCGCGCGTGTTCCTGACGACGTCGATGTCATTGATGACAACTGAACCCGTATCGGGCTGCAGGTAACCGGTGATGATCTTGATGGCCGTGGTCTTGCCGGCGCCATTATGCCCCAACAACCCCACGATCTGCCCATCGCCTACCGTAAAGCTCACATCATCGAGTGCGACAACCTCGCCGTAGCGCCTGGAAACGTGCTGTACACATAGCATGATCGCTCCTCCCCGTCGCGAGATCAGCGCATCGGGCAGAGCCCGCAGCGGGGCTGCCCGGGCGCAGTGTTGCGACGCGGCCTATTCTAGCGACGGCTCAGAAGCCATCAAAATGTGAAGCGGCTTTCACAACCCATATCGATAGCATCACCACGGGTCTGGCGCATCTTTGACACCCCATGTTAGGGGCACCATACTGGCCCCGTTGGCAGAATGCCAGAACACCCGCCTCACCCTATTGCTCGAAGGGTGCAACATATGATGTGCTGCCAGCCCGGTGATGCCTGTGCTGACCCGGCGACACACAGCCATGCCCATAGGAGTGCCTGATGTCACGTTTCGCCAAGTGGTTCACTTCGCGTAAGGGTACCATCCTGGCTGGCGCCATCATTGGCACACTGGCCGCCCTGTTGGTGCCTCTGGGCAACCCCGGTAACATGGGCATCTGCGTCTCGTGCTTTATGAGTGACATTGCTGCAGGGGTAGGTCTGCAGCAAATCCCCAAGCCACACCACATTCGGCCAGAGATCATCGGCTTTGTACTGGGCGCCATGATGGCGGCACTCATCTTTGGCGAGTTCAAACCGCGCACGGGTTCGGCGCCGCTGGCACGCTTCTTCCTGGGCCTATTCTCCAGCATTGGAGCGTTGGTGTTCATCGGCTGCCCATGGCGCGCCTATCTACGCTTAGCCGGGGGCGATTGGAACGCCATCGCAGGCATCGCCGGCCTGATCGGAGGCATCGCCTTGGGCACAGTGCTCTTACGCCGCGGATTCGACCTGGGCCGCAGCCATCCAGCTCCGATAGCAGTGGGGTACCTGCTCCCAGCTATCATGGTGGCTTTGCTCGGCATACGCATCGCTGCGCCCAATTGGAGAGGTGCACAACTGGAAGGTCTGGCCGACAGCATCTCTGGGCGCATTCTGGGATGCGCCACCGGCCTGGGCAGCGTACACGCGCCACTGGCGATCTCACTGGCTTTGGGGCTGATCATCGGCCTCCTGGCGCAGCGTACGCGATTCTGCACCATGGCTGCTGTGCGCGATTTTATCCTGATGCGCGACGCACACCTGCTCGGCGGCTTGATTGCGCTGGTTCTGGCGGCCTTTGTAACCAACCTGCTGACGGGCCAATTCCACCCGGGCTTTGAAGGGCAGCCAGAGGCGCACACCAGCTTTGTCTGGAACGCCATGGCGATGGTACTGACGGGCCTCGCGGTAACGTTGGCCGGTGGCTGCCCGGGGCGACAGCTGTTCTTGACAGGAGAAGGCGACGCCGATGCCGGGGTGTTCGTACTGGGCATGCTGGTGGGCGCAGCCATGGCACACAATCTCGAGATCACCAGCTACGCCAGCGGCCCGACGCCGCGCGGCCCGGCCAGCGTACTCATCGGCCTGGCGTGCTGCCTGGTCATCGGGCTCGTTTTCCGTGAGACCGCCCGCGAATAGTCGCCGCCTTGACGAGACGCCATCACATCACAACACCGCAAGGAGCGTTGCCGATGATCTACCTGGACTATGCCGCCACCTCATGGCCAAAGCCGCCCGAGGTGCTCAAGGCGATGGTCGACTTTTTGGAGCGCGCTGGCGGAAATCCAGGGCGCTCGGGCCACCGCCTATCCATCGCTGCCGGCAGGGTAATCAACGAGGCGCGCGAGGCGGCAGCCGAGTGTTTTGGCAGTGGTGACCCGCTGCGAGTGATCTTTACCCCTAACGTCACCTATGCGCTCAACATCGGCCTGCAGGCTCTGCTGCAGCCCGGCGACCGGGTGGTCACTACCGGCATCGAGCATAACTCGGTGATGCGCCCGCTGCGCGAGTTGGCCAAGACGGGACTCGACTTGGTGGTTGCTCCATGCGACCCAACCGGTGGAATTGACCTGGATGCGTTGCGGCGTCTAGTCACGCCTGGCACCCGGCTAGTGGTGGCCAATCACGCCAGCAACGTCGTGGGCACCATCCTGCCGGCGGCCGATATCGCTGCCATCTCGCACCATGCCGGTGCGCTCTTTATGCTCGATGCTGCCCAAACCGCTGGCGTGCTGCCCATCGACCTGAAGACGCTGGATGTCGACCTGTTCGCCTTTACCGGCCACAAGGGCCTGCACGGCCCCCCAGGCACCGGCGGGCTGATCCTGGGCGAACGGGTAGATGTGGACGCCATGCGCCCCGTATTCGCTGGCGGCACAGGTAGCCGCAGCGAGCGCGAACAGCAGCCCGAGATCTTGCCCGACAAGTTCGAGGTTGGCACGCCCAACGGTGTGGGCATTGCGGGGCTGGCGGCTGGCATACGGCATGTGATGGCGCACGGCATCGCCGCCATTCGCAGCGAGGAAATGGCGCTGACTGCGCAGCTATGCGCCGGGCTGACGACCATTCCCGGAGTGCAGATCTATGGGCCTGGCTCGCCCGCGGCGCGCACCGCCACGGTTTCGGTCACCCTGGCGGGCAAGAGCGTGTCTGAGGTTGGATGGCGTCTCGACGACGAGTTCGAGATCCTAACACGCGTGGGGCTGCACTGCTCGCCCGCTACCCACCGCACCATCGGCACCTTTCCAGAGGGGACCGTACGCCTGGCGCCTGGCTTGGCCACTACACCAGCAGAGATCGATGCCACCCTGAGAGCCCTCAGCGCCATCGCTCGTGGCTGATCTCGGCGCTCGCAGGCGTTGACATGGTTCCATCACATGCGCTACAGTACCAGGTGTTACGCGTCGCATACACCAGACGCGACTCAGACAGGGAGGTTTCGCTATGAGTATCGTTAGGATCGGCCTCGCAGGCTGTGGTAGCGTATCGCAACGCGGCTTGCTGCCCCACCTGGCACAAGAAGACATCCACCCCTGGGCCAAGCTGGCTGCCGTGATGGACGTTGTGCCCGGGCGGGCAGAGGCGTCGAAGGAAAAGTTCAACGCTGAGATGGCCTTTGAGGACTATGACGACCTGCTTGCGTCAGACATCGATGCGGTGGTCCTCGCCTCGCCCATCGGGCTCCACTATGAGCAGGCGATGAAGGCCATCGAGGCCGGTAAGCACCTGCACATCAACAAAACGATGACCACCACCAAGGCCGAGGCCGACGAGGTCATCGCTGCGGCGAAGAAAAAGGGCCTGGTCGTGGTGGCCTCGCCAGGCAATGGCCTGCACCCCAGCAATACGCGCATCCGCGAGATCGTCCAGTCGGGCGAGTTGGGGCACATTTACTACTCTCAGATCGGCACCTCTGGCGGCGGCCACGAGTTTGAGCAGTTCCGTTCGGGTAACGACGTGTTGTCGAACGTCAACCCCACTTGGTACTACAAACGCCCCGGTGGCGGCCCTATGTACGATATGGCGGTCTACGCCCTGCACCGTATCACCGCCATATTTGGCTCGGTGAAGCGCGTCACCGGCATGTCAGGCATCGGCCTAAAGCAGCGCAACTTTAAGGATGAGGTGATCGACGTCGACATGGACGATAACACCCATCTGCTGCTGGACTTTGGGGACGGCCTCTTCTGCGAGCTCTATGGCTCGAACAGCGCCAGTGGACCAACGCGTCCCTTTGCGCAGCCCTTTATTTCTGGCAGCATTGGGAGCCTCACGGCCAACCGCGGCGAGCTGGATGTCTGGGGTCGCGATGTGATCGGAAAACCGGGCACCGAAAGCGGCCATCGCGTCGAGCAGGTCGACCCGCGCATCCCATGGGTGTTTGGCGTACACAAAGAGCTGCCTGAGCGCCACGTGTATGCCGACATCATGCACATGGTCGACTGCGTGCTCACCGGCAAAAAACCGGTGGTGAGCGGCGAGCACGCCCGTCACGTCATTGAGATCATCGAGCTGGGCTATCTCGCCGCCGAGACCGGCCAGACTCAGACGCTGACCTCCTCGTTCGAAATGCAGGATTGGGAACTGGTGCACTGCGAATAGCGGCACCATCCGAAACGCACACAGCGGGGGCCCGGGCCCCCGCTGTCCTTATGCCAGGCCAGTACGCTCACTCGACAAAACGCTGGCCATCGTCGCCATTGAGTTTCTGTGCGAGAATATCTCGCAGGCGCTCCTTGGCCGACTCGATCAGCCACGCCAGCGTTTTCTCGGCCAGACCCTCTGCTGCGGCGATGTCTGCCAGCGGCATGCCCTCAACCGTCGCTCGCAGCGCTCTCTGCGAGACGACCGGCAGCGATCGCAGTGCATCCCGCAAGATCACCTTACGCTCGATATCCGCCTGCAGGCTGCCGCGCAGCTCTTCAGGCATGCTCTCGAGCACCTGAGTATAGTCGCCATCGTCAGAAAGCCACTCGCTCACCGGGCTGTAGAACAGATTGTCTGCCCCCTGGCGTTGCGAGCGGGCCGGCACCTTGCGACGCACCTGGTTGGCCCGACGATAGGTCTTGTTGTCGCCCTCGCGGCGATAGGGCGTATAGGCCAAACGTCCCCCATCGACACCGTAGGTGGGATTGTAGGCTCGACGCTGACGCTCGCGCTCTAGCTCTCCCCGCGCCCAGTCAGGCCAGCGCTCTGTAAGCAAGGGCAGGTCAAAGCGGCGGAGACAGGCACCGCACACATACTGTGCAGCACGCTCCACCTCGCGCCCGCAGATGCAGCACTTGAGCATCGCTGTCCTTTACCCTACTAGATACCTGATGATGCCCCAGGTGAGCATCCCGGTCAAAACAGTCAGGCCGCTGCTCCAGGGCGGCTGTAGCCCTGTCTACAGTAGCGCCTCAGCAGCGCCGAGAGCCGAGCGACCACGTCGGGGCGTTCACTCCAGAGGTTATGCGCCTCGGCCAGATCCTCATCGAGGTGGTGCAGCTGCCCCAGCGGCCCGCCTGGCTCCGGCTCGACGTGCGCCGGTTCGCTAAAGCCGCCCGAGCCTAGGCCCTTGATCAGCTTCCACGGGCCCTGACGGATGGAAAATAGCCCATCGCCCGAGTGGTGCACCAGCGCCTCGCGGATCGGTGTACACTGCGGCACCCCCCGCAGCGCGGGAAGCAGGCTGTAGCTATCTTGGGCGACATGAGGTGGCGGCTCATAGCCAACGATCTCGGCGCAGGTGGCGAACAGATCGACCAGGCTGGCCAGCTCGTCGCAAACGCTGCCCGCGGGTATGCGCCCTGGCCAGCGTGCGACGAACGGCTCGCGATGCCCACCGTCCCAGATATCTGCCTTTTGCCCGCGCAGGTTGCCGTTGCTCTTGTGTCCATAATCTACGCCGTCAAAGTCGCGCGCACGGGCGCCGTTGTCGCTGGTAATAATCAGCAGCGTATCGTCGACGATGCCATTACGCCGCAACGCGGCCTCGACCTGCCCCACCACCCAGTCGAACATCGCCACCATGTCGCCCCGACGCCCCGCCTGACTCGCACCCTGCATAAAGGGCGGCGGCAAGCAGGGGCGATGAGGCGCAGACGGCGTCAGGTACAGGAAAAAGGGACGTTCGGGTGTGGCTGCCACATGGCGATCGATAAAAGACACCGCCTCGCGCGCAAAGGCCACGTCTACCTGCTCGTCATCCCAATCCGGCGCCATCAGGCCCTTGCGCTGTTGTGGATAGTAGGGGCGCTTCTCGAGCGTGGGCAGCCCCACCACGTGGTCGTTGCGGATGAAACAGTAAGGCGCCATGTCGAGCGAACCGGTGATGCAGAAGCAAGCATCAAAGCCACGCTCAATGGGACCGCCGCCGATGCGTGCAGCATAGTCGACGTTAGAGCCGTCGGGCTCGGGCGGGCGACCGTTGAGCGTCTGCCACTCGAGGCCCAGATGCCACTTGCCCACAGCGGCGGTGGCATAGCCTTTCTGCTGCAGCATACCCGCCACTGTCAGCCGCTCTGGCTCGATAAGCGGCGGCTCAAACCCCCACAGCACCCAGCGCTTGAGCGGCGTGCGCCAGCAATAGCGCCCGGTAAGCACGCTATAGCGACTGGGCGTACACACCGCTGACGTCGAGTGCGCATCGGTCAGGCGCACGCCCTTTGTGGCGATGCCGTCGATGTGGGGCGTCCTTATCTTGGTGGCGCCATAGCAGCCCAGATCGCCATAGCCCAGATCATCGGCCATGATGTAGATGATGTTGGGCAGGCCATCGCGAGAGTTGATGCGATTCATGCCGTGGCTCCTTGTGGTGCTGTGAGGCCATGTTAGCAACACTGGCAGTCGTAGGCAATCTGCTGGCGCGCCGGAGTAATCCCGGCGCGCCATGGATGGGACGTGGTGCCTAAGGTTTGAGATCTAGACGATAGCCTCCCTCCGGTCGCTCAGAGCTGACCACCTGCCGGCCTGCTTTCTCAGCGACTCGCTGGCAGTTATCGCGCGAAGCAGCCGAATCAACGAGCACGACGATAATCCGTTCGGGGTGCTGCTTGAGTGCATTACGCGTCAATAGCACTGGCTGCGGACAAGAGAGCCCGCTGGCATCGACAACAATCTCATTGCTCATGGAGTAAAGCTCCTTTTGGTTAGCGATGTGCAGGCTCACGCATGAACAGCCCGATGAGCACGCAGAACACCACCCCAACGGCTACGCCCAGCGGGCCATACGGACCCGGACCGGCGGCGCTACTGGCCATGTTGAAGGTGTGCGAGATGCCCGCTCCAGAGAACATGCCCAGCACAAACATGCCGGCATCGCCATCACCTTCTCCCGACATAAAGAACTGGCGACCAGGGCAGCCTCCGGCCAGGGTAAATGCCAGCCCGGCCAGCCCCATGCCTGCGAGGTTCCAGAGGAAGTTGGTGTGGGCAATCGGTTGGCCCTCCCAACCTGGCACAAAACGTCCGGTGATCAGGTTGGTGACAAAGGCCGTGACGACGAGTGCCAGAACTCCGTTTAGCAGGTGAGAATCACCGACGATGATCAGGTCGCGCACGGCACCCACGGTGCAGAAGCGGCTGCGCTGCGCCATGAAGCCTACCAGCAGGCCAATGACCAGGGAGACCAACAGCGGTGCGAATTGAGAGCCTGGACCGGTCTGTGAGAAAAAGATCGGGCCGGCAGGATTTCCGTCGGCATCTCGCCCATATAGAGGCGCTGTGACTCGCAAGATCAACAGAACGACCATCAGGCCCGGTAGCACCCATCCCAAAGCTGTGGGCGCCGGATGCGTGCGCCCCAAGCTATAGCCACGCCTGAGAAACACCACGCCGAGACCGATGCCCAGCACCAGGCCGATGATGCCTGGTATGGCATTCCAGTCGCCACCAGCAAGGCGCAAATAGGCGCGCCATGGGCATCCAAGAAACACCAGTGCGCCAATTGTGGCGAACATGCCCAGGAAAAAGCGCACGATTGGTGCTGATCCGGTACGCGGCTTGAACTCACGGTACAGCAATGCCGCCAGTAGTGATCCGAGCACAAAGCCGATGATCTCAGGGCGGATGTATTGCACCACTGCGGCGCGGTGCAACCCAAGGGCGCCAGCCGCATCGCGGGTAAAACACACCACACAGATACCCATGTTACCGGGGTTACCCAGCGGCACCAGGAGCGCCGCCAGGATGCCGATGACAGCTCCCGTTACCACAGCGCCCCAGCGCGAGACGAAGAAGCGACTCAGACGCGACATGAGACTCTCCTTTACTTTGGTGAGCGCGATAGTCCACGCCCACCGTCAGAGAGCCTGTCAGGGCGCTGACGCGGAGGGCGTGCGCAACCGAACTCGCATTTGTTGGGGCCGCACGCCGTGCGGCCCGGCCGATGCTGATCAGTCCTGACGCGTATAACGCATGCGCAACCCTCCTGTTATGATGCGCACGAGTCTGGCATGGTTCTTTCTCAGTGTCAATCGGGCGCCGTTTTAGCGGCTCGGCTGTGCTTGACGGGCGAGCACCACTGTTTCTACACTCACATCGTGCTACCAAGAGGAGTGCCCGCCATGCCAAACAGGCATGCCCACATCACCATCACACACCATCAAAACGCCGACAGCCCGACAGGCCGGCGCAATGATCTCGACTGTATCCGCACCATCCTGACGGCCACAGGCTGGGATGAACGTTACATCGCCGCCTTTGAGGCCGCTGCTCAGGCCTATGCCGGGCGCGAGGATGCCGCTGTCTATCTCGCGCGGCTTGACGACAATGTCGTGGGGTTTGCGTTTGTCGAGCTACATGGGTGGAATCGGCTGGCGCAGCTGCAGGGCCTGGCCGTTGCGCCGTCGGCTCGACGTCAAGGCGTGGCCAGTGCCCTCGTATCTCATGCCGAGGGCTGGGCCAGAGCGCATGGCGCGCGTGGCATCTATGTTGATACGCCAGTGGATAGCGAGCGCGGGCGCCTCTTCTACGAAGCGCGCGGGTACCAGCTCGGGTACACCATGCCGCGCTACTATGGCGATGCACAAGACGGTGTCACGTATCAAAAGTTCTGGAACTAGACCGCCCACTCAGGCAACAAGACGTTCCCTCGCTGCACCCCGCCAAGGGCCGCCATGGGCCAGTTTCCATCGGTGCGGGCGCTGCGCTTGACAGTACACACGCTCGCACCTAACCTCTCATCACATCCCACGACACAAGGATCGCGCATGGCTACGCTGCCGCAGGGGTTCACCTCCGCGCCCACACCGCCCGCCGACCATGAGATTGGCATCGGCATGCTGGGCTATCGCTTCATGGGCAAGGCTCACTCGAACGCCTATCAACGGCTGCCCCTGTTCTACTGGCCGCCGCCGCTGCAGCCCCGCATGGTGGCCATCTGCGGACGTCATGCAGATGCCGTGGCCACTGCCGCTCAGCGCTTTGGCTTTGAGGGCTATTATACCGATTGGCGCTTTCTGGTCGACGATCCGCGCATCGACCTGTTTGATAACTGTGCCTCGGCCGAAAGCCACGCCGAGCCCACCATCGCAGCGGCAGAGGCAGGCAAGCACGTGTTCTGCGAAAAGCCCCTGGCGCTGAGCGCCCTGGACGCCCTGCGCATGTGGCGCGCCGCCGAGACTGCCGGCGTACTGCACATGGTCGGGTTCAACTACCGTTTTGTGCCTGCCGTGCGCTATCTGCGTGATCTCATCGTCGCAGGCAGACTCGGGACCATCTATAGCCTGCGTGCCTGCTATTTGCAGGAGGGTGGCGACGACCCCACCCGCCCCTTCACCTGGCGCCACGATCGTGCCTCTGGTGGATACAACGCCCTGGGCGATCTGGGTGTGCACATCATCGATCTGGCCCGCTTTATGCTGGGCGAGATCGCCTCTGTCGCCGCGATGACGGCCGTGCACGTCACCGAGCGCCCTCTGCCCGATGAACCCAACACGCTGCGGCAGGTGACCACCGACGACCAGTTCGTGGCCACGGTGCGCTTTGCATCGGGAGCGTTGGGCACGCTCGAGGCGTCAAAGGTGGCCACTGGGCGCAAGAACCACAACCGTTTCGAGATCAATGGCTCGCGCGGCTCGGCCGTTTTCAACCTCGAACGCCTCAACGAGCTGGAGCTCTATCTACGCGAGCCCGACGACGCCCTGACCGAAGGATGGCGCACGGTGCTGGTGACTGAACACGAGCATCCGCTGTACGCCAACTGGTGGCCCCACGGGCACATCATCGGGTGGGAGCACACCTTTGTGCACGAAGTGCACCATCTGCTGCACGCCATTGCAACCAAAACCACCGTGGGGCCAGAGGCCGCTACCTTTGCGGATGGCTATCAGGCCCTGGCAGTGGCCGAGGCAATTCTGAAGGCCGCCGACACGGGCTCGCTGCAGAGCGTCCCTGCGCCTTCCCTCGGCTAGGAGCAAGCCATGAAGCTCGGGCTCGATATCTACAGTGTGCGCTCGCAAGGGTGGGATGCCTTCCAGCACCTCGACTATGCCGCCCATCTCGGCCTGGACGTGGTGCACTTTTCAGAGCTGACGCCTTTTGAACGGCAAGATGACGGCTACCTGCGCGAGGTCAGGGCCCATGCAGACCAGCTCGGCCTGTCTCTAGAGGCCGGCATGGGTTCGATCTGTCCAACTTCGTCGGCCTTTGATGCCACACTGGGATGCGCTGATGAACAACTACGCCACATGTTGCACGCGGCTGTGTTGTTGGGCTCGCCGATCTTGCGATGCCTGCTGGGCGGCATCGCCGAGCGCTACAGTGAGCTGCCATTGCGCGGACACATCGACGCCATGCTGGCTGTCTGCCGCGCCGTTCGTGCCGAATGCCTTGATCTGGGCGTCAAGCTCGCCATCGAGAACCACGCCGGCGATCTGCAGGCCCACGAGCTCGTCGCGTTCATCGAAGAGGCGGGACCCGAATTCGTGGGCGCCTGCGTCGACCCTGGCAACGCCATCTGGGCCATGGAGGACCCCTGCACGCACCTGCAGATGCTGGCTCCCTATGTGCTCGCGAGCCATGGCCGTGACTCGCACGTCATGGCTCACACGCGTGGCGCGGCGTTCCAATGGGTGCCCTTTGGCGACGGCAATGTCGGCATCGAATGTTGGGTCAGGCAATACCAGGCGCTGTGCCCTGGTAAGGCGCTTACCTTGGAGATAATAACCGGGCGCGCGCCCACGGTGCTGCCCTATCTGGAGCCCGAGCATTGGCATGGCTTTGGCGATATGCCCGCCTGGCAGTTCGCCCGCTTTGAGGCCCTGGTGCGCGCCAGCACACCCTACTTGCGGGCCATGGTAACCGTCGACCGCAACCAGATCGTACCTGAATATCAACAGGCACTGATCGTACAGCAGCGGCTCGACGTCGAGCGCAGCGTCAAATACTGCCAGGAGACGCTCGGCATCAACTAGAATCCCCTTTACTGGAGGCTTGCATGTCACATGTCGCGTTTGAGCAGGGCCATGGTGTGTTGCGGCTAGCGCCCACTTGGGTGCCGCGCTCGTTCTGCGTGCCGGGACGACGACTCAAGCTGCACCCTGACGACTACTACGCCTTTGGCGCGCACCGTGGAGGCATCGACGAGCGCTGGTTCACCTCGACCACGCGCGCAGACAACGGCCCCTTGACCACGCCCGACGAAGGGCTGAGCTATGCCCTCTACGGCGACCCTCAGCGTCCAGACCGCGTGCTGCTGGTCGATCTGATCCAGGAGCTCGACACCCTGGCGGTGGGGCCTGCTCTGTGGGAGCGCCACCGTGCCTGGCCCATGTATGCCAAGTTCTTTGATAACCAGGGCGCCCTGCCCCATCACCTGCATCAACTCCCTGAGCATGCAGCGCGCGTGGGCGCCCAGTCCAAGCCCGAGGGGTACTTTTTCCCTGCACAGCTGAACAATCATGGTGGACGCTTTCCGTACACCTTTTTCGGGCTGCAGCCAGGGACTACGCGTGAACAAGTCCGGCACTGCCTCGAGATTTGGGACAAGGGTGAGAACCACATCACCGAACTCTCGAGCGCCTATCGGCTAGAGCCTGGCACCGGCTGGTATGTGCCCGCGGGGCTGCTGCATGCACCGGGCAGCCTGTGCACCTACGAGCCCCAGTGGGCCAGCGACGTCTTTGCCATGTTCCAGTCGCTGGTCAACGATGCCCCCACGCCGTGGGATCTGCTCGTCAAGAACGTGCCGCCCGAGCTACATCACGACCTGGACTATATCGTGTCGATGATCGACTGGGATGCCAACACGGTGCCCAACATCCGCGAGACCTATTACCGCCCGCCGCGGCCCGTGCGCCCTGTGGATGAGATGCTGACCGAGGGATACCACAACAACTGGGTGGTCTATGGCTCACCGTATGTCAGCGCTCAAGAGCTGACCATCTTGCCAGGTCGATCGGTCACATTGCGCGATGCCGGCCCCTATGGCGCCGTGGTGGTGCAGGGGCACGGACGGGTCGGCGTGTGGGCAGCTGAGGCGCCCGCCATGATTCGGTTTGGACAACTCACCAACGACGAGTTCTTTGTCACGGCAGCGGCAGCAAGCGAGGGCGTTATCTTCTCCAACCCAAGCCAGGCTGACCCGCTGGTGATTCTGCGTCACTTTGCCGAGAATCCAGAGGCGCCACAGATTGCCTGACAAACTCGGGCTTACGGTGCGCCACATGCGTGCCAGCAAACATAGGAGTGAACGAGATGGCAGATCGAGTAGGAATGGGCGTTGTAGGAGCAGGGTCGATTGGCATTCGAGCTGCGTTGATGCACCTGAGCCAGGATGATGTTCAAGACCGCGTTTACCTTGCTGCCGTGTGCGACCCTGTGCCTGGCCGGGCCGAGTCGGCAGCAGCAGAGTACGGTGTCAAAGCAGCCTATGTGGGCTACGAAGACCTGTTGGCCGACCCCAATGTAGACGCCGTGACGCTCTGTTCGCCCATCGGCCTACATTATGAGCAGGGAATGATGGCGCTCGAAGCGGGCAAGCACATCCACTTTAACAAAACGATGACCACCCGGGTGTGCGAGGCCGACGACATCATCAACACGGCCAAGGCCAAAGGGCTCAAAGTGGTGGCCTCGCCAGGCATGATGCTCATGCCTGGTTACCAGCGCATGCGGCGCGCCATTCTCGAGGGCAAGCTGGGCACACTGGCTTGGGCGGCCGCGGGGGCATCCATCGGCGGTGGGCACATCAACGAGCCAATCCGCCAGCATGGCGATGTACTGCGTAACATCGATCCGACCTGGTACTTTCGCCGGCCCGGGGGCGGCCCACAGTACGATGTCACTGTGTATGCCCTGCATAACCTTACCGGCGTAGTAGGCCCCGCCAAGCGCGTAACGGCGCTATCTGGACTGGTGGTGCCGGTGCGCGAGTTCAAGGGCAAGCAGATAGAGTGCGACATGGACGACAACACCCTGCTGCTGTTGGACTTTGGCGACAACTTTTTCGCCTTTGTGTATGGCACCGTCACCGGCCTGGTGGGCGATTGGGCACAGCCCGACATCTTTGGCACCGAAGGCGCCATTGTCAAAGGCAAACTGGGAGAAATGGGCTTTGTCCGCGAGGGCGACCATGAGCCGCATGTGCTAGGCGTGCACGCCCAGATGGGCGAGAATCACGTGTTCGAAGATATGATGCAGCTTGTAGACATGATCCGCGAAGGCAAGTCCACCATCGCCACACCTGAGCATGCCCGCCATGTCATCGATATCATCGAGTCGGGCTATCGCGCCGCCGAGACCGGCGTGATCCAGGATCTGACGACAACGTTCGACGCACTTTCGCTGGATTCGCTGGCCAACTAACACCAAGCGATCCACTGAACGGCACCAGACGACCTGCCACAGAGGCGGGAAGCATCTCGCCTCTGTGGCAGGTTGCCAGTCTAGACAAAGCGCTCGTTGATCTCGCCAGTCTCTTTGTGTCGGAGGATTAGCTTGTGGCGACCGTCGGGCAATGTCTCACGTTTGACGATGGTGTGCTCCTCATCATAGTCCTCTAGAGCCTCGCCCTCATCGGTGATAGTGCGACCACGCCACTCATCCAGTAGCACAGGCTCCCATTGACGTGACTGCGCCGAGCGGTAGCAGGCATCTACCACAGCGTTTACCACATAGCCATCATAGAAGGTCTCCATGGGTGCAGTATTCGCATCCATGGCGTCGAACATATCCTGGAACATGGGCGTATAGCCCAGCTCGGCAACCTCATCGCCGACGGGGAACAGCCAGCCCGTCTCGGCCTCAGCCTTTTCGGCCACATAGCCGCCCTGCCCCACCGCTGTAAACATCTCAAAGCCGGTGCGCAAAAAGTGGTCCATCCAGATGGTGCCTTCGGTGCCCGATACCTCGTCGCGCAGGTCCATTCCGCCACGAAAGGCCCAACTCACCTCGAACTGGCCCACCGAGCGGTTCTCAAAACGGATCAGCGCAATGCCGTGATCCTCAGCATCGATCTTGTGCACCAGCGTGTCCGTCCAGCACATCACCTCGACGGGGCGGATGTCTTTGCCCACAAAGTTCCGGATGATCTCGATACAATGGCAGCCCATGTCAACAATGGCGCCGCCTCCAGCGCGCTTCATATCCCAGAACCAGGCGCTATGGGGACCGGGATGCGTCTCACGAGAACGCACCCAGAGCACACGGCCAAGAGCGCCATTCCTGACCGATTCTAGCGCCTTGAGCGTCTTGGGCGTGTAGACAAGGTCCTCAAGATAGCCCGCCCATACACCGGCCTTTTCCACCGCGTCGAGCATCTCTTTGGCTTCGGCGGCGGTGCGCGCCAAGGGCTTGGTGCAGAGGATATTCTTGCCAGCAGCGGCGGCCTTGAGCACCACCTCACGGTGGGCGTCATTGGGCACGCCCACCAACACCACGTCGATATCGGGATCGTTCACCGCTGGGTCGAGGTCGCTGGTCCAGCGGGGCACGTCATACTGCTCGGCAAACTCTTGTGCGCGCTCGGGGCGGCGCGAGTACACCAGTTCGATGCGATCAAGGCCCCGCTGCTGATGCAGCGTGTTGAGGTAGAACGCGCCAATAAAGCCAGTGCCGATCAGTGCGATGCGATGCGGGGTTCTCATAGATGCACTCCTTTAGACTGTTCTATAGCCAGGGCCATCATGAGGTCAGTATACGGCACTCTGCGCCGCATCTCCACCCCAGCCCCACGGCGTCGTCACAGGCCACGGCATGGCCGTGACCATCGTGCCGTTAGCGGTATTCGTATCAACCTAACAACCGTCAAGCGAAACACGTCCACAGACTATCCGATAGATACGTCTTTCGTCTCAAAGCCTCCTCGTCGCCTTCGCGCGCTTGACACGGCGGTGCTTCTACTCCATAATCGCCATAGGCTGGCAAAGGCTGCCGGCTGCTGGCCAGATCACAGCTGTGAGGGTTTGTTGTAGAGCCTTCGTGGACTGGCGCGCGGTGCTCACTGGAGGAGCAGACATGTTCACCCTGACGCGACGACAACTACTGTATGGAGTCACCTCGTTAGCGGCCGGTGGCATTCTTGCCGCTTGCGCGCCCAAGCAGGAGCAACCTGCACCGGCACCCGAACAGCCAGCCGAGAAACCCGCCGAAAAGCCGGCTGAGCAGCCTGCCGCGCCGGCCGCCAAAGAGAAGGTCCTTGTCAAATATCATGTCTTTTGGAACCAAATTCAGGCCTGTGAACCGGCCTTTCGTGCTACCGACGAATGGAAGGCCATGGAGGAGTCCGGCCTCGAGATCGAGTTTGGCACTGGTCGCGGTGGCGATGCTGGTAAAACGGCCGTCGCAGCCGGCACACCGCCAGACGTGGGCGACCTTGGTTTCCAGCTCGACTTTGCCATCGGCGGCAAGCTGCTCGATGTGATGCCTTACGTCGAC
>Ga0123328_1000097_pt1 | contig 80933 bp, 66 predicted proteins | sample BioC12SIPDNA_2_FD_89702 | JGI IMG/M metagenome (GOLD analysis project Ga0123328, IMG submission 89702) | Anaerobic biogas reactor microbial communites from Washington, USA - Biogas_R1_A C12 SIP DNA | ecosystem: Engineered > Bioreactor > Anaerobic > Unclassified | place: Washington, USA...
AAGGCGTCTGTTGAGCCCGGGGTTCGCGGTCCTGGCGATGGTGTGTGGGACCTATGGTCTGTCTTTCTCGTTCGTCACGCCGTACTCCGCGGGTATCGGCTGGGGCGCGTTGTTCCTGGTTGGCGGACTGCTCTGCATGGCTCGTCCCCTCGGAGCCGTGCCGATGACACCCGCGGGCGAGCCTGACCGCGAGGAGCAATCCGCATCAGTCTGGTGGTCCGTTGCTGCCGCCACAATCTTCTCTCTGATGGCCTCCACCAAACAAGAGTATGCGGTGACCGCCGCCACGCTCATAGCGATGCTCATCGTTACTCACCTGGTGTGTCCGGGCGCGCGTCGTCGAGGTGCTCGGCTGGCCGCGATCGCGGTGGCGGCCATTCTCCCATTCTCTCTCATCGCGGGAATCGTTCTGGCCCGCGTACCGGCAGCCGTCGTGTTCTACGACAACCTGTGGATCCCCGAGTTGATGGAGTATCTGGGCGGTGCCACAAACTACTGCCTCGATTACCTCTCCAAGCCATCGAACCTGACAGTATTGCTCGAACTCACAATGCTGCTGACCGCCGCAATCTCGGCCATTTCGCTCATCTCATCCGGGGATCGCCGGAGGCAATCCTGGATTGCTCTGTTCTCCTCGCTATTAATCGCCTGTATCGTCGAATGGTATGCCCGCTCGTTGCCACACTCCAGTGCGAACGTCTTCTCCTATCCAAAACCACGGTTGCGGGAACTGATTGAAGCCTCGCCTATGCTTTGTCTGCCCCTGTCTTTGTCAGTCATCGCGCTACTCGGCTGGAATGCATGGAAAGCCAAATCAGCTCATTTCTGGAATCGAATCTCCGGCACACACCGATTGGGCATCGTTTGCACGGTGGTGTACCTGGGGTTCACCCTGCGAGAGATCCCCACCGCGGTCGCACTGTTGCGTCAGCCAGTCACGCCCATCCTGCTGGCGTGGCTGCTTGCGGCGTTCGTGCCTCTGACCATGCGATGGCAGGGCAAGACAAGAAGGGTCTGGGCCTGGAGCGTGGGCCTACTGCTATTGGCTGGTGCCGCATGCGGCATTGACAATATGCGGTTCTACCTGATGCGACCGGCCACGATGCTGAAAGCTTCCGCAGGTTCCATGTACGCCTGGCAGCGCCGGCAACCGTTTACCCCCGCCTGGTTCGAAGGCGCCCTGCAACTCGTCCACGCGCACCGTGATGCAATCGAAGAAGGGACACTGGCTTGTGTACCCGAGGGGGCTTGGATCAACGCCCTGACCGGACTTCCGTGGCCAATGCGCGATACGCAATGGATGCCGTACTTGCAGGCCTGGATCGCCGAGGACCTGGATCGGACTCCGCCCGATTTTCTGCTGGTCATGGAACCGGGATGCATCGCCGAACTGACCCGTATCGTACCGATAATCGATGCTCTCTACATTCCGATCGACACGAACTCGATGGGAATGACTCTTTACCAACATCGTTCAGTTAACCGAATTCGAGGAAATGGTTCCGACGAGGGAAGGTGAAACCATGAAACGTGTCCTAGTCACCGGCAGTAGTGGTCTTGTGGGCAGCGAGGCGGTCAAGTACTTCGACGATCTGGGGTGGACCGTCGTCGGGGTGGACAACAACATGCGTCGGGATTTCTTCGGTCCCGCGGGCGACACGACGTGGAACCTGCGATGGCTGCAGGCGAACACGCAGCGGTTCCGTCACGAGGACGTGGACATCCGCAGTCGCCGGGCCTTGAGCCTGCTGCTGTCCCGCGAGCGGTTCGATCTGATTCTGCATTGCGCCGCCCAACCGTCGCACGACCTGGCCAAGCAGCGGCCATTCGATGACTTCGACGTCAACGCGGTGGGCACCTTGAACCTGCTCGAGGCCGCCCGGCAATCCTGCCCCGAGTCGCCGTTCGTCACCATGAGCACCAACAAGGTCTACGGCGACGCCCCGAACGAGATACCGGTGGTTGAACAGAACACCCGCTACGAGTACGCCCGGCCGGAGGACTACAACGGCGTGGACGAGTCGTGCCGCATCGACCAGAGCACGCACAGCATCTTCGGGGCGAGCAAGGTTGCCGGCGACGTGATGACCCAGGAATACGGCCGTTACTTCAACATGCCCACCTGCACGCTGCGCGGCGGATGCCTGACGGGCTCACGGCACGCGGGCGTCCCCCTGCACGGGTTCCTGAACTACCTGGCCCGCGTGGCCGCCCAGGGCGGGAAGTACACCATCATCGGATACAAGGGCAAGCAGGTCCGCGATCAGTTGCACGCCCACGACGTGGTGCGGGCCATGCACGCCTTCGCAGCGAACCCGCGATGCGGCGAGGCGTACAACCTGGGCGGCGGACGTGGCAACAGTGCCTCGGTGGTCGAGTGCATCGCTCGGCTGGAGCAGATGACCGGCCGCAAGATGACCCTGGACTACCAGCCGGTCAACCGCGTCGGCGACCATATCTGCTACATCACCAACCTCAACAAGTTCCAGTCGCACTACCCGACCTGGAACGTGTCGCGAAGCCTGGATGACATTTTCGACGAGATGTTGCGGGCCGAGTGGGCCACGCATGGAGAAAAGAACGATGAGTACGCTGGTAACACCGATTCGGCCGGCCTCACCGTCGGCGCCGGGACCCTATGAGCAGTTCATCGCCGACGGCCGCGAAGAGGTCGTCGCGTTCTACGAGCGGCTGGGCGACCGCCAGCTCGCATGGAATCAGCGGTTCCGCTACTTCCGCACGCGCCTGGGCAGTCTGCTGAGGCACTTCATCCCGCGGCGGGCCCGCGTGCTGGATATCGGCTGCGGGACCGGTGACTTCCTGGCGGAACTTCAACCCAGCGAAGGAGCCGGCATCGACTGCAGCCCGAAGATGGTCGAGTTGGCCCGGGCGCGGCATCCGCACCTGACCTTCGCGACCGGCTTCGGCGAGAAGCTGGACGAGACCGGCATCCCGCCGGGGCCCTACGACTACGTCACCTTGGTCAATACGATCGGGGAGATGGTCGACATCCGGGCCGTTCTGCGCCAGATCCACCGCTACTGCTCCTCGCAAACGCGGGTAATCATCGTGCAGTACAACTACCTGTGGGAGCCGATCTGCCGACTGGCCGCACGGCTGGGGCTCAAGCTCGACAACCCGACGCCGAACTGGCTGTCGCCGCGCGACCTCGAGGGCCTGCTCCACCTGAGCGGGTACGAGGCCGTCCGCCACGGCTCGACCATGCCGCTGCCAATCCGTGTGCCGGGCCTGAACTGGCTGGTCAACTCGCTGCTCGGTCGGCTGTATGGGTTCCGGAGCCTGGGTTTCCTCTCCTATGTGGTCGCCCGGCCGATCGTGCCATGCGGCTCATCGAGACGCTACGGCTGTTCGGTCGTCGTGCCCTGCAAGAATGAAGAAGACAACATCGCCGGGCTCGTCGAGCGAATCCCGGAGATGGGCGCAGGCACGGAGATCATCTTCGTCGACGACAAGAGCACCGACGCAACCGCCGAGCGCGTACGGCAGGCGATAGCCGAACAGCCGAACCGCAATATCCGCCTCATCGAGGGACCCGGGCAGGGCAAAGGGGCGGCGTGCCGCGCTGGCTTTGCCGCCGCGACCGGCAACGTGTTCATGATCCTCGATGCCGACATGACCGTCATGCCGGAAGAACTGCCGGCCTTCTTCGATGCCCTGACCAGCGGGCAAGGCGAGTTCATCAACGGCTCACGGCTGGTGTACCCGCTGGCGGACCAGGCCATGCGGCCGCTGAATATCCTGGGCAACAAGTTCTTTGCCAGTGTGTTCAGCCTGCTGCTCGAACAGCGCATCCGCGACACGCTCTGCGGCACCAAAGTCGTCTGGCGGCACGACTACGAGAAGATCCTCGCCACGCGGTCCTACTTCAACAGTTGCGACGTGTGGGGCGACTACGACTGGATCTTCGGGGCCGCCAAGAACAACCTCAAGATCGTCGAGCTGCCGGTGCACTACCGCGAACGCACTGCCGGGGCGACCAAGATGACCCGCCGCCTGCGCAACGCCTGGATCATGCTGCGCATGTGCGGCATCGCCCTGCGTAAACTGCGCTGGCTGTGAGAGCAAGAAGAGGCACAAACGGGGCGAGCCATCGTAGCGGCCGCCCCCCCGCGGCGGCCGGTGTATGGTAGCGACCGCCCCCCGCGGCGGCCGGTGCGTGTGCTGGCCCCGGAAACCCACACACGCGTCGCGACCTGGAATGGATGGAACCGTAAGTGAGTAAGTCAAACTCTACTACCGGCTTGCCGTTTCGCGAGGAGAACGAGGAATCCCTCTCGTCGCGAACCTGCGTCGTACTCCTCGCGGTGATCGCCATCACCCTGGTCGCCGTGTGGCTGCGTTTCTGGAACATCTCCGCGACCTTCGAAAGCTCCGACCAGGCGGCGATGGCCTACCTGGTGCGGCATTCGTTCGGGTTCCGCTGGATCCCGGCCCACGACTACGGCCCGGTGCTGCCGGTGATTCACCTCGCCGTCGCGGGGTTCTGCCGGCTGCTGAGCTGGCCGATAGGCGAAGCCGTCGCCCGCCTGCCGATGGCGATCATCGGGCTGGCCCAAGTGCCGGTCACCTTTGCCTTGATGCGTCGGCTGGGACGGCCGCGTATTGAGGGGTTGTTCGCGGCAGCGGTGTGCGCGGTACTTCCGCCGCTGGTCACGGATTCGCACTACCCATGGGGCATACACAGCGTCTGGCTGCTGGCCGGCAGCATCGCCCTATGGGCCGTGTTGGCGTGGCTGGACGAACGCCGGCCGTGGCAATGCGCGGTCGCGGGCGTCGCCCTGTTCGCCCACTGCCTCAGCAGTGCCTACGCCTTCGCCCTCCCGGTCGCGATCCTGCTCGCCCTGGGCAAAGCCTTCCGAGCCGACCACCCCCATCAGAGCCGCGACCGTAAGGAAGCGGTTCTTCCGTACCGAGACAACCGCTCCCTTACCGAAGCGGCACTGAATGGCTCGCGCATATCGGCACCCATACTGAGTTTCGTCCTGCCCTGTATCCTGGCCCTGGCGGTGATCCTGCTGAGCTGGCGGTGGACCGGAGCCGGGCAGCTCGGGCACCTGCTGCGCAAAAGCGCCCAGAATGACGCCTTCGGCCTGCACACCGGGCAGATCGCTCAACTGCCGGCCGTATGGGCAAGCCAGCTCGGCACTGTGGCCGGCGTGCTCGGGGCGACCGGTCTCGCGGCGGGGCTCGTCTGGTGGTGGCAGGGACGACGCGTCGGCCTGCTGGCCATCTGGGCCTGGGCCGCTCTTGTACCCTTCACCCTGCTGGCGGATTGGGGATCGACCGGCTATGCCTGCTATTACCTTTTCGAGGTAGTATACGCAGCCGCCCTGCTCGGTGTAGTCGCCCTGGCCACCGCCTGGCGAATGTGGCCGCGGGCCCGCGCGGGAGCGGCGATTTTCGCGACCGCAGGCATGGTGCAGCTCTCGCTCGGCAGTGCCGACGTGGTCCTCCCAAGCCTGGACCTGCGACCGCTTACCGGGATACGCACCGGTTGGGGCGACGTGCACCCAGACGGCGGCGCCAAAGCGACCGGCTACTACGTGCGCGAGCATGTGCCCGGCGACGCGGTCATTCTCGCCCTGCACGATCGCCAGGGTATGGAGGTAACAGTCGCTGAGTACTACTTCGGCCGCAAGGTGCTCGCAGGCTACGACCTGCCGCCGGCCGTGGTCGGTCCGCTCTGGTCCGGCATCGCCCATCGGGTCGACGTGGTCATCGCCGACGCCACCTACCGCGTGCTGCTGCCCGAGGACGGCGAATTCGAGCCGGTGTGTATCGTGCGACGCGAGGGCCGGCCGGTGCGATTCGTCTTCGCCCGCCGACACCTGAACCTGCCGGCGCTCGACACCGAGGCCCGGCTGCTCAATGCCCAATACGACGCCCGCTATCGGCCGACACGCATCCCCTTGGCCCTACCCGCGCCGCAGGGCTTCGAGGTGATTCTCGCCGAGTACCAACAGACCGCCCGCCGGCTGCGAACTCATGGCGTCGTCAGCGCCGCCACCGTCAGCAACCCATACACGCGGTCCCCGCTCCCTGACGGTCGCGGCTCTGCGTGCGACACCGCGGATTCGCCGGCCGCCACAGCCTGCCCGCCGCAGCGGGGAGACGGCCGCTACGAAACAACTCCTTCGCCGTCGGAGTCTGGGAGGACTACGTCGTGAGTACGATCACCGCCAACACACGCGAGCTGCCCGCTCTGACCGTGTCCGTACCGCGGTTCGCCTGGCGCGAGCTGGCGGTGCTGGCCCTGGCCGCGACGATGATCCTCGTCTACTTCACCGGCGTCGTCGCCTCCGACGACAACAACTACTTCCGCCTGGTCAGCTTCGTCCGCCAAGGCGAGCCGATCCCAGGCGAGTTGGACTACTTCGTCGGCCGATTCGCCCACTGGCGACTGATCCAGTTGGCGGTCGCCCTGCTGCCAAGGCAACCCTGGGCCATGGCGGTGCCCAACGTGCTGCTCACACTCGCGACGCTCTGGCTGCTGCGGACCTTCGCAAGGTCATGGCTGCGCCCGGAGCACGCCTGGCTGCCCATGCTCATCTATGCCCTGATCCCCGTGGTGGTCATCAACGCCTCGGTGGCCGTGCCCGATCCGGTCGCGGCGGCTCTGGGCTGGGGCGGAATGTTCATGGCCGCCGGAGCGTTGATCCATCAGAACGCGCCAGCACCGCTGCGAAGATGTCTGCTCGCCGGCCTGCTGATCGGCCTCGCCGGCAACGCCAAGGAGACCATCCTACTCCTTGTGCCCGGGATGATGCTCTTTGTGTCGCTGTGCAAAACACGCTGCGGATGGGCCTGGACGCGCGGGCTGACGCTGTTCGCGGGGGCCATCGCGTGGCTCGGCGCGGAAATGCTGATCATGTGGCAATGGCGAGGTGACCCCCTGTTTCACCTGCAAGCCGCCCGATCGGCGCTCAAGGAGTCTGGCTGGGTCGTTGAGCTGACCCCGACCGCCCTGCTGGCTTACTGGACCGAGTATCTACGCTGGCTGGCGGATCCGCGCTCCGAGCTCGGACTCATCGGGCCGCTGCTGTTGGCCGGCCTGATCGCCGCAGGCATCTGGCGCCGCCCGCTGACCAACCTGCTGTTATGCTGCCTGATCCCCGCCCTGCTCTACCTGAGCTTTGGCAGCTCGGAACTGAGCCACTATTTCCCAGTATGCCACCAGCAACGGTACCTCGTGCCCTGGCTGCCGGGCATGGCCCTGCTGGCAGGGTTCGCGGTGATCCGGCTCTGGACCGCGACGCTGGATCGTCCTCGCCCTCGCATCGCCCTGATGGGGGTGGGCGTAGTCATAGCCGGGCTGTCGCTCGTCGCTCCGAATCGTCTGTCGGGCCGCTGGTATCACGCCGCCACCTTCGCGGCCGGTCGCCAACTCCTGGCCAATCACGCCGCGGAGATACGACAGAGCACCGACCTGTACGCCTCCGGCCTGACGCGCAACCGGTTCGTCGGCATCTCCTGCTGGCTCGATTGTCCCGAGGTCAAGGTGATTGAACCCGTGCCAGCCGATGCCGCCGAGTGGGTCGCCCGCTATGGCGGTTCGCTCATCATCACCAGCCGCCTCGATCGACAAGCCCCCGGCAAAGAGAAACACGCTCCGCTCACGCTGTTCGGATCCGCAGCCAACACACTGTCCAGCAAGAACGACGAAGCGACCTCCGAACCAAACGCGGCGAACCTCGAACCCAACGGAACACCGTCATCCGGACAGCCCAACGAGGGATCGCTGCACTTTCAGCGCATCGCTCGTTGTGAACCTGCCACTGACCGTCTGCGATCGCTCTGGGCAAGGCTGACGGGCCGCCCAGCCCCGACGGATCCACGATATGCCGTCGAGCTGTGGCGGGTACCCACCGGAGACGCCACCGAGCCACGGCAAAACAGCAATCCGTAATCGCTGATCCAATCCAGAATCCGCGATCGCGACGTCTCCCGATTCCTGTAGCTTGGCTCCTGGGTCTCGGGCCCTGCGTCTTGCTTCCTGGGTCTTGAGTCGGGGTGCGAGTACCCGGGGACTTGCGTCCCCGGCCAAACTCCAGCCCGGGGACTTGCGTCCCCGGCGTCGGCCGATCCCCAATCTTCAAGCTCAAATCTCAGATCTGCGATCCTCGCCTCTGCGATTCCCACTGCCCGTCTCCCCAGGTGCCATTCTGACAGGACGGCGGCAGCTTCGTCCGATTCTGGCAGGATGGCCGGGCGTTTTCGCGTCCGGCAGGCCCCGCCGCGACAACCAGAAATCCATATCTATCATAACCTTACAACTGCCGAGCGATTTCCCGGACTCGTCGCGGGCAAGCTGGCATCGGCCTTGCTTTGGGGAGTCGACAGTTGACTCCGCCGGAAGGTCCGCGCCGTCATCGGTCGCTGTCACGGTGGTCCTCAACGGGTTAATCATCGAGGCATTGCCCAGGTGGCACGCAAAAGGAGAAAACGATGGCGAAACTGAAGATTCGTCCTCTGGGGGACAAGGTTCTGGTCAAGCGAGTGGAAGCGGAAGCCAAGACGGCGGGCGGGATCGTCCTGCCGGACACGGCCAAGGAGAAGCCCAAGCGTGGTATCGTGCAGGCGGTCGGCGACGGCCGGTTGCTCGACTCCGGCGAGCGGAGCAAACTCCAGGTCGCCAAGGACGACCAGGTGCTGTTCTCCAGCTACGCCGGCACGGAAATCAAGGTGGACGGCGAGGAACTGCTGATTCTCGACGAGGGCGACATCCTGGCGATCATCGGGTAACCCCGAGAGCATGCCGCCCCGTCCCCGTCAGGTACGGGTGACATTCGTGAGATCGCTTCTCCGGACTTACAGCGGTTCAGCTTCTGCACGCTGCTGACTTGATACCCCGGTAGAGTGATCCGGCATCAACCGTGAAAACCGATCGAACATGGGTCGTATTGTGAGGATAACGTAAACATGGCAGCGAAAAAGATTGCGTATGAAATGGAAGCCCGCGAGGCGATCCGCCGGGGCGTCAAGCAGTTGGCCAAGGCGGTCAAGGTGACGCTGGGGCCGTGCGGTCGCAACGTGGTGCTGGAGAAGTCCTTTGGTTCCCCGACGGTGACCAAGGACGGCGTGACCGTAGCCAAGGAAATCGAGCTCGAAGACGCCTACGAGAACATGGGCGCCCAGATGGTCAAGGAGGTCGCGAGCAAGACCTCGACCAGTGCGGGCGACGGGACGACGACAGCCACCGTCTACGCCGAGGCGATCTACGACGAAGGGCTCAAGAACGTCGCCGCCGGGGCCAACGCCATGGAGCTCAAGCGGGGCATTCAAGCCGCCGTCGAGTGCGTGGTCGAGGAACTCGGCAAGATAGCCACACCGGTCAAGGACAGCGCCCAGATCGCCCAGGTCGGCACCTGTGCCGCCAACCAGGACGGCGACATCGGCAAGAAGATCGCCGAGGCGATGGACAAGGTGGGCAAGGACGGCGTCATCACCGTCGAAGAGGGCAAGGGCCTGGAAACCACCGTCGAACTGGTCGAGGGCATGCAGTTCGACAAGGGCTACCTCTCGCCGCACTTCGTCAACCACTTCGAGGCGATGGAAGTGGTGCTGGACAAGCCTTACATCCTGATCCACGAGAAGAAGATCTCGACGATCAAGGACATGATCCCGTTGCTGGAGAAGGTCGCGAAGTCCGGGCGGCCTCTGCTGATCATCGCTGAGGAGGTCGAGGGCGAGGCCTTGGCGACGCTGGTAGTCAACAAGCTGCGCGGGACGCTGCAGTGCGCGGCGGTCAAGGCACCCGGCTTCGGCGATCGGCGTAAAGCGATGCTCGACGACATCGCCATCCTGACCGGCGGGCGGGCGATCTTCGAGGATCTGGGCATCAACCTCGAGTCGGTGGACCTCAAGGATCTGGGCCAAGCCAAGAAGATCACCATCGACAAGGACAACACCACGATCATCGAGGGTGCGGGCTCGACCAACGCGATCAAGGGCCGCATCCAGCAGATCAAAAACGAGATCGACACCACGACCAGCGACTACGACCGCGAGAAGCTCGAAGAGCGGCTGGCGAAGCTGGCGGGCGGCGTCGCCCAGATCAACGTCGGGGCGGCCACCGAGGTTGAGATGAAGGAGCGCAAGGCCTTGGTTGAGGATGCCATGCACGCCTGCCGAGCGGCGGTCGAGGAAGGCATCCTTCCGGGCGGCGGCGTCGCGCCGTTGCGGGCCTTGGCCGCCCTGGACAGTCTGGCCAAGAAGCTCAAAGGCGATCAGCGAACCGGTGTCGACATCGTCCGTCGGGCCTTGAGCGCTCCCATCAAGCACATCGCGGAGAACGCGGGCCTCGACGGCTCCATCGTTTGCCAGAAGGTGACCGAGAGCACGGAGAAGTTCTTCGGCTACAACGCGCTGACCGGCGACTATGGCGACATGATCAAGATGGGCGTGCTGGTGCCGCGCAAGGTTGAGCGCGTCGCTCTGCAGAACGCCGCCTCCGTGGCTTCGCTGCTGCTCACTACCGACGCGGCGGTCAGCGAGATCAAGGAAGAGAAGAAGGCCGCTCCCGGCGGTGGGCACGGCATGCCGCCGTATTGACACCGACGCGTGCCGCGACCTGAGCGGAAGGACCGCACGCTTCCACAGTCCCCAGGGCGGGCGACAGGGAAAGCGTGAGGTTTGAGAGACAACCCGGACGGCGACCCTGTCCGGTTATCCATAGAGAGGCATGCCGGCTCGACCAGCCGATGCCTCAACTGACCACAACCGGGCGTCCGGCGATCATCGGCATCGTCGGACGCCCGCTTTTTGGGCGTGCGGCGAAGCGTTGATGCCTGAGATGGACGCGTTACGGGGCCGCAGGCAGCAACCCCACCGCGCGGCGGTGCTCGCGAAAGCGGGCAACCGCGTCCAGGTCAAGCGTCGCGGCAAGCAGACCGGCGTCCTTGGGAGGTAATCGCATCTGAAGCTGATCGAAGTCCGGACGCCGCCCCGGATCGACGATGCTCGAGCCGCCGCTGGTGTAGTGCACCGCGTGGGTGCGCACACCGTCGATGGCCGCGTGGGCCTCGTGCCGGGCCGTCGCCCAATCGCCGACCACGACCGGCAGGCCGGTCTCCATCGCTCGCGTCAAGGCAAGATTCCACCATAACTCGCGGGCATAGCTGATGTGGCTTTCGCTGGCGACGGTCGTCTTGGCGGGCACGCAGAGCAGGTCGACCCGGTCGATCAGCTCGCGGGCGAGCGACGGATCCCATAGATCGGCACAGATCAGCACGGCCACGCGCACGCCGGCCAGCTCGAAGATGCCGGCCGTCTCGCCCGCTCGGCGACCGCCCTGCTCCGGGCCGAAGAGCACGCGCTTGTGATACGCCCCCACCTCGTTGCCGTCGGCATCGACCACGAAGCAGGTATTCCGCCGTGTTCCGTCGTCGTCCTGGTAATCGATGCTGCCGACGACGATGGCCACACGGCAGGCGCGAGCCAATGTAGCCAGGAAACGTCGGGCGAGCGGGCCGGCCAAGGGGTCGTAGTCGCAAGGCACGCCGTTGAAGACCTCCGGCAGGACCAGCAGATCCGCGGGAGCGGCGGCCACATGCTGTTCGAGCATCTGTCGCAGCAGGTGGAAGTTGGGCATGGGGTGCAGCCAGCGCAGAGCGGGCTGAGCGGCGAGGACGCGAATCGTTCGAGCAGTGGGCAACGAAGAGGCTCCTGGAGGGTTCTTTCGATTTCAGTCTCGTGGCACCAGTCGGCCTTTCGGTAGCGGCCGCCCCCCGTGGCGGCCGGCGTCGGAAGCGCTTTCACCACCCCGGCCGCCGCGGGGGGCGGCCGCTACGCGCCGTCGACGAACTGGGCCAGGTGGCGGTACGCAATGAGCAGGCCGAGATCCTCCAGTTGCGGGCCGTCCTGGTGGTTGCGGAAGACGGCGTCGTGCCAGCCTTCGATGTTCAGGTCGCCGCGGTAGCCCGCCCGCACCAGTTCCTTGATGATCTGGCCCCAGTCGCAATCGCCCAAGCCGGGGAAGCAGTGCTCGATCGCCCCCGGATGGTAAATGCCGCAGCGGTCCATCACCTCGCGGTACACCTTCGCGTCCTTGGCATGCACGTGAAAGACCTTGCCCCCCCACTGCCGCAGGTTGGCCACCGGCTCAATCATCTGACACACCAGATGCGAAGCGTCCCACTCCAACCCCAGGGCCGGCGAGGGCACGGCGTTGAAGCATCTCTCCCACATGGCCGGCGTGCACATGCAGTTGTTCCCGCCAAACGGCGAGTGGAACGCACCCATCGGGCAGTGCTCGAACGCGATCTTCACGCCCGCGTCCTCGGCGGCTTTGGCGTGCTCGCTCCAGATCCTCTGAAACGGCGGCAGCGAGGCCTCCAGATCCTGGCCCATCACGCGACCCGCAAAACCGGCCACCACGGGGACGCGCAGGTGGGCCGCCAGGCGAAGGCATCGCCGCACATGCTCATGGTGCCCGGCGGCGACCGCGGGGTCGGCATCCATGTGGTTGACGTAAAAGCCCGCCAGGCAACTGATGCGGATACCCGCCTCGGCAAAGGCACCCTGGACCTCGGCCGCCTTGTCCTGCCAGCCGTCCTGGTCGGGCAGAAACGCATCGCCCGGCCGGGCGAACAGCTCGACGCAGCCGAACCCATGCTGCTTCATGAAGCCAATCCGCCCGGCATCGCAAGCACTGATGAACCCGATTCGCATGCCGTCGTTCCTCCATCGCGCGGCCGCATTCTAGCCGATCCGCCCGCCGCCATCCATGAGCCGCCGGCGTCCCGCGAACCGAGCCACCGCGGTTTCACGATCTGAGCCGCCGCGGTCATGCGGTGGTTCGACCCGATTCGTAACAACTTGGGCGGGTGAGATTGGCGCTCTCTCGGCCCCGATAGGGGCCTGGGGATGTAGCCCCGGTTGGAGGTCGCCACTGGTGACCGGAACCCGTGGAGACGGAACGATTCGAGGAGGGCCGCCCCGGCAAGGGCGGAGGATGGAACTATCATACCGACTCATTCGCGGCGAATTGACTTGAACGGAACGCCGTGCAATGCGGCCCCCTCCGCCCCTGTCGAGGCGGGCGGAGAAGAAGGCGGATCTCGTTTCCACGGGTTTCGCGTCGGCCGGCTGCGCCGGCGCGCCGCTCCACCCGTGGCTACACCCCTTTCGCTCCTTCGGAGCGAAAGGGGACACACCGACCCCGCCGATTGGGTCACCGCCTCGGTTCGACTCGCTAAACATTGCCAGACCCCTGGAGTACCGATATACCTAATATGCTAGGCATAAAGCATATCATCTTAGGCACCACCCTAGAACGCTCTTTGTAGAGCCTCCGTATCCACACCAACCCTGATAAAGCACGCCGGGCAAGATAGCGGTGTGCTCGGTACTCCGCTGAGGTTGTTTCAAGACGCCTCGTCGGATCGCTGAGCGAATGGCTCATCGGCCTCGGCCAGGGAATTGACGTGTGCCGGGTCCATGTTCCGATAGTGTGGGGCGACGTTATTGAGGTGCCGGGCCACCTCGCCGGCGGCGATGGAGCCACCGAAGGAAATATATGAGGCCTTTACAGCGCGCTTTCCCTGGGGGCTACGAATAGTCAAGCTACCGGTGATCCAACTAAAGCGAGCCTCGCCGAACTCCCGCCAGGAAATCTCCTTCAACCGGACCACGGGGCAACCGAACTGGATTCCCCGATGGTTCACAAACAGCCGATACTGACCGGTATTGCGTTGCCACGCTTCGAGCAATCCACACAACACCGAAACCACACAACCCACCACCAGGACTACGTAACCCGGAACCAACATGCCCACCCACTTGAGTACGGGCAACGCAAAGACCACAAACGCGAACGCGCCCGCTTTGATCCAGCCATAGGGCACTGACCCTTCAGAACATGGGAACGCCCGGGCGAGCAGGTCGTAGGGCATCCCGCATTCCGGGCAGATGTGGACCGTGGGCAACCCCGCAAGGCGATAGCCGCAGGCGAGGCATCGGCGGCGATCGGTCTCCAACGGAGTGATGTCGGCGTTCTCAGCCATGCGATTCACTCACCACGGTTCTCCTGCCCATAGCGTTCGGCGAGGCGGTTGAGATCCTCGGCGATTCGTCTGGTGCCGCCCCTGCCGCCGATACCGCCTTGGCCACATGAAAGAAGGAGCCGATCCTGTCTGTCCAGCACGCAGAGTTCACCGGTAACTGGTCCCCAGCAAGCCTTGCCGAAGTCGGCCCACGAGACATGCGGGGCATCCCACTCGCCGTGGCCGAGCCAGATACCCCGATGGTTGACGTACAACTTCTTGCGCCGACGGGCACACCAGACTGCCCGCACCAGCATGGTCACGGTCATCAGCACAGCAATACCCACGCCCACCGCGGCCCAATCCATGCCGAGACCTCGCAGCCTTGCCCACGGCAACACGATCAGCAGCATCGGCCAAATACCGAGCAACCACAGCAGGCGCCGGTGCGCATGCGGCAACACGTACACCTTCGCCAGCGGGTCGCAGGCGAACCCACACTCCGGGCAGTCGTGCACCGCCGGCAGATTGAACACCGGATAGCCGCAAGCCGGACAACGCAGCTTGCCCTCGGATGCGTAGCCAACCCATGGCACGGCACCGTACCCCTGCACCAAACACGAATCTCCTCACACTGGAACACCATAACACACGACCCGCGACCACGCCACAAGCTCAACCCCGCCGACCCCAGCAGCGCGCCTGTCCCGCGTCACTGCAAACCCCATCCATCTGCAGCGCCAACCGCAAGTTCCCTGTTGTCCTGAGACGAGAACGGCTCATGCAGAGGCGCGGGCTCTGCCCGCAACCCCAGACAGCTCTCGGCCGCCTGCGACCCAACGCCAACGGCGTTGAATAACAGAGCCCAGGGTCGCGCAGCGCACCCTGGGTGACCAAACCCATCTTGATCGAGCAAACCCTGAAAGGGTTTCATATCCGGCCGCGGCTCAATCCCCCAACACGGAGACCTTGCCACCACGCCGGATCCGACACCCCGGCACTCCGACGGGAGGCCATGCAACCCTTTCAGGGTTGGAGCACACCTGCGGGCATGCTTCCCGGGGTGCGCTGCGCGACCCCGGGCTGTGCTCTGGAACCGCGTTGCGGTTCGAGGCACAAGCTCTGCCTCTGCATGAGATTCCCCCTGAGCCGCAGGCAAAGCCCGCGCTGCGTCTATCCGGCTGATCTGTTCTGAAGAGGAGCATTCTTCTGCCAGAATGGCAACCATGGCTCGGTTCTCATGTTCCGAAGGCGCCCGGTACGCCGGGCATGACAGGCTGTGGGCTCAAGACAGGGCCCACAGATCACCCAGATGGACGCAGATAGACCTTGTCGCTGGGACCAACCGCGCCTTCACTGGTTGGCTCGCCGGCTGCCTCGATGACCGGCACCTCGAACTTGAGCTTGAGCTTCGTGCGTGACGAGCAGGCCTTCACCGTAAGATGCCAAGTTACTCTATCTCGATAACTGGATTCATCCGTCGGCCTGCAGGTGGCGGGAATTTGAAAGTGAACCGGCAGGGCGACCTCGCCGGGATCACACCTCGATCTCGGCACCTCAAACTCCGTCGTCTGTTCCCACAAGGTTCGCTTCACGTCCGACTCTTCCCCTTGGGACAGGTGATGCCTCGAACGCAGCGTGATGGAGACGCGTTCCAGCGAGGCCACATCACCCGCGAGCACCAAGCGGGCGCGAAAGTCTCCGCCGACCTCAGCGGGGTTGGTCTCCAGCTCGAGTCGGCTCGCGTCAAATCGCCGGGCCAGGGAGCGCCAACGGATCGCGACCATGAGCAAGATCGTCCCGATCAGCAGATACACCGCGCCACCGACGGCCCAGAGTTTGTCCGGCTGCCTCAGGCCGGTCGGCAGAAAGACCGTGGTTGGCAGGGACACGAGGAACCAATAGATGGTAACAAACCAGAGCCAGGCTGCGCGGCGGCGCAGCCTGCTGGGGAGAATACCGGCAGCCCAGTCGGGCTTGTGTTTCCAGGGCTGGTTCGGGTAGGCCTTCTTGAGCCGGCGTTCACGAGGTTCATCGAGGATGACGCCCAACAGACACACAATGGTGAAGCTGAGCCCCACCAGGCCGAACACCAGCGCAAAGGCAGTCTGAAAGACAAGGAGTGGATAACGCAGTTGGCGATCGAGGACCGCGCGAGTTGGCTGCGCAGGATCGACGAAGCACGTGACCGGGCGACCCTCCTCGAAAGCCTGTTTGAGCCGGGTGTATGTGGCCTTCTGCCAGGAGTCGATATTGTCAGCTCCACGGGACAACCCGACGCGTTTTCCCTGGTATTCACGACCATCGAAAGCATAGCGATATGTGCAGATAGCGCGGGCGGCGCAGCCGTCTCCGTCGCAACTACAGGCCAAATCGACGGCCTCGATATGAGCAGCGACCTCCACCCAATGCCGGGCACGGACGTAGTCCGCCAACAGCCGGCCGCCTTCATAGCCCATCCAAGCTCCGCACGCCGCAAAGCCGAGCGTCAAGCCCAGCAGCACGACCAGCCCGATGACCAGAAGAAAGAATCCTCCGACAATACCCTTGACATGGCCCACTATCTTGCTGACGACCGGTAGCATAGGGCATCCCAGAGCGGCCGGGCAAGCTAGCCAGGGGGAAGGGGCCCAGCCGTGACGATCAACCGTATCTCGTCGTATAGTCCACTGTGGGGGTATTGTCAAGATGCCACCCAGCGCTTCTTCGCGATGCGGGTCCGATCACCTGTCAGCCGTCCGTCTCATCTGCGTCCATCTGTGTGATCTGTGGGCTCAAAACAGGGCCCACAGATCACCCAGATGGACGCAGATAGACCCTGCTTGCAGAGCGAGCACGAGCTTCCTTGTTTCCTTCGCTGCCTTCTGTTCAATATAGCCCGCGACTGGGGCCGAAGATGTATGGACTACAGGGCACGGCCGGCCGGTGATTGGGGTGCACGGCGTGGTTGGGTTATAATCCGGTAGAGGTGTCGAGTTTGGGTGCACCATGAAGCCGACCGTCTATCTTGATTCTTCGGTGCCGAGCTACTGGTTGCCGCAAGGTGAGGATCCGGTACTTCACGCCGGAGGAAGGAATTGACGCTGGAGTGGGAGTGAACATGCGACGAGATCCGGTGATTGAAGAAGTTCGGCGGCACGGGGCAGCCCTGGCGGAGGAATGCGGCGGCGACATTCACCGCATGGCCGAGTTGCTTCGAAAGAAGCAGAATGAAGATCCTGCACGGGTGGTTCGCCGCTCACCGCGGCCAAGTCTACCAGCCCAGGGGAAACCGGAAGGCTGAGCCCGGCGGCGGGCGAATGGTTACACCGCGGCGCAGACCTTTTGGGCGGCGTCGGTGAGGTCTTCGGCGGTGAGCAGGCCGCTGACCTGGGCGTCGTTGAGGAGCTGCCGGGCTCGCTCGACGTTGGTGCCTTCGAGGCGGACGACGACGGGCACGTGGAAGCCGACCTCGCGGGCGGCGGCGATGAGGGCCTCGGCGATGAGGTCGCACTTGGCGATTCCGCCGAAGATGTTGACCAGCACGCCTTTGACCTTGGGGTCGGCGAGGATGATGCGGAAGGCCTCGATGGCTCCTTCCGTGGTGACGCTGCCGCCGACGTCGAGGAAATTGGCCGGCTCGCCCCCGTGCAGTTTGATGAGGTCCATGGTGGCCATAGCCAGCCCGGCCCCGTTGACCACGCAGCCGATATTGCCGTCCAGGGCGATGTAGGACAGCCCCGCCGCCCGGGCCCGGATCTCGTCTGGGTTCTCTTCACTGGTATCGGCCATAGCCATGATCGTCGGATGGCGGAAAAGGCCGTTGTCGTCGAAGGTGACCTTGGCGTCGAGGGCGAGCAACCGGCCTTCGCTGGTGATAACCAGGGGGTTGATCTCGGCCAGCGTGGCGTCGTAACTGAGGAAGAGGTCGGCCAAGCCGGCCAGCGTGCGGGTGGCCGCCTGCACCTGCTCCTTGGCGGTCAGGCCCAGGGCCTGGGTCAGTCGCCGGATCTGGAACGGCAGCAGGCCCAGGTGCGGGTGCAGCCACTCCTTGACGATGGCCTCGGGGTTACGGGCGGCGACCTCCTCGATCTCCACGCCGCCCTCCCGGCTAACCATGACCACGGGGCAGCGCCGGGCCCGGTCAACGGTCATGCCGACGTAGTATTCGCCGGCAATGTCCATGGCCGCGGCGAGCAGCAACTTCCGCACGGCGACGCCGGCCGGCCCGGTCTGGCGGCTGACCATCCGGTGGGTGAGCATGAACTCGGCGGCCTCGCGGACCTGGTCGGCGTCGTCGCAGAGGCGCACGAACCCCGCCTTGCCCCGCCCGCCGGCAGAGACCTGAGCTTTCACCACGACCCGCCCGCCGAGGCGTCCGTAGGCCGCGAGGGCCTCCTCCGCCGTCGATGCCACCTCGGCCGGGGGCACGGGAACCCCGGCCTCCGCCAGTAACTGCCGCGCCTGGTATTCGTGGATCTTCATCAAGCCGCCCTCTGAATGGCCAAATCACCCAGGAGTATATGCCCGGCAAGCGGCCCGGCCAACCGGCTGGGACAATGCAATTCATCGCCGGGCCTGCTGACGCCGAGCAAGCTCGCGCAGACTCCGGTGGCACACACATTGGCGGCTTTCCAGCCGATGATTACAATACCGGCGGCATGAACACGAGTATGCGGCAGTTATCGACGAGCGGCGATTTCACGCGTCCCGCACTGCTCACAGAGCAGTGCCACACGCTCACGAGTATTCGAGTCCAGGCACACAGAACACTACTCATAGGGCAGTGCCACACGGGGGCTTCCACACGCTGTGCGCTGGAACCTGATTCACGATCCCCGGCCCTCGATTCGCGCCCCGCGCTCTTAACCCGGGGACTTGCGTCCCCGGCTCATGGCACCCGATCCATGACACCGGACGCCCAGTCCCCGGCTCGTAGCACCCGATCTTCGGCTTGCACGCGATCCACACTCCACGCACACAGTGGAGCACGCACCACAAACAGTGGAACACGCATCATCCGTGCCGGGAGGGTGCCGGCATGAAACTCGCCCTGGCCCAGATCAACCCGGTGGTCGGCGACATCGTCGGCAACCGCGAGAGAATCGTCGCTTGCATCGAGCAGGCGCGGGCAGCGGGGGCGTCACTGGTGATTTTCCCCGAGCTTTCAGTCGTGGGCTATCCGCCGCGCGACCTGCTGCTCAAGCCCCGATTCGTGGCCGCCAACGTCGAGGCGGTGCACCGGATTGCCGAGTCCTGCGTGGGCATCGCCGCGTTGGTCGGCTTCGTCGAGTCGAACGCCGACCCGGTGGGCCGCAGTCTGCGAAACGCGGCGGCATACTGCGCCAACGGCAAGCTCCAACAGGTACGGCACAAGTCGCTGCTGCCGAGCTACGACGTGTTCGACGAGCAGCGTTACTTCGAGCCCGCCCCGGAGGTAGCTCTGATCGACCACGAAGGCGTGCCGATCGGCGTGAGCATCTGCGAGGATCTCTGGAACGATGAGCAGACCATCGGCCGGCGGATCTACACCCGCGACCCCGTCGGGCAACTCGCCGCCGCCGGTGCACGCCTGCTGGTCAACCTCAGTGCATCGCCGTTCGAGCAGGACAAGCAGCCCTTCCGTTTGCGGCTCTTCGCCAACCAGGCACGGCAGCACCACCTGCCCATCGCCTTCGTCAACCAAGTGGGCGGCAACGATGAGCTGATCTTCGACGGTGCCTCGACGGCGTTCGATGCCCAGGGCCGGGTGATCGCCCAAGCCCGGGCATTCGACGAGGACCTGCTGATCGTCGATCTCGACGCGGACACGCCCGGCAGAATCGAGCCCTACCCTCAAGACGTCGCTTCGGCGCATGACGCGCTGGTGCTCGGCCTGCGAGACTACGTGCACAAATGCGGATTCAAACGCGTGCTACTCGGCCTCTCGGGCGGGATCGACTCCGCGGTGACGGCGGCCCTGGCGGTCGCGGCCCTCGGACCCGATGCGGTCACCGGCGTGGCCATGCCCTCACGGTTCAGCAGCGACCACAGCCGCAGTGATGCCGAGATCCTCGCCCGAAATCTCGGCCTCGACTTCCGCATGATCCCCATCGCCGGCATCCACGAATCCTTCGAGGGATACCTCCAACCGCACTTTGCCGGCCTGGAACCGGACATCACCGAAGAAAACATCCAGGCCCGCGTCCGCGGCGTGCTGCTGATGGCTTTGTCCAACAAGTTCGGCTGGCTACTGCTGACAACTGGCAACAAGAGTGAAATCGCGGTCGGCTATTGCACCCTCTACGGCGACATGTGCGGCGGGCTAGCGGTGATCAGCGACGTGCCCAAGATGATGGTCTACAAGTTGGCCCACCACATCAACCGACAGGCGGAGCGCGAACTGATCCCCGAAAGCAGCATCACCAAGCCCCCCTCGGCGGAACTGAGACCCAACCAGACGGACCAGGACTCGCTGCCGCCCTATGACTTGCTGGACGCGATCATCGAACAGTACATCCGCCAGGAGAGAAGCACGGAGGAGATCATTGCCGCGGGCTTCGACGCCCAGACGGTGCAACGAGTCATCCGGCTGGTCGACCTGAGCGAGTATAAACGCAAGCAGGCGGCACTGGGCTTGAAAGTCACGAGCCGAGCATTCGGCGTGGGTCGGCGCATGCCCATCGCCGCTCGCTTTCGGTATTGACCCACGTAGCGTCCGCCCCCCATGACGGCGGCGCCGCGTAGCGGCCGCCCCCCGTGGCGGCCGACGATGAACACAATGCCTTACCCAGATGGCGGTGATATGAACGGACCCTCTTTTGCAGGAGCGAAGTTGATGAACAAGGTCATGTATCTTGGAATGGCGATGATTCTGACGGCTGTGGCTGCGGGTTGCGGCGAATCGGTCCGGTCGGGCAAGGCTGCGGAGCGGTCGCCCCAGGCTTGCGGGGGCCCGGGCTGGGTGTTGCGGCACGTGGTTCTTTTCGCCTTCAAGCCGGAAGCTACCGCCGAGCAGGTGCGCTCGGTCGAAACCGCGTTCTGTGCTCTGCCAAGCAAGATCAACGCAATCCATGACTTCGAGTGGGGCACGGATGTGAGCATCGAGAACAAAGCCCAGGGCTTCACCCATTGCTTCGTGGTGACGTTCCGCAGTGAGGCCGGCCGGGCAGAGTATCTCCCTCACCCCGCCCATGGCGAGTTCGTGGCCGTGCTCGGTCCGCACATCGATAAGGTCATGGTTGTCGACTACTGGACGCGCGAAGGAAAATGACCGCCGGCCCTTGCGATGGAGAACACTCGATGCGCGATTCACCAAGCCGGCAGCCAAGTTCAACTCGCTGACTCGATGTGCTGCTCACTTGGCGGATCAACCGGGGGTTGTCACCCCCGGCTCGCGCCTGTTTCTTTGCTCCCTTGTTCTGTTGCTCACTGGCAAACTGCTGACTTGCCCACTCGCTGGCTCACTTGCCCCCCCCATGCTCAGCGCGGGTGTTCGGCAACGACGCGTTCGAGCACCTCAGCGAGTTGCTGCATGTTCCTGTGCTGATCACCACCTTCGCGCACGCGGGGGACGTTGGCCTCAAACGCCCGCCGGCGCAGATCGGCGTCGTCCATGGCCCGTTCGAGCATCTCCGCCAAGCTGTCCGGCCGGCCGGGCTCGAACAGCAAACCCGTACGGCCATGCTCGATCCACGGCTCATTGGCCGGGATACGCGAAACCACCGGCATCAGGCCCACCGCCATCGCCTCGAGAAGAGCGGAACTCGTCCCGTCACTGAGCGTCGCGGAAATGTAGATGTCCGCATCCCGGAGCATGGCCGGCACCTGCGCGTGCGGTACCTCGCCGGGAAAGCTGACGCGGTCGTCCAGCCCGAGCTCGTGAACTCGGGCCTTGTGGACCGCGAGCAGTGAGCCCTCGCTGGCTATCACGCATTCGAACGTCCGACCCGAAGCCTTGAGACGACCCAGCGCCTCGACCACCGTCATATTGTCGTACACCGGCTCATGCTTACGCGGACAGATCAGTCGCAAGGCTTGCGGACGGGGCATATCCGGAGCGGGCACAAACAGCGAGGTATCAACCCCGACCGGGATCTCGACCAGCTTGGACTCCGGCACACCGAGGCGACGCAGGTGCGCAGTGATCTCCGCGGACACGCTGTGCACCACCACGCAACGGCGGCACACGAACCTCACCAGGTACTCGCGCAGCCGGCGTCGCCAACCCACCCGCCCGATCTGCTCCAACACATCGCCGCCCCGCCCAGAGGTCACCGTCGGCCCGTTCCAGGCCAGCACCGCCGACAAGCCGTTGGACACCACAAACGGTGCATAAACCACGTCCGGCCGAAAACGCTTGATGATCCGCCGCAAACGCAGAACACGGGTCAGGTAAACATGCTTGTTGGCGTACTTGTCCCACGGGTCGATGCCGATGAACTCCATAGCCACGCCGTCGATCGGCTGCGAGCTGAAGCTCACCACCAGCACCTGGTCGCCGCGAGACTGGAAGAAACGCGCGTAGTGCGGCGTCCAGGGGTTCACGGTGTGAGAAAGCAGGAGGAGTCGCATAACCAGCCGCGTCCAGTCCGCATGATTTCAAACGCGCATCGGCGCGGACCTTCGCCTGCGCCGCCCGAGTATAAGCTTCGGCCTCACACACGGGCAACACCCAACCACGCCAGCCATGAGGACCGAATCAACTTGTTGATGGAGGACCAGGGGGTGGCATCGGCCTATATGCGGGCCCATGGCCTGTCCCCACCCGGCCACGGGTCGCACCACCAACCCATGCGGTCACCAACGAGGAAAAACACGCCGGGCTCGGCTACCTTGCGGCGCCGAGCCCGGCAATCGCCAACACTCCCACTCAGCTTCCACCACTCACCAGCATCCCGCCCCCGGGCACAGCCCAACGACCATGTTCAGGTTGTTGCGAACGAACACCAGATCAAAAATGTTGATCGAACCATCCGCGTTGACGTCCGACCTGAAGTTGGCCGCCACCACCGGCTGGTTGAGGTTGTTGCGAACAAGGACCAGGTCGAAGATGTTGACCTTGCCGTCGTTGTTCGCGTCACCCGCCAATACCCGGATGCACACGCCACCCTGCGAGATCTGGCCGCACGGCAAAGTGCTCTGGATACCCGGGAAGGTGATGATCAGCGGCTGGGCGTTGGTCGCACCGCTCATGTCAATGGTCAGCGTCGGGCCCAGAACGGTCAACGTGTTCACCACGCCGCTGCTCACCGCCACATCCGCGAGTGTGCCTGTCACCTGAGCAATCGGCTGGTCGAAGGTGACGACAACCCTGGTGGGCCCACCCGTCCGAGGCTCGGTGTCCCCGATGCACGGATCGGTGTCGAACGTACCGGCCAAACCGTGCGTCTTCCGCGACGCCGCGGCGATCACCACCGGCGGCGCTGGAATGACAGGCGGTTCAAGCAGGTAATCCTCCGTCTCGCCAAACTCATAGCCGCCGGCCGGCCCAGAGCCGCCCCAACCCGGCGTCATCCCCGGCTGCCACGGCTGCTCCGCCAATGTCGCCCGCATCCACAACGGCGGGGAATCCACCGTCCCGATCGGGTCATAAGCCACAAACGATGGCGTGACAAACGTGAACGTGCCCAGACCAGGTGCCGGAACCGGAGCATTCTGCACCGCCCACTCCGGAACCGAGGTCCCGTCCTGACAGATCATCGTGTCGTCCCAGTCACCATCGCGGTTCCAGTCGAACCACGCATTCAGGAGCATCTGCGGGCCAAGGCTGGCCACCGTCACCGTATAGGTGAACGTCGTCGGCCTGCAGTGCGGCAGGCATACCGGCATCTGAACCCCATCGTCCGCAACATCCAGGTCCGCCAGATTCTGCAGCGGAATGATGTTGTTGGTCGGATCCTGGTCCGGCCCGATGTCCGCCTCGTTCTCCAACGTCACTCGCTGCCCCAGCCATGCCATCCCGAATGGCTGCCGATGCAACGGCCCGAACGGCGGCGAACCCGCCTGGTACACCGTCGGGAAGTTGGCCTGAATACCCGTAGAGTAAGTATTCATCAAAACGCCCCAGGTATTCGTGCTGTCCGGGGCATCACCAAGATCGTACTCGGGCGAAGCCTCCTCGATCCAAACAAGATAATCCTCAACCTCGCCGTCCCACGCCAAACCCGTATACGTCAGAATCGTGCCCGTCCCCGTCGAGAACCGGAACCTCGCGTAGGTCGCATTCGGCTGAGCACCCAACGGAACCACGAATGTCACGGCGTTTATTCCAGGACTCAAAGCAACCCCGTTGGCGATCTGATCGGCGGCTTCAGCCCAACTCCCGTTGCCGTCGAAGTCGATCCACGCCCACAGGTTGCCCGCCACCGACGCGGTCACCTGCACTGTGGCCGGCTGGCCTGTGACCAGCGGCGTGACAAAAACCACACCATCCTCATCCGGCAAATTGGCGAGATCATCCCCATCAGCGTTAGCCGTGGGCTGGCCGTCCGGCTCCGCGTCGATCACATTGCCGAGCATGACCCCTGGTACGATGAGATGCCGCGCACCGTTGCTGGCCAGCAAGGTGGGATATGTCGGATCCGGTGCGTCGCCATAATCCAGCTCCTCCTCGACGGGTAATACCTCGAGCAGGTAATCCTCGGTCTCACCGTCCTCGAACACGCCACTGCCCGTCCACCCCGTCCCCAGCTGGCTTTCGGTAATCGTGATCCGGGTCCACACAAAGCCCGCGTTCGGCCCGATGAGGAAGCCCGGTGGTGCGAGGGCGGACAGGGAACCCGCGAAACCGTTCGGAATGGGCCAGTCCACAAGCACGTGTTCGGGAGTGGCACCTGTCGGGCATAACGCCCCTCCGCCCCACACCCCGTCCTGCCTCCAATCCATCAACACGTTCACGTAGCCAGTCGTCTGACTGGGCATGTTGTTGACTACATTGACATCGATGTTGCCGCCCCACGTGGCGGGCTGGCAGACCCGGCCCAGCGCACCAGTCACCCCACTGCAAGACACAACCTTCTCGCTGCCCACCGGCCCCTGGATTGTATAGGCCGGCGGGAATAACAGCCCCGCGTCGCCGTCCTGCCAGCACTCATCCTGATCGTACATGCTGGGATTGAACAGAGGGCAGAAACCCGCGTTGCCGTCCAGCTCAAAGTCAAAAATCGGTCCGAACCAGGCCCCAAAATTGTTGTGCTCGATGAACGAGCCGGCCGCGCCGACGTTCTTGCACGTCGGGAATCGTCCGATGACTCCGCTGGACGGATAGGCCAAGGCCCCCTCCGGAGCGTCGCCATATTCGCGAAACTCCTCATCGGGACAAGGCTCATCCCCACTGATCGCGAACGCCAAGCCGATATCCTCCAGATACCAGACATGATCGGGCATCGGATAGGCCAGCCTGGTCCACGGGCCAAGATAAGGCTCGGTACCCTGCCCCGCCACGGCGGCATCATTGAAATTCATCGGTGGCGAGGTGACTGTCTTCCAGCCAAACTGGGCACCGGCCGAGCCCATCGGCATCGCCTGAACATCGAGCCAGTAGACCAGCGGCTCTTCCAGGCTGCCCTCCTGACAGAACGCCTCATCCGCCGGAATGTGGAAATCGTATTGCCAACACTGCGTGTCTCCGGGGAAGATCCATTTGTCGGGCTCAAGCGGATCCCACCAGTATTCCTGAATGTCGTCCATGTACAGGCTGTAGTCGAACTCGCCCGGCTGGATGGTACGCATCCACAACAACTCACCGGGCATGCTGTAACCTGTGGGACTTTCGTAAGCTGGAATATCCTTGTGAATGCTGAGCGTGAAACTGACGGCGTGCTCCATGGGGATGATGTCTTGCTTCCATGAACCCCACACGGTGATGTCGGTGACCAACGACCGCCGCTGACAGAGGAAATCGTCCGCCAGAACATTCAGGGCCGTAGCCTTCACATCAATGCCGGTACGGTTGATATCCGGTCGCTGGATGAACTTGAGCGCCAGCCCCTCGCAGGCATCATCGACGCCGTTACCGTTGGCATCCCCCATGCACATCGACCCGGGACCTTGAGGCACGCCGCCCTGCTCCAGGCACGCATTGGGCAGTTCCATGTGGCACTTGCCCTCATGCGTGCAGCAGGCCTCGGGAGCCTCCGCCTCACAGGCATCGTCGACACCATTGCCGTCGCCGTCTCCCAGGCACACCCCGCCGGGCGGCAGATAGCCACCAAGCGAGGTGCACTCATCCGGCAGGATGTCCACACACATGCCATCCGGCAGACAGCAGGGCTCCGGCACCGGCTGGGCCTGAGCCACACCCATCGCTCCCAACAGCAAGACGCTCAGACAAAGGAACCGCGGCAAGCAGAAAGCGTGCATGATTACGCCTCCTTCCAGGAAGACATGCGGACGTGGCTCAGAGGGGCCTACAAGACCACCTCGGCTGCATATGAGCTGCGTCCTCTCCCGACGCGCGCAAGTCGCAACCGCAACTCTTTGAAATGTCACCTGCGACCAATACAAGTGTACCACATAGACGGCGTTATTCAAGCGACGGAGCAAAAAATCGAACTCCCTACGTCCCAAAAACGAAATACCGAGACACGCCCGCCCCAGGCCGCTGCCAAGCGAACTGGCCGATTGGCCGGCAACCGATGTGTCAACACAGAAGGGAGTGCCCCGCGAAAAACCGTCCGCAGGCGAGACTTGTCAAGCGGGCTCTTGGGTACCGAGGAGGCGAGCGGCCCCCAGATAGAACTTCCAGGCCGCCTCGATCTCTGCCAGCGTGTCGCCGCCGAATTTCTCAACCAGGGCTCGGGCGATCTCGAAGGCGACGACGTTCTCGGCGACGACGCTGGCGGCGGAAACCGCGCAAACGTCGCTACGTTCGTAGTCGCTGCGCTCGCGCTGGCGGGTCGCGAGGTTCACGCTGTCCAGGCCGCGGAGCAATGTGCTGATTGGCTTCATGACTCCTCGGACAACAACCGGCTGGCCGTTGGTCATGCCGCCCTCGAGGCCGCCGGCGTTGTTGCTCCGGCGAGTGAAGCCCAGGCAAGGCGTATCGCGCAAGCCCGGGTCGAAGTCGATCTCGTCGTGGACCTGGCTGCCGGGCCGTGAGGCCACGCCAAATCCGAGCCCGATCTCCGCCCCCTTGAAGGCCTGGATCGAACCGATCGCCATGAGCAAGCGGCCGTCGAGGCGATCCTGGTAGCGTGCGCAGCTCCCCAGCCCCGGTGGGCAACCAAAGACCCGAACCTCTACAATACCGCCGACGGTGTCTTTATCCTCTTTAGCCTTGCGGATCGCCCCTACCATGGGCCCCACGGCGGCGGGATCGGCCGTGTAGACGTCGTTGCCGTCTCGGGCGACGATCAGCTCGGCGGGAGAGGCGTCGACGGGGATATTCGCCACGGCCGGCCCGACCTGGGTCACGAAGCCCACGCACTGGATACCGAAGGGGATGAGTAAACTACGGGCCACGGCGCCGGCGGCCACGCGGGCGGCGGTCTCGCGGGCGGAAGCCCGTTCGAGCGTCTCGCGGCAATCGGTGGTCAGCCACTTCAGGCTGCCGGCCAAGTCGGCGTGCCCGGGCCGGGGACGGGAGACCTCCGGTGCTTCGTCGATCCGCCAGTCGCGGTTGGCGATCTGGATAGCCAGAGGCGAGCCGATCGTCCGGCCGCGGCGTATACCGGAGAGGATATTGACCGTGTCCTTTTCGATCTTTTGCCGTCCGCCGCGACCGTAGCCCCCCTGCCGCCGAGCCATCTCGCGGTTGGCCAACTCCATATCCAGGGTCACGCCGGCCGGCAAGCCCTCGATCAGCGCGATCAGGCCCTGCCCGTGCGATTCACCCGCGGTTCGGTACTCCAGGTTGCTCATAGCCGGACCATTTTATACCGCCAGCCGCGAATGACCAACGCAGAACACCCACGAGCCCCAAGCGCAAGCGCGGGGATGACCCTACGAGCCCCAAACGCCAGCGCGGGGATGACCCCAACGAGCCCCAAGCGCAAGCGCGGGGATGACTTCACGAGCCCCAAGCGCCAGCGCGGGGATGCGGAGCGCCAGCGACGCCCCAAAAACCTCCCACAAGCAGCAAACTCATGCCGCGGGGTACAACGACGGATAACCGCGCAAGCGATCCCTCGAAGCGTCAAACGACCGGCTGTTCCGGACCTGTCATTTCTGGGCCCAGAGATGATCGCATCATGCCCATTCGCGAGGCCGGATCGCTCCACGAAAATGGTTCTATCGCTCGGCGAGTGTTGGGTACGTCGCTGACGCTTCACATCCCCGCGCTTGCGCTTGGGGCTCGTAGGACCCCTCCCTCGCTTGCGCTTGGGGCTCGTGAAGTCATCCCCTCGCTCGCGCTTGGGGCTCGTTGGTGCTATCGCCGCGATGGCGCTTGGGGGACGTTGGGTTTTCCCCGCGCTGGCGCTTGGGGCTCGTAGAATTTCTCCCGCGTTGGCGCGTGGAGCTTGTTGGCTCATCCCCGCAGTCGCGCTTGGGGGGCGTCGGGCATTCCCTCGCGATGCGGGCTCGTGGCGTTTTCGTGCGGTTCGTGGGCGATTCGATGCCGAGTCAGTCTTTCTTGCTTAACCGTTCGATGGCCGAGCGGACGACGGGCTCGCGCTGGAGGAGGCGGTCGGCCTCGGCGTAGGAGGCGCGGCTGCCGGCCATGATGAGTGCCCGGGGGACCACCTTGGCGGCGCTGGTCGCGGCGGCCACATGCTGCGAGGGTTTGGCCCGAAGCACCGCAGTCGTCGGGCGGTCCTGCCCGTAGATGCTCCGCAGCAGGCAGCGTCGAGCGGTTTCGGCGGAGACACCCATGAGATCCTGCAGAATGCCCAGCGTCCGGTGGTAGAGCTTGTTGTTGCTGATGCGCAGGTCGACCATGCGGTTCTGGTACACCTTCCCGCACAGGATATGTGCCGCGGTGGTCAGGGCGTTGGCGATGAGCTTGGTCGCGTACTCGCCGAACAGATGCGTGCCCGGCAGGAGTGACTTGGGCAAACCCTCCACCCGGATGTGCACATCGCAGGCCGGCGCGGCCGATCGCCCACCTGTCGTCTCCACGATCGCCGTGTGAGCCTTCGCCCGACGAACCTTGTTGAAGGTCTCCCGCAGTGCGGGGCTCCACCGTGGCTCGGGCAAGGCCACCACCAGGTCGTCGGGCTTCAGATCGCTCGCCTGGTTCGCCAGGAAATCATCCAGCGAAATACGGTACCAGGGGCCGGCCGCGCTGAGATCGTGGCCCGGCCCGAGCAGCGTGCGCCATCCGCCGGCCAGGAAGCCGCGAACGTCATCAAAACCCGCCCCGTAGGTGGGCGGACACTCGGACGCGTCGATCAGCCCGACGATGCCGGGTGACCCCGTGCCGAGGTAGTAAACATGCCTTCCTTGACGAAGTGCCTGGCCGCCGAGTCGGATGAGGTCGGCGATCGGGGCGACCTGCTCGTAGGTCGTCACGCGCGTCTGCTCGTAGCGGGTGATCGCCTCGCGAACGGTTTCGAGATCGGATTTACCGCCCGCGGAACCGGCCGCCAGCGAGAAGATGGTTTCGAGCAACAGCTTGGTCGCGCTGCCGCCTTTCATGCGGGTTGAACCGGTCACCGGCTCCGGCCCGACGACGGGGTTGAGAATCATGCAGTTGGGTCGGCCGTTGATCGCACGCACGACATCGGCGAAGGTCTTGTCCCAGTTCTCGACCTCCATATCGCGGGCCCGATTCTCCGGATTGAAGCCCATGAGGATGCACTTCGCCCGGGCGTCGCTCGACAGATGCCAAAGCTGCGAAGCCACGTAGGGGGCGGCGAACGCGCAAGTGATGCCGACGTACAGGATCCGCTTCTTGCCCGCGATGAGCGGCTCGAGGTCGGTGATCGCCTGGTGCGGGTCGTCCTCCGCACCTTCCTGAGCCTTGATCAAGGCGAGGTCGGTGCCGGCGATGAGGTAGGAGAAGTTGGGCACCTGTCTGCGGGTGGCCAGGTGGCGGTTGAACGTCCGGGCGGCGAACATGGCCAGCCGGCCGCTGGTACCCGCACCGGAGATGACAATGGCCGCGTCGCGTCGCCCCATGAGCGGCGCCGCCCAGAGGATCGCCTGAGCGATGCGGGCCACGATCTCGTCATCACACACGGCGGGGTAATCGCGATAACCGTTGTAGATCTGCGCATCGCTGGCCCGCAGCAGGCGGACGATACCTTCCGGCGAAGCGACGTCAATGTCCGTGGTCAACTCGTTCGGCGATTCGGTGATAGAGCGAAGCTGCATGAAGGCGAAATCCTCTTGCCCAAGGCGGCTTGGAGCCGCAATCCATACCTCTCAGTCAAGCGGCCGCGGAAGGGACACAGGCACTTCTTCGCTGAGAGGCCTCGCTAAGGCGACGGCGCCGCCATGCCGTTCAATGAATGGCTGAACCGCATGGAAGACTCTCAAGCCGGCAGGAAGGGCCAATCCCCGGGCGCTCACCACATATTTCTCCGCGGCAAGATAACGTCCGCCGAAGCCTGACGCCAATTCGATGTCACGGCACGGGTCGCGGCCGGTCGTCGGGCGTGTGGATCCGCAGGGCCTCGTCGGTCAGTCGGGGGTTCAGCTTGCGAACCTCAGCAAGAATGCCATCGGCCTCGCTCTCGCCGCGGAGCCTGATCGCGGCCGCTTGATGCTGGGCCTCGACCAGCAGGAGTTCGGCCTCCCGCCGGGCAAGGGCCTCGATCCGGGCCACCTGCACGCGTGTCTCCTGACGCACTCGGTCGGCCGCGTGCTCACGGTCGGCCAGCATCAGGGCCAGCATGCTCTCCTTCATCCGCTCGGGCCGGACCAGCCGACGAACGCCAACCTCGACCAAATCAATCCCCAGTCGGGCGCGAGCCTCTGCCGCGGCGGCCCGGCGAACGCGGTCCAGCAAGACGTCTACCGATGGCGGGATCGCCGCGGCATCGCCGGTCGAGTTGAGCCATTCACGCAATCCGTGGCCCGCCAACTCGCCGTCCAGAACATGCCAGACAATCTCCCGCAAACGTCGCTCGGCACTGCCCGCGTCCGTAACCGCTTGCAGGTACGTCCCCCACCCCTGCGGGGTGACTCGCCAACAGGCGAAGGGTTCGATCACCAGTGGCTCATGATCCGCGGTGAGGCGTTCCACCGGCTCGAAGGTCAGCAGCCGAAGCCGTCCGTCCACTCGCCGCACGGCCTGCCACGGCGCCTTGGAATGCAGGCCGGGCTCGGCCACCAAGGCGGCCCCCGGCAAACCCAAACCATGGACGACCGCCACTTCGCCCGGCTCAACCATCACCATGCTACGCCAACCGACAAAGGCCACGACCGCCGCAGCGGCCCACAGCAGGAGCCGGATCTTCTTACGACCGGGCCGACCGACCGACGATGATGATGCCACCAAGGCTCTCATGGCGTCGGCCCTCCTGCCTCCGCGGGCTGGGACGCCACGGCCGCCTGCTCAGGAGCCGACGCACAGGCCGTGTGCCGAGCGCGGACCCAATCGGCGACCCCCGCCGCCTGCGCGACCCGCCGTGCACAGTCCACCTCCGCACCGGCCAGCAAATCCGCCGCACGAATCCGCGTCTGCGCCACCAGCCGTTCCCGCTCATTCATCGCGCGAGCCAGGGCGAGCGGCCGCTCGGACCGGGCGCGGGCGACCTCCGCCTCGGCCTCGCTGAACGCTGCGGAGGGCGTGTCGGGCGGCAGTCGCAGAGTCTCCAGCATCAACCCGTGCACCTGTATGCCACACCCCATCGCGTCAAGCCTTGCCTGCACCAACCGACGCCCGAGATCCGCCAGCTCCCCTCGCTGAGGCCCCATGCTCACCGACAACGACCGGCTGCCTATCAACTGCCGCATGACCGACTCGACCTCGGCGGCGAGGATCGCTTCCGGATCGGCCACGCCGAAGAGAAACGCCTCCACGTCGCCGATGCCGTAACGCACCTCCACAACGGCTTCAACCATCTGGCTGGCGTTCTGCTCCCCTGTCGGCGACCGAGACCACGCGGCGTCAGCCCGGTGCTCGGCGGGCACGCGCCAGGTGTCACCGGTGAGCGCGAGATCCAGCGGCGACCAGTCGACGCCCTCGCGATCGACGCCCGACGGTACCGCGGTCAAGGCAACGACGAGCTTGCGGCCCGCCTGCGGCCGAACGCGAGTGGTGGTCTCGATGATCCACAGCGGTCGCAGGTGCACGCCCGGCCCACAGCGATCGACGATGCGTCCCAAGCGTTGCACGACGACCACTTCATCCGGCGCGACGAACAGGCATGACAAGGCCAGCCCGAGTGCCGCCGAGGCCGCCGCCAATGTGACTACCCAATAGAGTGCCCGCCTTCTTCGCCGGACGGGCGCGCGATCGAGCGCGCTCGGCATGTCGTCGTGCTGCCCTTCGGTGCCGAAGACATCCTCGACACGCGGGCGATCGGATGGCGACTGGGCTCGCAGAGAGGCTGCTTCCTTTGCGTCGGGCCCTCGTTCGCGCCGGCCCAGAGCGAGAATGCCGATGAGCGATTGCCGGGCGGGCTGGGTCTCCGAGGGTCGATGGCAGGCACCGACCAGCACCGAGGCCCAGCCTTGCTCGGCGTTGCGGTCGATGATTTGCCGGGCCGCGTCCGGAATCGGGATGCCGGCATCCTCGATGAACTCGGCGGTACCCAGGAGCAGGTTGAAGCCCGCGACCTCGCCGTCGATGCCCTGGTGCGGGATGGGGTGCCAGCAGCCGCCCTGTGGGTTGTCGATATCGGACGTTGCGGCCGGTGGATTGCCCGCGGACGCCAAGGCTTGGGCGATGGGCGAGGGCGTCGGCCAGCGGACGCGGGCCGCCAGAGCGAGCACGTCGTCCGGGCTGACCGGGGCGATCGGATCCACCCGGCGCAGTTCGACTGCCCCGACGGCCGAGTCGGCCTCGGCGTCGAACGCGAGCAAGGCCGCGCAGCTCAGCCTTTCCGGCGGTGCTTCCATATGCGCTTTCCGCTCCCCTCTGCACGTCCGGCGGTGCTCGTATGCCCCGAGCCCGCATGAACCCCTTATTTTACCGAAATCCCCCCGCGGGTTCTATGGCTGGGGCCAGCGCGGGGGCGAAGATACATCAAGACGAGGGGGAACCCCGGGACTCGCGTCACAGGCTCGCTGATCCCCACCCGGGGACTCGCGTCCCCGGCTCGCCGAATCATTGCCCCCCGGGACTCGCGTCACAGGCTCGCGGGTTCTCACCTGGGGATTATCATCCGGCTCCGCTTCTCACCCTGAAACCGGATATGCTGGAGCGGTGTAGTAGGGGCAGACAAAGGCAGGGCAGCCGTTGGATGGGCATCCAGACATTCCGAGCGACGCTGACCTGGTCCGGGCGGTGTGCGAAGGCGACAGGGCCGCATACGGCCTGTTGGTCGACCGGCACTTGGCCGCGGTCTACGCCGTCGCCCTGCGGCTGCTGCGAAACACCGCCGAGGCAGAGGACACCGCCCAGGATACCTTCGTGCGGGCAATGGAGAGGCTGCACCAGTATGACCCGGAGCATTCGTTTCACAACTGGATCCTTAAAATCGCCACCAACCAGTCGCTCAACCGGCTGCGTTCGCGGCGACGCGAGCGGCGAATGCAGGAGCGGCTGGCCGGGCAGGAGGATCAACGATCCCACGCCCCGCCGCGCTCCGAGGCCAGCCCAACGGACTGGCGGCACTGGCTCGACCAGCTCGACGAGCCGCAACGGCTGGCGATCATCCTGTTCCACTTTCACCAGATGCCGTACGCGGAGATCGCCGAGATCCTGGCGTTGCCCATCAATACGGTACGCACCCACCTGCACCGCGGCCGCAAACGGTTGCGCGAGCTGATGGCCCAGGTAGTGCATTGGGAGGACGGTTCATGGCAGATCGCGACACCGAACGCCTGATCGACGCCTGGCTGGACGGCGAACTGCCGCCGGAGCGGGCGGCCGGCGTCGAGGCTATGCTCCGCGAATCCCCCGCGCTTCGCCGCGAATACGCCCCACTGATTGAACTGCTGCGCTCGCCGGACCCCATCGTGATGCCTCCAGGTCTGGCCGACCGCATCAAGTCCGCGGTCCCCGCCCGGCATAGCCTCCGCGTCATGCCGGCCGGGCCGCGGGCTGCCATCGCCCCCGCGCGGTGGCGATACCTAAGGAGCACACTCGCGGCCGCCGCGTCGATCGCCCTGTTTGCCGGCGGGTGGTTTGCTTCGCAACTCTGGACCGGCTCGTCGAATCCCGTCGCCCAGCCGCCCTCCACGGCCGAAGCACCCACCGTGGTCATCGTCAGTCCCTGGGTACTCAACGGCTTGGCCCAAAGCCTGACCGTCGGCGGGTCGGTCAGCCCGGCCCCGTTTATCGCACAAGGGGCGGCCATGGAACTCCTGGCCGGCTCACTGCCCGCCGCCACAGATACTACCGTGCCATTGGTTCTTCCGGAGCGAGCCCGACCCAGGGCCCCGGAACCACCGGCCAATCTACCGGACGATCGCTTCATCATCTTTCCGCCGGTCCAGCGGTTGTAGGCCTATGCAAGAGAGAACAACCATGTCAGCACTTCATCCCAGCTATGACTTCCCGACCGTGCGTCGGCAAGCGTTCGCCCTTCTGCTCGCGGCCTCGATGTCTGTCGGCCTCGCGCCGGTCCACGGGCAATCGCCGACCGGCCAGGACCCCGTCGAGCGGACCATGACTTTTGTCGAGCGTTCCCAGGAAGCGACCGAGCTGTACGGCGTCGGCCGCATCGAGGAGGCACTGGCGATCTTCCAGGAAGCGTTCACCCAGGCCGCCGATCTGGATGAGGATGGCCACGTGGCGATGAGCATCGCCGACTGCCTCGCCCTGCTCAACCGTACCGCGGAGGCACGTGCAGCCTACGAAAACGCCGCCGCCGGTCACCCGGAGCTGCGGCCGGCCATCGAGCATCGGCTTCTCGAGCTGGAACTGGCCGGCGAAATCTCCGACTCCCTGCTCGATCGCCTGCGTGCGGCGGTCGCCACAGATCCCGGCAACGCCGGCCGCGCCTGGCATCTGACCCAGGCACTCCTCAAGCGGGCCGCCGCCCTGCTGCCTGAGGCCGCCGACGCCTACAACCTCCTGCTCCAGACCGGAACACTCCTCCAACGCTCTCCACGGGATGAGGACTTACAGGTCCAGCTGCAGGAAATCCGTGACCAGCTCCTCGCCCTCGCGACCCTCTTCAACCAAGCTTCATCCTCCGCGATGGACACGCACACGAGCCCCATTCCCGCGCAGGTCATCCGTTCGCATCAGACCTGGACCGTCTGCACGCCGGCCGGCATGCAAGTGGCCTTCGAGGCCCATCAGCCCGATCCCGATCACCGCGGCCGGTTCCTCGCCGACGGCAACCCTCTCGACCTGACCCCGGCCCAACAGGTCATCATCAAACAACACCAGAACCGCATCAACGCGATTCTGCTCGAAGCCCTTGCCCAACAGTCGAAAGATCCAGAGAGGAGATAACCATGCGTTTCACCGCGAGCACCATCCTGGCATTGACCTGCTTGTTGGCCCCGGCGGGTAACCTGTTGGCTGCCCCCCCCCCCGATACCGTCGAGTTCCGATTTGCCCCGCGGCCGGGGCGGGCCATCCGACAACGTATCGTGACCCGCACCGTCGGCGCCACCCGCCTGCCCCCGCCCTTGCCGGAGATGAAATTCACCCAAACCTTTGAGCAGGAGCTCACCACGACCTGCAAGCATACCCAGCCCGATGGATCGGCGGTGATGGAGTTGGTTCAGGATCGGCTCGCGATCCGCGCAAGCAGCGGGCCGATGAGCGTCCAAATCGACACCCGAACCTTCGACCCGCAGCAGCCCCAGGATGCCATGACCCGCATGATGGGGCAGGTTCTCAAGGCCATGACCGGCAGCCGCATCACCTTGACGCTGAATGCCGCCGGCAAACCGGCCAAGGTCGAAGGCATCAAGGAGGTCTTCGATCGCGTCGTTCGAGAAGTCAAGGAATCACCCGGTGATGACTGGATGGCCCGCGCCACCAGACAGGCCCTCGGGCAGGTGTTCGAGCAACTGGGAACCGTCTTCGAGGACGAGTCCATGCTGCGGCAGATGGAAGCCTATTACCGCATCGCGCCGAGTAAGCCAGGCGTGTTCCGCGTCGGCGAGAAATGGGATCACGAATGGCGGATGGACTTGCCGATGCTCGCCAGCACCTGCACCGCTCGGGGCGAGTATGAACTGGTCGGCATCGAGAAGTTCCGCGGCCGGCCGTGCGCCAAGATCCGGCTCAAAGAAACCTTCTCCGTCACCTCGCAGCCCGATAAGGAGGAACAGACCAAGCCCTCCAATCCGCTTGGGAAACTCTTCGAGCAGATGGAGTTCAGCCTGCAAAGCAGCTCGGGAGACGGTATCGCCTATTGGGACTATACCGACGGCACGCTCGTCCAGCTTCGCCAGACACAGCGCATCACCTTGGACGCCCGCATGCCCACCCCCGCGACAGCACCCGAAGGCCGTCCAACTGAGAAAACTGACACCGCCGACACACAAGAGCCCCCCCCGTTGCCCGGCGGTCAACTGACCCAGCAGTTCACCACCTCGATCAGCATGGATCTCATCGAGGACGGCGAAGAATCGGACACCCTTCCCGCAAGCGAGACCCCCGAGCCGGGGACGCAAGTCCCCGGGTAATCGAAGGATCCCCAGCCGTGGATCCGAGTCGGGAAACCCCCGAGCCGGGGATGACAATCCCCGGTTCACCCGCGGTACGAGCGTGCGAAGGGGAACCGTCAACAATGATGAGTCGTGCCTCGCCGGGTCTTGCCTCCGGGCCCGGCAGGCACTTGACTCTTGGGCAACAGCGGGGAATGATTAGATGAGCGGTTCAGAAAACCGAACTCAAGGCCTGCAAGACAAAAAACTCTCCGCACAAGCGAGGGGGGCCGGCTTCAGGATGAAGCCGGCCCCTCACTTTGCGCCGGCGGATCGCTCGCCACCGATGAGCGCCGATAACAAACGGAAGATCCCACAATCTCGGCCGTGTCTGCCTGAAAGCATGTGCCCAAACGTCGCGCCGAGCCGCGGCCGTAACGCAGCGGCTCCGATCAGGCTACCACGTTTTCGCACAGGGTCTTTCGCGGGAGCGTTGCCCAGGCTACCGCCGGCTAATCACAAAGATAGCCTCTGCCGCGCGGATGCTGGGCAGGAAACGGATCGGCTCACGTCGGCCCTCAATCAGCGGGAGGCGGCGGCGAATCCGCAAGTGGTTCTCCCGACAGAAAGCCTCAAAGTCCCGAATCGTCAGGCAACGCACGTTCGGCGTGTTGTACCACCAGAACGGCAGATTCTCCGTCACCGGCGTCCGCCCGCTCAAGAGCATCTGCACGATTGGCTTCCAGTGCACGAAGTTCGGAAAACTGACGATCCCATACCGCCCGATCCGAACCATTTCCTTGAGCACCACGTCCGGGCGATGCAACGTCTGCAACGTCTGGGACAACACCACGTAGTCGAACGAACCCGAGGCAAAGCTCGACAACTCCGCCTCAACGTCCAGATCCACCACCGACAGCCCCCGCTCCACGCACTCGCAGATGGCTTCCTGCTCCACCTCGACGCCGCACCCGTGCACTCCCTTGTGTCGCATCAGCCGACTGAGCAGTACGCCCCGGCCGCACCCCAGGTCCAACACCCGGCTGCCGGGCTCGATCAGGTCCGTCATGCGCTCGTGATCGATGCGCTGGCGGGCCCACGCCGTCTGCACCGCCGCCGGCTGCTGGTATGGCTCCTGATTGACCGTACCGGCCAGTACCGGCTGGCCCGCCGCGTTGGCCAGAAAGCCGCCAATCAGTCGGCCCAGCACCTGCGGCTCCAGCAGAAACGCGTCGTGCCCGTGCGGAGAGTTCAACTCCGAGTACGACACCGCTTTGTCATTGGCCAGCAAAGCATCCACAATCTGTCGCGACGCCTTCGGCGGAAACAGCCAGTCGCCCGAGAGACTGATGACCAAGCAGTCAGCCCGCACCGGCCGCATCGCAGCCTCCAGAGATCCCTGTCGCGCCGCCAAGTCGTAGTAGTCCATCGCCTTGGTGATGTACAGGTAGCTGTTCGCGTCGAACCGCTCGACGAACGCCCGCCCCTGGTAATCCAGGTACGTCTCCACCGAGAACTCGTTGGTGAAGTCGTAGCTGTAACGCTCGGCCTTGCGAAGCTGCCGACCGAACTTCTCGTGCATACCCTGTTCCGACAGGTAGGTGATATGCCCCACCATGCGGGCAATCGACAACCCGCTCTCCGGCGGCAGACCACCGTGGTACTGCCCCCATTTGAAGTTCGGGTCCGCCAGGATCGCGTTACGCCCCACCGCGTCGAAGGCGATCGACTGAGCGTTCAGCCGCGGCGTCGTCGCTACCATGATCGCCGCCCGCACCGTCTCCGGGTACCGCACGATCCATTCCAGGACCAGCATGCCCCCCATCGATCCGCCGATCACACCCAGCAACTGCGTGATGCCCAGGTGGTCGATCAGGGCCTTCTGCACCTTGACCATGTCCTCGACGGTGATGACCGGGAAATCCAGCCCCCACGGCTTGCCCGTCTCCGGATTGATGCTCGACGGCCCGGTCGTGCCCCGGCAGCCGCCCAATATGTTGGCGCAGATGCAGAAGTACTTGCTGGTATCCAGGCCCTTGCCCGGCCCGACCATCATATCCCACCAACCGCACTTGCGATCGTCGGGGCTGTGCCGCCCGGCCATGTGTGCGTCGCCGGTCAGAGCATGGAACACCAGCACCGCGTTGCTACGCTCCGCGTTCAGCTCGCCATAGGTCTCGTAGGTGACCTCGATCGGCCCCAGCGTCCGCCCGCACTCCAGGTGCAGCACGTCCGGCGGCGCAAACAGCGTCACCGTCCGCGGCCGTACGATGCCTACCGACCCCGGCGCTTGCTCGGCTATGTTGTCTTCCTGCACGTCCATGCCGGCGACATTATAGCCCACGACTGCACGATGCAACGCGGCAACAAGCACCCGAGCCGGGGATGACAATCCCCGGCTCCCCAAGGAGAGAGCGACACGCTACAACGCGACAACAAGCCCCAGAGCCGGGGATGACAATCCCCGGCTCCCCAAGGAGAGAGCGACACGCTACAGCGCGGAAACAAGCCCTCGAGCCGGGGATGACAATCCCCGGTTTTTCCGTAGAGGTGTCGAGTCTCCGCGGACCATCCACCGCCTCTCCTACCCGCCAACGAGCCCCGAGCGCAAGCGAGTGGGAACCCAACGAGCCCCGAGCGCGAGCGGGCGGGAACCCAACGAGCCCCGAGCGCAAGCGAGCGGGAACCCAACGAGCCCCGAGCGCGAGCGAGCGGGAACCCAACGAGCCCCGAGCGCAAGCGAGCGGGAACCCAACGAGCCCCGAGCGCAAGCGAGCGGGAACCCAACGAGCCCCGAGCGCAAGCGAGCGGGAACCCAACGAGCCCCGAGCGCGAGCGAGTGGGAACCCAACGAGCCCCGAGCGCGAGCGAGTGGGAACCCAACGAGCCCCGAGCGCGAGCGAGCGGCTCTGAGTGTTTCGCGTTGTGGCCGAAGGCGACGCGGCGTACACTGGCTGGGATATGGACCGGTCCGGCGACACTCCAGAACCCTCCGAAGCGTCCCTCTCGACATCCGCCGAGGACATCGGCCTGCGCTGCCTGAACTGCGACTACAACCTCACCGGGTTGGCCGACAACCGCTGCCCGGAATGCAACACACCGTTCGACCCGGACCTGATGCGGCGCATGCTCGCCGGCGAGCCGTTCCCCGTGCCCATCTGGGACGACCCCAGCCAGGGAGGCCTGCTCGTCCGCTTCTTCCGTGTCTGCTGGATGACTTGGTTCCGTCCCACGGAGTTCGCCCGCCAGATGCCCTGGCGCTTCGATGCCCGCTCGGCCTTGAGCTACTGGATCACCGTCCGAATCGCGGTGATTCTCATCACACTGCTGGGCTCTCTGGCCTCCGTGGACGTGACCGACTCGCTAAGTCTTGGGATTGGCCTCTTCATCTTTGCCGTGGCATCCTTGGCAACGATTATTGGGTCCATCTTGTGCGAAGGGGCACTCGCTGTCCTTCTCGGTGGCATGGTTCGGAACCGGCTGGCGCCTCATAGCACACCACCGACGAGCTTATCTTGGTGGTACATGCTGAGTTACTATAGTGGCTTCCTGATCCTAACGGTCAGTTACTTGCCTGTACGCCTGCTGATAGGTTGGGTTGCAGGGCAATCTGCTGGCTACCAGTTCATCGTGTATTCCTCGATGTGTGGTTGGATCGTGGGGATGCTTCTGTGGTGGTCCCTCTGCATAGAGCGAGCAATTGGTGTTCGAGTCCCACAGGGAGGGAACCTCAGATTGGTGCAGGCCTTCATCCCGGTGATTGCGCTTGCGTCTGTAGCGATCGGGTGGCTAATGGCTTGCGGTTGTTGCGGAGACTTCGTGTTGCCCTGAATCGCACCTGGAAATGCGGAGTAGCCGGCTGCCAGAAGTAGGGGACTATCCCCATGCCAGTTGCGTTTGCGATCGATCCCTCGCGGGGATCGGATTCGCCGATCGACCTACTGGGGAAACCGGGCCAGGTTCGTTTGTTGTGGCCGAACCAGACGCCGGTCGCCACGGCTCGGCTGTCTTCGACCCTGAGGCTCAGACCCCAAGGGAGCTCGCCGAAGTCGGGGGGCGACCGCTACGGCGTTGCCATCCTTGCGTACATGGCTGGCGTCCCCGGCGCTGGCGATGGGGGCGCGTTGGTGACGAACAGCAACAAGTTACCTTGGTCCTGACCTGTTTCCTGTGGTCATGACCTACGCCTGTGGTCCTGACCTACTTCTGCGACGCGGCGAGGGCCTGGTCGATGTCGGCGAGGATGTCCGCGGCGTCTTCGATGCCGATCGAGAGGCGGACGTACTCGGGGACGACGCCGGTCGCGGCCTGCTCGGCCTCGGTGAGCTGCGAGTGCGTGGTGCTGGCCGGGTGGATGCACAGCGTCTTGGCGTCGCCGATGTTGGCCAGGTGGCTCATCAGCTTGACTGAGTTGATGAACTTCTTGCCCGCCGCCATGCCGCCCTGAATGCCGAAGCCGACGATCGCCCCGCAGCCTGTGGGCAGGTATTTGCGGGCGGCGGCGTGGAAGGGGTGGTCCGGCAGGCCGGGGTAGTTCACCCACGACACGGCCGGGTGCTCCGCCAGATGCCGGGCGACCTTCAACGCGTTCTCGCAGTGCCGGGCCATGCGCAGGTGCAGCGTCTCGAGGCCCTGAATGAACAGAAACGCGGCAAACGGGCTCATGCAACTGCCCATGTCGCGCAGAAAGTGCGTGCGGCACTTGAGGATGTACGAAATGTTGCCCACCGGCTTGAGGGCCTCGGCGAAGACCATGCCGTGGTAGGAGGGATCCGGCTCGGTGAACTCGGGCCACTTCGCGGGCTCGGCCGTCCAGTCGAACTTGCCGGAATCGACGATGCACCCGCCGACGTGCAGCCCGTGCCCACCGATGAACTTCGTGCAACTGTACACGGTGATGTCGATACCGTGCTCGAAGGGCCGCAGCAGCACGGGCGTCAGGACCGTGTTGTCGCAGATCACCGGCAAGCCCAGCTCGTGGGCCACGCGGGCGATCTCCGCGAAGTCGGGCACGTCGTTCTTGGGATTGCCCAGCGATTCGAGGTACACGCAGCGGGTATCCTTATCGACCAGCTTCTTGAGCTCGGCCGGCTTGGCCGGATCGAAGAACTTGGCCTTCATGCCCAGCTTGGGGAAGGTCTGGGTGAACAGCGTCCACGTGCCGCCGTAAAGGCTGGTGGCGGAGATGAAGTTCTGCCCCGCACGGCAAATGTTGAGGATCGCGATGTAGATTGCCGACTGCCCGCTGGATACCGCCAAGGCGCCGACCCCGCCGTCGAGGGCGGCCATGCGCTTTTCGAGCACATCGTTGGTGGGGTTCATCAGGCGACTGTAGATGTTCCCGAACTCCCGCAGGCCGAAGAGGTTGGCCGCGTGGTCGGTATCGTGGAACACGTAACTCGTCGTCGCGTAGATCGGAACCGCCCGGGCGGTCGTCGTTGGGTCGGCTTGCTGGCCGGCGTGCAAGCAGCGCGTGCCGATGCCGTACGAGGGTGCGTCTGCCATGAGCGTGGTCTCCATCTGCTTGCCGGACGCCGGGGCACCCGCGTGCCGACGGCGTCCGAAAGGCAGTTCATCACGGGCTACTTTAGCGCGGTGTCACCCCGGTTGGCAAGCCGCCGGCGAGAAAGGCGAGGTTTGCGGAAGAATTCGCGGGACAATTCCCGCTCGCCCGCCGGTCCAAGGGGTGCGGGTGTCCCGCGAAAGGGAACATCCGGCGACCGAGCGGGTTGTCCGATGCGCCGCGAAGCGGCAAGCCCGTGGCAAGGCTTGCACGCTTCCCGATGGCGTCCCCCCTCCTTCCCACTTATCGCTCATTCCTTCTCACACTTAGCGAGAAACCTTCCCTAACCACTTATCGCTCACAACTCATGACTCATCACCCATCACTCATCACGCCCCACCCCACCTACCACGTATACCGCACCTTGTAGCGGATCACGACTTCGCCGTCCGGGGCCACGGTGACGGGGAAGTGGATCGTCCGGGCGTCCGCCTTCTCGAACTTATGTGTGGGCTGCTGAATCTCCCAGTTGACCCAGCGGTAAAGGTTCTCCTTGGCAATGATCTTCACCGGCTCGGTCTTGTGGTTGCGGATCTTGATCTCGATCGTCTCCTCCATCCAACTGCGGCGGGTGTCGATCTGGAAGTCGAGCTGCGTCCGCTCGCACACCACGTCGAACGCACTGCCCAGCTTGATGAGCACCTCCTCGTTGCGCGGCGTGTGGTCGATCGCATCCTCGCCGATGAACTCCAGCGAATCGTCGGCCGGGTCGAGCTTGCTGACCCGGATGCGGCCGGCCGGCAGGGGCATGCCCATGCCGATCTGCTCTTCGTTCTTGAACCGCAGGTAGATGTCCACCTTCTTGTTGCCCTGGGCGCCCAAGTTGCGGTCGGTTATCAGGCTGGGAAGGAAACCGCGGAAACCCTGATCGAGGCCGTAGTACACCAGCACCTTCTCGCACGGCACCTGCCGGGCCACGGGAAAGAGCTCGATCTGCTTGGTCGAGTTGTCCGGTAAAGTCGTCGGCCGGCCCAGCGTGTACAGATGATACTCGAAGAAGGCCTTCTCCTCGAAGCCCGCGGCATCCACCATCTGGGACATCTCCTCTGGGGCCATGCGCGCCCGCATCATCTTGGGTTGCGGTTGCGGAGCCCGGTGCACGTCGCCGGCAATCAGTTTCAGCCGCGCGTCCGGGTACGACGCCCCCGACTGGTTGATGATGCTCACCCACGCCCCGACGTCGAGCAACCCGCTGTTGGCGTCGGCACCCTCGGCGAAGATCAGGTTGTAGTCCGCCCACCAAGTCATCGCACTCGTCTGGTAGGTCACCCGCGTCCGGTGCGGGCCGGGCTGGGCAGTCGCCACCTCCCACACCAGCGTCGGCCGGGTAATCAGCCCGCCGGGTAACTCAGGAAACCGCACGTTCGCGTAGTTCTGGACCACTTGAACCTGCCCGTCCTCGCCCCGCAGAATCACCCCGCCCGACGTACTCAGCAACGTGCCGGTGAACGTCTGCACCTTGTCGCCGGTGATCTGGTCCACGGTGATCTGCCGATCCAGGTAACGTTCCATCAGCTTGTCGCCACTGACCAGATCGAACTGGTAGTTCTGCTCCAGCACCCGCGTCTGCGGATCGCTGAGCGACACGAACGATACCGTGGTCGGGTCGATCTGGGCGGCCACGTCGGTGAAGCGCACCTGGGATCGTCCGTTGGGCAAGTCCATGCTCCGCTCGTGCCGCACCATGGCATAGCCCGGAACCTGGCCGCGGAAGGGCATGCCTCCGGTGTATAACTCCGGCGGAATGGCTCCCGGTTGGGCGGAGCTGTAGATGGTCAGGGCGGTTGTCGAGCCCTCCTCCGCCGCCCACACCGCCGGCCGCATGCCGCCCCATCCCAGCGTCAGCACAGCCACGAACGTGGTCACCGCCACTCGGCACATACCCAATCCATGTCTTCTCATCGCAGGCTCCTTGTCATAGACGCGGACAATTGTCCCCGCACATGCATCCGGAATCCATATCCTTCAACTGATACACAACCACAAGCCAACGGAGGCGTTCGCAAGACGGCCTCGGACCGAGCGAATCTGCTCGCGACCAAGGGCTTACACCGAAGCACTGCTCACGTACGTGCATAGCGTCCCGCAGAGCACGCGCAAGGCCCGGCGTTCACGCCGGGTCTCCGAAGCCTGCTCGGTCAATGCGCGACCCCGGTTCACCGGGGTTCTCGATGGGCGGCTTGAGCCATGAAGGCCGAGTCGGTGCCGCGATCCGGTAAACCCATGCATCGAGAACCTCGCCAAGGCGAGCTGGACGATTGGGGCAGGCAAACCCGACCCACCCGGCATGAATGCCGGGCCTAGCGCGGACCAACAGTATCCAGGAGGGGCGCTAAACACATACCTGCTCACAGGGCAGTGCCACACGAACGCTCTCCTCGCTCGCCTCCTGGCTCGCTCGCCTCTGCTCAATTGGACGCCGGCCGACCCGATCTGGTTCCACGTCGGCCGCGGGTGCCGCCCCTTTCTTGCGGAAAGGATCGGGGCGGGCGACGTGTTCTCTGGGCAAGTCCCTCGAAGGGGCGAATGCACGATGGCGAGCGGGGTCGTCGGGAACCCCCACCGGCAGCGGGGCAGCAACCATGGAAGCAACCAAGACCAAGAAGGAACCTCAACAGCCGGCTCAACGGGACACCGACCCTTTGCCGGAGGTGCTCCGGCGGTCGGCTGTCTGCCGTAAAGTGCCGTTGACTATCCGCGGCCCACTGGATCAGGCCATCCTGCTGCGGCCGGCCGACTGCCCAACGCTCGAAGCCATCGCCGCCCGGTTCGAGCTCCAAGCCCGCTATGGGGTCTCGCTGGCCGCCTTGCGAAGCTACGCCCGCAAGCTCGAACAACTGGTCCGCCCCGCGGCCGCGTCCGAGCTCCTGGCCGGAGTCGTCGGCTGCCTGCCCGAAGACTACCGCCACCGCTTGGTCGCCGGCAGCCAGGTTCTGCTCCTCAGTCGCGTCATCCAGGCCCTCGCGGGCGAGACCGGCTCCCAACTCGCCGTGGCCGAGTTGGCCCGCCTGGCCGCCATTCTCGGCGGCATGGCGGGCGAACGCCACGCACCTTCCGATTCCCGTTCTCGCCGAGGCCAACCGCGGTCCCCGAGCAGCCCGACCCGCCCAACCGCCTCCGACGATGCGCCGCCCGCCACCGGCAATCCGCGCCGGCTGGCCGAGGCCGTGCGCACGTTGTACGGCCTGCCCTGGCCGATCACGGGTGAACCAGCAAACGCACCACAGACACCCGAAGAAAGCTCTGAGAATATATGAGAATACACCCAGCAAAGCCGCTCAAGCAGAGCCGCGACCGTCAGGGAGCGGTCGCGCCGAAAGGGAAGAACCGCTTCCTTACGGGCGCGGCTCCGATTGGGTGAGGATCTGAGCGGCGCGACGGCCTCTCGTCAACGCTCTCAGTCCAGAACCCGATACCGCTGCTGGGGCGTGGCGAATCCGGCGAACTCATCCGGCACAAAGTCGAACGGCCCGGTATCCCAGTCATCGCCGAAATGATACAGCCAAGTCTTGCGGCGAATCGGCTCGGGCAGCGTCCGCATCTCGCCTACCAGCGAGTGCACCGGCGTGGGCTCGTCGAACAACTGCACCTCGTGGAAGCACACATCCGCCCGTTCCATCATGCGGGCGTAAGCGGCATAATCGAACCGCGTATCACCCGAGAAGAACACGCACCGCCCGGTCTGCGTGTCCTCGATGAACAACCCGTGCGAAGGCCAGTCGTACTTGCGCTCGATCTGGATGTGGTCCGTCGGAAACAGCGCGAACCGATAACGCTTGAGCATGGTGAAGCCGTCCTTGCCCGGCTCCTTCGGATTCAGCGCCAGAATGTAGAAGTAATCCTGAAGCAACGCGTACCGACCCGCCATGGCGCTCAACCCGCCCTTGAGCGACTGGTCCCATAGATTCAGCAGGATGCTCAACGAGCTGATGATCTGTGGCTTGAACGGCCGATCCTTGACCGTATCGCGGAAGAAGTAGGCGTTCATCAGGGCCATCTCTTCCAGCCCGCCGATGTGGTCCGCGTGCTGGTGGGTCACGAACACCCGATGAATGGCCGGGTAGTTGATCCGCCCCTGGCTGTTCAGGTACGCGAAACCGGGCTGCCCAATCAATTGATGCATGGCCAGCGGCCCGGTGCTCCCGAAATCCACAAGCAGCGTGTCGTCGGGGCGATCCTGATGGTCCGGCCCCTTATGCCAGGCCTCGATCAGCAGGTTGGAATGGTAGTTGCGCTTGGCGAACGCCGATCCGACACCCAGGAATGTCAACGTGAGCATGTGCGGTGACCACCCATGATAGAGTGCAGTGTGCACCGGCCCTGATAAGCCGCGACAAGGGACTCGTCGCCCCCACCTGCGGGTGACACACGTTCCCTCTTGCTATGGTATGCCCACCGTGACGGAAGTCCAGCACATGCCTGCATCGATCCGCCCCTGTTCCCCGAGAGCGACGACCCGTAGAATCCGGGCCATGTCGGGTGTCTCGGTCAGCAGTCACCGGCGGAGAACGCAGCCATGAGCATCCTCGTCAACCGCGATACCAGGGTCATCTGCCAGGGCATCACCGGCAAAGCCGGGGCGTTTCACACCCAGCAATGCATGGAATACGGCACCCCCATGGTCGGCGGGGTCACGCCCGGTAAAGGCGGCACCCGCAGCGAGCACGGCCTGCCCATTTTCAACTCCTGCCACGACGCGGTCCGTGAGACCGGGGCCAACGCCACGATGATCTTCGTCCCAGCCGCCTTCGCCGCCGACGCCGCCATGGAGGCCGCCGACGCGGGCATCCCGCTGGTCGTGCTCATCACCGAGGGCATCCCTACCTTGGACATGATCCGCCTCCGCAAGTACCTCGACGAGACCGGCACGAAGCTCATCGGCCCAAACTGCCCCGGCATCATCACCCCTGGCCAGTGCAAGATCGGGATCATGCCCGGCTACATCCACCGACCCCCACAGGATGGCTCACGCAACGTCGGCCTCATTTCCCGCAGCGGCACCCTGACCTACGAGGCCGTCTGGCAGTGCACCACCCGGGGTCTGTCGCAGTCTACCTGTGTGGGCATCGGCGGCGACCCCGTCAAGGGTCTCAACTTCATCGACCTGCTCGGACTCTTCCAGAACGACGCCCAAACGGACGTGATCGTCCTCATCGGCGAGATCGGCGGCAGCGACGAGGAACAGGCTGCCGCGTACATCCAAGCCCAGGTCACCAAGCCGGTGGTGGCCTTCATCGCCGGCCAGACGGCCCCGCCCGGCCGACGCATGGGACACGCCGGGGCAATCATCTCCGGCGGGGAAGGCACCGCGGCCGGCAAGATCGCCGCCCTCCAGGCCGCGGGCATCGCCGTCGTCCCCAGCCCCGCGGACATCGGGGCCACAGCAGCCCGCATGATCCGACCCGCATGACCCCGCCCCCGGAGAACGCCGCGAAACGCCGCGGGCGAAAATTGCCCAGACCGTCCGCGACGCATCCGCGGAAAAGGGGCGGTCCTTACGCCTGGACCTTCCACCTTCCCACAGGCTTCTCGGCCCTGATTATCGGCCCGCAACCTCAATTTGGGCCATATGTTATGCTGAATATCGGAGGCAGGTGCCGTGCCGATCCCAGCTTGCCGCGGCCCAACTCCACGGGACGCCGGGTGCCGCGGAATATCTGCGGTTTCGAGCCGAAAACTGCAACCGCCTCGCCCAGCAACGGTACAAAGCGTTGACGGGGGAGGTGCGCTCGCCGGGGGCCCTTTCCTGCAAGTGCAACCGGTGTGATGCGGTGCGAACTTCGCGCCAGTGTCCGCCCAGGCGGATTCGTCGACCGCCAAGGGCTGACCCTCCGGCCCGTGAAGGCCGCATCCCGACAACGAGAAGCGATAGACGCAGGGAGCGCAGAGGACCGTGGCGTGTGAAACAGGATACCGAGCCGTGAGTGTTGGGGAAATCCTTCTGGAGCGGGGCAAGATCACCGCGGACCACCTGCAGGCGGCCCTGGCGGCGCGCAAAGGACCACACGACCGCATCGACCGCATTCTCGTTCGCATGGGCTTCGTCGATGAACGCGAGGTTCTCAAGGTTCTCGGCGAGCAGATGTGCATCCCAGTTGTCGATCTGACCGAGATCAAACTCGATCTCGCCCTGCTGCGCGAGATGCCCACGCGCTTGATCCACAAGCGGCAGCTCATCCCCCTGGAGAAGACCGAAGACAGCCTGAAGGTCGCCACGGCCGACCCCTACGACATCACCGCCTTCGATGAGTTGCGCATGCTCACCGGGCTGCGGGTCGAGGCCTACTTGGCCAGCGAGGCGGAGATTCAGCGGCTGATTCGGCAGCATTTCGGCGTCGGCGGCTCGACCATCGACGAGATGATCGAGGAGAAAGAGGAAAACGACGAGATCGAGCTGCTCAGCGAGTCCGTCGACGAGAACGGCGACCTCATCGAGATGGCCCAGGAGGCCACGGTCGTCAAGCTGGTCAACGAGATCCTCGCCGAGGCCATCCGCGACAAGGCCAGTGATATCCACATCGAGCCCTACGAGCACGATCTCCGCGTGCGCTACCGGATCGACGGCGTCCTCCAGAACCAAGTGGTTCCACCGCAGATCCAGCGCTTCCAGGCCGCGATCATCAGCCGCATCAAGATCATGAGCAACCTCAACATCGCGGAGAAGCGGCTGCCGCAGGACGGCGGGTTCAAGGCCCGCATCCAGGGACGCGAGATCGATTTCCGTGTGTCGGTCATCCCCACGGGTTACGGCGAGGCCATCGTCCTGCGTATCCTCGACCGGCAGTCCATCAACCTGTCGCTACAGCAGCTCGGCACGGCCGACGAGGTACTCGACAACTTCACCTCGCTGATTACCCGACCGCACGGCATCATCCTGGTGACCGGCCCAACCGGTAGTGGTAAGACAACCACCCTGTATGCCGCGCTGCACACCATCGTCTCCGAGGAAATCAAGATCCTCACGGTCGAGGACCCGATCGAGTACTACCTCGAAGGCATCAACCAGGTGCAGGTCAGCGAGAAGATCGGGTTGAGTTTCTCGCGGGCTTTGCGGTCGTTCCTGCGACACGACCCAGACGTTATCCTGGTCGGCGAAATCCGCGATCGCGAGACGGCCGAGGTGGCAATCAACGCGTCACTCACCGGCCACTTGGTGTTCAGCACGTTGCACACCAACGATTCGTCGGGGGCCAACACGCGGATGCTGGACATGGGCGTCGAACCGTTCCTGGTCTCCAGTTCGCTGGAAGGCATCCTGGCTCAGCGGCTCGTGCGAACCACCTGCAAACACTGCAAGGAAGCCTACGAACCCGACTACGCCGCCCTGCCTCCGGACCTGAAACTGGAGCCCGGCCAGCCGCTTTATCGCGGTCGCGGCTGCCGTGAGTGCCGCCACGTCGGATACAAGGGTCGTATGGGAATCTATGAATTGCTCATGATGAGCGAGGAAATCCGCGAGCTGGTCGTACAGCGGGCTTCCTCCGGGCGGATCCAGCGGGCCGCCTGCCAGAACGGCCTCAGACTCCTCCGCGAGGACGGGTGGGACAAGGTCCGCAGCGGCCTGACCACGCCCGAAGAAGTCCTCCGCGTCACCAAAGCCTGACCTCCCCATGTGCATAGGGGTACCTACGGGTCCGATATGCGGACCCGTGTTACCCTTGGCACAGGTGCCTTGTGACTGGCTCATCTCTCCCGCAATGGCCGCCTGGCGCACACTCCAGTCATCAGCGAGCTCGACCGTGCCGTCGCCAACTCGCTGGCATTGCGATCGTTACGTTCTCAAGCGTCGCGCGTTCCAAGCCTCCCTTCGGGCCGCATCCCCTGCCGACACACACGATTTATTCCGTAACCTCCGCGAACAAAACGAGTTGGAGTTTTTCTATTGGACAGCCGATGTCCCCGTAGAGTATACTTAGGTGGATGCTTCCTCCGCACGATGGAGGGGTTACCCGCTTGCCCAGACACGCGGCCGATCGAGGGAAGAGGACTGATACGCCCGGGGAGTGTTTGTGGCCATGATCAGGCGCCAGCGAATCATCTGGACACTCATGGCGGGCCTATGCGGCCTGTTGCCATGCTTGGTCGGGTGCCCCGGAGCCGACGGAACCCCATCCGGCTCCCCGATCGCCAGCATGTTCGTGCAGGGCATTCACGGGGGCACAACCGAATGCGCCATACCGCTCAATGAGACCGCGCTAAGAGCCAAAGTCATCGAGCTGGTCAACCTGGAACGCACCGGCCGCGGCATCGGCGAAGTCCAAATGCACCCCCTGCTCAATCGCATGGCCGAGGACTACGCTTGCGAGATGATCGCCGGCAGCTTCTTCGCTCACGAAAACCCGAACACCGGCGAGGGGCCAGGTCATCGAGCCATCAACGCGGGATACATCTACCTGGCCATCGGGGAAAACTTGGCCGGCGGTCAAACATCACCCGAACAGGTGGTCAGCGAGTGGATGCATTCCACCCAAGGACACCGCGAGAACATCCTCGCCAGCCAGTGGCAAGACGTCGGGGTGGGCATTCGCACCGGCGGCCAGTATGGGGTGTACTGGGTTCTCGAATTCGGCAACCCGCCTTAGAGCATTTCACGCAATGGCGTAGCGGCCGCCACCCCTGGTGGCCCGCGAACTCGCAAGGAATACGCCGGTCGCCACGGGGGGCGACCACGATGGGGCGTGAATCGCTCCAATATCACATGGGTGCAACTCGCTGGCCGCTTGGCTCCCGGGGCAAAATGGCGAATGCCCAAAGGCCCAATGACCAATCAATGACCAAGCCCGACGCCAGAACGCCAAGCAGTGTCGACATGCTGAGACCATCGCTGTCACACTGAGGACGTGGTTTCACTTCCTCGCGACGAGACCGCGAGCTTTGGCTTCGGGCTTCTTGGGCGGCACGAGGAAGACCACTGAGCACTTGAGGCATTTGGCGGGTCGGCCACGCGAGCTCTCGGGCAAGTAGAGGAGCTGGCCGCACTTAGGACAGAGGATCTTCGCCCGGGGATCGTGCGGGGGCGCGGGTTTGGCGGGCTCGGGAGCTTCTTTCTTGCGCGGCGACTGCTGCTCCTTCATTTGTCGCTGGCTGCGTTTTTCCGCCTCCTTGCGGCGTTCAGCCATTCGCCGGCGGTAGTCCTGCTCGCGGCGTTGCTCGTCAGCCTCGGAGATCACCCGTCGCTTGAACACACTGCGGCCGGTCAACGCCACAAAGCAGTGGTTGAACAGATGCTCGAACTCATTGGTCTGGAGCTGTCCGACCACTTGCCACGCCACCTGAGAAAGCCTGCCCGTACGGGCTTGCTCATAGAGATCGATGAACGCGTAGGGCTCCCACTCCTTGTTCTGCTCGATGATGTCGCGAAAGCGTTTGAGGGCGGCTTCCGCGTCGGGACGGATGACCTTGAGCACCTGCTCGGCGAGCGGCTTGAAGATGCCGTGCCCCTCCATCTTCTTGAAGGCTGCCTTGGCCACGTCCGCCTTCCCTCGATGCCGGGCGCACAGAGCGGTGATATAGAGCCGCTCCTTCGCCGGGGCGATCTGGGCAAGCATATTGGCCTCGTCGGTCCAACCGGTCCAGAGGAAGAGCAAAGCCCGAATGGTGGCTTGGACCGCCTCGTTGCGGGTTCCTGCCGAGCCGAACAACCGGGCATCCTCGATCTCATCGAGTTTCCGCTTGGCCAGGGTGTTCTGATGCTCATGCCACTGAAGGGGAGGGTCGCCGGAACCACGACACATCAGCAGTTGCATCATGTCGGCGGGCAGTTGGGCAAAATCGAAGTTGAGCATGGCGTCATCCTGTGCGCAAGCGTCGTGATCCGTTCACACACCCTCCATATCGGTCTGGACCGCCCCTGGCTTGGGGATGGCTGCCATTTTTGCCGACGCAAGGTAGCTGATTCCGGCACCCCGGCGGTGTATCGGACCCACTTCGCCCCCGGGGTTCGCGACGGGACCGGGGAGAGCGGCTGCCAGGACCAAGGCGGTTTGTCGCAGTTGGCTTCGTGCGTCTGGGCACATCGCTCACCAAGTTGACTTGGCCTCCAGCGGATCGCCATACTCGACACTGTCACGGCGCCGCGATTCCGGTGCCCCGAGGGCTGTCTTGACAGCGCCGAGCGGCGGTCTTTACAATCCCGCAGTCATGATGATGTGCCGTTCAGCGTGGATGTTGGGACTGGCCGCGACGCTCGGTGCCGCCTGTTCCGGCTGTCGGTCGACCGGACCGGATCACCTTCCCCGCGAGAGCGAGCGGGTGGCCATGCTCTCCCTGATGCTCCCGCATGAGGTCCACATCCAGCCCTTCAGCAAGATCGCGAGCTTCAACGAAGACCGAATCCCGGATGGCATTCTGGCGGTCGTGCGTCCGGTGGACCCGTTTGGAGACCCGGTCAAGGCGGTGGGGCTCTTCTACTTCGAGCTGTGGAGTTACAGGAACGCCTCGGGGGACCACAAAGGGGAGCGGCTCGAGTTCTGGGACCAGATGATTGACAATCCCGAAGACGTGCGGCGCCACTGGAAGCGGGCGCAGATGTATGAGTTCCAGCTTGCGTGGACTCAGGGCGCCGGCGCGGTCCAGCCCGGCCGCAAGTACATTCTGACCGTCAGTTACCGGACACCGTGGGACACGACCATCCAGGATGAGCACGTGCTCGAGTTCCATCTGCCCGGCGAGTCGCTGACCGGGATACCGGACGGCCGCGACGCACAAACAGGAAGAACTCCATGAAATCGCGTATCAAAGTCTGGCTTGGCCTCATCATGTGCGGCTTGCTGCTGGCGGGCTGCGCGGAGAAGCTGACTTTCGAGCGTTGGCAGACCATCCATGATGGAATGCACAGCGACGCGGTCACTGCCACGCTGGGCGAGCCCTGGCAGACAACAGAGCAAACGTGGATCTACTCCGACGAGAACCGCGGCGTCACCGCGATGGTCTACTTCAGGGATGACGCGGTGATCGGCAAGACCTGGCAGTCTCCCGAGCACGGCACGCAAGGTACGAGCCCCAACGTCAACCAACCCGGGGAATCTGAAGAAATCCGCGTCCGGACGATCAAGTGAACCTCTACCGACTTCTGGCCGTCGACATCGACGGTACGCTGCTGGATTCGCACAGCAGGCTGCCGTCGTGCAACCGGATTGCGCTGGAGCGAGCGCACCAGGCCGGTCTGCGCGTTTGCCTTTGCACCGGGCGGTCACTGACCGAAGCCCGGCCAGTGATCGACCAACTGGGACTGGAACTGGACGCGGGGGTATTCGTGTTCGGGGCCATCGTGAGCGATCTACGGACCGGGCGTAGTATCGGGCGGGAAGCCATGCCCGCCTCTCTTGCGGACCGTGTGGTCGCGTTTTTTCAGGAACGCGACTATCCCATTCTGGCTCTATACGACGTCACCGAGGCGGGCGTAGACTACCGGGTGATTGCAGGTCGGCGCCATGCGGAGGCGTGTGAACTCTGGGTACGGAAGACGCCTTGCCGGGTGTGCCGGGCCAACGGTTGGCCGTCCGAACACTCGGTTGTGCGTCTCGGGGTCATCGAACGACCGGAGCATCTGCAGGATCTGCTGGCGGCTCTGAAAGCCGAGTTTCCGGCCGACAAGTTGAAGTGTAACGCGATCTATGCCCCGAATTACGGGCTGCACGTCGTGGAGTGTTTCGCCCCCCAGGTGAACAAGTGGCACGGGCTCACCCAACTGCTGCGGGCTTGGGATCTGTCCGCGGACCAGGTGGTGGCGGTAGGCGATGACGTCAACGACGTGGAGATGATCAGCCAGGCGGGGCTGGGGGTCGCGATGGGTAACGCGGTTGAACCGGTGCGTGCGGTTGCCCGGTGGCAAGCCCCCTCCAACGACGCCGGCGGGGTGGCGGCGGCTGTCGAGGTCGCCCTGCGTGGGGCATGACGTGTGTGACTGCGTGGGCGGCCGCCACGCAGAGCCACGCCCGTCAAGAAGTGGTTCTTCCTTGCCGGGACCAGGGTAGCTTGTTGCGGTTCGTCACCCACGCCTGGACACGTCCATCAACAGGTTGATTCGGTCCTCAGCCCATGCCTGGACTACCACTCCTTGGCGCCCGTTCTTGCCAGCGACCGGGGATCCGGACTAGAATAGCAGTAAGATGGTCACGACCCACGGCCATTCCAGTTCCCCGGAAACCCGGCTCGAAGGCGGGCCGGAAGCTCCGTTCACGTCCACAAAGACCGACTCATCGCGGCCGAGGCCGGCACACCTGGACGTGTCTTCGACTTCCATGGGCAACAAGATGCTGGCCAGTCGGGTACGGCAGCGACGTCAATGGGTGTTCCGTACCACAGCCATGCTTGCGGTGACGGCAGTTCTGCTGTCCTTTCTAGTCACGTGGCGGCGCGACGAGATGGCTGTCAAGGAAAGCCTCCGGCTGCTGGCTGGTCCGGCGGCTAAGCTCCAGGCCCACCTGGATACATGGGGCCATCTCCCCGGCGACCTGCCTGAACCTGTCAGTAGCGATGTGACGCTTTTCCTCTCTTCTTCGGATCGTTATTTTGCCAGCCAGACCACCGAACCGATGTTCATCGCCTATTCCCCGGAGGTCATGCTGCATCTCAAGGAGAACGGGCGAGCGACCATTCTCTACGAGAAGGGCAAGATCCGGACACAGTGGATGACATCCGCCGAGTTCCGCGAGCAATCCGAGGCCCAAACCGCACGGATGCAGGCTTTTGAGCGGGAGCGCCGCGCCCGTCCGCCCGAGCTGCCGTAACCCGACATCCACGCCGTTGGAGTCACGTCGCCACGCGATTACAATGTTCGCATGGCCCGAATGAAAGCCCCCGACCGCCGTAAGCAGCTTCTCGAATCCGCGGCTCAGTGTTTTGCCCAGCACGGTTACCGGGGCACAACCACGGCTATGATCGCGTCCGAGGCCGGCGTGTCCGAACCGATCATCTACCGCCACTTTCGGAACAAGCACGACCTGTTCATCGCCCTGATCGAGAAGGTGGGCGATGAGGTGTTCAGCAATTGGCAACGGGCGACACAGGGCATGGAATCGCCGCTCGACAAGCTGAGCATCCTGCTCTACCAGAACCCGGCGACGTCGGACCCGTGGACGGCTGGGGTCTACCGTCTGCTCTTCCATGCCTCGACAGAACTGGCCGAGCCGGCGATACAAGAGGCCATCCGCGACCACTATGAGCGATACGTGAAATCGCTCTCCTCGGTGATGGCCGAGGCCCAAGGCCGGGGTGAAATCCGCAATGACGTGCCCCCTGAGTGGCTGGCGTGGCAGATCATCCACGCGGCCGTCGGCTTTGCCATGATCCGGCCGCTGAGCATCCCCAGCCACGCCAGCATGGAATTCACCCAGGGGACCATTCGCCTGCTGCTTGAGCTTCTGACCCGGGACCACGGATCTTGAGCTCCGCACGGCGGTAACCAGGCCAAGGACCATGCGGTCGAGCCGTACCAGGTTGCTCGCCGCCGGCTGGCAATCGCGCCACGGGATTGCCGGACGGCGTGGCCCAGGTGGGGCAGACGCGGTTTTGAGTGAAATGCCCTAACCAACCGGCGTGAGGCGGGTCTGTCTTATAGAGGACACGTGGGCAGCAACCGCCCGCGGGGAGCTTGTCCACGCATTCCGGTGCCCTTAGACTCCAGGGAGGGCGAGCCGGCCGGCACGTTCGTTTGCGCATCGCGCCCACCGCCCTTCGTCCGCGGCAGTTCCTCTACCGGAAAGGACGCACTCTCATGGCGATCCGACATATCATCCGGGGGAGTTTTTGGCTTGGAGCCGCATGGGTCCTGCTGGCAGGAGATGCCTTCGCACAGGACAGGGCCCCGAGGTCGTCCAGGCCGACTGCTCGACCGACGAGAGTCGCACCACGGCCGGTGGTGAGTGTTCCTCGCCCTGCGGTGCGCGTACCCAGACCGACCATACAGGTGCCACGGCCCGCGGTGAGCGTTCCCCGGCCCGTCGTGCGGGTCGCCAGACCGGGCATCAGCGCGCCTGGCCCCGCGATCAGCGCGCCCGGCCCCGCGATCAGCGTGCCCGGCCCAGTGGTCGGCGTGCCCGGCCCAGTGGTCGGCGTGCCGTCACCGGCCGCGCAGCGCACAGCTCCCACTCTCAGAAGCAGTGCTTCCCGCACGCCCCCGTCGCGCAGCGATACACGCCGACTGGGCTATGTTCCTCCGCGGCTTCAACGCTCGGGATCGGTCGCGAAGACCGGGCGACAGACGGGACAGACCGCGGCTCTGGAACACGCCGACTCGAAGGTTGGCGGTCCGGGAGCATTCAGGTCGCCGACCGGCTCTCAGGAGAGTACTCCGCCGGTTCTCATCTCGACCCGCAGGCCACAAGGTGAATCAGTGGTCGTGCCTTCCGCCAGCGTGGTACCGCAACCGACGCAAACCGCCAGAAACCGGTCAGCTCGTTCGTCGGGGCGGTCTCGTTCCGCCAACGTGCTCGTCGAGCGCAGGCAACCCGGATCCTCCATCACGGTCGGAAACGACAGTGCGGCTGTCACCCAGTTCCCCGACATCGGCGGGCCAGGCTGGCTACCCCAGACATCAGCCGTTCCTATCGAGCTCCAGACGGACCCCTCGCGGGGGCCACAGGTCAGCCATGCTCGCCCTGGCTTTGGCTTCTACTTCAGCCAGCGACAATGCCCGCCCTACTACCGGCCGTACTTCGGCCCCGCCCCGGTCATGGTCGCTCCGACGGTAGTCCAGCAGACAGTCGTGGTATCGCAACCCCAGGTGGTCCAGTCGCCGGCCGATGTGCCTCAGGAGACGGTCATCCGCACACCCGACACCTCCCCCCCCGCGAGCCCGCAAGCGGCGCCGCCCGCGTACGCAAACGCCGGGCTCCATGCGGTCGCTCTGCCCACGCCTTCGCTGGGCAATGGCCGGGCGGCAGAAGATCGGCTCTACGGCCTGATGTCCGAAGGGATCGCGGCGTTCACGCAGGGCGGCTACGAGGCATCGGCGAGAGCATTTCTCCAGGTCATGCTCGAAGACCCCGAGAACGTCGATGGCATACTCGCCTACGCGGTTGCCCGGTTCGCCACCGGCGACTACGAGGTCTCCGCCCTGGCGATTCGCCGCGCGGTTCGTCGGCTCTGCGAGGTCGTGCATTCGGACTTCGACTTGCGCGAGCGTTATGGAAGGATCGAAGATCTCCAGGCGCACTGGGCCCAGCTCGTCGACGCCCTGCGCCACGACCCGGAGCATCCGGACATCCTGCTGGTGCTGGGTTTTGTGCAGCATTTCACCGGACAACGCGAACAAGCCGCGGAGACTTGGTCACACCTCGATTGGTACTCTCCCGAGGACGCCGACGTAGTGGATTGCTTCCGAAGCACTCTTCCTGCTGAATCACACAACCCGACGGAGACATCCAACGAAGGCAATTGAGCGGGGCGTCACTGGCCTCCCGGTCGCCATGGGGACGGGCACACCCACGGGCGGATCCGGCTGATGATGGTGCAAACCCATCGCTCCCACACCATCGCGGACCTGAACGCACTTCTGACGGGCGATCTCAATCCCACCATTCGCGGATGATACCCAAGCCCAAGCCAAGCAGGACAAAGGCCGCGGCGAAAAGAAGGAACATCATCGCCCCGTAAACGCGTTTGCCCCAGCGAGCGCGATGGACAAGCACCGCCTCGTCGTGGTGGCTGATGATGAACGGTCGGCTGACCGCCTCGGGGCGCACGATGTCATGATCGATACTGACCTGCCCAAGGACATAAGCCTGCTGGCCGACCGGGAAGATCTGCTCGTGATAGGACAGGTGTCCGCAGAGATGGTGCGGGCACAGCCCGTAGGCGGGACTATCCGGCAGCGGCTTGCGTATGTCCGCCAAGGCGAGCCCGTCCAACATGTCGACGGACGCCCCGTCGGGCTGCACGGTCACCCGGCCGGAGTCGTCCTCGACTTGGAAGCTGATCCGGCCGCTGTTGGCGTAGCGTGTTTCGCTATGGTGTTCGGTGACGATGCGAGTATGGCCTTTGGAGTCTCGTTTGGTGCGGGTGGTGGTCCAGTGCTCGGTGACCTGGCAATCGAAGGCCACGCACGGCAGCCTGGCCAGGTCGGAGGTGAGCGGCTCGTCGACCAGAGCCCGGCCTTTGACCTCGACCATCGCGGCCCCCAGGCCGGGCACGTCGCGGGCTTGCACCGTGGGCACCTCGACGATGATGTCGTAGCGTCGGGCGGAGCGACGGTAGCCCAGCGCGTAGGTCAGAATGGTCAGAAGCCCAGCTACGGCAGCCGCGACAAGATATCCGGGCATCATGATTCCCCCTCTTCGCTCGGGCCAGGTTCTCGCGCGGCCAGGACCAAGGCATGCCCTGTCACCGCACTCCCGCCTGCACTCGGGGCGGGCGTCAGGCTATAATGCGATCGCCGGTTCGACAAGAAAGGCGACCTATGAGACTCTACACGCGTGGCGGTGATGCCGGGATGACCTCTCTGTTTGACGGCAGCCGGGTTCCCAAGGATGATCCGCGCGTGGAGGCTTACGGAGGCTTGGACGAGCTGGGCAGCCTGCTGGGTTGGTGCCGCTGCGGCGAAATCGAGGCCGATCTGGCGGACCGGCTGGCTCGCGTCCAGGATGATCTGTTGACCCTGGGGGCGGAGTTGGCCATGCCGGGGCAGACCCGGTCGGCGGCCGGCATCCGGCTGCTGCCAGACGAGGCGATCACCCGACTGGAAGGTTGGATCGACGAGGCGGTGGACCGAACGCCGCCCCTGCGGCAATTCATCTTGCCCGGTGGATCGGACGCCTCGGCCAGGTTACACGTGGCTCGGACCTGTTGCCGCCGGGCGGAGCGGGGCGTCGTGAGTCTGCGGCGAATCGCGGATGTACGCGAGCTGGTGATCATCTACCTGAACCGGCTTGGGGATCTGTTGTTCGCCTGGGCCCGACAGGCGAATGCTGCCGACGGCATACCCGACGTATCCTGGACGCCCCCCCGCACACGCGAGTCGGAAGAGAGACCATGATCACAACCCGTGACGAGCAGGACCAAACCCTCGCAGAAGCTCCCCCGATGGCTAACCGCGTCATGGTCGTACTGGTCGCGGCGACGGTGGCGGGATGCTGCCTGCTTCTCAGTGCCGGGGAAGGGGTGGAGGAGGGACACCAGGCATGGGCCCGCGGCTCGCTGCTGCGTGTATTGACCAGGCTGATGGCCCTGGATTTCCAGTACCCGACACGCCAGGGGGTGGAGATCAAATGGCTGGTTCAGTACCTGGGCACTGCCGCGGCGATCGTCGCGTCGGCGGCGGCGTGGCGTGCACGGCTTCGCCAGCGCGAAGAGTGGCTTCTGGAGGTGGACAAGCGAGCGACGGTCTCGGCCGCGACGCGTGACGGCTCGGTCACCCGACGGTCGTTCTTGCCGCTCTCGGCGGCAGTCCTGGCCCAGACGGCGTTCATCGGCTTGGCTCTGTTCGCCATGCTCAGCGCCCTGTGGGCCCCATGGCCTCAGGCGGCATTCGGAGAGGGCGTCAGGCATTTGATCGCGGTCAGTTGGGCGGTCGCCCTGGGTTATGGCCTGGACCGGCGGGGCGCTCTCCGGGCCACTCTGGCCATGGTGGTCGTGCTGGTCATTTCCGCCGCCATCGGCATCTGGTACCACATCGAGCGAAACCCATACCAACGACTGAAGTTCCCGATCGGCAACCCCATCTTCATGGCCGCCTGCCTGTTGCCGGGCATCACGCTGGCGTGTGCGGGCTTGTTGCATGCTCTCGCGGTAGCATGGCGCGGACCGCGTTCACCCGCCAACGCCGCGGACGTGGTCGGCACGAACGTGCAGAGCGCCACACCCGCCGCCCACCCACACCGTGGATTGTGGCTGGTGGCCGGCTTGTCGGTCGCGGCGATGATCATCCTCTGTTGGGCCTTCGCATGGACGCGCTCACGCGGACCGCTGCTGGGGCTGCTGATCGGTTCCATGCTGGCACTGGGGGCGTTGCTGTGGCCGAGGCATCGGCGGGCAATCCTCGTCGGCGTGCTGGTTCTGGCGCTGGCGGCGGTGATGCTTGTGCGGGGCTGCGGATGGCCGGGCTTGGTCACCGGGCGGATGGAGACGGTGATGCTCCGCGTCTTCGCATGGTCCTACGCCCTCGACATGTTCCAAGCCCGGCCGCTGGTCGGCCACGGTCAGGCGGCATACATCCTTCTCGTTCAGCAACGAGCCAGCGCCGATGCCCAGGATCACCCGCTGGTCTTCACGGGCGATTTGATGGGGCACGCACACAACGAATGGATCGAAATCCTGGCGGAATTGGGCCTGATCGGGCTTGCCCTGGCGGCGGTGGGACTGGCGGCGACCTGGGCGTGCGGAGCGATGGCCATGCACCGTGCGCGACAGCCGGGCGACCGATGGCTGTGCTTCGGGCTGCTGGCAGGGTTCGGAGCGATCGTCGTGTGCGAGGCCACGGACGTCGGGCTGCGTATGCCCGGCTTGCCGGCGATCTTCTACACCACCATCGGGCTGATCTGGGCCTTGTACCGTGCGGAGCGACCGAAAGGCGAAACCACCGCGGCCATCCACCCGATCGGTCGAACGGCCGTGCTCGTCGGGGCGGTGATCGCGGGCGGCACGGTGATGGCCGTGGCCAACAAGGACTGGCAGGGAGCCCTGGCGGATCGTGAAGTCACCCCCCTGATGGAGCGGGGCCAATGGGAGCAGGCGTTGGAGCGCGCCGAGGAAGCTCGACACGGCCGCCTCTCTGTCGAGGCTCGCCTGTCGGCGGAATACCAGTTGAACCTGGCATCCTACCTGGCGGCGGAAGATCGCTTCGGTCGGCTTCGCTCGATGCTCGCCCGTCTGCCCGGCGACGCCGCGCCCGGTAACCATATTCTGGAGCTGACCCAGGAAGACTCCCAAGCCCTGACCCAATACGCCCAAGTGTGCATGGCCAGCGGGCAACGACTGCTCGAGCTGATGCCGGGGTACCCCAAGGTGGCCGGACACATGGCGGCGGTCCTCTTGCTCAAACAGCAGATGGAAGAGGTGGAGCAGCATTTGGGGCTCCGACCGGAGGCGCGATCCTACCTGGCCGCGGCTCGCGATCTGACCATGCTCGAATACGCTCGTAACCCGCTGGACCCGCAAGTCGCGCTGCAACTGTTCGAGCTGTCCGGCGACGAACCGATTGAAAAGAGGGTGGATATTCTCCGCCCACCACTTCGCAGCGGACCGGTGTCCCTGCAACAACCGCCGCCGGGCTTCTCCATGTTTGACGGCGATATGCGCGTGGATCTTTTTGGCGAGTTCGAGTTGGCGATCGCCGCAGTCCTGCAAGAGCGCGACTGCGAACCGCTGCTGAACCATCTGGGGGAACAGGCCCGACTGGCCCTACAGTCGGGTGGCACCGAAGCATGGCCCGACCCCTACCTGCCGGAATCGCTGCGTCTGGCCGCCCGAGCCTTCAAACTCAACCGCCAGCTGCCCGAAGCCGCCGCTCTGGCGGCATTGGCGGCACAAGCCTCTGAGTTCATTGTCGATCGGTTCCCCGCCGCGGTCTCCAACGCCTTGATCGACCAAGCCAACTACCTGCTGCTGGGCTACCCCGACGAACGGCCGTTGCGTGCCCGAGCGGTATGGCAGGAAGCCATGGCCCGCGACCCGGCCAAGCCCGGATCCTGGCGATATGGCCGACTGGTTCGCGCAGAGGCGCTTCTCCTGCTGGCGGAAGGTGACGAGGCATCGGCTCGCGGCCGCCTTCTGTCGCTCGCACCCGACATGCCCTCAGCAACGCTCGACCGACTCGTCGGGCTGGGCTGTCACGAGCTGTGCCGTATCTTCGGCTACGCTTTCGCGCCCAGTGAACGCCCGACTTGGTTTGCGGATCGCCTACACCGGAATCTCGAGCTTCTCCCGGACCATGTGGAAAGCCATCTCTTGGCTGCCTACCTGGCCGCGAGCGACAATCGCGAGGATGACGTCATCCGCCATCTGGAAATCGCTGAGCAACACGCAAGCGAAACCCAGCTTGTCTACCAGGCGGCCCAAGCCCTGCTGCAGCGTTTCCCTGAAAGCCCGAGACTGCGGGCCCACTTGGAGAGCCGGCTGGCGACACAACCCGCCGACCAACCCGAGCCCGAGCCTGACAGGGCCGCACCGTCGAATGTCTTGCCACCGCCCGGCTTTGGCATGCCCGCCCCCTCGACCGGCGTGGCCCCATAGAGCAACTCGCGCCATGATGTATCCGTCGTCCCGGCGAAGCGCTGGCACCTCGCCTGCTCACCAACCCAGAATGCCCCATGGTGGATGACGAACCGCGGGCTTCAGCCCTCGCGGGTTGTGAACGGCGCATGCAGTCGGCCCGGCCGGGCTAGGCGCCCGACCGGACCGACTCACGGCGATAAGACGACACGTCGAAAGCCGTCACCTATCCGCCAAGAAGAGCCAGTACGCTCTGCGGAGTCGTGTTGGCGATCGACAGGACGCTGGTTCCCGCGTTGACCAGAATCTGGGCCCGGGTCAACCGCGAGGTCTCGTAGGCGAAGTCGGTATCGCGGATACTCGACTCGCTGGACATCAGGTTCTCCAGGGTAATGGTGAGCGAGTTGACGTTGGTTGCGAGCACGTTGCGCTCGAACGCGCCAAGCCGGCCTCGCAGGACAGCCACCTGACGAATGGCCCGCTCCACAATCAGCGAGGACTGGTGGGCGTTCTCGGTGCTGCGTGAGACCTCGAACTGACCGCCCTCGACGATCTGACTGAGATACCCCAGGTTGGCGTCGCCCAACCGAGTGGCCGCGATCGACTGGATGCCAATGTTGACCTGCTGGTTGGTATTGACGCTCGGCCCGAGCTGGAACAACGCCCCGCCACCGGTGATGACGAAGCTCGTCGATCCCAGCCCCATGGCCTCGTTCAGGGTGAACTGCAGATCCAGGGTGCGGGTGTTCAGGATCATGTCCAGCCCGCGTCCGGTGATGCCGGCACCATTGACCGTACCCGAAGCATCGCGGCCCTCGTCGCGGATACGGGCATCACCGTCCGCGTCGGTCAGCGCGAACACCCCGTTGTGCAGGGCCTGGATAGAGACAAACTGCTCAGACCCGTAACCCACGCTGCGGAAGGCGATCCCGCTGGCGGGGTTGGCGGAGTTGATGTAGTAGGCCTCGACCCCGGTCGCCAGGCTTTCGAGATTGACCGCGAAGAGCATGGCTGAAACGGCTTGGCTCGCCTGGAACTGCAGGGTGGTCGTCCCCTTGTTGCCGTTGACCACCACCGTCACGTTCTCAGTGGCCATGCTGTTGCGGAACTGCAGTTCCGCCTTCTGGGCCGACGTGGTGATCGCAACCTCAACGGGAACGTAACTGAAAGTCCCGAACTGGACCCCGGTAATGGCTACCGACGCCAGGGCGGAAGCCTGCACCCCGCTGGTGATGTAGTCCAACGAGCCGTTGAGCAGCTTGCGTCCGGCAAAGGTGGTCGTGTCGGCGATGCGGGTGATGGACTCGATAGCCGAGTCGATCTGCAACTGATTGGCCCGTTTCTCATCGTCCGACATGGCGGCATCATTGGCGATTTCGACAATGAGCCCCTGGATGTCGATCAGCAACGAGGCCACTTCGTTGAGCGCCCCTTCGCTGGTGGCGATGATGTTCATCGCTCTTTGGGAGTTGCTGACCGCTTTCTGAACTCCGGAGATTTCAGCCCGAAGGCTCTCCGAATTGATGAGTCCGGCGGGATCGTCCGCCCCACGATTGATACGCAGACCACTGGAAAGTCTTTCCAATGAGATCTGAAGATCACGCTGAGTGGTTTTCAGTGTTCGCTGGGCGACGATGGCCGGTACGTTTGTGTTGATCCTAGCCATGTGCAATCCTCCTTGATTGTTCTTTGGCTATACGCCCGTCTTCTTGACGGGTATCTCCGGCGTCCGGCCGGCCAGTTGGCCCGGGCCGCCGGAGCCGCGGAGCGCCTAACCTCTCTTGGTGGCCTCCGCACGGTCCGTTGAAACGCTTGCTACCTGCGCTATGTCATCCGGCGTCACTGCGGCGGCAGCGCGATTCTCGCGCTTGATCGCCTCGTACACTTCCTTGCGATGGACGGAGATCTCGCCGGGAGCTGTGATCCCCAATCGTACTTTGTCACCGCGAATATCCACGACCGTGATCTCGATATTATCACCGATCATGATTGTCTGATCGCGTTGTCTTGATAGCACCAACATCCTCGGCTCCTTCCTTGGCCATGCCGATGCTCACAGATATCCAAGCCGCACCCGGAACCTCGACGAACGTTGAATCGGCACACACGTGTGGCAGGCACTGAGCGGGCCACACCGTTCGCCTCCGGGGCGAGCATCCTCTTGCGACGCCGGACACCGGCCTTATCTCCCATTGTAACGCCTCGGCGGCCCGCCGGACGAACAACAAAAGGGCCGTGTCCGTAAGTCCGGCGTCTACGCGGTTTTACTGACCGCTTGGGCTCGGGCGTTGAGGTTCATCAACGGGTGCCGAGTCGAGTATCGGCGGTCCGAGAGGACCAGCTGCCGAGCCTCGCGCGTCTCCACGTTGACCACCAACGGCCCCTGCAGGTTGCCGGTCAGGATGTTGTCCACCTTGTTCACGATGATGAACACCTGGGCTACCGACGGGTCCGACAGGCCGATCTGGGCCAGATCGTCCAGTTTCACCGGGACGACATAGTCCGGAACGAACAGCCGCGGATCACAAACCACGAAGGCCAGATCCGACCGTCCGACGGCCTGCAGCCAATAGAAGCCACTCTCCTCCGCCGTCTGGATCAGGGCGTACGCCAACTGATCCGGAAACCCCAGAATCCCTTTGGGAAAATGAATGAGGCGGTTCTCATCCACTTCCAGAGGCCCGAAGCGCGACGTTTCAATCATCATCGCGACGACTCCTTGCTGACCCTTCCTGAACCGATTGGCCGACTGCGGACCTGTCGCTCGCACCGGTCGGGGCCATCCGTAGCTCCCGGTCCATCCGTCACGAGCAACCACCTCCTGTGGCCTGCAACCTGCCTGCGTCCTCCTGATCGCGACCCGACACACCCGTGCCGGGCAATCAGTTTCACCACCACGCTGCGGGGTCAAGCACAGCTTGGTGATGCGCCCCTCGCCTCCTCCGGTCTGCCTCCACCCTCCACAACTCGATCTTCCCTCTCCACCACCCATCCGCAGACCGTCACTGGAGAAAGTTCATCAGCGACATCTGCATCAATCGCGAGCCCGTCAGCAAATTGGCCTGCAACGTCGTCTGGGCCGTTTGAAATCGCGTGACGGCCTCGGTGTAGTCCAAATCCTTCACCTCGCTCAGCAACGCCCGCGTGGACGTCACCGCTTCCTCCGTAAAGTTCAACCGCGTGCTCATCGCCTTCGAGCGCGCTCCCACCTCACCCTGCAACTGGCTTGCCCGAGTCATGAACTTCTCGATCCGCGTGGCGGCATCGCTGATCTTGATCTCGTCATCGCTCATCAGACCGCAGTACAGATCGTGCAGAGCGCTGAAGACGCTCTCCGGAACGATGCCCGAAGTGTCATCCCCAACAATCTCGTTTTCGCTCGTAGTCTTGTTCAGCCCCAGTCCGTCAATCGCGTAGGACAGGTCGGCCCGCTCGACGCGGAGATCATTCGGCCCACCGGTGTTGTCCACGATGCTGATACCGTTCCCCACCGACGCCAAGGAGGCGGTCACATTCACGCCCGCGTCACTGGCGGCGCCGTTGATGCGATCGAGCACGTCGCCGATCGTCTCACACCCATCCAGATTGACGTTGAACGCCACATCGCTCTTGGTCCGGATACAGAGATCGTCGTGGCCCTCCCGGATCTGGACCCCGCGGCCCTGGTTGAGCGTGCTGAGCCGCGTGCCCGCGTGCATCGAGCGAATGCCGAGCAGCCCGGCAGTGTTGCCCCCGTTCTCACCAATCTTCATCTGCAGCCCGGAGGCCAGGTTGAGCACGTCAATTCCGGTGCTGGCGTCGTTGATGCGCGCCTGCACATCCACACCGGCCGTGTTGATCCGATTGAGCAGCTCGCCAATCGTGCTCACATCGCTCAGGTCAATATCCGCGGCCATGTGACCGTTCTCGATGCGGATGGAACCAAGCCCGGCGCCGGTGCCGCCAAAAAGCGAGCCGATCGTGGTCAAGGCGGTCAGCCGGGGCCGCAAATCCGCACCCACGATGGTGGCGTCGCTGCCTCGGAGCCCGAGGTCGCGAGCGGTCACTCCATCGCCCACGTCGGAGACCGTGACCGTGCCCGAGCCCGCGCTGATCTGGTACCCATTGCCAGCCGCGCTGAAAGACGCGTTGAACTGAGCTCCCGGCCCGACGGTCAGACCGGCCTCCTCGGCCGCATGGTTGAGCAGGTCGATGACGTCTCCCGCCGTGTCGGCACCGGACAGATCCGCGACGAAGCTCACCGCCGGTTCACTCAAGGTCACGCGAACCGTGCCGGTCCGGATGGCCTGCGAACCGGTGCCGGTCACATCCACCAGCCGGGTATCCCAGGTCAAGGCCGGATCAAGATCCACAAACCCCTGCATTCCGCCCGCCAGGGCACCGAACAGCTCCGCACCCGTCAGGTTGATGATCGGATCCTGACCGTAATCCACTCGGGATCGCAAGGCCCCCAGGTCACCGCGATACTCCGCCACACCATGATTCTGAGTGAACGGTGCCTGTTGGGTCCGTTGCCCACCGAACAGGTAGACACTGCCGTACTGGCGATTACCCACGGTCACGAGCTGGTCGATGATGCCCAGCACAAGCTGAGCTTCCGCCTGACGCTCCTCGGAACTGTTGGTGGTGCTGACCATCGTCAGGGCGATGTCGTGTGCTTCGATCAGCAGGGAGTTGACCTCGCCGATGGCGGAATCCGTGACCGCGAGCATACTGTCCGCATGGCTGATGTTGGCCAGGATCTGGTCCTGACGCTCGAGCAACTCGCTGAGATACATCGCCCGCGACGCAAGAGCCGGATTCTCGCTGGGAGCGTTCAGACGATTGCCGCTGGCCAGCTTGTTCTGGTCCAGATACATCTGCAAGGTGTTGTTGCGCAGCGAGCTCAGCAGCGAAAGGGTTCGCATGTTGTCGCTGATGCGCGTCAGGTTGATCGGCGTCACAGCCATCATCCCACCTTCTATGCTACAATCGCCAGCAGTTCCTGCAGTAGCCCGTCCACGACCGTCGTGTATCGGGCGGCGGCGCTGAAAGCCCGCTCAAACCGAAGCATGGATATCGTCTCCTCGTCCAGACTCACGCCGCTGATCGCCTCTCGCTGCGAAGTGAGAGCGGAGGTGATGGCGCCGGCGGATTCGACCCCGGCGCTGGCGGCGGCCGAGCGAACAGCGACGTCGGACGCGATCGCCGCGTAGTAGCTGCTCAGGCTCTGCCCCCGCAGGCCGGTGAGGGATGTCGTCGCCAAGGCTGCCAGAGCGCCCGCGTTACTCCCGTCCCCCTCCGTGTGCTGTGTCGCCGCCGCCAGCAAGTTCTGGTTGTTGACCAGGAGCGGGTTGATCGAGAGATCCTGGGCGTTCGTCCCGGTGAAAAACGTGTTGATCCCCAAGGCCGCCAGAACGTAAGAACTATCTTCGCCGAAGCTGATCTCGCAACCGTCCGCGGCCGTCAACTTCAGCTTGTTGTCCGCCGTCACCTCCGCGGTGATGTTGTCCACGGCATCGATCTTGGCGGCCAGCGAATCCAGGGTCTCACCAGCTCCGACACCACTGAGATTCACCGTGATCGTGGTGGCCACCCTGGAAGGCGGCGACACCTGCGTGTTGGTCAGGTAGAGAACGAAGGAACCGTTCCGCGGCGTAAGCTGCAACCCGGCATTGGCGCTGTTCAGGGCCACGTCGGATCTCAGTACGTCAATCGCTCCAGTCACCGACTCGAACCCATTGAGACCCTGCCCGCTGGCGTGAACCTTGTTGACCTCGTTGATCAGGGCCCGGGCAAGGCCGTTCAGTGCATCGACATGCCCGAGCACGTGCACGTCGCGAGCCGTCGCGAGCCCCGCCAACTCCCCGCCCGTCAGGCTGACTTCACGGTTGTTGTCCGCAAACCGTACAACCACCCGGGGCTCCTGATTAACCGTTTCCAGGGTCGTAGTCAGCCCGCGGTTGATCCCGCCCGAGATGAACAGCTCGTTGCCGATGTACACGTTCACGCCGTTGTCGGGCTGCTCACGGACCTGAATCTGGACGATCTCGCCCAACTCGCGAAGCAGCACATCACGCTTGTCGCGCAGCGCCGCCGCCGCTCCCGTGCCGGGACTCTCGATACTGGTTATCTGGCGGTTCAAATCGGCGATTTCGGCGGCCAGCTGATCGGCCCGTTGCACGGACGACTCCGTGTCGGCGTTGAGCTCATCACGCAGGGCCAACACCTCGACGCGCTGCCGCTGGATCTCGCTGATCAGCGTCTGCCCCGCGGTGATGACCATGCCCCGGGCGCCCAGATCGTGCGGCGTGTTCTGAAGCGTGCTGAAACTGTTGAAGAACTCCTGCATCAGCGAGGACAAGTCGCTGTCCGACAGCTCGTTGAGCACCGACTCGATACGGCCCAGGGCCTGCTGCTGAATCAAGGCGTCGGCTTGGTCACCGAGAGCCACGCGAAGCCGGCCATCAAGCGATGCGTCTACGTTGCGTCGCAACGTGCTGAGCGTCACCCCGCCGCCAGGCATGAAGCCCTCGGGCAGCACGACACCTGTGTTCGACGACAACAACGGCGTCTGTCGGGCGTAGGTGTCCGTGCCGGCGTTCGAAACGTTCTGCCCCACAACCTGCAGAGCGCTTTGGTACGCCAGCAGCGCACTTCGCCCAATCTGTAATGCACCGTTGACCAGACCCATGGCTTACCCTACCGCCTCAAATACATGAGCTCCGCCGGACCGTTGCCGCTTCCCGCCCCGCCCATAAGCATCACTCGGGCCACCCGACCGCATCGCCGTCATCACCTCGCCGAGGTGCTTGAGCATCTCCTGCGTGATCAGAGAACTGGTCACCCGTAGCCGCTCGACCTCGTGCACCCTCTCTCGCAGGCCCGCCGCCGCCACCAGAACCTGGCTGCGTCCCGGCTCGGGCAGATAGTCCGCCAGCACGGTCAGCCGCACGGGTTCCTCAAGCTTGTCCCCCACGCCCAACCCGGCAATCAGTTGCCGAGTCATCTGTCTTCGCAAACCTTCCCGCTCCAGCACCCGGTCGGCCAGAACCAGCTCGCGAGCCGTGATCGCCGTGATCTGATCCGTGTCCGCCCGCTTGATCGCATCCAGCTTGGTACGCATGTGCATGGCCAGCTCGGCATGCAAACCCATCAGCTCGTTGAGCAGACGTCCCAAATCCCGGGCCAGATTGTCGGTGTTTGTTCTTGCCACGATTACAGCGCCTTCTCCAATCGCCGCGCGATCGCTTCGCTCAGCGTGTTGTTCGATGCGTGTGAGGCCCGCCGGGCCAACTCCATATCCAACTGAGCACCGAAGATCTCCTCACCGCGGCCACCATGCCCGATCTCCCCTTTGAATGGGTTGTCCCGGGCCATCTTCATCAGAGGTGCGTAGAAGGTCGCACCTACAACCTCGTCGACCGCCTGGCGAAGCATCGCTCTCCGCTGCTGCGGACCGGCGGTCGCTACCGCGGTCGGCGTCAATTGCATGTCCGTCATGCTCATCCGTGAGCCTCCTTAATCCTCAACAATCAACGTCGCGTGCAACCGCCCAATCTCATGCAGCTTCTGGATGATCGTGATCCGGTCCGAACCGGGCACGCGAAGCTGATTCAACGCATCCACCAAGTCGCGCAGCTTGGCCCCGCCTTTGTTCTCCGGGTCGATGGCCACGAACTGCTGGGTCACCATCTGCGGGTTCTCCGCCGTCGGGCGCACGGGCGGCACCACCGTGGTGATGGTCAGCCCCTTGTGGCTGATAACCGCCGGCGAAATCTCCGCGTCGCCGCTGATAACAATCGTGCCCGACGCCCGGTGGATGGTGACCCGCGCCTCCGTCAACGGCATGATCAACTGATAGCCATTGACCCGGTACAGGAACGCGGCCGGGTTGGCCCGATCGGCCGCGGGAATCCGCACGACCACCGTGCGCGGATCAATCGCGATGGCGATCGGCTCACTCGTCCCACCAGTCCCAACCTCAACCTCGCTATTGATCGTGCGGGCGATCGTGTAGGCGATGGCAAACTCCGCATGCGGCTCGCCGATGACCAGCGTCACATACGGCTCATCCAGGCGAATCCCTTCGTGTGCACGCACGGGGGCCGGCAACTCGCGACCCAGCACGACGTAGGTGTGTATCCAGTCCTGCTCCAGCGTCGCGCCCTGACTGACGCGGGCTACCGTCGGCACCTCAGGATCCTCAACCTGCACCGGACCGCTCGCCAAAGCCATCACCCCACGAGAATCGTCGGGATTCGGACCCACCAAAGGCGCCAGCAACAGCCGCCCGCCCCGCAGACTCTTGGCCGGCCCCAAACTGCTCACCACCACATCCACCCGATCCCCCTCACGCACACCATCACGCGGCAACGTCGCCTCCACCTGAACGATGGCCACGTTCTTCGCTTCCCGCAGAGCCTCCGCGCTGACTACCGGACTGGCAAAGTTCTTGTGCAGCATCGCCAGGTGCTGGATGGTCGGAGCATACTTCCCGCCGTCGCCCGTACCCGGCAGCCCCACCACAAGACCCAGACCCATCAGCTTGTTGGTCCGCGAACCCTGCAGGTGCGTGATGTCCCCGATCTTCGGCACGGCCAGCGCGGTGCCCGAACCGACCAGAACCGCCAACACCGGCAGCCATCTTCGTATTCGCGTTGTCGGTCCAACGACGCTCATCACAATCTCCACCACGTACTCTCAACCACCCAAAAGAGCCATGCCTCAGAACGGCCGCAGCCAATCCAACGTCCGCGGAATCCATCCACGCCGCGTCGAGTCCCGAACCGCCCCTTGGTTCTTCTCCACCAACGTCAACTCAGCGATCTGCGAGCTGAGAACCGTGTTGTCCGGGGTCACATCCTCGCTTCGGCACACGCCCGTCAGCGTCAGCGTGAACTGCTCCTCGTCGTGCTCCTGCCTCAACTGAGCTTCGATCACCAGGTTGCCGTTCGGCTTCACGTCGATGATCGTCGCCTCAATCCGCGTGACGAACTTGTCCTCACGCTCGCTCTCGGCATCCGTCTTGAGCCTATTCTCGAACTTGAAGTCAAAGCCCGGATCGCCATTGCTCAACTGGTCTTGCCCCAGCTTGTTCCCAGGATAGAACCGGAACCAATCCTCCAGCTTCCCCGCCACATCCCACTGCTTCTTCGTGTCCAGTTTGCCGTCGCCTTCGTACTTCTTCTGCTGGCGAACGATGATGTTGATCAGATCGTGCACCTTGAACTTCCGCGGCGGTACGGTGGGCACGGCAATGAGGCTCATTCGCTCGATGGCCCGGGTGGCCGGCCGTGACGTCTCCCGCGGCGGCATCGCCACAAACCCAGGATCCGCCGCCGAAGCCACCTCACTCGGATAGCCGGTCATGTCCTGCCCAGCCGATCGATCGACCGGCGGTCGAAACAGCGACGAACTCTGTGCCCACACACCCGCCGGCCAAACCACGCACAGCAACGCCAGAACAACCATGCTTTGCGAAACCACGCTCGCGTCCGCTCGCCTCATGGTGCCACCTCTCTGTCCATAGCCGAGGCCAACGCACTCGAGCCGCCCAATTCGACCTCCGCCGTCCTCGGCCCCGTCACCACCGCACTGAATGTCTCGCGGGACATCTCGTTCTTCAGCGTGACCGTTGCACCGTAGCTCCCCGTGGACATCGCCTTGGCCACCCCGCGGATCACCACATGGCCCCGCCGGATGGTCACCGTGACCAGATCATTCCGCGAAACCAGCGGCATCGGCTCAACATCACGGACCGATACCTGTTCGCCGGCCTGGACAAATCGCTTGATCCGCTGGCCAACCAACTTGGCCGGTTCGTTGATCCCCACGTCCTCCGGCCGTTCATACACCCGCTCCGCCAGGGTCAGATCCTGCGGCCCGATCACCTCGCTCCGGTTGATTTGCCGAGCCGCTACCACCACCTGCTTGCTCAACGACACCTGCACCAGCATCGGAACAACCTGCTTGAGCTCCTCGCCCTCGTGAATCGTGACTTCCAGCGACAACAGGCCCAGCAGCCGGTCGCCGCGGTCGGCAATACGAAACTGGTAGGTGGGTTCCGTGAGCGAAAGGAGATTGTGCATCGCCGGGCTGAACTGAACGACCGGCTTGCCGCCAAGCCCCGCCAACCGGGCCGCCAGATGCCCTCGCAGGTGACCTTCGAGACTCTCCGGTGAGACGGAAGCCGCTTCTTCGGAGGTCTGCGTTGCCGTCGGCGCGGAATGGGCCAACGACGACGGCCCTTGAATCGAAGAGGGATGCGACACACGCACCGCAGAGCCGGCACGGGTGTACTCCGGCCGACTGACGAGACATTGGCTCGCCCCGCGAAACAGCCAGGACGAAAGGTTCGCGCCGCGCTGCCCCAGCATTTGCTGGACATGATCCAGGGTGACAAGCTTCGAGCCGCCGTCCGCCGGCGCCGCCGCCACAACCCACGACCCCGCCAACCGCGCCGCGTCACCCTGAAGATCGGCCACATCGGCCAGCGTCACTTCCGTGCCGGTCACCAAAGCGGTCGCATGAAGACGAACCACGGTCTCCGACGAGCCTTCGCTCCCTCCCCGAGCCGAAGCCTCCGATCCTTCTACCCAAGCGGGTTGAAGAAGCACGACGGCGACCAGCCACGCGACCGTTCCGGCCGCTCGATCCGTAACCCAAGATCGGCTGTTCGTACTCCTTCTCACTGTTATTCGTGCTGCATCCTGCATCGACGACCTCCGCGCCGTTTCAGCTCCAAGCCACCTGCACGACTCCGCGTGTGTCTTGCTGCCTCGTCTATCCTTGCGGCGCTACCTCCTCTGAATCACCGAGCCGTTACAGCCGGCACACCATGCCCGCCCTCTCGGAAAACCAGCTTCCTCACTCCTTGCCTGTCTCCCCTCGCCTACCTCCGCAGATTCGTCACCACCTGCAACGATTCGTTCGCACTCTGGATCGACTGCGAGTTCATCTCGAAACCTCGCTGCGTGAAGATCAAATCCACCAACTCTCGCACCGGCTCCACGTTGCTGCCCTCGAGAAAACCCTGCCGCAAATCACCCAATCCCTCCTGCAGAGGGTTCCCCGTGATCGCGGCTCCCGAGGCATCCGTCTCGATGTACAGGTTCTTCCCAATCGACAGCAGCCCCTCAGGATTCACGAATCGAGCCAGCTCGAGCTGCCCAATCTGATTCAGCTGGTTGTTGCCCTGCTGCCGAACCGAAACCTGACCGTTGTTGGCGATCACGATGCCGTCCTCAGCAACATCCTGCGGAATGGTGATCGCCGGCTCGACAATCGCTCCCTCGCTGTTCGCCAAAACCAGGTTGCCGTTCGCGTTCCGAACCAGATTCCCCGCCCGCGTATACGCAATCAGCTCCTGCCCGTTGTAGATCGTCCGAACCTGGAAGAAGCCCTCGCCCTGGATGGCCAAGTCCAGCTGGCGATTCGTCGGGTCCACGCTGCCGGACTGGAAACTCAACTGCGTACCCGACACCGCCACACCCAGCCCCACTTGGATGCCGTGGGGAATCGGCTCGTCGTTGAAGTCCCTCGCCCCAGGCTCCCGGCGAACCTGATACAGCAAATCCTCGAAGTTGGTCCGCGACCGCTTGAACCCCACCGTGTTGATGTTCGCCAGGTTGTTGGCCACGACATTCAACTTCGTGTCGAGGGCCTTCATCCCGGTCGCAGCGGCATGCATCGCGGCTATCGCCATCGCTTACCTCACCTCGTCGCGTTAACCAACTCGCCCAACATCGTTCACCGCCCGACCCAGCGTCGTGTCCGCCAGCCCCAGCAGCGTCGCGTTGGCTTGATACGCCCGACTGACCTCGATCATCGAGACCATCGAATGCACCGGATCGACCGTGGATTTCTCAACCGCTCCAGACACCAGGTTCGGATCCACACGGACCGGCTCGCCACCCAGCGGCTCGAATAAATTGCCACCCACCTTCCGGAGCATCGCCTTGTCCTCAAAGCCGACCACTCCCAGCGTCCCGCAGACCAGGTCGCCCGCCCTCACCTCACCGTTCCCGTCGATCCGGACCTGCCCGCTCGCCTGGGCCGGGATCACTATCGGCGACCCACTCGAATCCAGAACCGGATGGGCACCCGCCGCCGTGACCAGTTCCCCCGTATCGCTGCGGACGAAACGGCCGTCCCGTGTGTATGCCTCTCCCGTGGACGTGCCCACCCGGAAGAAACCCTCGCCCTGCAACGCCGCGTCCAGTGGGTTCCCCGTCTTCTCGATCGCGCCCTGCTCGAAGGCCGTATGCGTCGGAGCAACCAGAGAACCACCGGTCATCCCGTCCAAGCCTCGATCACCGGCCCCCAGACCGGCTAGACGCTCCCGCGAAGCGATCATCCGCTCCCGAACCACCGTCAGATCCTGCTTGAAGCCGGCCGTGTCCGTGTTGGCCAGGTTGTTTGCCAGCACCTCCATGCGGTACTGATTCGCTAACAAACCACCTGCGGATAAATACATCCCGTACAACATCGTGCCGTCCGTCCTCAGCGATCCTCGAACCGGTGTCCTTCCCCCTGTGGCCCCGGCGCCAACCCGCCTGGCCGCCAAGCCGGCATCAGCCGACGTGGCATGGTTCCAGAACACTCCCTAGTCAGGGCTCAATGGCTGGGGTGTCTGCCGGGGCTGCACATCGCCCCCCGCGAGACGGTTCGGCCGCAGCCCCACTTGCTCCTGCAAGTGAATCGCCGCCGCCAACGACGCCGTCCGCAGGATCCGCGTGCCCAGGGTGATCCATTCCACCCCGCCCATCGGGCACTCCCTTGCCACTTGCGTCGCAGACACGTCCATCGAGCCGCTCCCACACCCACCCGGCAGGCGCATCCATTCACCGCCGAGCGAGCCAGTCAGAACCTCACGGCCCAGCTCTCTCGCAACAAGCGTGCCAAACCCGCACGGCACGCAAATTGCTTAATCAGCCCAGAAGGCAAAATCGCCTTAACTCTTTGCTAGAAAACAAATTACAAGAAATGTTAATTTGGGTAGTTCACGCGAGAGGCTTCATCCCTCGACCGGCAAGAACCGCGCAACTCTTGCCGGACATCGGCAAGTCCTGCCCCCCCCTCAAACCGGCATCGCCCGAACCAAACGACGGAAGGTCTCGCCCCGTTCCTCGTAGTTGGCGAACATGTCGTAGCTCGTGCACGCCGGCGACAAAACCACCACATCCCCCGGCAACGCCAACCCACGAGCCAAATCCACGGCTCGCCCAAAATCCGTGGCGAGTTCTACAGGGATTGTCCCGCCAGCTTCAGCCAGGGATCGACGTACCCGAAGATGAATGGCCGGCCCCGTCTGGCCGTAACACACCACCGCCTTCGCCACCGCCGCTAAACGAGCCGCCAGCCCATCAAACGACATCCCCTTGTCCCCGCCACCCACCAACATGATCACCGGAGCCTCGAAAGACTCCAAGGCCAGTTCCGCCGAAGCCGGCGTGGTCGATTTCGAATCGTTGTAGTAACGTACCCCGCCACGCTCCGCCACAAACTCCAGACGATGCTCAAGCCCGTGGAAATCGGCCAAACCTCGCCTGATCAGCGCGTCGTCCACCCCAAGGTGGTGACATACAGCAATAGCTGCCGCCGCATTGTCGCGATTGTGCCGGCCCGGCAACCGCAGAACATCACTCCATCTGGAATCAAACGCGAACCTCACAAGACGATCACCCGCACCAATCGCCCGCACCTGCTCGGCCACAACTTCGTCGCCCTCACGAACAAAGACCCGCCCGTCCGCGGATTGGTACCGGGCAATGTTCAGCTTCGCCCCAGCGTACGCTTCCATCGTCTTGTGGCGGTCCAGGTGATTGGGCTGGAGGTTGGTGATAACCGCCAGCGGCGGACTCCAGGGCAGAGCCGCCATATCCTCAAGCTGAAAACTCGACAGCTCCAGAACGATCACGTCGCGAGCATCCATCCGCGGCAATTCCGCCAGCAGCGACTGCCCAATATTCCCCCCCACAAACACATGCGGGGCACCCAAAGCCTCCGCCGCACCCCGCAAAATCGCCCCCAGCATCGCCGTCGTCGTGCTCTTGCCCGCCGAACCCGTCACCCCGATGACCCGCTTGACCGGACATCGCTCCAGAAACAGATTCATCTCGCTGGTGATGGCAATCGAACGGGCAACAGCTTCCGCCACGAAAGGGGAGCGATCCTTCGGCACAGCCGGGCTCACGACCAGAAGTTGGCAATCTTCCAGATCGGCTACGTCGTGTCCACCCAACCGAAACTGGACAGGCAAACCCTCAAGTTGCCGCACGCTGTCGGCCAGCTTATCAGGTGAAGCTTGGTCGGTGACCGTGACTCGCGCACCTTGCTCAACCAGCCACCGCGCGACGCCGATGCCACCCCCGAAGTGCCCCAAACCCATCACCACAACCCGAACGCCTGCCAGACTCGAAGCCGTCATGTCGGTCCTCCTGCCTACTCCACCGGGACCGCCGAAGCGGACGACGCCGCCTTGTCCCGGCTTGACGCAACGGAGGGCGACTGGGCAGACGCCGAAACGGGCTCAGGAACCGAAGGATGGTACTCCGGAACAGTATCCTGCAGAGCTTGACGAATCTCGATCACCGTCGCAGTGTCCGCCATCTCCCGCAACCGGCCAATACACTCACAGACCCGTGCGAAATCCTCCGGACGCTTGCGAATCGTCCCGATCTTCGGGTGCGAGGTCTGGCTGGCATCCTCACCACTGATCGAGAGCTCCTCGAACAGCTTCTCCCCCGGCCGAACGCCAGTGAACCGAATCTCAATGTCCTCATGCGGACGAAGACCGCTCAGGGTGATGAGATCCTCGGCCAGTTGGAGAATCTTCACCGGCTCGCCCATGTCCAGCAGGAATATCTCGCCGCCCTTGCCCATCGCTCCAGCCTGGAGCACCAGTTGGGCAGCCTCGGGGATGGTCATGAAGTAACGCACCATCTCCGGATGAGTGACGAGAACCGGCCCTCCACGGGCAATCTGCTCCTTGAAAATCGGCACCACGCTGCCGCTGCTGCCCAACACGTTGCCGAAACGGACGGTGACAAACTCCGTGCTGCTGCCAACCGCGCCGCTGAGCTGCTGCACGTACATCTCCGCGATACGTTTGGTACAACCCATGACGCTCGTCGGGTTCACCGCCTTGTCCGTCGAGATCATGACGAACTTCTCGACCCCCGTCTCCGAGGCCGCGTCCGCCAAGGCGCGCGTACCCAAAACGTTGTTCTTGATCGCCTCGCCGGGATTCCATTCCATCATGGGAACGTGCTTATGCGCGGCCGCGTGAAAAACAGCCGTCGGACCCTCCCGGCGCAGAATCTGCCGGATACGAGCCGCGTCGCTGATGTCGGCCACACAGGGAACCCGCGACAAGTCGGGGAAGCTCCGCTCGAGCTCGCGATTGATTTCAAACAGAGCGTTCTCCATACGCTCCACAAGCAACAGCTTCTTGGGTTGGAAGCGGGCAATCTGCCGACACATCTCCGACCCGATCGAGCCGCCCGCACCTGTCACCATCACCACTTTGCCGCGGATGTAGTCCCCGATCGCTTGCGTATCGAGAGTGACCGCCTCCCGGCCAAGCAAATCCTCAATATCCACAGGGCGGATCTGGCTGACCTGCACGCGATCCTCAATCACGTCGCTGACCGCAGGAACCGTGCGGAACCGCAAGTTCATGCCGTGACACAGCACAATCAGACGCCGTACTTGTCGTTGCGAGACGCCCTGAAGAGCGATCAGTACCTCATCCACATCATGCCGTTCACAAATCCGCCGAATGTCCTGCGTGCCCCCCAGAACCTCGATGCTGCGAATGCGCCCGCCCTGTTTACGCTCGTCGTCATCCAGAAAACCTACCACCTGGTACCGCGCCTCGGCGGCACGCATCAGCTCCCGAAGAATCGAGTCCCCCAGATCACCAGCACCCACGATCAGCAGACGGACCTGCGTCGTGCCGCTCAGAGGCCTGAGCTCCTCGAAATAGAACCGGTAGGCCACCCGAGCGGCGGACACCATCGCAATCGTGAACATCCAGTCCAACAGGAAAACCTGGCTGGGAACCCAGTAGCCCTTGTCCACCGCAAGGTAACCCACCCATAGTTTCTGGCTTAGGTAGTAGACCGCCACACAAATGAAGATGGCAATGTGAGAGGCCCGGGTAATGGCGAACAAATCACGCAAACCGACGTAACGCCACGAATCCCGGTACAAACCGCTGACACCGAAAACCGAGAGCTTGACCACCAATGTCAGCGGCAAGTAAGTCAGATACTCGATGACCAGCCACTCGCCAAACCCACGGAAATTGTGCGCCAGGCTGAACGAAACCAGCAGGCTGATCGAGAAGATCAACGCGTGGGCGAGCACCGAACCCCATAAACGTAGATTCGGACGCCACTCGCCGTTGGATGTCTCAACACGATCGCTCATCGTCGTCAACTATCAGGCCATCGCCTCACGGAATCAACCCGCAGACGCGAGGATGATTCCAGGCAAACGAGACCCCGTGACACAGCAGCATTCGGAGCCCACCCGTCGTGGCCATCCTTGCCCCCCTGTCGCAGAAGCGGTCTCAAAGGAGAGCTGAAATTGGCTCAGGGCGAAACCGGTACAGGCGATTCACTGGGAACCGTCCCGGTTTCAGTCGGACTGCTGCTTCCTTCCGTTTCCACCGGCAGACCGGCCTGCGCAGCCTGCTCCATAATCACTTGAAGTCTGGCCCAGGGCTGCAGTTTGCGTTCCTGCTCCCGGATCTTCGATTCCCGCACACCCGCGTTTAACGAGACATCCATGGCTTCACGCGCCGCAGTCACCTGCGCCTGAGCCACGTCCGGATCCTGAGCCTCCCGAAGCAGCCGGCGGGCTTCATCCACACGACTGCGGGCGGTCTCTGCCTCTTGCTTGGCGGCTGCCGCCTGAGCGCCAAGCTCCGCGATGGGACTCCGCACCTCTTCCGCCAGTTCGCGAGCGACCGGGATCGCCCTGTTCACATCCCCCCTGCCCCAAGCAGCCATCGCCCGCAAAGCCCGAAATGTGGGATCACGCAACTGCGAAACCGCAAACCGATCTGCCAGCTCCGCGTGCGCAGCATAATCCCCAGGATCGGCATACAGCGTCCCGCGCACATCGCGAAATCGGTTGAACACCGCCGCCGCATCCCCAATACCGTCCTCCCCCACCTCACCCAACACCCAGAACAGGGCATTCAGGGATTCCGAAAACTCCCGGGCCGCCATATGCGCATAAACCAAGGCAAGCTTCAGCGGGATCCTGCGCTTCGGGTCGCCCAGGGCGGTCGTGTCCGCCAATGAGAGCAGACTCACTGCCTCCTGGTAGCGACCCGCCTTGAAAGCTTCGCGCGCGCGAGCCTCATACATCTCGCCCCGACTGTCCAGGCGATTCTTGATGACTTGCTCCATCGTCAGACGGGGCGCGGGCGTCGACTCAACCGCGGACGAAGCCTCGCCGACGGGCGGCAAATCGAGCTGCGATTCGGCTTGGGCACGACGAGCCAGCAATTCAGGAGCACCCCAACTTCCCAGCCGCGTGGTATCGCGGTCGAAAGCCCCCTGCCAGCGAGCGCCAGTCGGAGACGCACCGAGAAACGCCGTGTTCTGAACGCGCTGCAAAAGCGTGCCAGGCCGGGCATACCGCAACCAGGACGCCTGAGCCGTCAACTGCGAACCGCCCCTTCCCCCAGCCAGCAACCGCGCACTCGAAGGCTGGTATCCAACTTGGCCTTGCTGCCTGGCGGCACCTGCTCGCGAACCCGAGAACCCCGTTTGCGGGAGATCGCCGCCGATGGTGGTCATCGCCACGTTGCCGGGCGAACGCCCGGGCGTGCCTGCATAATTCCCGCCCAACCGCGAGCCGACCCGACCGAACTCGTTGGTCAGCTTCTTGCTCGGGGGGCTCAAAGACGGCCGGTTCGCATAGGAGCGGGTACCCAGGTACTGTGCCGAAACCGGAACTGCCGCCGCGAGAACGAAGGCTGCCGCCGCGCCTACAGGGAAACCCCGTTTTCGCCGCCACCAAGCCCAGAGACTTTGTGCCATCGCCTGACGAGCCTCGCTGCAGAGGCCTGCATCACCTCGTTCAGTTTCATCTGCCTGCAGGCCGAGTCAAGTCTACCTTAGACACAGGTGCCGAATCAAGTTATCGACACCTTTTCCATGCAGGGCTTAGCTGTCGGTAACATATTTTCGCCTGTGGAGTTACAGATGGCAGCCATTGCGGTCACCCAGGTCAGAATATGCCCGCGGGCGAAATGGTGGGCGCGTAGCCCAGTTGTTGAACCTGCGGCATGGCCCATCCGCCAAGCCGACTGACACGAGCCGCGATCAAGGGTTGACGCCGGGGACGGGCTCCTGTGGGGTCTCGATCTGAGCACGCACCACATTCAGAGCTTCCATCAGTTGGCGATCCAGGGTGATCTCAAAGCGTTCCTCGGCGGGCTCGGTGGCTGGCGCGGAGGAGGTCGCCGCCTGTGTCGTCGTGGGCAGCCTCGTCGCGGAGTAAACCGCCATCCAGGACTCCAGAAGACGGGTGCGTTCATCCGGGGTCAGGTCGATGATGTGGTCCGGAGCGATACCTTTGCCGTGGATACGTTCTCCGTTGGGCAGATAGTAGTACTCCGTGGTGAGCTTGATCAACCCGTGGTTGTTCTC
>Ga0123328_1000124_pt1 | contig 74307 bp, 62 predicted proteins | sample BioC12SIPDNA_2_FD_89702 | JGI IMG/M metagenome (GOLD analysis project Ga0123328, IMG submission 89702) | Anaerobic biogas reactor microbial communites from Washington, USA - Biogas_R1_A C12 SIP DNA | ecosystem: Engineered > Bioreactor > Anaerobic > Unclassified | place: Washington, USA...
TCGATCGCCGCCATGCTCCGGACCATCACCGCGCCGAAGTTCAGCGGAACGTGCAAAAAACTCCGCACGCGGTCCACAAGAAACGGCTTGTTGTCCCAGGTGAACTCCCGATTCTCCCAAGGCCCCGGATCAAACCGCGGACAACACTCAGCGGGATCATTGGCAGTCACGTGTTTGCCTCCTTCGAATGTTCCGTTGGTGAGGATGGCGGCTGAACCGGCATGCTCCTCATCCAATATGACCTCTGATCCCGGCGCGTAGATGGCCATCCAGACCACCAATGAGGAGATTCGGCCTATGATGCCGCTGGCAATGATGGTCCAGATCGTCTTCACGCCTTCACCGCCATGAACGCTTGCTTGGATGCCGCGCCGCTCCGGATTGCACTGGTCCAGTTAAGACGGAATATACCAGCCGAACGGATACATATCAAGCGCGGACGCCGGGAAGAGCCAAGCGGTCCGGCAGGGCGTGGGCCTCCGCCTGCACGGGAAGGACGGACGAAATCCGGTTGTCGCCGCGACGCGGCGGCGAGGAGCTTACTGCCACTCCCGCAGCGCCGCGTGATTCCAGCCCCGCCAGGTCCTGGCCACAAAGTGAGGGTAATACGGCCAGTCGTACGCCGCGAATACCTGGTTATGATCCCAGCTATCGACCGCGGCCTCGTAGCGGACCTCCAACCGGCCGCCGTCGAGCCACAAGAACGTCTCGCCCGACTGGCCGAACGTGATGCCCCCTCGCGAGAAGTGGTTCATCCGCTTCGGCAGCACATACTCACTGGCGTAGTCGTTGTTGTGGCAGCACAGCAGCGGAAGCCCGTGGCCGCTGATGGTGTCGGTATACTCCCTGAGCCGCAGACCCGGCAGCCGCATCGGCTGCGGCGTCGCGCTGTCCTGATAGTTGTACGAAGCGGCGAACGGCGTCACGCCGTCGGCCAGTACGGTCGTCATCAGATCCTCAGCCGTCGCTCCCGGACACGCAAACGTCCGGTCCGCTGCGATGTAGCCGGGCCACAAAAGCGCCAGCGATCGCAGCGTCGAGAGGTTCGTATCGCCGACGGTCGGAAAGAAATTCCGATACTCATCCGCGTACATCAGCAACCCGATCTGAATCTGCCGCACCTTCGACAGGCACGTGGTCTTGATCGCGCTCTCCCGCGCCGTATTCAGCGCCGGAAGCAGCAGCGAAACCAGCACGGCGATGATCGCCACCACCACCAGCAGCTCGATCAGCGTAAAGGCCTTCCGATATGACGATGTTCCGTTCATGACAGCGTTCCTTATGGCTCGACGGGCACGAGGTACACCGGGGCCTCGCCCACCTTCACTTCCACTTTGCCGCGAACCGGCGTGACGGCCAGCTTCGTGCCGTACAGATCGCACGGAAACACGTCCACATCTCCGGTATCGACCACAACCTTCGTATCCTCCAGGGCGTTCCAGACCGCCCACAGCGGCTTTTCACCGCTGAACCGGTAAACCCGGGTTCCCTCCTTCCCGCAACTCCACTGTTCCACCCGCCGATCGCCGATCGTCGCGGTCATGAACCGATACGCCCGCCACGACGGCTTCGGCGAACCGTCCAGCCGCACCAGGCCCATGTTGTGCGCCTGGTCCGTCTTCTCATCAACGTCGTTCCAGCCCAGATACGTCACGAAGCTCAGCCGGTGCGCCTGGGACTGGATGTGCAGCTTGACAATGTTGCGAGCCTGCTCGGCCTCCGAGACGAACTGCGAATAGTCCTGATAACCGGTGGCAGGGTCCCACGTCGGCCAGCCGGTCTCGTTGATCGCCACCGCGATATCCGGCCGGCCCGTCCGAACGCACGCCTCGCTGACCGCCGTAAGCTGCGAGTCCAGCCCCTCATCCACCGCGTAAGGATGGATCAGCACCACGTCGATCAGCTTTTCCTGATCGCGCTTGAGCAGGGCCTCGACGTAGCCGGGAAAGGGAAGGCCCAGCCCGCCGGTGCCCACCAGAATCCCCGTCTGCGTCGCCTTGATCGCCTTCGCCGCCCGGTTCAAAAGGTTCGAATAACCCGGCAACGTCCACGAGGCCACCAGATTGGGCTCGTTGAAGATCTCCCAGATGCGGACCTGCGGCGCCGGCTTCTCGATGAAGGGCCCGATGAATCCCAGGTAATCGCCCCAGTGCGTCACCGGATAGCACGGGTCGTTGGCGTCCCTCGCACCGGGCATCCCGTCGATGCAGCAGGCGAACACGATGCCCGTCTCCGCCGCCAGCTTCTGCAGATCGGGCGCCGTCGCGCCCAGGCCCATCCGATGCCAGACCACGCCGGCCTCCTGCATGTCCCGCGCGTACTTGTGAAACCACCGCGCGAAGCACGTGAAAACTCCCCAGAACGGCCCGTCCAGAACCCGCCGCCCGCTGATATCCGGCGCCGGCGGCGCGATCGCCTTGATCGCCAGATCGTCCATCCAGCCGGTGCCCGACTGCCCGCTGAAAATGAAATCCAACTGCACCCGATACGCCGTCGACGGGGCCGCGAATCGCACCACCGCCTTCTGCCACGCCACGTCGCCCACCAGCGATTCGGAGTCCACCCCGCCGTACGCCACGCTGCCGCGCCAATACTCCACCGCCAGCCGACACCCGTGACCCACCGCGCCGTTGCAGCGGATCATGCCGGAAACCTCGTACCACTGTCCCGGAACCAGACCCTGCAGATTCTGCGACAGAATCGCGATCTGCGGCGCTGCGGGCGCCAGTTGGCCCACGCGCTTTCCGTCCGGCGCATCGCCGACCTCCACCGTCGTGCACCCCTTGGCCGCCTCGTCGCCCAGCGTGCTCCACGCCTTCCAACCCAACGGCTGACCGTTCTCGGCGACCTGCTCGAACGACGGATTGACAATCACCGGCTCGGCCGCAGCCGACAGGCAGATCAGCGGAGCCAACAGAACGGCCTTCAACATCATGCGCGACAGTCCTTTCTTTTCTTTTCTTTTAGTTCACCATCGGCCCCAGCGACTCGCGACGGACCACCGTCGGTGCGATCAGACGCCCTTGCCGCCCGTCCTGGGCCGACCCGTGCTCGATCTTCTCCAGCAACACCCGCGTCGCCTCCCGGCCCAGCGCCGCCATGTCCAGATGCACCGAAGCCAACGGCACCGGCAGCAGCGAACACATCGCCAGGTCGCCATATCCGATCAGCGACAGCTCCTCCGGGATCCGCACACCGCGGTCTCTGGCTGCGTCAAAAACCCCGAGGGCCAGAAAATCGTCGTAACAGCAGATCCCATCCGGCCGGTCGGGCAGATCCAAAAGCCGCAAGCCCGCCTGCCGTCCCATCGCCCGGTCCTCGTGCTTCTCGACCCGGAAGATCCACTCCGGCTTGGCCCGCAGCCCCGCGGATTTCACCACGTCCAGATAACCCTGCAGGCGCCTTTCCTCCGCGCCGTGATAGCCGACCTGCCCGCCGATGTGGGCGATCCTCCGCCGCCCGGCTTCGACCAGCGCCCGCGCCGCCATCCGCCCGCCTTCCAGCTCATCGAATCCCACGTAGTCCAGCCACGGTGCCTCTTCGCACGGCCCCAGCAGCACGAACGGATACCCGTCCTCCGCCATCCGCACCAGGTGCCGATGGTCGCCGAGGTGCTCGATAATCAAGCCGTCCACCCCGCGCTGGCGAAGCATCTGACACTGCTGCTCCTCCCGCGACCCGCTGGCCCGCGTACTGCACAGGATCGTGTGAAACCCCGCGTCGCCCGCCCGCGTCTCGTTGGCCATCACGAACTCGCCGATGCTGGGGTTCGTCACGTCCACGAACAGAAGGGCAATCATGTTGGTTCGCGCCCGGGCCAGCGCCCGGGCTGAGAGGTTCGGCGTGTAGCCCGTCTCGCGGACCGCCGCCAGCACCTTCGCCCGCGTGGCCTCGGAAATCCGCGAGTTGGGCGTGTTGTTCACCACCCGCGAGACCGTGGTCTTCGAGAGCTTCAGCCTGCTGGCGATCTGCGATATGCCGGGCCGTTCCATCCGATCGTTCCTGCGACTCTGTCCAGTGCACAACCGCTTATGCAACTCAGCATAACCGGTTGTGCAATAAAATGCAAGCCCCCAGGCAAAGACGCGGCGCGGAACGGACCGTCACCGGTGGATTTTGGTATATCTTCTTGCGAGGCAAGAGCTTATGTGCGACGGCGGCCGCGCGTCACTCCAGGTTCGCGTGCCGGGCGAACATCGCCTCAGCCGTGATGCCGCTCCGGCGCATCAGGAGCACGATCATCGCGTCATAAAGAATGAAGAGGGACTGCTCGAACAGCGACCCCATCGGCTGAATCGACGCCAGCACCCCCGACCCAGCCGTTGCCTTGGGCGACGGGGCCGGAATCGCCACCACCACATCGGCAAGCTCAGCGATTGGCGAACGTGGATCGATCGTCGCCAGCAGCACCCGGGCCTCGAGCTCCTTCGCCTTCCGGGCCATCGCCAGAAGGCTCGACGTCCGGCCCGAGCCCGACCCGATCACCAGCAGATCCCCCTTCCCGATCGACGGCGTGGTCACCTCGCCCACCAGGTGCGCCGCCATCCCCATGTGCATCAGCCGCATGGCGAACCCGCGAACCGCCAACCCGCTTCGCCCAGCCCCGGCCAAAAAAACCCGCGGGGCGCGGGCCAACTCCTCGACCGCCGCGCCGACCGCGCCGGCGTCGATCCGCCCCGTGCACTGGGCCAGTTCGTCACAGACGACGCGCAGCGTATCGCGAATCTCACTCACGACGGGCCTCCCGTATGCGGGCCATGATCTCCGCAGCGGCGCAGCCGGGATCGGCGTGATTGATGATCGCTCCGCCGACCACCACGATATCGCCGCCGCCTTCGACCGCCCGGCCCACGTTCTCCAGCTTCAAACCGCCCGCCACCGCCAGCTCGCACCGCACCACCGGACGCACCAGCGACAGCTCCGACATCGGATCGACGCCCGGCGCCTGACGGTCGAACGCCGTATGAACGCACAAGACCGGCACACCAAGCTGCTCAAGCCGCCGCGCCCGCACCAGCGGGTCCGGCACGTTGATCAGGTCGGCCATGATCCGTCCGCCGTACTTCGCCACCGCCTCCAGCGCCTGGCTGATCGTCCGATCGTCCGCTGCGCCAAGCACCGTCACCAGATCCGCCCCGCGCCGGAACGCGCTGGACGCCTCGATGAACCCAGCGTCCATGATCTTCAGGTCCGCCAGATAACGCTTCTCCGGAAATCGCGACTTGACCTTCTCGAGCGCAGCGACGCCCTCCTCGATGATCAGCGGCGTGCCGATCTCCGCAATATCGAAATGCGGATACACCTTCTCCGCCACGGCCAGCGCGTCGGCCGTCGATAGCACGTCGATGGCAAGCTGCAACTGCGGATGTTCTCGGTTCATCGGCCGGGCCACTCCTTTTCCTCGACGCCGCATAACTACCCGGCCGCCGCCCCCCTTTCAACCAAAATCGCTCACCCGCCAACCGCTCGAAATACCGCCATCGAATACGGCGGCAGATTTTCGATCTCAAACACGGCCGGTTTGCCCGCCTCGATCGCGTACGGCCCGAACTCAGCGTGCTCGGTCGCCGTATCCACCGCAACGCTCATCCGCTTCACACCGGCCGGCAGCGTCGCGGGCGTCACGACCGCGTCGGCCGCCTTGCCCGAAAAGTTGCACGCGATCACTACCGTCGACCCATCCGGCATCACCGCTTCGATCTGCCGAACACCCGGCGCGATCTGCGCCCCGAACACCCGCCGGCCCTTGCCGATGATCCGCCAGATCGGCGCCACGTGCGCGTCGAAGTCCTTGCGCATCTGTCCCGGCTCCAAGCCGATCCACGTCGTGCCGACCCAACCAGCGGCCTGGTCGTAGTCGCAGAAATTGTAATACATCTGGCCCAGCACGGAGTACCAGAAGTAAAGCTGACCATAATCCTCCCACGGCACGAACGGATGCCCGAACGGCGTCCGTCCCGCCGTCACGTCGTTGAGGAACATCAACAGCGGATGCTCCGACGCTGTGTAGTCGTAGTGATGATAATCCTCCGCCAGCGGCACCCCGCCGTTGGCGATCACGATCTTCTCCGGCCCGAACGACCGAATCGTCTCTGAAAAACGCCGCAGCCAACGCATCTCGCTGGCCACGCCCGTCAGCCCGGTGTTCGGATCGACTGCCAGACTCGCCGCCGGGAACGTATCGTACGAAAAACCCGCCAGCTTCCCAAATCGGGTCAGATCCTGGCGGAACTTCCCCGCCGCCCACTCGCTCGGCGCCGTATTGAAAATGTCCACGCTGCGATAAAAACCAAACCAGTGCGACCCCTCCGTGAACCACTCCGGATGCTCCTCCACGATCTTGTCCTGGGGAATCGGACCCCAATCCTTCTGCAGGAATCCGCGCGGCGAAAACCACGCCACCGCCTTCATCCCGCGAGCGTCGATCGCATCGAGCAGCTCCGCGAATCCCGGCGGCGCCTGCTCGTAATCGCCCTGATACGAAACGCCGTGCGACACGTCGCGGTAGTCCGCCAGTAACGTCAAAATGCCCACGCCGCAACTCGCCAGACGATCCAGCAGCGGCCGCACGTCCGCCGTCGGCTCGATCTGAAGCTGATGGCCCGGCTTTTCCTTCGCCGCTCCCGGCAGGTCGAAACCCATGAACATCATCTTGTCCCGCTGAAGGACTCGCGGCCGCCCCTGCACATGCTGATCGCCGGTGCCCGTGTAGATCCCGATCAGCGGCGAAAAGAACCGCGACTCCTCGATGTCCGCCTGGCCCAGCGTCGCCGGCGTCGGCGCGAACACGCCCAGGTTGATCCGGTAGCGCAACGACTCGCCCGGTTCGATCACCGCCTCGCGCCCGTCCCATCGTCCATCCGCCGCCGGCTTGGCCCCCGCCGATGGAAAGAGCCGCCACGTGATCGGCCCGCCGTCCGCGAACGCCGTCACTGTCCCGATCGCGCCGTACCAGTCCGGCATGAAGAGTTGAAGCTCCAGACCCTCCTTCTCGCACGGAAAGATGAAGTACGGCGGCCGCTCGCCGATCGCGGCCAAGCCCGCCTGCGTCCGCGGCACGAAGATCGGTCCGCAGCCGCTGCCGTAGACAATCCCGTCGAACGCCGCGTCGGCCTCGCGGAAATCCAGCCGCGTCTCCCGATAACTCACTCCTTTCGAAGCGTCCGCGGCCAACGCGATCGTCACCTCCAAACTCACAGCCGACCGATCGTCAACGGCAATCCGCGTCGTCCGCTGCAACCCATCACTCCGCCGAAACGCGGCAATCAGCTCGCGCGGACCGGACTTGTGCTCCACCATCTTCCACTCGTCATCCGGCGCAGCCGTCAACGCACCGAAATCGAGAATCGCCTTACCGCCCTCCACCGCCAGCTTCTCGCCGTCAAGCCGGACCGCCCGAACCGCCATCGGCGGCGTCGCCGTCTGATCGACCGGCGGCCGCTGCAAATCGCTTCCCACCGCCTTGACCGTCGTCTCGATCCGCGTCGACTTGCGCGGCGACGCGTTCTCGATCCACGCATCGACCTCGCGAATGTCGCACGGCTGGCCGCTGTGACCGAGCACCTCAAGCCGCAAAAAACGAAAACCCTTCACCTCGCCCGGAGCAAACTCGTACGCCACCCGGTGCATCAACCTGGTGGTGTCCTTGCCCGCCGCAAACTCCCGATCCACCAGCGTCCCCTCAACCGGCGAAAACGCCGCACCGTCGGACGAGACGCTGATCCGCCCGCCGAAGTTCCGATACTGCCCGGCAAACAGCCACACGTGCAATCGCCGCAGTTCCGACCGATCACTCTCGAGGTCCCACGTCACCTGCGCCGCTGGGCTTCCGCCCAAAACCACCCCGTTGTCCGGCTTGCCCGACCCGAGCAAATTCACCGTGCCCCAACTCCCGCCATCCACCAACCCGCTCATCAGCCGGTCCGACGGCTGACCGTCGTGGCTCAGCGTCGCAAACACGTCCTGAAGCGTGTCATCCGAGGCGACGCCCTCCACGTCCGTCGAACAGACCACCTCCACCGCCATCGCCGAAGACACGAACAGAAGCACAGCCGGCACGACCAGCCGCGCGCGGAATCTCCATCGAACCATCGAACGTCCTTTCAATCGAGATTGTTCCAGTTCCAGTACTGCGCCCACGGCTCGCCGACCAGCGCCCGCTCCGGGCCCACGATCTCGGCGTGGCCGTCGACGAACAGAAAACTGTTGCCGCTCCCGTGATACCCAGCGTCCATCGGCGCCACGTCGGGCAGCGCGAAATCGCCGAACAGGTAATACCCCCAGTAGATCACGCAGCCGGGGCCGTTGATCAGCCGAATGTTCCACGCGGCATGCCACTCCGCCACGATGAAATCCGCCGAAGGGCTCCCGAACTTGCCCAACGGCACGCCGTGCGTGTGATCGTACCGCCCGCTGCCGTACGGCGGAGCGTACTCGAAAAACAACATGCTGTAGCTGCGACGCCGGCCATACGGCCGACCGATCGAATCCGACGGACAGCCGAACACGTCCGCCGTCAAATCCACCGGATCCCCCGGCTGCGGCACCGCGCCGATCGCACAGCCCAGATCCTCCTGCGTCGCCCGATCCCAACTCAACATCGACGGCCAACCCTCGTGAATCGCCGGCGCGGGCAACACGTCATTGTGATCCTGCGCATACCCGCCAAAGCCCAAACCAACCTGCCGGAGATTTGACTGGCAAGCCACCGTCCGCGCCTGCTCCCGCGCCGCCGAGAGCGCCGGCAGCAACATCGCCACCAACACCGCGATGATCGCCACCACCACCAGAAGCTCAATCAACGTAAAACATATTTGATTTCTGATGTATGATTTGTGATGTGCCTGCCGGCTTGCCAAACGTTCCTGCGTCATGGCATCTTCTCTCCAAATCACAAATCAGGAATCCGAAATCATAAATCGAACGTCCCTGCTATTCCTTCGCCCGGCGCTCAACCCACTCCGCCGCCGAAACCAACTCCCAATCCGGCTTCTCCGCCGCGAACACCACCAGCGGCTCGTCGCCCGTCAGCACAAACTCCGGCGCCTTCGGATCGAACGACACCGAGTCAAGCCGCCAGGTGAACGCCGAGACCGCCGACCTCACCCCGCCGACCTTGACCGCCCGGTCCGCCTTCGCCGCGCCGCCTTCCGCGCGATCGTCCCAGAACACCAGGGCATATTCGGGACCGTCGCCGGCTGTGCCCGGCTCACGCTCCAGAACGTACGCCTCAACCCCCTCAACCGGCTCAGCCATCCCCACCAGACGCCGGTCCCGCATCGCGTCCACCGACAACGCGAACGGCAGCAGCCGCAACTTCGGATTCCAGTCGATATCGAACAGCCCGTACGGACACAAATGCCCGTTCTCGTACCAGTCACGCGCCAGGTAATAATCCACCCGCGGAAATCCGTGCAGGTAGAAATCCCGCGCGAACATCTTGACCATATCGCACGGACGGCCCGCCGACTCCTCGCTGTTGATCAGCTCCTTCTCCAAACCCCGGGCCGACAGCTCACGCCGGAAAAACGCCGGCAGATCCCACTCTCCAGCCGACCACGTGTAGTGCATCGTGTAAACGTCCGCGAACCGGTCCACGCCCAGGTCCAGACACTTCCGCACGAACGCCCGGCCGCCGTCCGGCGCACCGGTTGCCTCGTCCCGCGAATACGTCGCCGCAAACGCCGCGATCCGGATCGACGGATCGATCCGCTTGACCTCCTCGCGAACGATCTCGATCTGCCGGACGTATATCTCCGGCGTCGCTCCGCGCCACCAGACCTCCGGAGCGTCCACCTCGTTGCCGAACTCCGCGATCTCCACCATCCCCGGATAGCGCGAGAACACCGCCCGAAGATACTGCCGAAACAGCTCCTCATGCTCCGCCTTCACTGCCGAGAACCGCTCCGGCGCCACGCTGAACTGCGGGTCCGGATACCCCGTCATGAACATGAACGTCTGGCCGTACTTCGCCGCGAACCCAGCCTGGTAATCCAACTGCTCGAAATCGTCGAACTTCGGCCCGAGCTGAAACCAGAAACTCTCGGTGGTCCGAAACGACTCCACCCCCGCCCGCGCCAGAAGGTCATACGCCGCCGCCGTCTCCGCCTCGTGCTTGCCCACCTCGATGAACGAATACGACATGCCGTGCAGCCCGAACCGGCTCGGCCGCGACCGCTTCGCCTGCGCCGAGGGCAGCGGACGCACCGAGATCTTCCGCCGCACCTCAGCCGCCGTCTCCGGCCGGGCGTCCTCGCTCGTCCGCCCGATCTGTCCCCAGTACTGCTTCCTCGTCAACTCCTCCACGTACTCGCGATGCGTCATCCGCTTCATCAGCTCCGACCACGTCGGATGCGGCGAACAGGACGGGTGGTTGCCCGCCGGCACGTACGCCGGATCGCTCGTCAGAAACATCGCGTCGATAAACGCCGCATACAGCCCATCCGACGTGCGCGGCTCGCGCGCCTCGATCCGAATCGTGTGCTTGCCCGCCTTCAGCCGAACCGCCTCCGCCATAAACCAGCCGAAATACGCGTACGGCGAATCCGTCCCGTACGACTCGCCAACCCACGAACGCCCGCGCAACGCCACAAACGGACCGTCGTCGATCCGAACGTACAACGGCGCGATCCCGCCCGAATCCTGCGGCGATCCGCTGATCCAAAGCCGATACTCGCCGCCGCTCGCCGCCGCGAACTCCCACTCCGCGAAAAACGGCGGCTTGGCGGCGCTGCCCGGCACGTCAAGGCGAAGGTACCGACCGCCCGAAGCGCCGTCCTCGCCCCCCACAAAGATGAAACTGCCCGGCGAAAAGTTCGTGCGAACCGCGTCTTCGCCTTCAATCCAGATCGCCGGCGCCGCCGGCTGAGTTGCCGCCGCCAACGCCACGGCGCTACCGATCATCTGAGCGATAATGATGGTGGACAAACGCATGTGCAAAAACCCTCAATACCAGAACATCTCACTTTGCTGCAGCCCGTATCCCAGCACCGCCACGTACGCCACGTGGCCGTCGAAAAACAGAATGTTGTTCCCGTACGAACCCGTCGCATCGTGCCACGTCGCAAACGGGTGCCAGTCCGGGTAGTGCATCGTCGTGAAAATCGTCGTATCGCCCAGAAACAACAGCCGGCTCGGCTCCGCGATCGCCGACACCGTCATCGGAATCTTCGGCTCGGGAGTCCCCGCGGTTCTGCACAGCCACGGGTTGTTCGCGTAGCTGGTGCCCAGGTGCCACCAGGTCGGAGTCGAAAGACTCCACGCAATCCCGTCCTTGTTGTCCGCCGGGCAGATGAACTGCTCCTTCCGCGTCGCCCACTGATGCTCGCCGTCGTTGATGTAGTACATCGCCCGCTGCCGCAACGGCAACACGCCCTCCAACGGCCAGAACTGCCCGGCCGGACCCTCCGCTCCGCCCCAGTTCCACCAGATGGCCATCGTCGGTATGTAGTCGTGATGGTCGTTCCAGTACAGCGCCCACAACACCCCAAGCTGCTGCAAGTTCGCCTGACACTGCGCCCGCCGCGCCTGCTCCCGCGCCGCCGAAAGCGCCGGCAGCAAAATCGCCACCAGCACCGCGATGATCGCCACCACCACCAGCAGCTCAATCAACGTAAACGATTGCTGATTGAGCAAACGGCAACGTTTGTGATTCATGGCGATGCGTCCTCCAATCAACAATCAGCAATCAACATTCAACAATCCCTACGCCGATTCCCGCACGATCAACCGCGGCTCCAGCACCACGTTCTCCGCCGGTTGATCGTCGGCTTCTGCTCCGCTCAAACCCTTCTTGAGCAGCTCCCACGCCACGCGGGCCTGGTCCTCCACCGAAAGCCGAACCGTCGTCAGCGGCGTCTTCTGCTCAGCCGCCGCTTCAATATCGTCATACCCGATCACCGCGAGCTGATCGGGAACCGTGATCTTCTGCACCGCCAGGCCCGCCATCAGGCTGATCGCCAGCCGGTCGTTGCTGCACGCCACCGCCGTCGGCCGACGATGCTCCGGCAAAAGCGCCACATGCTCGCCCAACTCGTTGCCGCCGTGGATGGCGTCCGCCGTCTCGAAAAACGCCAGCTCCCCGCCGATCGCCTGCCACGCCTCCGCAAAGTACCGCTGACGATTCGCGTGAATCGGAAGATTGCTGCCGCGGGCCTTGCCCGCATTGAAGTACATCACCCGCCGGTGACCCGCGCGGTACAGGTGCTCAGCCGCGAGACGATGGCCCAGCACCTCGTCGAACGTCACGTTCGGATACCGGACGTCCGGCCCCAACTCGCCCAGCGTCACAATCGGCGTCCCCTGATCCGCCAGCCGCTCCAGCAAGTCATCCGTCCGGTGCATCGGGTCCCGCGCAATAATCAAACCGTCGATCCGCCGCGACAGGAACGCCCGCAGACCCCGCGCCTCCCGCTCCGAGTCAAACTCGCTGTTCGCAATGAAAACCGTGTACCCGTCCCGAGAACAGGAGTCATCAATATAATTAAACAATGCGTTAAAATACTGATTTTGCAGCGAATGGACGAGCACCCCGATCGTATGCGTCCGCCCCGTCACCAGAGACCGGGCCAGGTCGTTGCGGACATAGCCCAACTCGTGGGCAACCCGCAACACGCGCTGGCGGGTCTCGTCGCTGATGCCGATCGTGGTCTGCTTGCCGGGATTCAAAGCCGCGTAAACCGAGGCCTGAGAAACCTTTGCGCAACGGGCAACCTCCAGAACGGTCACCTTCCTGCCCGCCGCCGTCCGTGAAATGGCCATCGATCAGACCTTTCCGTCATTCCTCTATTGGACGTCCAATACGCCCATAATGGCCAATATAATACGTACAATGTGATTTGTCACGAGAAATCTTCCCACGGCCTCTCCCGAATGACTGCCAAACCGCCGCCGCCTTGCGTCGCACGCTCCGGCGGCCATAATAAAAGATGAAAGGAAAGCCATGATCGACGTGAACGCCAGTCTGGGCCGTTGGCCCTTCCGTCGCCTGCGGTACGCGACGCCCCCAGCCATGCTGAGGCAGATGGACCAGTTGGCCATCGAACGGGCATGCGTGGCCCCGATCGAGGCCCTGCTCTATCTCGACGTTCAGGAGGCCAACCGCGAAATGGCACGGGCCATCCGCCGACATCGCGACCGTCTGCTGTTCTTCCCGTCGATCAACCCAGCCTGGCCCGACTGGCAGACCGATCTGGACGAGTGCATCGAAAAACTCGGCGCCACCGGCGTCCGGCTGTTTCCCAGCTATCACAACTACCGGATCAACGACCGCCCGTGCCTCGAACTGCTGGCCGAACTGGAGCGGCGAGACCTGCCGGTCCAGATCGCGACGGTCGTCGCCGATCCGCGGATGCACCATCCAGCCGTCATGGTTCCCGCGGTGCGGCTCGACCCGCTTGCCGATCTGCTGCGGCTCTTCCCGCGGCTGCGATTCGCCATCCTCAACGCCACCGGCATCCGCGAGACGGTCAACCCCAAAACGCTGGGCCGGACCGACAACCTGTTCTTCGACGTCGCGTTCGCCGACGGCGTGGCGTGCGTCGATGACCTGATCGACGTAATGGGACGAGGGCGGGTTCTGCTCGGCACCAACGCGCCGATGATGATCGGACTCGGCGCGGTCTACAAGCTCCGCGAGTCGCGGATCGAAGCGGGCGAACTGCGGCGGCTGCTTCGCGAAAACGCCCTGCGATTTCTCAGCCGGCGCGGCAAGGGCGACGGAGGCCGGCCGTGATCATCGACATCCACTGCCACATCCGCACGCCGATCACCGAGCCGCGGCCGCTGCGCCGGACGCTCGAGATCGCCTCGCGATTCGGCATCCAGTGGCTGGCGACCTCGATGGGCACGACGTTCCGGCCGACGCCGACCCGCGACGAGATCCGCCGCGACAACGACCACGTGCTGGCGCTCATGCGCGAGTATCCCGACCGCGTCGTCGGCTACTGCTATCTGAACCCGCACCACGGCGAGTTCTGCCTCAAGGAGCTGGCCCGGTGCGTCGAGGCGGGCATGCGCGGGATCAAGCTGTGGGTCGCCAGCCTCGCCGACGACCCGGAGGTTTTCCCCATCGTCGAACGGGCGATCGAGCTCGACGTCCCGCTGCTCCAGCACGCGTGGAAGAAGACCACCGGCAACATGAAGCACGAAAGCGAGCCGCGCCACGTCGCCGAACTGGCCCGCCGCTACCCGCAGGCCAGGATCATCATGGCCCACGCCGGCGGCATGTGGGAGTACGGCATCAAAGCCGTCCGCCGATACCCCAACGTCACCGTCGACCTCTCCGGCGGAAACCCCACTGACGGCCTGCTCGAAACAGCCCTCCGCGAACTGGGTCCGCAGCGGATCGCCTTCGGCTCCGACGCCGACTGCCGAAGCTTCGGCTCCCAACTCGCGAAAGTCGATGCCGCCCGCCTCCTGCCATCCGTCCGCCAGGCGATCCTCCGCGACAACGCCCGACGCCTGCTGCGGATCGAGTAAGTCGCCACCGCGGTTCGCGAACCGCCGCACAAAATCTTCCCTTTTGGATCGGCACGGAGCACGCGGAACACGCGGAGGGCGGAAGGGGAGGGGTCGGAATCTCTTTCCCTTGTCCGCTGGCGGAGGGCTCTTCAGACGCGGCGTGTTTTGTTGTCTTGATTAGAACGGCAACGCTTCCGATCTCCCGCCGCCTTCGCAGCCTCCCGCCGCCCACATTCCTGGCCCGTTTCCTGCGCTTCTGTAGACATCCCTTTCGGCGTCTCTGCCTGCGTCTCCAGAACCGCCGATTTGCATCCCTGGCAATCCCGTGCTATCCTTATCCTGCGGGAACCATCCACTTCCCGCCCGCGCGTCGCCTCGCGCGACGTTTGATAACTCCATACCCGGTTGCCCTCTCTCCTTTCTCCCCGTTCGCTCCGCGGGAGCGAGGGGCCTGGCAAATCCTACAATTTGTACAAAACCCCCGCACGCCGCCCCGCCCGGTTCACCGCACTCCCGCAAAGAACCGCTCCCCGACAAATCGTACGTTCTGTACAAAACGTACATCCGGCTCCCGCCCGGTTTACCGGAGCTCCTGACCGCCAAATTCCCCGCCGGACAGGGGCGCGCAGATTTCACAAATTGTACAAAGCCCGCGCAACCATCGCTTGAACAACACCCTCCAACCGCGACCCCTGAATCCCGGACTGGTACGGATCGCGCGTTTTGTACAAAACGCACACCCCATCCGCCCCGATCGGCTGCTTCCCAATCCGCAAGTTCTCTCCGCGTGGTCCGCGTGCTCCGTGCCGGTCTTCTTGAGGGAGCAAGAGTGACGCCCACTTGTATGGAAGATGGCGGCAGGATACGATGTTGTGCCAACACGGTAGGAGCAAAGCAATCTATGTCATCGAGATCGAATGCGAATACGGTCATCGTCGGTTACGGCGACTCCATCACGCTGTCGATGGAGCAGTCGGCGGAGAAAAAATGGCTGACGCGGCTGGGCCGATCGCTGGCCGAGGCGCTGCCCGGACGAAACTTCACGATGGTCAACTCCGGCGTGGGCGGCGAGACGTCGCGCGAGGGGCTGGCGCGGATCGAGCCCGCCGTCCTGGCGCATCAGCCGGACGTCGTGCTCGTCGAGTTCGGCGGCAACGACGCCACGCACGATCCGGCCCGGCACGTGCCGGTGACCGAGTTCCAAGCCAATCTCGAGACGATGCGGGCGGCGATCGTCGATCGCGCCAAAGCCGAGATGGCCCTGCTGGTCTTCCCGCCGGTGATCGACGAGTGGCACTGCTGGAGCAACGAGGCGTTCTACAAGCCCTACGGCGGCCTGGACGGCTGCCTCGAGCAGTACCGCCAGGCGACGCGCGAATTCGCGCGGACGCACCGGCTGGTGCTGGCCGACATCGACCGCGCCCTGCGCGAAGCCGGCAAAAAGGACGGCAACGGCCGCTACATCAAGCCGGACGGCGTGCATCTGACCGACGACGGCAACCAGGTCGTCGCCGAAACGGTGCACCGCGCGCTGGTCGAAACGATCTGAAAACCCCTCCAAACCCGCGGCGGGCGGCCTCGAAGGCCATGCCGTCACCGCGTCATTCCGGATTGGACAAGGGTGAAGGCGGCGGCTGGCGGCCCCAATCGGCGGGCGTCTCGGACAGCTCGAACCGCAAAACCGCGCCGCCGACGATCTCGCCATGACGCAGCCACGCGCGGTCGAGCGGCCGGCCGTCGAGTGTGGCCGACGCGATGTAATGCCCCTTCGGACCCGCCTGCGGCGCCTCGATGACCAACTGCCTGCCGCTCTGACCGAGCTGCACCGTCGTCCGCGCAAACGCCGGTGCGGTCAGCAGCCACAGGTCCTGGCCCATCACCGGATAGAGGCCCATCGTCGAGCCCATGTAGAACGCGCTCTGACAGCCCATGTCCTCATTGTCCTTGATCCCGTCGCGGGTCGGCTCGAAATACCGCTCCAGCGCCCAGCGGACCCGCTCCGCCGTCTTGTCCGGCCGGCCCGCGTAGATATAGAGGTAAGGCACGTGCACGATCGTCTCCTTCGAGTGGTAGTAGCCGCGCTCGAAGAACCCGTCCAGCCGCCGGACGAACGCCTCCGGCCCGCCGACGCGAGCGATCAGCCCGGCAAAGTCGTGATGAACGCTGAACGACCACTGCCAGCTTGTGCCCTCATAAAAGAACGGATCGTTCCACGAATCCGGCAGACACCCAGCCGGGTCGAACGGCCCGGCCCAACTCCCATCCGGCCGGCGCGGCGCAAAGAACCCCAACTCCTCGCGCCACAGGTTCCACACCTTCCGCGAACTGGCGTAGTACCGCTTGGCCACCTCGGCCTGGCCCAGGTGCTCAGCCAACCGGCCGATGCACCAGTCCTGATACGCGTACTCCAGGTGGCGCGACACGCAGCTTTTTCGCACGTCCGTCGAGACGTAGCCCAGATCGCGATAGTCCTTCAGGTGCCGGCCGTACAGCCACGGATCGGGCGACTCGACCTCGGCGTTCTTCCGCATCGCCCGCAACGCCTTCGCATAGTCGATCCCCTCGATGCCCTTGAGCGCCGCTTCGCACAGCAGAATGTCCGCTGAGCTGCCGCCCTGGATCTGGGCGCTGTGCCCGGCAATCCACGCGTCGGGCAGCCAGCCGATATGCTCCTGCACGTCCAGCAGGCAGTTCAGCATCGCCGCCTCGGTTTCCGGATCGAACAGCGAGATCAGCGAGTTGGCGTTGCGAACGCTGTCCCACAAACAGTAGTAATCGGTGAAATGCCGCACGCCCGATGTCCACGCCGGGTTCTCATCGTCGACGCCCAGGTCGCTGGGCATGGCGATCAGACGCGAAAACGACGTGTAAAACAGCGTCTTCTGCGACTCGCTTCCGCCCTCGACCGCGATCCGCGAAAGGGCCTGGTTCCAGGTATGGCGGGCGTCGGCGCGGACGGCGTCAAAAGTCTTGCCGGCGGTCTGGCGTTCGACGCTTCTCCGCGCGTTGGCGACGCTGACGTAAGAGACACCCACCTGGACGTTAAGCTCGCCGACGTCGCCGAATCCCGCCGCCACCTTGACGCCCGGTCCCTCAACCACCTTCTGGCCGGGCACGTACCGCGCCCCATTAGCCAGGATCCGCTCGCGGATCGGCCGATCGAACCGCGCGTAGAAGTAGACCGAGTACGGGAATGTATGGCCCCACCCGCCGCGGTAGTTGCCTCGGCCGACGATTTCGGTGTCGGAGATGAACTCGGCGAACCCGCCGATCGAATACGCCCACTCGCTGACCGGCATCCACTCCGGCGGCTGAATCACCGCCCCGACGTCCACCACCACACCCGACTCAACGCCACGCGGAAAGCGGTACCGGTGGACACCGACCCGCGGCGTGACGGTCAGTTCCACCTCGATCCCAGCCGGCGCCAGCCGCACCGCGTAGTAGCCGGCCTCGGCCCGCTCGTCCTGCCGCTCGTACGGATCGAAACCGATCCGCAGCGGACCGGTGATCGGCGTCATCAAAACGTTGCCGTAGCGACCGCCGCCGCCGGTTCCGCTGACGTGCGTGTGGCTAAACCCGACAATCGGCCGATTGCTGCGGTAACCGCTCGACGGCTGAGGATACACCACGTCCGGACCCAGGCGGACCAGGCTATAAGGCAGGTGCGGCCCGCACAGACAGTTGCCGCAGCCGTCGACTCCAATGAAAGGATCAACCCATTTCGCCAAATCGCTCATAACGAACCTGCCCGAATCGTGCGCTTCAAAACGTCGTCGTGACCGTCCGATCATTATGGCATCCGCTCCATCGAATGCAATCCCTTTGCCTCTCACCGCCTTGCGACACCCGAATGGATCGACCATTTTGCCCGGCTACAATTCCTCCAGAGAAGTCCGGGAATTGAAGGGGGACAAACCATGAACCGCACGCACAATCTCAATCTGTTTGCGCTCGGCTGCGCGTTGACGATGCTGCTGGCCGGATGCCCGGGACCTACGCCCGATCCGAATGACCTCGATCCCAACGCCGTCGATCCCAACGCCACCGATCCGAACGTAGTTGAACCCAACGACGTCGAACCCAACGAAACCGATCCGAATGCCGTCGATCCCAACATCACCGATCCCAACGACGTCCAGCCGCCGCCCGACGCCAACGAACCGCCCGTCCTGCCCTTCGCCGCTGCGAGCCTCACCTTCGACGCCGACGGCGCACCCGTCATCGCCACCGCCAAGAGCGGCGTGTACCGCCTGCAAAACGGCGAGTACCAGATGTTCATCTCCAGCTACGATAACCACCTTTTTAGCGTCGACCGGATCCGCTTCGTCAACGGCCACTACTACATCGGCCAGGATTCGAGCGGCAGTCCGGCCATCCAGCTCTTCGACGCCGATGGCGGGTTCGTCGCCGAACTGATCGACCCCAATGACCTCCGACGGCTCGGGGGCGGCGCGATCGAGGACATGGTCGTCGACGCCCAGGGCCGCGTGTACTTCGCCTTCGACCGCGGCCGACAAAGCCGAAGAGGCAGCGGTGGCCTTGTCTACCGGATCGACGCGGACGGGCTCAACGAGACGGTGATCGTCAGCGACGGCGAGGCCGGCGCCCCGGGCGCGGTTGGCCTGGAACTGGCCGCCAACGGCGACCTGTACGTGGCGACGCGGACCACCATCGAACGCTTCGGCCCCGATGGGAATTTCATCTCCACGGTGGTGGAAAGCGGCCAGTCGGGGTGCGAGTCTCCGGCGCGGCTGGCCGTCGACGTCGCGGGCAACCTCCACGTGTGGGACCAAGGGTCCGGGCTTCGAGGCGACATCGGTTCGTCAGTGCTGACGTTCGACTCGACCGGCGGCTTCATCGAAATGAGGCTTTCGCCGGAAACGATCGGCAACGGAAGGCTTGATCAGTACGCAGCCGACCTGGTGGTCGGACCAAATGACCGGCTCTACGTAATTGACCTGTACGGCGACGTCTTCGAGATCACTGACGACGGTCAACTCGCGATCTTCGCCGACTACGGTTCGGGCGGCCGCTAAGACGGAGACGGTCGATCCCGGACTCCGCCCCAGGACCGGCAACGATAGGCGACAGCGTTGCACTCCGACGGAAAGGTTGCAGCCGTCCGGCAACGCCGGTAGAATGGCAAAAAATCGGGGAACAACGCGGTCGCGGATGCCAGACGCAACACCGGCGAAGGAGGTTCCGGACCCGAGGCTGCGGTTCGGTCGTTCAGCACAGCCATACAGGAGGCTCTTCATGGTTCGCAGACCCTATCCGGTGTTTCTGACCGCGGCGATGCTGTGCGCTCTCGCCGGCTGTGGCGCAGCGCCGGCCGACCCCAACGCCGCCGCCACCTATCCGCCCGAATTCCCCTACAGCCTGACGTTCGACGCCGACGGCGAGCTGTACGCGCTGTCGGCGATGAAGGGAGTCTTCAAGCGGCAGTCCGACGGGACGTTCGTCCAGTTCATCGCCAACGACGACCAGCGGATTTCCGGCGCGAGCAAGATCCGTTTCGTTTCGGGCAGCTTCTTCATCTTCGGCAACGACTACGCCGTCCGCTACGACTCCGCGGGCGAGTTTCAGAACACCGTGTTCGATCCGAACGACCTCGACCGCCTCGGCGCCCTCTGGACGACGGACTTCGCCGTCGACTCCCAGGGCCGCGTGTACGTGAGCCTGGACTACCCCGCCGGAGTCGAGGACACGGTCGTCTACCGCTACGACGCCGACGGAGCCAACGAAACGGCGATCATCGACTACGATGAGGGCAGCGTCATCATCGGCGAGTTCCTGGCGATCGGTCCGGACGACTCGCTCTACGCGGCTGATCCGTTCAGCGTCCACAAGTTCGACGCCAACGGCAATTTTGTCGCCATGGTGGTGGAGCAGCCGGAGCACGGCCTGGACAGGACCGGGGGCCTGGCCGTCAACTCCGACGGCCAGGTATACGTCTGGAACGCCGACCAGACCGCCGACGGCGTCAACCGCAGCAGCCTCATGCAATTTGACGCCGCCGGCGAGTACCAGGACAATGCCCTGGAGGCCCAGGCGATCTTCGACGCCCAGGTCGGCGGCATCGTCTGGGACCTCGTCCCGGACCCTCAGAATCGCCTCTACCACATCGACGCCTACGGCAACATCTATCGCATCGTCAACGGCCAGTTCGAAATGGTGGCGGATTTCCCCGAGTTTGACACCAAGCAAATCGCCGAACCGGCGGAGCAATGGGTCGAATAGGGCTCACCCGCCATCCTCTTGGGCTGCCAACGTCAAGACGAACATCGCCTTCGCTTCGTCCGCCCCATCCCTGCCCTCACAGCCTCTGAACAAGACCGGTGAAGCAAAGATAGCGTAGCCGGCCTGCATTAACGTCCGGCAGTCATGGCTTGCAATTACTTTTTAGGTATATCATTACTCAATGCTGCCGAATAATGAGCCATTGACACCGACGCGTTCGATCTGTAGATTATCATGTCATGAAAAGTATTAAAGATGGCATGATAACGGCCAGTCGCGATCAACTGGCCGAACGGCTCCGTGCGTTGATCGACCAGGAGGGCCTGGGCCCCGGCGACCGACTGCCCACGCACGAGGAGCTCTCGCACCGGCTGGGGGTGGGAATCCGCCGTCTGCGAGAGGGTCTCAGCGTCCTGCGCCAGCAGGGGCTGATCGTGACCAAGCGAAAGGGCGGCACCGTCGTGGCCGCCCCCTCGATCGAACGGCTGGGCGACCCGATCGCCTGGCACCTGGAGCGGAAGGGCTACACCTTCCAGGACATGGTCGAGGCCCGGGCCAGCATCGAAAGTTCGATCGCCGGTATGGCCGCCGCCAGGCGCAGCGCCCGCGACCTGCTCGGGATGCTGGACGCCATCGAGCAGATGGAGAAATCGGAAGGGGACTGGCGGGCGGCCGAACAGGCCGACCAGCTCTTCCACCAGGCGCTGCTGCGGGCCACCGGCAATCCGATCATGCAGGTCTTCGGCCAGCTCATCGCCGCCCAGTTCCGTCGCAAGGCCCAGGAGCCGATGATCCAGGGGCTCGACGTCGTCGCCAGGGGCGTCGCCGAACACCGGGCCATCTACCACGCCATCGAACGGGGCGACCGTCCACAAGCCCAGAAGCGGATGCACGACCACGTCGTCGGACAACTCGACGAGTGGCGCGCCGCCCGGATGCAAAACGCCGGCACAGGAGAATTCACGTGACGCAAGCGAAACTGACCGTCGATCTGACGGGAAAGACCGCCCTGGTGACCGGGGCGGGCACGGGCATCGGCGCGGCGATTGCCGACGCCCTTGCCCAGAACGGGGCGACGGTGATCGTGCACTACAACGCCAGCGCCGCTGCGGCCGACCAGGTGGTCCAGCGGATCGCCGCCGCCGGCGGCAGCGCCTGGTCCGTCCAGGCCGATCTGACCGAGCCGGCGCGGATCGAAGCGATGTTCCGCCAAATCGACGAGAAGGCCAGCCGAGTGGACATCCTCGTCAACAACGCGGGCACGCAGCTCGAACTGGTCGCCTGCGAAGACATGGACCTGGCGCTGTGGAACAAGGCGATCGCGCTCAATCTGACCAGCGCGATGCTCTGCGCCAAGCATGCGGTCGGGGGCATGAAGCGAAACGGCTGGGGCCGGATCGTCAACATCTCCTCGATCTCCGCCCGCTCCGGCGGCGGGCCCGGCGGCGTCTCCTACGCCACGCCCAAAGGCGGCGTCAACACGCTGACCAAGGCCCTGGCCAAAGAACTGGGCCCGTACGGAATCACCGTCAACGCGGTCTCGCCCGGCGTGATCCTGACCGCGATCCACGATAGGTTCTCGACCAAAGAGAGTCTGGAGAATCTCACGAAGATGACCGCCCTGGGCCGCCTGGGCCAGCCGCGCGACGTGGCGGGGGCTGTGCTGTTCCTGGCTTCGGACGCCGCGGCCTACATCACCGGCGACAACATCGCGGTCAACGGCGGATTGAGGATGGACTGATGAACGATCAACGATTGGTGTACTTCAACGGCGAATTCGTGCCCGAGCGCGAGGCGAAGGTCTCGATCTTCGACTCGGCCCTGATGTTCGGCGACATGGTCTTCGAAATGACCCGGTCGTTTGGCCGCGTGCAGTTCCGGCTCGAGGAGCACGTCGAGCGGCTCTACGCCGGCGTCCGGATGCTCAAAGTCCCGCTGGCGATGACGCCGCAGGAGATGATCGCCGCGGTGCACGAGACGATCGAGGCCAACGCCTCCGCCTTCGCGCCCAACGACGAGCACCGCGTGATGATCGACGTGACCCGCGGGCCGCTCTCGATGTACGCCCGCGTCTTTGACGGCAAGACCGGGCCGAACGTGATCATCAGCGTGTTTCCGTTCAAGTGGACGATCGCCCCGCTGGCCCCGCTGTACGAGACGGGCGTGCACGCGGTGATCCCGTCGCAGCGGGCCATTCCCGCCGATCTGCTGGAGCCCAAGATCAAGAACCGCAGCCGCATGCACTACCTGATGGCCAACCTGGAGGTCTCGCTGGTGGCCGACAAGACGGCCTGGGCGCTGCTGCTGGACCCGGATGGCTTCATCGCCGAAGGTACCGGTTCGAACTTCTTTATCGTCAAGGACGGCTGCGTGCTCACGCCCGAGCCGCGCAACATCCTCCGCGGCACCCGCCGCAAATACACCATCGAACTGGCCCGCCGGATAGGCCTGGAGGTCCGCGAGACCAACCTCAACGCCTACGACGCGATCACCGCCGACGAGGCGTTCTTCACCTCGACCGCCTTCACCCTCATGCCGTGCGTCAAGGTCAACGGAAACGTCCTGGGCGACGGCGCGACCGGCCCGATCACGCAAAAGATCATCGCCGCCTGGAACGAATTGATCGGCCTGGACTTTATCGCCCAGGCGCGGGATTATCTGGCCGAAATGGGCAGCGACGCCTACGAAGGCACCACCATGTACCGATTTGGAAAGAAGGACTGATCGCCATGCTCACTCCCGAACAACACGAACGGGCCCGCCGCCGGACGCTCGAATACTTCGCCCAAGCCGGCATCGTCGTCACCGACGAAGAGGCCCAGCGCATCGAAATTCTCGATTTTGAACTGAACGACTTCGAGCACGTCGGCTTGGAGATTCTCGTCTACGTCAACACCGACCGGGTCTGCGCCAAGGAGCTGGTGCTGTTTCCCGGCCAGACGTGCGTCGAGCACTGCCATCCGACCGTCGCCGGCGCACCGGGCAAGGAGGAGACGTTCCGCTGCCGATGGGGCAAGGTCTACCTCTATGTGCCCGGCCCGGCCACGCCGAGCATCCAGGCAACCGTGCCCGAGTCGATCCGCGACCACGTGACGATGTTCCACGAAATCGAACTGACGCCCGGCCGCCAGTACACGCTCTTGCCCGACACGCCACACTGGTTCCAAGCCGGCCCGGACGGCGCGGTGGTCTCCGAGTTCTCCACCACCAACACCGATCATCAGGACCGGTTTACCGACCCACGGGTCGTCCGCTAGAATATCCGCTCTTTCAACAAGGAAAACCGACGAATGAATGAGATCATGAGACAGGTCCTGGAGCGGACGATGCGGGTCTTCGAGAAGGATCCGCGGGTCCTGGCCGCCTACGCCAGCGGCTCGATGGGCACGTCCGATGAGGACCGCTGGTCGGACGTCGACCCGATGCTCGTGATCCGCGCCGAGGAATTCGCCGCCTTCGACGCTGACCTGCGCGGCCTCTTCGAACAGGCGGGCGTTCAGCCGATCCTCTGGTGGCCCGAACGGATCAACTGCGATACCTACAAGAACTACGCCGTCCTCTTCGAGTCCGACGGCCGCCTCAGCCAGTACGATATCAACTTCCTCGCCGCCCCGCGCGAACCGGTCCGCGTCGAGCCGGCCAAGGTCATCTTCGACAAGGCGGGCATCCTCCAGGCCCCGCCGGCCTCCAACGAACCTGCCTACCGCCCCGACCGGCTGGTCTGGACCGTCGAGATCTACTGGATCTACGCCTACATCCACGCCAAGTACCTTCGCCGCCGCGGACCATTCCACCTGATCGCAGCCCAGCATGAACTGTTCCAGGCCCACCTCGAGATCCTCCGGGCCCTTCGTGGCGATATCGGGCCCGATTGGTGGCCGATCGTCGCCAGAAGAATCCACCGCGACGGCGGCGGCCAAATCCTGCTCGACTACCTGCGCCACGTCGATGCGCCCGCAATCGCCCGCGCCCTGCCCGGCCAGCTCGCCCAATTCTCCCGCGACGCCCGCGCCGCCTGCGAAAAGTGGAGCGTCCCGTATCCCGAAATGCTGGCCGGCAAAATCGCGGCGGACCTCCAGAAGGCGATCGATGAGATCATTCAGGAGACCGCGCGATGAAACCGCCGCTCCGGACCGGCGCTCATTTCTGTTCCGCAATTCAGGGAGTGCCATGAAAGCGATCCGCTACTACGACAAGGGCGACCTTCGCCTCCAGGACGTCGCCGTGCCCACACCCGAGCCGGGCGGCCTGCTGGCGAAGGTCGAGGCGTGCGCGATCTGCGGGACCGACCTGAAGATGCTCCTTCGCGGCGACCCCCGGGTCAAACCCGGCCAGATCATCGGCCACGAGTTCGTCGGCAAGGTCGTCGAACTGGGCGCGGGAACGCAGGGCTTCGCCGTGGGCGACCGGGTGACCATGGCCACCAGCATCTCGTGCATGCGGTGCGAGGTCTGCCGCCGCGGCCACACCAACCGCTGCGAACACCTCACGCCGATCAGCCGCGAGTTTCCCGGGGCGTTCGCCGAGTACATCGCCGTGCCCCCAGCCGGCGTGGCGGGCGGTTTCGCCGTCAAAGTCCCGCCCGCCGTCGGCGATATCGCCGCCCTGGCCGAACCGCTGAGCTGCGCGATCAACGCCCAGTTGCTCTCCGGCGTCAGGTTCGGCGACACCGTGGTGGTGATCGGCTTCGGGCCGCTGGGCGCCCTGCACAGCCAGACCGCCAGGGCCTTCGGGGCGACGCGGGTGATCGTAACCCAGCGCTCGCCCGAGCGGATCGACCTGGCCCGGCAACTCGGCTTGGAGGTGATCGACGCCTCCGCCGGCGACGCGGTCGAGCGGGTGATGGAACTCACCGGCGGCGCGGGCGCCGACGTCGTCATCGCCACCGCCCCGGCCATCGAAGCCCAGCAGCAGGCCTTCGCCATGGCCCGCAAGGGCGGCATGGTCAACCTCTTCGCCGGCCTGCCGAGGGGCGGTTCGGAAATGCTCGTCGACTCTCGGCTGATCCACTACCGCGAGCTGATGGTCAGCGGCGCGTCCGACAGCACACCGCACCACGTCGAACTGGCAGTCAGGATGATCGAAGCCGGACAGGTCAGCGACAAGATCGTCACTCACCGCCTGGCCATCGACGACTTCTTCGACGGCTTGGAACTGATGCGGCAGGGCAGGGGACTTAAAATCCTCATCATGCCGGAGGGCAAGTCATGAGGCTCAAAGGACAGACCGCCATTGTGACCGGAGCGGCCCGCGGCATCGGCCGGGCCGTCGCCGAACGGCTGATGAGCGAAGGCGCCGCCGTCGCGATCGCCGACCTTGACCCAGCCGCCGCCAGACAGACCGCCGACGCACTGGGCCCACGCGCCCTGGCGGTCGGCGTGAACGTGGCCGATCGCGCCTCCGTCGAAGCCCTGGTCGCCGCCGTCGAGTCGAAGCTGGGCCCGGTCGATCTGCTGGTCAACAACGCCGGCGTCTCCGAGATCGTGCCCTTTCTCGAACTCGACGAGGCAACCTGGGATCGCCATCTGCAGGTCAACCTCAAGGGAACCTTCCTCTGCTGCCAGACCGTACTGAAAGGCATGGTCGAACGCCGCCGCGGCAAGATCATCAACCTCAGCTCGCAGTCCGGCAAGCAGGGGGCCAGCCAGTACCAAGCGTACTGCGCCTCGAAATTCGGCGTCATCGGCCTGACCCAGAGCCTGGCCCTCGAATTCGCCCCGTACGGCATCACCGTCAACGCGATCTGCCCCGGCTTCGTATTCACGCCGCTGTGGAACAAGATGCTGCCGCAATACGCCGCCAAACGCAACCTGCCGGTGGACAAGGTCAAGGACTACGTCATCAGCCGGATTCCGCTCGGGCGGCTCTGCACGCCGGAAGACGTCGCCGGCGTCGCCGCGTTCCTCGCCTCCGCCGACGCCGACTACCTGACCGGCCAGGCCATCAACGTCACCGGCGGAGCCTTGATGCATTAGGAGGGCGCAGCGTCTTCCTTTTCAGCCGTTCTCCCGCTGGACGGGGGCCTTCCAAAAACCGCCCCGATCCTCTACAATCGCTTCCGATGCGGAATCGGAAGCAGCGATCATGACGGCCGCTCTGCTCGAAATGCACGGCATCCACAAGTCCTTCGGCCCGACCACGGCCCTGGCCGGCGTCGATCTGCTCGTCGCGCCGGGTCAGGTCCACGTTCTGGCCGGCGAGAACGGGGCGGGCAAGAGCACGCTGGTCAAGGTGCTGACCGGCGTGGTGGCGCCGGATGCCGGACACGTGACCTTCCGCGGCCAACCCTTCGCGCCCGCTGGCCCGCAGGAGGCGCTGCGGGCGGGCGTGGCGATGATCTACCAGGAATTCAACCTCGCCCCGCACCTGCCCGTCCACGCCAACGTGTTCCTCGGCCATCAGATCGCCCGGTTCGGCATCGTCCGGGCCGACCGCCAGCGGCAAATCTGCCGCCACATCTTCGCCCGCCTGGGAGCGGTGATCGATCCGGATGCGCTGGTGTCCGATCTGGGCGTCGCGTCGCGCCAGCTCGTCGAGATCGCCCGCGCCCTGAGCCTCGACGCCCGCCTGATCGTCATGGACGAACCGACCGCCGCCCTCTCCGAACACGAGGCCGAGCAGCTCTTCGCCGTCATCCGCAGCCTGCGCGACGACGGCGTCGGCGTCATCTACATCTCGCACCACCTCGAGGAGTTCGGCCGCATCGGCGACGCCTACACCGTCCTCCGCGACGGCCGCCGGGTCGGCCACGGACGCATGGCCGAGGTGACGGCTGAGCAGATCATCCGCATGATGGTCGGCCGCGATATCGACCAGCTCTACCCGCCGCGCCGCCACGACATCGGCGAGCCGGTCCTGACCATCGGCAATCTTCGCGGTCAAAAGGGCCTGACCGTCCCGCGGATCGAGGTCCGGGCCGGCGAGATCGTCGGGATCGCCGGCTTGGTCGGGGCCGGACGCACCGAAACCCTTCGGGCCGTTTTCGGCCTAGACGACGCGAAGATGGATGAACTCGCCGTCTGCGGCGCCGCCGTCCTGCCACCCTCGCCGCACCGCATGATCCGGCACCGCCTCGGCCTGCTCAGCGAGGACCGGGCGGCTGAGGGACTCGCCCAAAGCCTCTCGATCGCCGACAACCTGGCCCTCGCCGTCCCGCGAAAGGTCAGCCGACTGGGCGTCCTCTCGCTGCGACGACGCCGCGAACTGGCCCGCACCCTCATCGCCGCGGTCAACGTCAAAGCCCACTCGCCCGATCAGCGGATCGACCAGCTCTCCGGCGGCAATCAGCAGAAAGTCGCCCTGGCCCGCCTGCTCGGCGCCGACTGCCGCGTCCTCCTGCTCGACGAACCGACCCGCGGCATCGACATCGGCGCCAAAGCCGACATCTACCGCCTCATCGAATCCCTCGCCCGCGAGGGCAAGGGCATCGTCATCGTCTCCAGCTATCTGCCCGAACTGATGGGCCTCTGCGACTCGCTCTACGTCATGGCCCGCGGACGCCTCAGCCGAAAGTTCCCCATCGATCGGATCGACCCCGACCGCGTCATGGCCCTGGCCACCGGCCTGGCCGACGCCGCCGATTGTCAACCGTTAACAGAACCGGACCGACCAGCCGCGCCTGCGCCATCACCGTCAGACCCTCTTGCCTAAGTGGTGAACCATGAGAACAGCCGCTGATACCCCGCTTCCAACCCCGACAACCAACTGGCCGGCACGCCTCAAAGAGCTGGCCTTCGAGACCTCCGACCGGGCCGGACCCCTCTTCGTCCTGCTCCTGGTCGTCGCCGTCTTCGGCATCGCCGAACCGCAACGCTTCCTGACCGCCCTGAACCTCGGCAACGTCGCCGGTCAGACCGCCGTCCTCGCCGTCGCCGCGGTGGGAATGACCTTCATCATCATCAGCGGCGGCATCGACCTCTCCGTCGGCTCCGTGGTGGCTCTGGCCGGCGTCTACGCCGCGATGGTCCTGGCCGAGGGCTACGGCCTGGTCCTGGGCCTGACCGCCGGACTGGCCACCGGGGCGGTCTGCGGCCTGGTCAACGGCCTGATCATCACCCGCGGCCACCTGCCCCCCTTCATCGTCACCCTCGGCATGATGGAGATCGTCCGCGGCCTGGCCCTCGAATCCGCCAACGGCATGCCGGTCACCAATCTGCCGCGCGCGTTCTCGCGGATCGGCAACGCCGTCCTCGAAATCCCCTTGGGCGCCAATGCCATCTACATCCCATACTCCCTGTTCATCCTGCTGCCGGTGGCCCTGGGTGCCGCCTTCGTCCTGCGCTACACTGTATTCGGAACTCACGTCTACGCCGTCGGTTCCAACGAGCAGACGGCCCGTCTCTGCGGGGTCAACGTCGGTCGGGTCAAGACATTGGTATATGTTATTTCCGGATTGCTGACCGGACTGGCCGGAATCATGTACGCCTCGCGCTTAAATACCGGACAGCCGTCCGAAGGGGTCGGCATGGAACTGGAGGTCATCGCCGCCGTCGTCGTCGGCGGGGGCAGCCTCATGGGCGGTAAGGGCTCCATCCTTGGCTCGGTGGTAGGGGCCTTTATCATCAAATTCCTACGCAACGGTTGCGTCGTCGCCGGCGTCTCCCCCTTCATTCAACGGATCATTATCGGACTGATTATCATCGCCGCCGTCTGGGCCGATCACCACCGACGGCAGTTCCTCATGAAAAGAATCAAGTCCCGGCAACCAGCCGCGCAAAAGCCCATATAATGGAGTGACTTACCATCGGGCCCGAACCCTCGCCAGGAGGCTTGAATCGGGCTGGGTTGACTTAAGAGGTACTTGACGCTAAGCTAAAAATAGAAAGACAAGCCCAAGAGGCCGATCTTCTGGGAAAGGGACGAAAATGGGCGAGTTCGACAGCGTGGTGCTCTCAAGCCTGCGCGAAGGAAAACGCAAGCCAAAGTACTTTTCCGTCAACGAGGCCAACCGGTCCCTGGTCCTGGTCTCGATGGTGGTCAAGGACATCCTCGCCCTCTACTGCCGGGCCAAAGTCCTCGAAGAACGCTATTCCGTCCTCGACCGCGAAACCGAACGCGGCCCGCGCAAGCAGATCAAACGCCAGTACGAAGCCCTGCTCAAGCAGCTCCAGTGCTTCAACCAGGAACTGACCGAGGTCGGCTGTCGCCTCCGCGACTGGCAGACCGGCGCCGTCGACTGGCCCGCCATCTATCAGGACCGCGAAGTCTACCTCTGCTGGCGGATGGGCGAAGAGACGGTCGAGTACTACCACGAAGCCTACGAGAGCTTCGCCGCCCGTCGCCGTCTGCCGGAAGACATCAAGTAATCGCCTGACGTGAGGAAACAACGGACCCGAAGCCGCCGGCATGGTACGGCGGCTTCGCTTGCTTTTACCCGCGCCACACGTACAATCCCACGGTAACCGGACGGTGAATTACCGGCGGTGAGTTTCGCGAACCGACGCCTATCGGAGACATTGCGGCATGGACACCCTCTGCCAGCGAGCCGAACACGGCCTGAACTACCTCAACAACAACGTGGACCGGCGACGCGGCTGTCTGCCCTTCTTTTCCACCATGTTCAAACGCGACCCAGCCGAGAACCGACACGACTGGCCCGACTTCGGCGACCTGACCGGACGCTACGTCGAGTCCTTTGTCCTCGCCCGACGGATGCTGAACCTCGCCCAACCAGGCGAGGTCGAAAACGCCGTCCGCAAACTCCTGATCTCCTACTTCAACGAGGGCGACGGCCTCAGCTATCGGCCCAAACCCGACAAACCCTACTACTCGACCATCCTGCGCCAACCCTATGACGCCCACGTGGCTGAGGGGTTCGACCAGGCCCGCGTGTTGTGGGCGCTGCTGACCTGGTACGAGGATACCCGCGACCCCGCCGTCCTGCGACGACTCCAGGAACTGGTCGACGGCCTCTACCGCGTCATGGTCAAACGCGACGGCTACGGCTACTACGACCGTCCGACCTTCACGCCGGGACTGGTCGTCGACCAGGACGCTCCGCCCATGCCGCACCAGTTCTACTTCAGCGGCACCCAGATCCACCCGCTGATCGAATGCGCCAAGCGCCTCGGCCTCGAGCGGGCCCGCGAAATGGCCGTCCGCCTGACCAACTACATCGTCGACCACAGCACCTACTTCCGCCCGGACGGCGAGTGGCACTGCCCGGGCAAGGAGGGCCAGGAGTGGGAATCGGGCCTCCTCGACGGCCACACCCATTCCCGCTTCGCCACCATCGCGGGCATCGCCACGCTGGGTGTTGCCGAAAACCGGCCCGACCTCGTCGCGTTCGCCAAACGGGCCTACGACTGGTTTGCCGCCAACCATTGTAGCTCGTTCGGCTGGAGTCCCGAATTCCTCGGCCGCTACGGCGACGACAACGAGGGCTGCGAAACCTGCGCGGTCATGGACCAGATCAACTCCGCGTTGGCCCTCGCCGAGGCGGGGCACCTGGAGTACTACGAGAAGGCTGAGCGGATCGCCCGCAATCAGCTCATGGCCAATCAGCTTCTGGACACCCGGCTGGTCCGCAACACCGTCGAGCGGGAGGACACCGAGCTTTCGTGCTTCCACAACGTGGCCGACATGGTCCGCGGCGGTTTCGCCGGATGGGCCGGCCCGAACGACTTTATCGGCAACTGCGACCTGCACTACTGCCTGATGAACTGCTGCGGGCCCGCGGGCGTCCGGGCCCTGCACGATATCTGGGCCAACGTCTGCCGCCGCGACGGCGACCAGCTCCGCCTGCACATCCTGATGGACCGCGACGATCCGACCCTGACCCTCCATCACGCCCAGCCGGCGGCGGGACAACTGACCGTCACCGCCAAAACCAACTGCTCGCTGAGCCTCCTGCCGCGCTCGTGGTGGCGGATCGAAACCCTCCGCTGCGCCATCGACGGCAAGCCGCGAACCGTCGCCACCGACGGTCCATACCTGGACCTGGGCCGCCTCGCCGCCGGCGATCAACTGACCCTGCAATACGATCTGCCCGAAACCGACGAGCCGGTGCACGTCAACGGCCGCGACTACACCGTCACCTGGCGAGGCGAAACCGTCGTCGCCATCGACCCGCCGGGAACGATCATGCCCTTCTACACCGACCGCCGCGTCTGAAACCTGTGGGTCCGCCGCCCCCGGCGGACTCTTCCTTTTTATTCAGGCTTCTGACTTCTCCTCTCTGTTCCCTAACGCCGCCTCAGCGGATAGAATTGGGGATGACCTGATAAACCCGGTTGGAGCAGTACGGTGACGGACCTGTTCAGTGCCCAGCGACAGGCGAAACTGGCCGAAGCGGCCCCGCTGGCCCACCGCATGCGCCCGCGGACCCTCGACGAGTTCGTCGGCCAGGAGCATTTCATCGGGCCGGGCAAGCTCCTGCGGCGGATGCTCGAAGCCGACCGCCTCTCCAGCATCATCTTCTACGGCCCGCCCGGCACCGGCAAGACCTCGCTCGCCCAGGCCATCGCCGCCACCACCTCAACCGAATTCGAACAGCTCAACGCCACCGGCGCCGGCGTCAAGGACGTCCGCGAAATCCTCGAACGGGCCGAACGCCGACTCGCCGACGACGGCAAACGCACCGTCCTGTTCATCGACGAAATCCACCGCTTTAACAGCGCCCAGCAGGACGTCCTCCTGCGCGACGTCGAGCGCGGCGTCGTGATCCTGATCGGCGCGACCACCGAAAACCCCTTCTTCGCCGTCAACTCGCCGCTGGTCTCGCGCTCCCAGATCTTCCGCTTCGAGCCGCTCACCGACCGGCACGTGTTGGGCCTGCTCGAACGGGCCGTCGCGGACAAGGAGCGCGGCTTCGGCAACCTCGACCTGCGGGTGGCGCCCGACGCCCTCCGCTACCTCGTCGGCGCCTCCGACGGCGACGCCCGCCGCGCCCTGACCGGCCTGGAGGTCGCCGTCCTCTCGCAGATCAAATCAGCCGAGAAGGGCGGCCCGCTCGTCGTCACCCTCGACGTCGCCCGCGAGTCCATCCAGGAAAAGGCCCTCGTCTACGACCGCGAAGGCGACATGCACTACGACCACGCCAGCGCGTTCATCAAGTCCATGCGCGGCACCGATCCCGACGCCGCCGTCTACTGGCTGGCCCGGATGCTCGAAAGCGGCGAGGACATCCGCTTCATCGCCCGCCGCATCGCCATCTGCGCGGCGGAGGACGTCGGCAACGCCGATCCGATGGCCCTCGTCGTGGCCAACGCCGCCGTCCAGATCGTCGAGTTCATCGGCCTGCCCGAAGCCCAGCTTCCCCTCTCGCAGGCCGCCATCTACGTCGCCTGCGCACCGAAGTCCAACGCCTCGGCCATGGCGATCTGGACCGCCATGGACGACGTGAAGAACAACCGCACCGTCCCCGTCCCGCGCCACCTGCGCGACACCCACTATCGCGGGGCCAAGCGCCTCGGCCACGGCGAGGGCTACCAGTACGACCACGACGCACCCGAGGGCCTGGCCATCCAGGACTACCTGGGAGTGGATAAGATCTACTACGAACCGACGCAGCGGGGCCGCGAGGCGAGGGTCAAGGAATACCTCGAAAAGGTCCGCGAACTCCGCGGCCAAGCCAAGGGAGACGCCGATGACGGGTCCGGATCCTAAAACCGAAAAGGCCGATCTGCGAAAGAGAATGCGCGAGGCCCTCAAGCAGACGCCGGCCGCTCAGATCGCCCAGTGGTCCGCCCGCATCACCGAAAAACTCATCGAACTGCCGGAGTTCCAGCAGGCCGCCTCGCTGATGGTCTACCTCTCCTTCGCCACCGAATACCAGACCGCCGACCTGATCGGCCGCGCCCTGGCCGCCGGCAAAACCGTCTGCGCCCCAAAGGTCGCCTGGGACCGATGGCAGATGCACCCGGTCGTCCTCCGGTCAGCCGACGACTTCGTCAAGGACGACCACGGAATCAATGAACCCAAATCCAACCAGCGATTCAGCCTCGGCGAACTGGCCCTGGTGCTCGTGCCCGGTCTGGCCTTCGACCGACGCGGGCGACGCCTCGGACGCGGCGGAGGGTTCTACGACCAACTCCTGAGCCGCACCGACCTCCAAGCCGCCAAAATCGCCGCCGCCTTCGACCTCCAACTCGTCCCCCGCGTTCCGGTCGCCGATCACGACCAACCCGTCGACACCATCGTCACCCCCCATAAACTCCTCCGCTTCGTCCGCAAATCCTCCACCCGCCCCGCCTCCGAACCCACCGGCGAAGACGAACCCGACGAACACCGCCAGTTCTGGGAAGTGAACTTCTAGAGGAAAAGGGGACATTCTACTTTTCCGCACCGGCCCTGACGGTGGCAAAAACCCGGGAAAAGCGAAAAAGTAGAATGTCCCCTTTTTCAGTTCGGGCCAATAAACAGTCGTCGCACCAGTGCGTGTCTTTCCCTCAGCGTCACTGGTGCGACAACTACTGCTAGGGGTCTTAGCGGCCCCAGGTACCGGGCGGCCCGGACCTTCCAGGCGCTTCTACGGAGCCCAGGCACCCCAGGGCTGGCCAAAGCCACGTGTGGGGTTGTTCCAAAAGATCATCCAGAGCGCCCAAAACCAGTGTCTCTCTCGCCTCATCGAGGCTTCCCTCCCAAGCGTCCCAAATCCACTGCCTTATCCGTAATAATTCTACGATACAACCGCCCCGCCAGCAAAACCGGCGCAGCAAAAGGCCCCGCCACAAGGACGGGGCCGTTCTTATCGGACCCTTGATCGGGATCAGGCCGCCTAGCTCGCGGTCAGCACCTTCTGGGCGGCCGTCAGACCCGCCCCGGGCGTCAGCTTGTGGCCCATCCGCAGCAGCACCGCCTCGATCGCCGCCAATGCGCCCATCGTATCGACCGAGTCCACGTAGCCCATGTGCGTCATGCGGAAAATCTTGCCCGACAGTTCCGCTTGCCCGCCCGCCACGTTCACGCCGTACTCCTTCTGCAGGGTCTTGCGGAAGGCGCTCTCATCCACGCCCTCGGGCAGCCACACGCCGGTGACCGCGTCGGCCGGATCAGCGGCGTAAATCTTCAGGTTCATCGCCACGAACGCCTGACGGCACGCCTCCGCCAGCGTCGCGCAGCGTTTCCAGACGTTCTCGATCCCCGCCTCCTGGATCATCTGCAGCGACTTGTGCAGCCCGCGGACCAGCGTCAGGGCCGGCGTGTACGGCGCATCGTTCTTCTTGAGGGCCTTGCGGTACGCCCGGTAGTCAAAGTAGAACGCCTTCGGCTTGTTCGACTCGATCACCTTCCAGGCCTTCTCCGAGACCGACGCGAACGCCAATCCCGGCGGCAGCATCAACGCCTTCTGCGAACCGGTCACCACGATGTCGATTCCCCACTCGTCCACCTTGATCGGCATCGCCCCAGCCGAACTGATCGCATCGACCATGAACAGCGCCGGCGTCTTGGCCACCACCTTGGCGATGGCTTCGATATCGCTGCCCGCCGCCGTCGAGGTCTCGGAGTGGACCGCGATGACCATGTTGATGTCCTTGTCCTGGCTCAGGTGCTTTTCGATCACCTTCGGGTCCACGCCGTGGCCCCATTCGACGTCGACGGCGACGTAGTCGATGCCGAAAGCCTCGCACACCTCGCCCCACCGCTCGCCGAACTTCCCGCCGCGGGCCACCAGGGCCTTCTTGCCAGGCTGGGCGCAGCAGACGATCGCCCCTTCCATCGCCCCGGTGCCGCTCGAGGTGAACGTCAGCACGTCATTCTGCGTCCGAAACAGGTACTGCAACCCCTTCGTCGCCTCCGCCAATAGATTCTGGTACTCCTTGGTCCGATGGTGGATCATCGGCTGGGCGATCTCCAGTTGAACCTGCTCCGGAACCGGGGTCGGACCCGGCGTGTATAGCCTCACCTTGGCCATGGTCATATCTCCTTAAGAACAGCCACTGTATCTGGTGCGAACCGCGCCGTCACGACAATCGGCAGCCCAAAGTCTAACGCCCACCGCCCAACCCGTCAACGGGCATGAAATGACTCCGGCCTCTGTCGGCCAACCCCTACTGAAGCCGAAATCCCCAATCCGCTGCCTGAGCATATGCGCCCGCATCGGCCTGTCAAACCGCCGACACCGTTCTCAAGCCGCCGTGAGGCGATTTTTTCGTTGAAAAGGCCCCATCAATCCGTAATCATGAGGGCTCAGCAGGGGGTGCTCCCCAATGTCTCAATTGGTGGGATTGATATGGCATCAACCGTGATGGAGAACTACCGCAGGCTCCGCCAGCAGGCCAAGGACTACCTCGCCCAGCGCAAGGAGCAGGAGAAGATCCGAATCCAGATCGGATCGGCCACGTGCGAGAACGCCGCGGGGGCCAACGACGTCCGCGACGAGTTCCGCAAGCACATCGAGGCCTCCGGCCGCGATAACGTGGTCCTGCGGCGGGTCGGATGCACCGGCCGCTGCAGCCGCGAACCCATCGTCGATGTCCTGGTCCCCGGTAAACTCCCGACCAAATACCAGAACGTCGATCGCGAAGCCGTCCACCAGATCTTCACCCAACACGTCCTCGGCGGCCAACCGGTGGCCGACCTGGTGCTTGACGGCGGCGTCGAACCCTTCCGCCAGTACGAATTCCTGTTCTGCTACGGTACGCGGTGCGGCAAGCTCCTCGACAAGGACTTCCGGGCCATCTTCAAACAGAAACTCGATGCGGCCGGTGTCGACGAAGGCCGCGCCGTGGTCAGCACGGCCAACTGCTTCGGCCTCTGCCGCGACGAAGCCGTCGGCAAGGCCACCCACGTCCTGGTCCGCCCGAGCAAGGTCATCTACCGCGTCTCCTCCGAACAGGATCTCGACGAAATCGTCGAACAGCACGTCAAAAACGGCCAGATCGTCGAACGCCTGAAGGTCCAGGAGCAGCCGATCAGCCAGCGGTTCTTCGAACTCTACGGCGACGTCTCGTTCTTCAGCCGCCAAAGCCGAATCGCCCTGCGCAACAGCGGCATCATCGACCCGGAGAACATCCACGAATACGTCCACTACAACGGCTTCGAAGCCCTCGCCCGCGCCCTGGACAAGAACGAACCGGCCGACGTGATCGAGCGGATCACCCGCTCCAAACTCCGCGGCCGCGGCGGAGCCGGATACCCGACCGGCAAAAAATGGGCCGACTGCATCAAGAGCACCGAGCCCGTCCGCTACATCATCTGCAACGCCGATGAGGGCGACCCCGGCGCCTTTATGGACCGCGATATGCTCGAGGGCGACCCGTTCTCCGTCATCGAAGGCATGATCATCGGGGCGTTCGCGGTAGGGGCCCATCGCGGCTTCCTCTACATCCGGGCTGAGTACCCGATGGCGATCAAACGGGTCGAGACGGCCCTCGCCCTCGCCCGCGAACATGGCGTGCTCGGCGACGACATCCTGGGCTCCGGCTTTGACTTCGACCTCGAGATCCGCCTGGGCGCCGGCGCGTTCGTCTGCGGCGAGGAGACCGCGCTGATCAACTCCATCGAAGGGGCGCGGGGCCAGCCGCGAATCCGCCCGCCCTATCCGACCCAGAGCGGCCTGTGGGGCAAACCCACCGTCATCAACAACGTCGAAACCTGGGCCAACGTGCCCGCCGTCCTCCACTACGGTCCCGACTGGTTCCGCCAGATCGGCACGGACAAAAGCGGCGGGACCAAGGTCTTCGCCCTCGCCGGCAAGGTCAACCACACCGGACTGGTCGAAGTGCCCATGGGCACCACCCTCCGCGAGATCGTCTTCGACATCGGCGGCGGCGTGCCCGACGGCCGTCAACTCAAAGCCGTTCAGACCGGCGGGCCCGCCGGCGGCTGCATCCCCGCCAAGTGGATCGATACCCCGGTCGACTACGACACCCTCACCGCCGCCGGGTCGATCATGGGCTCCGGCGGGATGATCGTGATGGACGAAAGCGACTGCATGGTCGATATCGCCCGGTTCTACATGCAGTTCTCGCAGGATGAATCCTGCGGCAAGTGCACGCCCTGCCGCGAAGGCACCAAGCGCATGCTCGAAATCCTCGAACGGATCACCGCCGGCAAGGGTGAACTGGCCGATCTGGACAACCTCGAACGCCTCGGCCGCCTGATGCGCCGATCGTCGCTGTGCGGACTGGGACGGGCCGCCGCCAACCCGGTGCTCTCGACCCTCACGCACTTCCGCGACGAGTACATGGCCCACGTGGTCGAAAAACGCTGCCCGGCCCACCGCTGCACCGCGCTGACCCACTACGAGATCAGCGCCGAAAAATGCGTCGGCTGCACCGCCTGCGCCCGCGCCTGCCCCGTCCAGTGCATCATCGGCAAGCCCCGCGAGACCCACATCATCGAACAGGCCCGCTGCATCCACTGCGGCCGATGCTTCCAGGTCTGCCGCTTCGCCGCGGTCGATCGAACATAGGTGAACCATGGCCCAACAAATGATCAATCTGACCATCGACCAGACGCCGATTTCCGTGCCCGAGCATACCACCATCATGCAGGCGGCTGAGACCCTCGGCATCCGCATCCCGCGATTATGCTACCATCCCAATCTCAGCATCGCCGGCTCGTGCCGCGTCTGCATCGTCGAGGTCAAGGAGATGCCCTACTTCATGGCCTCCTGCTCCGTCCAGGTCTGGGAGGGCATGGAGGTGCGGACCAACTCCCCCGAAATCCGCCAGGCCCGCCGCGACATCGTCGAACTGCTGCTCGAAAACCATCCGATGGACTGTCAGACCTGCGAGCGCGACGGCCACTGCGAACTGCAGAACCTCGCCTACTCGCTGGGCGTGCGCGAGCGGCTCTTCGCGGGCGAACGCAAGGAATTCCCCTTCGAGAACTCCAGCCGATCGGTGATCCGCAACTCCAACAAGTGCATCAAGTGCGGCCGGTGCATCCGCGTCTGCGCCGAGGTCCAGGGTGTCTACAACCTCGGCCAGCAGTACCGCGGCTTTGACGTCGTGGTCAGCCCCGCCCACCAGGCCAACATGGACGACTCGGTCTGCATCCAGTGCGGCCAGTGCATCAACGCCTGCCCGGTCGCCGCGTTCCTCGAACAGTCGCACACCGACCTGGTCTGGAAGGCCCTGGCCGATCCGGACAAGCACGTGGTGGTCCAGACCGCCCCCTCCATCCGGGCCGCCATCGGCGAAGGCTTCGGCCTCGAACCGGGCACGCCGGCCACCGGCCGGATGATCACCGCCCTGCGCCGCCTCGGGTTCGACAAGGTCTTCGACACCGACCTCGGAGCCGACATGACCATCGTCGAGGAGGCCAACGAGCTGATCGACCGTCTGAACGGCAAGGGCCCGCTGCCCATGTTCACCTCCTGCTCGCCCGCGTGGATCAACTTCCTGGAAAAGTTCTATCCCGAACTGATCCCGCACGCCTCGAGCTGCAAGTCGCCGATGATGATGCTCTCGGTCCTGGCCAAGACCTACTACGCCCAGAAGGCCGGCATCGACCCGGAAAAGATCTTCATGGTCGCCGTGATGCCGTGCGTGGCCAAAAAATTCGAAGCCGGACGCGCCGAACACTTCTTCCGCGAAGGCATTCCGTACACCGACGCGGTGATCACCACCCGCGAGGCGATCTGGATGATCAAATCCTACGGCATCGACTTCCTCGACCTGCCCGACGGCCAATTCGACGACCCCCTGGGCATTGCCACCGGCGCCGCCGACATCTTCGGCGTCACCGGCGGCGTCATGGAAGCCACGCTGAGGACCGCGGCTGAGAAGATCACCGGCAAGACCGGCGGTAAACTCGACTTTACCGAAGTCCGCATGGCCGCCGGAATTCGCGAAGCCGCCGTCGAAATCGACGGCCGGACCCTCAATGTCGGCGTCGCCGACGGCCTGGTCAACGCCAAAACGCTGCTCGATAAGGTCATCACCGGCGAGAAGCAGTTCCACGTGATCGAAATCATGGCCTGCCCCTCCGGCTGCAGCGGCGGCGGCGGACAGCCCTACCCGCCCCGCGGTTTCGAGGTTCTCGACCCCGAACTGCTCCGACGCCGCGGCCAGGCCCTCCACACGATCGACCAGGGCAAGCAGCTCCGCCGGTCGCACGAGAACCCGGCCGTCAAACGTATCTACGAGGAATTCCTGGACCATCCGGGCAGCCCCAAAGCCCACGAACTGCTGCACACCGCCTACGCGCCGGTGCTGCCGAGGGGAATACGATGAAACAGCCCATCAAATCCATAGATAAGAGTCAGACCGACAACTGGAAGAGCGTCTCGAAGGTCGCCAAGGCCGCCCTGCCCGACCACGTGGTCAAGTTCATCGAGGAGTGCCGGGCCAAAGAGCACCCCGACAGCCACCTGATCGCCGTCCTGCACAAGGTCCAGGAGCATTTCGGCTACCTCGGCGCCAGCCACCTCGACGCGGTCGCCCAGCTCATGCAGATCCCCGCCGCCAAGGTCACCGGAGTCGCCACCTTCTACCACTACTTCCGCCTCCAGCCCAAGGGCCAGTTCGTCATCAGCGTGTGCATGGGCACCGCCTGCTACGTCAAGGGGGCCGAGCAGATCGTCCAGCGGCTCCGCGACGAACTCGGCATCGACTTCGGCCAGACCACCTCCGACGGCCTCTTCACCCTCGAAGGCACCCGCTGCCTGGGCACCTGCGGCCTCGCCCCGGTGGTCATGATCAACGACCAGGTCCACGCCAAGGTCACGCCCGACCAGGTCCCAGCCCTGCTGGAACGCTACGCCAAACAGGTCCACCGCCAGTCGGTGGAGCCCAAAGGCCGCTAGACAACCGACAATATCAGAGGGGGGTACGACGATGAACGACGATAAGGTTCGTCTCGGAGTCATCGGCTGCGGGGGATTCGGACTCTTCGCCCTGCAGCACTTCACCCAGATTCCCGACGTGGAGCTGGTCGGCATGGCCGGCACCCATCGCGAAGCCGCCTACGCCGCCGCCCGCCGCTACGGCGTGCCCGACATTGTCGACGTCGAAAAACTCGTCGCTCAGAACGACGTCGACGTCATCTACATCTCCACGCCGCCCTTCCTGCACCACCAGCAGGCCGCCGCCGCCCTCCGCCACGGCAAGCACGTGCTGGTCGAAAAACCGCTCGCCATGAACCTCCAACAGGCCGACGAGATGCTCGCCCTGGCCAGGGAAAAGGACCGCTTCTGCGTGGCCAACCTCATGCAGCGGTACAACCCGCTCTACGAAAAGATCGGCACGCTGATCCGCGAAAAAATCCTCGGCGAGCTGCTGCACGCCTACTTCGAAAACTATGCCGCCGACGAGGGACTCGCCCCCGAACACTGGTTCTGGGACCCCGAAAAAAGCGGCGGCATCTTCATCGAACACGGCGTGCACTTCTTCGACATGTTCGCCGGGTGGCTGGGCGAGGGCAACGTGGTCGCCGCCCAGAGGACCATCCGCCCGACCACCGGCGTCGAAGAGCAGGTCCAATGCACCGTCCGATACGGCCCGACCGTCCTGGTCAACTACTACCATGGGTTCACCCAGCCCAACCGCATGGACCGCCAGGAGATGCGATTCCTCTTCGAACGCGGCGACGTCACCCTGCACGAGTGGATCCCCACCCGCGTCCGCATCCACGCCATCGCCGACGAAAAGGGCACCCGCGACCTCTGCGAACTCTTTCCCGGCGTCGCCCTCGACGTGCGCCAGTGGTACCACGGCGCCGAACGCTCCGCCAAAGCCCGCCACCAGTCGCTCGACGTCTACCAGCAGCTCGACCTGCGCTACGGCGACGAAACGTTCAAAATGCACAACTACGGCCTGATCCTGCGAAACCTCTTCGCCGACCAGATCGCCTGGACCAAAGACCACAGCCGCCAACGCAAAATCACCGAGGAAAACGGCCGAACCTCCCTCGCCACCGCCCTCGAAGCCACCCGCCTCGCCCGCCAGGAAACGCCGACCCCAAACCGGTAGGGCGGTCACGTGCCCCGATCGACGCGGCGATACCCGCTCCAGATCGCCTCCAGCGTCTCCGCCGCCCTGGCTGCGATCTTGATCGCCACGTACGGCGTCACGCTCGTCTCGTCGGGATTGATCTCGACGCTCGGAACCCCCAGCCGGGCCGCCTCCAGAACCGGCTCGGCAATGTACGGAAACACGCTCGTCGTCCCCACCGAAAACACCACGTCGAACCCGCGGGCCAGCTCCGCCGAAAGCCGCTGGGCCTTCTCGTACGGCAGCATCTCCCCGAACAGCACCACGTCCGGACGAAGGATCGCTCCGCACTCCGGACACCGGGGCGGAATCTCAAGCCGGCTGTAGTCGTCCACCCGCCGCCCGTAGCGGCAGCCGGTGCAGCACAGGCCATGCACGTCGCCGTGAATGTCGATCACGTTCCGCGACCCAGCCGCCCGGTGAAACCCGTCCACGTTCTGCGTCAGCACCCAGACCCGCTCGAACCGACCCTCCATCTCCGCGATCACCTCGTGCCCGCGATTAAACGACGCCCCGCGGCACGCCCGCTCGATCTGCGCGATGTATCGCCAGCTCACCTCCGGCCGCCGCTCCATCATCCAGCCGGACAGCGCCTCCTCGATCGGAATCCCCTCGTCCGTCATCTTCTCCTGATACAGCCCGCCGATCCCGCGGTACGTCGGCAGACCCGAATCCGCCGACAGCCCCGCCCCCGTGACAAACAGCAGGCTACGCCCCCGCCTCAGCAGTTCGACCACCCGCCTGACTTGTTCCTGGCTTTCCTGCGAGAGCATTATGATTTCCGAACCGGACAGCCTTCAGACAACGACGGCGTCCCCCTCCGCTCAAGAGCGCGGGTCCGACAAGGCAATTATAGTGACGACAAGCCGAGCTTGCTACAAATGGATACGCCCTTCCTCGGAGCATATAATAAACCTCATGGGTCCACCTTAAGGGAGGCGGCGATGACTTTTCGCGGGAGTACGCGAATACATCTGTTTCTGCTCTTGTTCGTGGCGTTGGTCCCGATGCTGACCACGCAGGCCATCGTGTTCCAACGATGGTTCGCAGCGGCCCAGCGCGAGGAACGCCAGGCGAACCTGGAGTTCGCGCGGGCGGTGGCTTTCTCCTTCCAGGGCTACATCAAAGACGTTCTGGCCCAGGAGCTGGCAACCGGGTCGGCTCTGACGTTCCTGGAGCCGTACACGCCGGAGCAGGCCCAGCGGATCCTGGCCAAGGGAATCGCGGATCATCCGGCGGTGACCTATTTCGCGTGGCTGGACCCGGAGGGCCGGGTGCAAGCCGCCAACCGGGCCCAGGAGTTCCCGTTTGACATCAACGGCAGTGACTTCTACGAACGAATCCTGCATGGCCGCGAGTGGGTCGTAACCGACGTCCTGCCCGCCTCCAACGAGAGCGGCGAGGTCATCGTTGCCCGGGCCATTCGGGAGGAAGATGACCTCAAGGGGGTCATGGTCGCGGTGCTCGACCTGGACCGGTTTGATGAACTGGCCCGTCTGGAAAGGGAACACGGGGGACGCACCCTCATCTTCGACGGCGCCGGTTTCCTGGTCCACGCCTATCCGCCTGAATCCTACACCTACCACCAACGGAACTGGATCGGCGTCGACCCGTTGCTCCCCGAAGCCCTCGCGGGGCGGGAGAATACCGGAACCCTCGTCTATCCCAACGAGACGGAAACGCGGATATCCGCCCGAGTGCCCATTCCGGATATCGGGTGGGTGGCTGGAGTCAGCCGGCCGGAGTCGGTTGCCCTGGGACCGGTCCGCCGAACTTTGATGCTGAACGCGGCGGCGGTGACTGCCGTCAGCGCGATCGGGATGCTGCTGGCCGTGCTTATCGCCTGGCGGATCACCCGAGGCATCCGCCAGTTGACCGAATACGCCACCGTCCTGGCCCGGGGCGGACGCCCGCGCCGCAACGGCGTGACCGGGGTAACGGAATTGGAGGACCTGGCCGACGAATTCGATCTTATGGCCGGGCAAATCCGCGAACGCCAGGAAGCCCTCCAACACGAACGCGATGAGCTGGATACCAGGGTCCAGTGCCGGACCGCCGAACTCCTCCGTTCCAACGCCGATCTGGCCCGATACGCCGAACTGGCCTCCCATGACCTCCAGGAGCCGCTCCGAATGGTCGGCAACTTCGTCCAGTTACTCAAAATCCGCTACAAAGGCAAGCTTGACGAGGAGGCCGACGTCTACATCGACCACGCGGTCGAAGGGGCCACCCGAATGCACCAGCTCCTGCGAGACCTCCTGGACTACTCCCAGATCGACGCGCGGGGCGGGCCCTTTGAACCCATCGACAGCGGCAAGGCAGCCGAAGAGGCCGCCGAACAACTGGGCGATATGATCGACCAGACCGGAACTCGCGTCGCCATCGAGCCTCTGCCGCGGGTGGCGGCGGACCGACGGCAGTTGGTCGAAGTGTTTCGCCGCCTGATCGAAAACGGAATCAAGTTCCGACGCGAGGGCGTGGTTCCGGAGGTCCATCTGCGCGCCGAACTACGCGACGACCACTGGGTCTTCTCGGTTCGCGACAACGGAATCGGCATCGAGCCGGAATACTTCGATCAGATTTTCGTAATCTTCAAACGCCTCAACTCACGGCTCAGGTATCCGGGCACGGGCGTGGGTCTGGCGATGACCCAGCGGATCGTGGCCCGCCACGGCGGACGAATCTGGGTCGAATCCGAGTTCGGCAAAGGCTCGACGTTCTTCTTCTCGCTTCCGATCCGATACGAACCGTGACCACTTGCCTCACTCGGCCAGCGACGCCCCGATCATCTCGGCGATCCGCCGGCCCGATAACAGCATCCCGCCGAAAATCGGACCCATCCGCGGTCCGCCGAACGTCGCGCACACGCCCATCCCCGAAACCCACAGGCCCGGAAACACCTGGCCCGCCCGATCCACCACGAACGCCTCGCCCGCCATCGCGTCCATCGGCCCTTCGCCCGCGTCGCTCTTGAACAACCCCTTCTTCTTCAGCGTGGCCACCAGGATCGCCTCGTGACCCGTCGCGTCCAGCACCGCCCCCGCTGAGAACGTGATCGGATCGACGTGCAGCGTCGGATACACCCCCGTCCGGTTCACCACCACGCCGTTCACCTTGCCCTGCTGAACCCGGATGTCCTCGACCGTCAGCAAATTCAGCACCGCCGCCCCGGCCTGAAGGGCCTTGAGGCACAACGCGCACGCCAACTCCACCGAGTCCGCGGTGTGCAGGCCCTCCGCCGTCCGAACGTGGCGGATGCCGAACTCGTCGGCAATCTGGAGCGCCTCCTCCTGAAGGACCACCTCATTCATCGCCATCCCGCCGCCCCAGATCCCGCCGCCCGGCGACAGACGCTTCTCCATCACCGTCACCTTCAACCCCGACCGCGCCAGATAGTACGCCGCCGTCAACCCCGACGGACCGGCCCCCACGATGATCACGTCGCTCGCCAGGTGGTTCAACACCTTCCGGTGGTACGCCTCGGCGATCGCCTTGGATATCTGAATCTCGTCAAACATCGTCATGTCTCGGCTCCTGTCTAATCCTATAAAGCGGACCGCTCGTCGTCCGCCGAAAAACATCTACTGCGGCTGGCTCTCCATCAGCTTCTTGAGCGACTGGGCCTGCTCGAAGAACTCATCCGGACTCATCGCCTTGATGAAGTTCAGCCCGCGGGACGCCCGCAGACGCGGCGACGCATTGTTATAGAAGAAATCACGCCCCACGCACGTCTTGAGCACCGAAAACTGCTCCACCCAGATCTTCTGGGCCAGATCGCAGAACGGACCGTCGTACTCGTAGCTCGGGAACGAGGCGCTCCGCTGCGACCCGAAACAGATGTGGAACGCGCTGCGGGTGATCGCCAGCGAGTTCATCGACACCGGAACGATCAGGTTCGCCTCCGACGGGTGGAAGCGGTACCAGACGTTCCGGTAGCCCCAGATCGTCACCCGCTTCTTGCGGCGGCTCTTCAGGTACGCCTTCAGCGCCTCCGAAATCGTCTGGAGTACCTTGTAGTGCGTGTCCGGCCCGCTGGCCTCCGGGTCCAGGGCGACCGTGATGATATCCGGATCCAGCCTCTCCAGCAGCGCCAGCACGGGCTTCACGTCACGCTCCCATTCCGGCTGCGGCGTGAAAATGTCGCCCGTGTAGAACCCCAGCCGCAGGTGGAAAATGTGATCGCAGTTGAACCCCAGATGGCTCCAGAGCAGCTCCTCCTCCCACTCCCGAATCATCCCCTTGAGCATCTGCACGAACGGCGGATCCTTCTTGCCCGGATACGCCGAATCGAAGTAGTCGCGGTACTTCTTGATCTCCTTGCGGATCGTCCGCACGTCCGTCTCGTTCGTCAACTCGACCAGGTTGCGCAGCATCCGCCGCGCCTCGCCCTCGATCTGCATCTCCGGACTGTTCGCCGCCACCCCGTCCAGGTACTGGTACACGTCGCGGTTGCGGGCCACCGGGTCGTGGGGAGCGAAGTACCCCTCCTCCAGCAGGCCCGCGAAGTCCCCGCGATCCAGATATCCGTCGAGGTTCTGCAAATGCCCCATCGTGTACCCGTTGGTCACCGAGGTGAACCCGCTGGTGAGGGTCGCGAAAAAATGCGAACTCTGCGGCTCGCGGACCAGGTGCAGCATGTACGGCAGATACCCGAGCATGATGTCGTCGTGGTGCGGCGCCGTGTGCAGAAACCGGCAGTCGCGAAGCGGCTCAAGCCCCCGGGCGATCCGATCCGAAAGGTCCACGTAGGCCTCGCTGATCAGGTTCGTCGGCTTCCCGCGCTGCCCGACCAACAGGCTCCCCAGCCGGTCGGCCGCCAGATCCTCGTCGCGCAACTGCGCCATCGGCTTCTTCTGCTGGAACGCCACGTCGATCAGAATCTGCTCCGCCGCCTCGTATGGCAGTTGCGGCAGGGCCGCCAGCTCCTGGTATCGCCGCTCGACCAGCAGCTTCGCCGCCCCTTGCGTCAGGTAGAACCGCGCCCCGTCCAGCTCCTGCAGGCTCGTCGCCGGATACAGCACCGACGGCCCGCTCTCCACCGCGTCCTTGACCACCTTCGCCTTGCTTTCGCCCGCCGCCGTCACGATCGCCACCGCGTCCGGATTGCACGTGATCGTCCGCAGGCCGATCGTGATCACCGCCTTCTGACGCGCGATCTCGATCCCGCCCAGGTCCGTCGCCGCCGCCGCCGCCGTCTCGTAGTTGATCTGCGTCAGACTCGTCGTCACGTAGTGGTCCGAACCGCGGATGTTAAAGCCGATGTGACCGTCCGGGCCGATCCCGCCCAGGAAAAAACCGATCCCGCCCAGCTCCCGGACCTTCGCCTCGTACTCCATCGCCTGCTGGTCGGCCGCCGTGATCGCCGCGTACTGAAGCTGCTCCAGCTCGCTGGACGGACTGCGGTACCGAAGCGAAAGGTCCACCTCCCCGCTGGGAAAAACGAAACCCAGATCGCGGCCCGCCGGTGCCCCCACCTTCCACGTGTCCAGCAGCAGCGCCTTGCGGCGGTCGAAACCGAACTGCTTGATGTAAAACCGCTGAATGTAGTGCGCGAAGCTGTTCTCCTGCGCCGGGTTCATCGGGTAGAACTCGTCGATCTGCACGAAGACGTACGAATTCATCTTCGGCTTGTGGCCCGGCTCAATGCCCCAGCCGCCCAGCTCCTTCTGGACCGCCCGCTTCTCCCAGTTCTCCAGAAAGTGGATCGTCCATTTGATAAAGTGCTCCGGCGTCTTGCCCGTCGGCAGCGAAACCACGCCCTCCGGATTACGCCCGAGCCACTCGATGAACCGCAATGCGGTCAGCTTGCCGAGACTCGGAAAGTCCGGCACCTCAACCACCTTCATCTTCTCGGTCGGGCCATAGCAAAACGGCTTGCCCGATCGCTCCAGGGCGATCTGCTCGACCCGCGAACTGTTGTCGTACCGTCTCATCAGTCCATCCTTCGCATGCGTGTGCGGCCGGCGGCCGGTCAAAGCGGAAAAAGACTATACCATGCCGCATCCCGCCCCGATTCGCAAACGAATTTTTGCCCCCGCCTCCCCGCCCCCAAGCGCAGAGCCTTGGATCGAAGCCACTTAGGACGATTCAAGCCGCCGCCGGCGACGGATGTGCCTACCCCGCTGACGAGATCTCCACCGGCTCGCAGAGGTTCTCCGCCCGGGCCGCCGCCCGACCGCAAATGTGGCAGACGTATTTGGCTCCCCGCGCCAGTTGACCGATCCGGGCCATCTCCCGCTGTCGCGCCAGTTCGCACAGGTGATTCCGGTGGTCCGGGTGGTCGTTCATCAGCTTCCGTTCCACCTCTTCGATTGGCTGGGCCATGGGTCTCCCCCGCTCTGGATCATCGACTCTCCCCACTGCATTATAGCACCACCCGCCGCCCCATGGCAATGAAACGCCCCACGTGGCGGAAACCCGCCCCAGCGGAACCCGAAAGACCCTAAAAAATGCATTTTTTTATCATTGCTATAAACTGCTGTTGATAAAGTAGTTACAGGCAGCATGGGCGACCGCCCCCGCTCTTCCTCCGTTTTTTTTTTGCCCGAAGGCCTTGAAAAAAGCCGATGGATTTGCTACTGTGAATAATGTAACGATGTGACAATTTTCACACACCACCGTGTGATGCCCGAGACGCATAAGCTGAGCTTGCAGTGGCGTGATGTCCGACAGAGTTATAGGTCGTCTAAGTGTCTACCGCCGTCTTTTGCACGGCCTGCGCGATAGCGGCGTCCAGAGCGTCTACTCGCACCAGTTGGCCTCCATGGCCGGATGCACAGCCGCCCAGGTCCGCCGCGACCTGATGGCCGTCGGATACTCCGGTACCCCCACCCGCGGCTACGACGTCTCCGCCCTCCTCGCCAGTATCGGCGCCCACCTCGACGCCCCCGAAGGACAAAACGCCGCCCTCGTCGGCGTCGGAAACCTCGGACGGGCCATCCTCGCCTTCTTCGCCGGCCGACGACCGCGACTCTCCATCGTCGCCGCCTTCGACAGCGATCACTACAAGACCAACCGGGTCATCCAGGGCTGCCGATGCTATCCCGTCGAAGATATTGCCCAAGTGGTCCGCAATAATCGAATCGAAGTGGGAATCATTACCGTCCCCGCCACCGAGGCACAGGAAGTCGCCGACCGACTCGTCGGCGCCGGCGTCCGCGGAATCCTCAATTTCGCCCCCGCCGCCCTGCGCGTCCGGCCCGATATCTACGTGGAAACTATGGACATCACCGTGTCCCTTGAAAAAGTGGCATTCTTTGCCCGTCGTGGTGCACCGAAGAAGGAGATGGCAAGGTGAGTATGACCGAGGTCGAAAGCATTTTGGAGAAGTACCCGTCGGCGAAACGGGAGATGCTGATCCCCATCCTGCAGGAAGTCCAGGAAGCGGAAGGGTTTCTCTCGCGGGAAACGGTCCAGCGGATCGGACGCCATTTGGGTCTGCCGACCAGCAAGATCTACGGGGTGGCGACGTTCTACAACCAGTTCCGCTTCAATCAGCCGGGACGCTTCCACGTCCAGGTCTGCCGCGGCACCGCCTGCCACGTCAAAGGCTCCCTCAAGAACCTCGAAATGGTCATGAAGGTGCTCAAGATCAAGCCCGGCCAGACCACCCGCGACGGACTGTTCAGCCTCGAAGTCGTCGCCTGCATGGGGGCCTGCGGACTGGCCCCGGTCGTCAACATCAACGGTGAGTTCTACGCCAAAGTCACGCCGCAGAAACTGGCGAAGGTCATCCAGGAGTATCGGAGTAAGGTGTCCAATCATGCCCAAGTCTAACGCAAGCAATTCCACACTGACGAATCGTTGTTGGGAAGAACCGAGGATGCCGTGGCCCGAACTGATCGCGGGCCTCAAAAGCGGACCCTTCGGCAAGGCGCAGTCGGCCGGAGAACAGGCCCTTGCCGACCTCCTGGCCGGCCTCCGCCGTCAGCGGGTCGCCCGCCCGGTCCTCTACGTCGGTACCGGCACCTGCGGCCTCGGCGCCGGAGCCGGCAAAACCCTGGCCGCCATCCGCGAATACCTCGCGTCCGCCTCGCTCAACGTCGAAGTGGTCGAGGTCGGCTGCGTCGGCCTCTGCTCCGAAGAGCCCATCGTCGACGTCCAGCTCCCCGGCAAGGCCCGAGTCAGCTTCCGCAACGTCACCGCCGAAAACGTCTCGGCGATCCTCGACGCCATGCTCAAAAAGGGCCAGGTCCCGACCGCCGCGGTGCTCGGACAGTTCCGAGACCCCGGACTCCAGGTCTGGGACGACGTCCCCTTCCTCGACGAGCATCCGTTCCTCTCCGCCCAGCGGCGGGTCGTCCTGGCCGCCAGCGGCATCATCGACCCGACCAACATCGACGAGTACATCGCCCGCGGCGGGTACTCAGCCGCCGCTCAGACCCTCCGCACCATGACCCGCGATGAGGTCTGCGACCTCGTCGAAGCCAGCGGCCTGCGCGGCCGCGGCGGCGGCGGTTTCCCCACCGGCAAAAAGTGGAAGTTCGCCCTCGCCGCACAGGGCGGCCAGAAGTACCTCATCTGCAACGCCGATGAAGGCGACCCCGGCGCATTCATGGACCGCGCCGTCGGCGAGAGCGACCCGCACCGCCTCCTCGAAGGCATGCTGATCGCCGCCTACGCCATCGGGGCCACCAAGGCCTACATCTACATCCGCGCCGAATACCCCCTGGCCATCCGCCGACTCAAGGAGGCCATCGCCCAGGCCCGGGCCTACGGCCTGCTCGGCGAGAACATCCTCGAAAGCGGCACGAACCTAGAAATCATCATCAAGATGGGCGCCGGCGCGTTCGTCTGCGGCGAGGAAACCGCCCTGATCCACTCGATCGAGGGCAAACGCGGCATGCCGCGACCCCGTCCGCCGTTCCCCGCCGTCCAGGGCCTCTTCGGCAAGCCGACCGTCATCAACAACGTCGAGACCCTCTCCAACCTCCCGCTGATCCTCGAGCGCGGAGCCGAGTGGTTCGCCTCCATGGGCACCCCGGGCAGCAAGGGCACCAAGGTCTTCGCCCTCTCCGGCATGGTCCGACGCACCGGCCTGGTCGAAGTCCCCATGGGCACCACCCTCCGCCAGGTCGTCTTCGACATCGGCGGCGGCATCGCCAACAACAAGCGGTGCAAAGCCGTCCAGATCGGCGGCCCCTCCGGCGGCTGCGTCCCGGAGGCCCACCTCGACATCCCGACCGACTACGAAGCCCTCAAGAAGTTCGGCACCATCATGGGCTCCGGCGGCCTGGTCGTCGTCGATGAGTCGACCTGCATGGTCGACTTCGCCAAGTACTTCATGGAGTTCATCCAGAGCGAGAGCTGCGGCAAGTGCATCCCCTGCCGCGAAGGCACCCGCCGCATGCTCGGCATCCTGCGGGCCATCTGCCGACCGCGCCGACAGGAGGACGACACCGACGCCCTCCTCCGCATGCAGGGCGTGATGTACCTCAAGAAACTCGCCGAGACCATCAAGGCCACCAGCCTCTGCGGACTCGGCCAGACCGCGCCGAACCCGGTGCTCAGCACCCTCCAGTGGTTCCGCGACGAGTACGAAGCCCACATCTACGAACGCCGCTGCCCCGCCGGCTCCTGCCGCGAACTCGTCGGCGCTCCGTGCGAAAACGCCTGCCCGGTCGGCACCGAGGTCTGGCGATACGTCGCCCACATCGGCCGCGGCGAATACGAAGACGCCTACCGCGTCATCCGCCAGGCCAACCCCTTCCCGTCCGCCTGCGCCCGCGTCTGCCATCATCCCTGCGAGCAGGCGTGCCGGTCGGGAGTCACCGGCGGCGATCCGGTGGCGGTCCGGGCCCTGAAGCGCTTCGTCGTCGATCGCGTCGATCCCAGCGCCGCCCCGCCCGCCGTCGTCCGCGAGCGCTCCGACGCGGCCAAGGTCGCGGTGATCGGCGGTGGACCGGCCGGACTGACCGCCGCCCACTACCTCTCGCTGCTCGGACACAAGGTCACCATCTTCGAACGCGAAGCCCAACTCGGCGGCATGCTCGTCGGGGCCATCCCGGCCTACCGCCTGCCTCGCGAGATCCTCAAGAAGGAAATCGACGCCCTCCTCAACGAGAACATCGAGGTCCGCCACGGCCTGGCCCTCGGCCGCGAACTGACCATCGACGGCCTCATGGAAAACGAGTTCAAAGCCGTCTTCATCGCCGCCGGCTCCCACCAGAGCAAACGCCTCGAACTCGACGGCGAGGATGCCGAAGGAATCATCCCCGGCATCAAGTTCCTCAAGGCCCACAACCTTGAAGGCAAGGCCCTCGGTCGCGGACGCGTCGGAATCATCGGCGGCGGCAACTCCGCCATGGACGCCGCACGCGTCGCCTTCCGTCAGCCGGGTGTCCAGAGCGTCGCCATGTTCTACCGACGCACGCGGCAGGAAATGCCCGCCTACGCCGAGGAAATCGAAGCCGGACTCGCCGAAGGCATCACCATCGACGAGCTCGTCGCCCCGGTCGCCCTCCGCGTCGAAAACGGCAAGCTCCGCGGCGTCCGCTTCATCCGCAACAAGCTCGGCGAACGCGACGCCTCCGGCCGGCAGAAACCCGTCCCGATCCCCGGCAGCGAGTTCGACGTCGAACTCGACACCCTCATCGTGGCCATCAGCGAAGAGCCCGAAAAAGAGGCGATCGAAGGACTCGACCAGACCCGCTGGGGCACCCTCGCCATCAGCGCCGAATCCTGGTCCACCAAAAGGCCCGGCGTCTTCGGCGGCGGCGATATCGTCACCGGACCCAGCACCGTCATCGCCGCGGTCGCCGCCGGCAAGAAGGCGGCCCTCATGATCGACCGCTACCTCTCGGGCAAACTGCTCAAGACGCTCACCAAGGTCAAACTCCCCTCGGTCTACGTGCCGCCGACCGAAATGCAGCAGGAAGAGGACGACGGGTCCACCGCGGCCCGCGTCGAAATCCCACACCTGCCGGTCGAACGACGCTGCAAGTGCTTCACCGAGGTCGAACTCTCCTTGGACGAGCCGTCGGCCGTCGGCGAGGCCCGGCGCTGCCTGCGGTGCGACCTGGAATTCACCCAACCCCAGTGACGTGCGGATAATCACAGACTAGTCGAGGTGCTTGAATGATTACGCTTGAAGTTGACGGTCGAACGATCGAAGCCAATGAGGGTGAAACCATCCTCAGCGCGGTCAAACGCCAGGGAATCCACGTGCCCACCCTGTGCCATGTCGAGGGCCTGCCCCCGACCGGAGCCTGCCGGATGTGCGTGGTCGAGCTCGAAGGCAACCCCAACCTGGTGCCCTCCTGCTCCTTCCCGGTCTCGCCGAACATGAAGATCAAAACCCGCAGTCCGAAGGTGCTCGACGCCCGAAAAACCATCGTCGAACTGCTTCTGAGCAACCACCCGGACGACTGCCTCTACTGTGCCCGCAACGGCAAGTGCGAGCTCCAGAGCCTCGCCCAGGAACTCGGCGTCCGCCAGCGGACCTACCAGGGAGTCAAGAGCCGCGAAACCATGGACGTCTCCAGTCCCTCCATCATCCGCGACCCGGCCAAATGCATCCTCTGCGGCCGCTGCGTCCGCGTCTGTGAGGAAATCCAGGGAGTTTCCGCCATCGACTTCGTCGGCCGCGGAAGCCGCGCCTTCGTCGGCACCGCCTTCGATGACGGCCTGAACCTCTCCACCTGCGTCAACTGCGGACAGTGCATCCTCGTCTGCCCCACCGGCGCCCTCAGCGAGCACTCCTACCTCAACGAGGTCGTCGCCGCCCTCTCCGACCCGACCAAAACGGTCGTCGTCCAGCACGCCCCCGCCGTCTCCGTCTCCCTCGGCGAGGAATTCGGCGTCAAGCCGGGCAAGGACGTCGACGGCATGATGGTCGCCGCCCTCCGCCGACTCGGCTTCGACCGCGTCTTCGACACCAGCTTCACCGCCGACCTGACCATCATGGAGGAAGGCTCCGAGCTGGTCCACCGCATCCAGACCGGCGGCGTACTGCCCATGCTCACCAGCTGCTCGCCCGGATGGATCAAGTTCCTCGAACAGTTCTATCCCGACTTCATCCCCAACGTCTCGAGCTGCAAGAGCCCCCAGCAGATGATGGGCGCGGTCATCAAGAGCTTCTTCGCCCAACGCGAAGGCCTCGATCCCGACCGCATCGTCAGCGTCTCCATCATGCCCTGCACCGCCAAAAAGTTCGAGTGCAGCCGGCCCGAAATGGCCCCCAACCACGTCCCGGACGTCGACTACGTCCTGACCACCCGCGAACTGGGCCAACTCATCCGCATGTTCGGCCTCGACATCACCGCCCTCGAACCCGAAACCCCCGACACCCCCTTCGGCGAACGAACCACCGCCGGCAAGATCTTCGGGGCCTCCGGCGGCGTCATGGAGGCCGCCGTCCGCTCCGCCCACTTCTTGATCACCGGCAAGGAAATGGACGAACTCAAGATCCAGCCGCTGCGCGGCATGAAGGGATGCAAGGAACTGCGGGCTAAGATCGGCGACCTCGAAGTCGGAGCCGCCGTCGTCAGCGGACTCCAGAACGCCCGCAACATCCTCGACCAGGTCCGCGCCGGACGAAACGACCTGCACTTCATCGAGGTCATGACCTGCCCGGGCGGATGCATCAACGGCGGCGGCCAGCCCCTCGGCGCCGACCCCGAAGCCATCGCGGCACGCATGCGGGGCCTCTACCGCATCGACCAGGCCGAGTCCGTGCGGGTCAGCCACCGCAACCAGTGGGTCACCCGGCTCTACGACGAATTCCTCGGCAAGCCTCTCGGCGAGGTCAGCCATCGCCTGCTGCACACCCACTACACCAAAAGGGACGATCTGGTCTAGGCCCACACCGGCCGGCCGAACAACATCAACCAAGGAGCGGTCATGAGCGATAAAAAAACTATCTTCGTGGTGGACGACGACCCCGATTTCGTCGAACAGATGCGACTCACCCTCAACGCCGCCGGCTACGACGTCGTCACCGCCGTCGGAACCGAAGACGCTGAGGAAAAACTCCTGAGCGTCCGGCCCGACCTGGCCGTCTTCGACCTCATGATGGAGCAGATGGACTCGGGATTCGTCCTCAGCCATTCCTTCAAACAGCTTTACCCCCAAACCCCGATCATCCTGCTGACCGCCGTCGCCGCCAGTACGGGAATCAACTTCGCCACCCCCTCCGCCGAGTCCCAGGCCTGGCTGAAGGTCGACAAGGTCCTCGACAAGCCGGTCCGGCCCGACCAGCTTCGCGCCGAAATCCGACGCCTGCTCAAGGAACCCGCAGGTCAGACGGAGCATCATCACCCGTGAGGCAGGAGCCATGCAGTCAGGCCGTTTCATCGAGACCGTGCCGGAACGATGCCGTGTCTGCTACACGTGCGTCCGCGAATGCCCGGCCAAGGCCATCCGAATCGCCAACGGACAGGCCGAAATCCTCCCCGAACGGTGCATCGGTTGCGGCAACTGCGTAAGGGTCTGCAGCCAGGACGCCAAGCAGGTCGTCTCCTCCATCCCGCAAGTCCGGCAACTGCTCGACTCCGGAGCGAAGGTGGCCGCCTGCCTGGCCCCCAGCTTCCCCGCTGAGTTCGTCGACCTCGGACCCTTCCGCGTGGTCGGCATGCTCCGCAAGCTCGGCTTCGGCCTCGTCGCCGAGGTCGCCTTCGGAGCCGACCTCGTCGCCGACCGATACCGCCGACTCCTGAACGCCAGGGACGGCCGACGCTACATCTCCACGCCCTGCCCGGCCGTCGTCGCCTACGTCGAACGCTACCACCCCGACCTCGTCCCGAACCTCGCCCCCATCGTCTCGCCCGCCGTCGCCATCTCACGATGCCTCAAACGCCTCCACGGCCCGGACCTCCGAATCGTCTTCATCGGACCATGCGTCTCTAAAAAACAGGAGGCCGCCAGCCCCCACGTCCCCGGCGAAATCGACGCCGTCCTGACCTTCCAGGAACTCCGCAGCCTCCTCGAAACCGAGGGTGTCACACCCGACCAGGTCCAGGATTCCGACTTCGACCCGCCGCACTCCGGCCTTGGCGCCCTCTTCCCCATCAGCCGCGGACTCCTCCAGGCCGCCGACCTCCGCGAAGACCTCATGGCCGGCCAGATCATCACCGCCGACGGACGACAGGACTTCGTCGAAGCCATCAAGGAGTTCGCCTCCGGAGCCTTCGAGGCCAAACTCCTCGAAATCCTCTGCTGCAACGGCTGCATCATGGGGCCCGGCATGTCCGCCCCGCTCCCCCTCTACGCCCGACGCGCCCGCGTCAGCGAATTCGTCCGACAACGCGCCGAATCCATCGACCCGCGAGAATTCCGCCAAACCCTCGAAAGCTTCGACGACCTCGACCTCACCCGACGCTATTCGCCCGACGATCAGCGGATCCCCGCCCCCTCCGACCACGACATCGGCGAAATCCTCGCCCGAATGGGCAAGTTCGCCCCCGAAGAGGAACTCAACTGCGGGGCCTGCGGCTACGACTCCTGCCGCGAACACGCCATCGCCATCTACAAGGGCCTCGCCGAAAGCGAAATGTGCCTGCCCTACACCATCGACCAGCTCCGTCGAACCATCAAGGAACTCGCCGTCTCCAACGAACAGCTCGCCAGCGTCCAGGAGGCCCTCATGCACTCCGAAAAACTCGCCAGCATGGGCCAACTCGCCGCCGGAATCGCCCACGAAATCAACAACCCCCTCGGCGTCGTCCTCATGTACTCCCACCTCCTGCTCGACGAAGCAAACGCCGACCACCGCCTCAAGGACGACCTCTCCATGATCGTCGACCAGGCCGACCGATGCAAAAAAATCGTCCAGGGACTCCTCCACTTCGCCCGACAAAACAAGGTCGTACTCCAGCCGACCGACGTCACCGAACTGGTCGACCGCAGCCTGCGAACCGTCCCGCCCCCCGAGAACATCATGGTCTGGTCCGAGCACGAACTCGATGACCCAACCGCCGAACTCGACCGCGACCAGGTCATCCAGGTCCTCACCAACCTCATCACCAACGCCTACGCCGCCATGCCCAACGGCGGAACCCTGCGAATCGTCACCCGCGGCGACGCCGACAAAGTCTCCGTCGCCGTCACCGACACCGGCGTGGGCATTGCCAAAGACAGGCTCTCGAAAATATTCGAACCGTTTTACACCACCAAGCAGATCGGAAAAGGCACCGGACTCGGACTCGCCGTCGCCTACGGCGTGATCAAGATGCACCGCGGCGACATCACCGTGGAGTCCAACGCCGACCCCGCCGACGGACCCACCGGCACCACCTTCACCGTCATTCTGCCCCGAAAAGGCCAGCAGGAGTAGTATCCGGTTGCGGTGGCGACGCCGATCGGCTAGAAACAAGGGTTTTCAAGCGGTCCGGTCGCCCGATCCGGGGGCGACGCGAGCGAAAGGCAGGAGTTCGATGGCCAATATTCTTCTGGTGGATGACGACGTGGACATCATCGCCATGAACAAGGCGGTGTTGGAGAGCCGTGGACATGCGGTGACCGGGGCCTACTCCGCCGACGAGGCCCGCGCGATCCTGAACCGGCAGCGGCCGGACCTGGTGGTCCTGGACATCATGATGGAGTCCCAGACCGCCGGCCTCGAACTCGCCCGCGAAATCCACGAACATGCCCCCGACCTCCCCTTGGTCATGCTCTCCGCCATCCACGAAAAAACTGGCGCCCCCTTCCGATTCGTCCCCGACGAGGCGTGGATGCCCGTCCAGAAGTTCCTGGACAAACCCGTCGATCCGGTCAGGCTGGCCGAGGAAATCGAAGGGCTGTTGCCGTAACCGACGGCCCAAGGAGCGAACATGGACACCCTCAACGTGCTGGTCGTCGACGATGAGATGGGAATGCGCCTCGGCGTTGCCCGCGCCCTGGGCGACTACGCCGTCGCCGTCCCCGACATCAATGGCCAGGTCCGCTTCGACGTCGCCCAGGCCGAAACCGCCGAACAGGCCCGCGACATGATCGAACAGGCCCGCCCCGACATCCTCCTGCTCGACTACAAGCTGCCGGGCATGAGCGGCCTCGATCTCCTCCAAGCTATCGCCTCCAAAGAGGAAAAACCCCTCACCGTCATGATCACCGCCTACGCCTCCCTTGAAACCGCCGTCACCGCCATCAAACGCGGAGCCTACGACTTCCTCGCCAAACCCTTCACCCCCAACGAACTCAAAAACACCGTCCGCAAAGCCGCCGAGCACCTGATCCTCCAGCAGCAGGCCCGGCGACTCGCTGAGGAAAAACGACAGGTCCGCTTCCAGTTCATCTCCGTCCTCGCCCACGAACTCAAAGCCCCCCTCGGCGCCATCGAAGGCTACCTGCGAATCGTCCGCGACAAGGCCGCCGGCAACGACCAAGCCGTCTACGACAACATGCTCGAACGATCCATCGTCAGACTCGACGGCATGCGGAAGCTCATCGTCGACCTGCTCGACCTGACCCGCATCGAATCCGGCAAAAAACAACGCGAACTGCTCGACCTGAACCTGACCGAAATCGCCCGCACCGCCATCGACACCGCCACGCCCGCCGCCGCCCAGCGAAACATCGCCATCCACCTCGACGCCCCCGACCCCCTCCCCATGAAGGCCGATCGGGGCGAGATCGAAATTATTCTTAATAACCTCGTCTCCAATGCGGTAAAATATAATAAGGACGGTGGCCGGGTCGATGTGTGCCTCCAGCCGCGGGATGACCGGGTGGCCATCGCCGTCTCCGATACCGGGATCGGCATGACCCACGAAGAGGCCGACCGCCTCTTCCAGGATTTCGTCCGGATCAAAAACGAAAAAACCCGAAACATCCTGGGCAGCGGATTGGGCCTCTCGATTGTCCGCAAGCTCGCCGCCCTCTACGGCGGCGAAGCGGCGGTGGTCAGCCAGCCCGGCGAGGGAAGCACCTTCACCGTCACCCTCAACCGCAGCCCGCGACGCGAAAACGCAAACGATGGACCGAAACGAGATACTCTACTGGCTCCGCGAGACGAATGAACAGCGCCTCGAAGAACTCTGGCGCCGTGCGGACAATGTGCGCCGTCGCGCCGTCGGCGACCAGGTCCACCTTCGCGGACTGATCGAAATCTCCAACGTCTGCGCCCGATCCTGCCTCTACTGCGGCCTGCGCGCTCCCAACGCCAAAATCGAACGCTACCGCCTCACCGACCGGGAAATCCTCGACTGCGCCGCCCACGCCGTCCAACTCGGCTACGGCACCGTCGTCATGCAGGCCGGCGAAGACTACGGCGTCGAAACCGACCGCCTGGCCCGCCTGATCCGCCAGATCAAATCCGACACCCCCCTGGCCGTGACCCTCAGCCTCGGCGAACGCCCCGACCAGGACCTGGTCGCCTGGCGCCAGGCCGGGGCCGACCGCTACCTCCTGCGGTTCGAAACCTCCAATCCCAAACTCTACAAAATCATCCACCCCGACCTGAACAACCGCCCCTCCGACCGCATCGCCATCCTCCGACGGCTCGACCAGCTCGGCTACGAGGTCGGCAGCGGCGTGATGGTCGGCATCCCCGGCCAGTCCTACGACGACCTCGCCGACGATATCGCGATGTTCCGCGAACTTCGCCTGCACATGATCGGCGTCGGACCGTGGCTCCCGCATCCGGACACCCCGCTCGCCCAGATGGCGTCGCAACTGCGCCTGCCGCCGGACCGGCAGGTGCCCAACGACGAGATCACCACCTACAAGGCCGTCGCCCTCGCACGCCTCGCCTGCCCGTGGGCCAACATCCCAAGCACCACCGCTCTGGCCACCGTCAACCAGGCCAACGGCCGCGAACTGGGCCTCGTCCGCGGAGCCAACGTCGTCATGCCCAACCTCACCCCCCTCCGCTACCGCCCGCTCTACGAAATCTACCCGGCCAAGGCCTGCCTGCAGGAAAGTCCCGATGACTTCCACCTGCGACTGCGAAGCCGGATCCACGACATCGGCCGCACCGTCGGCGCCGGACGCGGCGACTCCAAACGACAAACCAACGCTTCATCGGCCCGCCAGGCCGAGACAGGAGGATAATCCCGTGGCCGCTCTACCCGCTATGACCTTCAGTAAAACCGCTGCCGACTTCATCGACGACGACGCTCTCGCCGCAATGCTCCAGGCCGGCCCGCCCGATCCAACCCAGGTCCGCGACGTCCTGGCCAAAAGCCTCGACAAGCAGGCCCTGAACCCCGATGACACTGCCGTCCTGCTCCGCGCCGACGACCCGCAAACCATCGAACAGATCTTCGAAGCCGCCCGACAGCTCAAACGAAACGTCTACGGCAACCGCATCGTCCTCTTCGCCCCACTCTACATCGGAAACGAGTGCGTCAACGACTGCGCCTACTGCGGATTCCGCGTCTCCAACCGCGATGCCCTCCGCCGAACCCTCAGCCTCGACGACCTGAGAAACCAGGTCCTCGCCCTCATCCGCCGCGGACACAAACGCCTCATCCTCGTCTGGGGCGAACACCCCAAATACGACGCACGCTTCATCGCCGACTGCGTCCGAACCGTCTACCAGACCAAGGAAGGCCACGGCGAAATCCGCCGCGTCAACATCAACGCCGCCCCCCAGGACCACGAAGGCTTCCGCATCGTCAAGGAATCCGGCATCGGAACCTACCAGATCTTCCAGGAAACCTACCACCACGCCGCCTACGCCGCCCTCCATCCCGCCAAAACCCGCAAGGGCGACTACCTCTGGCGACTCGACGCCCTCAGCCGCGCCATGGAAGCCGGAATCGACGACGTCGGACTCGGCGCCCTCTTCGGCCTCGCCGACTGGCGCTTCGAAACCCTCGCCCTCGTCACCCACGCCCTCCACCTCCAGAAACACTACGGCGTCGGCCCGCACACCATCAGCTTCCCGCGACTCCAGCCGGCCTCCGGAGTCTCCCTCGACGGCCTGCCCCTCGTCAACGACCACGACTTCAAGCGCCTCATCGCCGTCCTCCGCCTCTCCGTCCCCTACACCGGCCTGATCCTCACCGCCCGCGAAAACGCCAGACTCCGCCGCGAGGTCATGGCCTTCGGCGTCTCCCAGATCGATGCCGGAAGCCGAATCGAACTCGCCGGTTACACCGAAGCCGGCGACGCCCAGCAGATGGACCGCGAACAGTTCTCCCTCGGCGACATCCGCCCCCTCGACACCGTCATGCGCGAACTCGTCTCCGACGGCTACATCCCAAGCTTCTGCACCGCCTGCTACCGCGTCGGACGTACCGGCGAACACTTCATGGAGTTCGCCATCCCAGGCTTCATCAAACGCTTCTGCACCCCAAACGCCCTGACCACCCTCATGGAGTACCTCGTCGACTACTCATCCCCCGAAACCCGCGCAGCCGGCGAAAAACTCATCGCCGAGGAAATCGAAAAACTCGACGACGAAAACATCAAAGCCAAACTCAAGGAACGCCTCCACCAGATCAAATCCTCCGACCAACGCGACCTGTACTTCTAGGAGATGCAATCTCCAATCGTGCGGGAGCGGCGTCCACCGTCGCGTTACTCAGCGCCGGTGATAGGGCTGCAAATACGCTCATGCTCCGCCTCTTTTCCTTTGACGAGACCCGTAAAATCCCGGTAGAGTGATCCGGCGCGAACGCTGAGGTGACCGATGCGGAACGATACCGATGACAATCTGCAAATCTCCCCCCGACGGCGGCTCTGCGGCTGGTCCCTGATCGGCCTCGGGCTGATCCTCCTGGCCGTGCCGCTGTGGCTCTACCTGCGCCAGCCGGCCCCCACCCGCCCGGAAGTCCAAGCCCCCGCCTCCGTTACGACGCAACCCGCCGTCAGTCCCGAACAGGCCAAGGCCCGCGCCCTCGGACTCTTCTGGGTCACTGTCCTGATCCTGCTGGGACTCTTCGGCACCGTGGTCTTCCTCCTCGCCGCCCGACGCTTCGCCATGCGCTACCGCCAGATCGCCGACGTCAAGCCATCCGAGACCCCATTCTACGACCCGTGGGCCGAATCCGGCCGCCGCGTCAAAGTCCCCCCCGACGATGACCTCGATCAGCCCTCCGACCCCCGCGACGACTGATCCAACAGCGCCTCAAGCGTCCTGATCCGCGGCGCATCCGCCTCCGGCCACTCCCCCAGCCGATCGATCAAGACCGCCTCGATCCCCACCGCCTGCGGTCCCGCAACGTCCCACCGCGGATCGTCGCCCACAAACAGACACGCCTCCGGCCCGACCCCAAGCCGCTCCAGCGCATAGTGAAAAATTGCCGGGTGCGGCTTGCGATACCCCACCTCCCCGCAAAACACCGCCCGATCCACCAGATCGGTAAGCCCATGCCGCCCCAACTCCTCCCGCCAAAGCCGCGCCGGACTGCCCCACGGTGTGTTCGAAATGATGGCCGTCCGAACGCGTCGCTCCTTAAGCTTGCTAAGTACCGGTACTACATCCTCGTAACGATGCGCGAGAGCGAACGTCTCCGCCAGAAACGCCCGCGCCGCCCGATCCACCAGTTCCGCCTCCACCCGCGCCGGATCGAACCCGAACACCCGCCCCAGCCGCCCCTCCAGCGGCCGAACCGCGTGGTCGATCGACTCGTAACGCTCCGCATCCGCCCGACGCCCCAGCTCCTCCCCCGCCGCCACCGGCAATCCCGCCTCCGACAAAACGTCCGCCACCGCTGCGATCGACCGCCCCAGAATCCCCGCGAACTCGCTCCGCCGGTAGTACCGCACCAGCGTATTGCCCAGATCGAACAGGATCACCGGCTTCACCGTTTTGAACCCTCCGCAAAACGCGGCAGCGTCAGCGATCCCACCGCGCCCGCCAACGCCACGCCCGCCGCCAGCCAGAACGCCGGCATCAACGAACCCGCCGCGTCCGCCATCGCCCCCGCCACTCCGGGCGCCGCCGTCTGACCGATCCCGAAAAACAGCGTCATAAACCCCAACCCCGCCGGCGCCAATCGCCCGCCCAGCAAATCCCCGCATCCCGCCGCCATGATCGCCGGAATGCTCCACGCCGACACCCCGAACAGCACCGCTGAGATCGTAAAGCCCGCTGGGCTCGGCCACGCGGGAAACAACGCGAACGCCACCGCGTGGATCAGGTACACCGCCGCCAACGCAAACTTCCGTCCGATCCGGTCCGACACCGTCCCCCAGATCAGTCCGCACAACAGACTGAACCACCCGATCACCGCGTACAGGTCCCCCGCCTCCGACGGACGGTACCCGCCCTCCGCCATCAGAAACTTGACGAAAAACGTCAGATAGATAATGTACGAAAAACCGAACGCCACGTACACCAGCCCAAGCCGCCACACCGCCCCCGACCGGTACACGCTGCCCCACGCCACCGGCGAAACCGCTGCCTTCGCCGCCGACGTGCTTGAAGGCCGATTCCGAAGCAGCGCCACCGACACCGCCGCCAATCCCAGCGTGATCGCCCCGAACACGAACCAGCACGCCCGCCAGCCCGCCTCGCCATACGCCTCCAGAATCGGCGGCGCAGCCCAGCCGACAAAGATCAGCCCGATCGACGACCCGGACACCCCGATCCCCGCCGCCAGCCCCCGCCGCTGCGGCGCGAACCACGCCGCCAGCAACCCCATCACCGGCACGTTGCTCGCCCCGCTTCCCACACCCGCCATCGCCCGCCACACCGCCGCCGAAACAAATCCATCTGCAAAACCCGTCAGCACCATCGCCGCCCCGGCCACCGCCAATCCCGTCGCGATCACCGCCCGCGGCCCGAACCGCACCGCCAGCGCCCCGCCGACCGCCGACAACGCCAGATACCCCGCCAGGTTCGCCGTCGCCAGCGTCCCAGCCTGCGTCGAATCCATCGCCAGCCCCGCCTGCATCGCCGGCAGCACCGCCGTGTAGCTGAACCGCCCCAACCCCAGCGACCCAAACACCACAAACGTCCCGACCGCCAATATCACCCACGCGTAACGGGTCGCTCCCGCCGTCTCATCCCTCATCGCTCCGCGACCTCAAGCCTCTCCGGCAGTTCCTCAAGACTCGCCATGATCCACGTCGCGCCAGCCGACTCGAGCGCCGAACGCTCCGTCACCCCGCTGAGCACCGCCGCGAACGCCACACCCGCGTTCCTCGCCGTCCGAACGTCCACCACGCTGTCGCCCACGTACAAACACGCCCGCTCCGCCACCTCCAGCCGCGCCATCGCCGCCAACAGACCCTCCGGATCCGGCTTGCTCCGCTTGACCTGATCCCCGCCGATCACCAGATCGAACTGATCCGCCAGCTTCTCCCGCGCCAGCACCGCCTCGATCCGACGCCGATACTTCGTCGACACCACCGCCAGCTTCAACCCCGCCCGCCTCAGCCGCCCGACCACCGCCGGCACGCACGGATACACCCGCGTCAAATCCACCATCACCTGCTCCGATCGCTCCAGAAACAACTTCCCAAACGCCTCCACCGCCCGCGGATCGCACCGATTCGTCAATATCGCGAACGCATCCGCCAGACTGTACCCGATCGTCGCCCGAATATGCTCCGCCGCCGCCGCCGCCAACCCCATCTCACGCAGCGCGAAATTGACGCACTCAATCACCCCAGGCGAAGAATCCGCCAACGTATAATCAAAATCAAACAAAACCCCCCGCCACCGCCCGGCTGTGCTAGACATGCTTTCCATACCACCACCCATCATGACAGAACAACTGTGCCAACCGCCAGCCGGTCATCCACAAGAGACCAATCCGTTCGTACCAGCCCGAACGGTCTCGCCGGCAGTGTTCAACCAGCATTCGAAATCTCAACCTGCCTCGCCAGCGCCGCCCTCGCCGCGCCGGAGTCGATGCTCTCAACCGCCAGCCTCAAACCCGTCTTCAGATCATCCGCCAACCCGGCCACCACCAGCGCCGCCGCCGCGTTGACCGCCGCGATATCGCGGCACGGACCCTTCTTGCCCGCCAGAATCTCGCCGATCCGCTCCGCGCTCTGCTGGGGACTCTCGACCATGATCGCATCAAGACTCGACGCCGAAAGCCCTAGCTCCTCCGGCCGCGTCACGTACGTCCGCACCGTCCCGTCGCGAAGCTCGCTGATCCGCGTCGGCCCGGCAATCGAAATGTCGCACAGCCGCTCCATCGCGTGCACCACCATCGCACGCTCCGCCCCAAGCCGCCGCAACGCGTCGCACACCAGCTCCGTCTCGTCCGCGTTCGGCACCCCGATCACCTGACGCTTCACGTGCGCCGGATTCGTCAGCGGACCCAGAAAATTGAAAATCGTCTTGATCGCCATCGCACGCCGCACCGGCGCCGCGTACTTCATCGCCGGATGCAGCTTGATCGCGAAACAAAAACCCACGTGCGCCTCCTCGATGCACCGCGCGACGACCGGCACCTCGGCGTCGATGTTCACCCCCAGCGCCGCAAACGCCTCCGCGCTGCCCGAAACCCGCGTGTTCGTCTTGTTCCCGTGCTTGGCCACGTACGCCCCCGCCCCCGCCGCGATGATCGCTGCGCACGTCGAAACGTTGAACGTGCTCCGCGCGTCGCCGCCCGTCCCGCACGTGTCGATCGCGTCCACGCCCACCGGCACCGTCGTTACCTTCTCGCGCATCACCGCCGCCGCCGCCGCCAACTCCTCCGAACTCGGCCGCTTGCACGCCAGCGCCGCCAGAAACGCCGCGATCTGCGCATCGGTCAACTCGCCCGCCATGAGCTGCTCGAACACCGCACGCATCCGCTCGCCCGACAGATCCTCGCCGCGCACCAACTGTTCCAGAACGGCTCGCATCATGACTGAAGCACCTCCGCGCCGCCTGCCGCAGCCGTCACAAAAATACCGGGGCTGATGTTGAACCGCTTCTCGTACGTCTCGGTCAGACGGGCCTCGATCGCCTCGCCCCGCGCCGTGTCGATCAGCGCCACGATGCAGCCGCCGAACGCGCCGCCCGACATCCGCGCCCCGTACACGCCCTCGCACTCGCGAACCCGATCGACCAGAAAGTTCAGCTCCTCGCACGAAATCTCGTAATCGTCGCGCGCCGATTCGTGTGACCGGTTCATCGCGTCGCCCGCCGCCGCCAGATCCCCGCTGCGGAATCCCGCCGCCGCCTCCATCACCCGCTGGTCCTCGCCCACCACGTGCCGCGCCCGCCGATACAACAGCGGATCAAGCCTGCCCTTATACTTCTCCAGCATCGCCGCGTCCACGTCGCGCAGCGCCGCAACGCCACGCTCGTGTCTCCCGATGATCGCCGCCGCCTTCTCGCACTGGGCTCGCCGAACCGGATACTCGCTGTTGCCCAGATCGTGCTTCACCCGCGTATCGGCGATCAGCAAAGCCGCGTGATCGAACGCCATCGCCACGTGCTCGAACTCCTGCGACCGGCAGTCCAGCAGCAGCGCGTGACCCGCTCGGCCGAGAACGCAGATGAACTGGTCCATGATCCCGCACGGCGCGCCCGCCCAGTCGTGCTCCGCCTTCTGCGCGAGCAACCCGAGTTGCACCGGATCCATCGTCTCGCCTGCCGCCGCCAGCATCGTCCGCCCGTACCCGACCTCCAGCGCCGCCGAACTGCTCAAGCCGCCGCCCGACGGGATCGTGCTGCTCACCAGAACATCCAGACCCACCAGCTTCTTGCCCGCCCGCGCCAGCAGCGCCGCCACCCCCTTGGCGTAGTTCGCCCACGACGGCTTGCCCGCCGCCAGATCCGCCGACACTTCAAATTCGCAAGTCTCGTCGAACAGATCGCTGTAAATCCGGATCGTCCGGTCCGTCCGCCGAGCCGCCAGCATCACCGCCTCTCGCTCGATCGCCATCGGCAGCACGAAGCCGTCGTTGTAATCCGTGTGCCCGCCGATGATCTCAACCCGACCGGGCGACCGGACGATGATCTGCGGCTCAATCCCGAAACGCTCCCGAAAACTCGAAATAAACCGCCGCGGATCCGACACGTTCGCTCCTTTCCTGTTGGCTGCTCGCGACCCATAGATTAGTACGATCCCGCCCGCGGATCAAGCCCTTTGTCCATCCACCGCCTTCAGCCGATCGTTTTGCACTTTGCATTCCGCATCTTCCATTCCGCCTTCATTCGAAGCCGTAGGGTGCGTCCTCCGGACGCACCAAAAACGCCGCCGCGCCAACCAACCACATCCATCCGCAATTGACTTGCCTGCGCCGTCACATCGGATTATCCTCTTATCCCAGGCGCGACAAAGGGACCCCGGCATGGCCAACAGCCAGCAACCGCAAATCGCCACAACCGACTTGCGCCGCCCGCACCGGGCCACGGGCGTCTTCTACCCGCCGGCCGCGCCAAACGCAAACCACCGGAGACCACCAACCATGACCACTCGACGACGCCTTCCCCTGTCCGTGCTCCTCGTCGCCGCCGCAACCCCGATCCTCTGTTCCGCCACAACCAAGCCGACAACCCAGCCAACCGCCGCGCCCGCCCAGATGCCCCTCGAAATCCGCGTCGACCCGCGCGTCGAACTGATGAGCATCATCTTCCACTTCGCCGGCCACCCCGAATACGACCAGTGCCAGATCCCCAGCTACAAGACCGACGCCCACCAACACTTCGCGCCCTTCCAGGAGCACGAAGTGTTCCTCTTCGCCCGCGAACTCCGCAACCGATGCGGCGTCTCCTTCGACGCCGTCATGTCCTTGGCCGTCCACCTGATCGACGCCGAAACGCTAAGCGAAAAACTCCCCTTCGACCCGCCGCCGCCAACCCTCGACAAACGCTGGACCACCCACGACGCCCGAAAATTCCGCGAACTCGCCCGCGACTTCGCCCAACAATCCAACTTCGCCGCCTTCCTCGAACAACAATCCGCCCTCTACGCCAAAGCCCAACGCCAAATGCAGACCCTCCTGGAAACCGAAGCCCGACTCGACTGGTTCCCGGGCTACTTCGGACCGCGACCCAACACCACCTTCGTCGTCATCCCCACCTTCTTCAGCGGCAACTACGGCACCCGCATCCAAAACGCCGACGGCACGACCGAATTCCACAGCATCATAATAACCAACGCCACCCTGCTCGGCAAACCCACCTTCGCCAACTGCATGGGCACCATCGTCCACGAATTCTGCCACTCCTACTGCAACCCCATCGTCGACCGCCACCTGACCCAGCTCCAAGCCGCCGGCGAAAGAATCTTCCCGCCCCTCAGCCAAATTATGCAACGCCAAGCCTACGGATCCTGGCAAACCATGATGTACGAATCCGCCGTCCGAGTCTGCACCGTCCGATACTTCGCCGCCACCGCCGGTCCCCAAGCCGCCCAACGCGCCGTCCGCTCCGAACACAAACGAGGCTTCATCTGGACCGCCGACCTCTCCGCCCTCCTCCAACAATTCGAATCCCAACGCGACGACTACCCCACCTTCGAATCCTTCTTCCCAACCATCGTCGAATACTTCAATGCCAACACCGACCAGATCGTCGAACAGGTTACAAAATGAAAAAGGGGACATTCTGCTTTTCCGACAGCCACGCCCGCGACAGCACACCCACCAGGCCAAACGGAAAAGTAGAATGTCCCCTTTTTCATTCTTCGCCCGCGATGCCGCTTCGCTGGAACAGCCACCATCCTGGCAACACCGTTTCGACCGATCCGCCGTCCGGTAGGACGGGTCATGACCCGCCGCCTTCCCGCTGACGGTGCAGCGACGCTCGCGATGTCCGCTCTCGCAGACCAACCGACGTCAGGCCTCAAAACCGTGATCCTCAACCCCTCCGCCGCCTTCCATCCAAACCTCCGCGTCTCCACCCCTCCGCGGGAAACCAGCCTTTGTCCCTCCTGATCCGCTGACCACCCGACTACCCGCCACCTGACCCCCTGTCTTCCCTCCGCGTGCTCCGCGCCACGCCCAAGTGGGAATCGCCGCCTCGCTATGTGTCATTCCCGCGCACGCGGGAATCCAGACTCTCAAACGCCCGCGAGCGGCCACGCGACGGACTCTCCGCCGGGGCCTGCGCTCGCGAGCGCGGGGCGCGAATGACAAAGGCCAAGAGCCCGTCACCTCGATCAACCGACTGCATCCGTCGGAATATGCCCAGGAGAGAATACCCTGGACGCCCGGCGTGGCGTGTGGTAACATCTTCTCCGACCGGCACGCGCCGGCAAAGGGAGCTTTGTGTAGAATAAGAAGTTAGCAGGCTCGGAGATTCTCCGTGCTATTCGACGACAAGACGCGCACATTTCAAGGTCCGCGTTCGTACATTGAGAGCCTGTGGAAGTACGTTGATCGGTCCGCGAGAGTTGAGACGGGGCGAGTCCGCGCCTTCCTGAATCATTGGATCGCTGAATATCCCGAGGGGAGCCGCGGCGAGTTGATCTCTCGGTTCAAAGCTGGCGACGACAGGGGTTTCACATCTGCCACATTCGAGGTTGTTCTCTTCGCTCTCTTGAGGTCGACCGGATGGTCAATCACAGTTCACCCTGACTTGAAGAATGGCACCGGTGCCCATCCTGACTTTCTTGCCACATCATCCCAAGAGGAGAGCGTTTATATTGAGGCTGTCATAGCATCTGAATTCAGCAAGGCGGAGATCTCAGCCCGCAAGCGAGCTGACGTCGTGCTTGACGCGATAGAGAGGGTCAACTCGCCGGACTTCTTCCTGGACGTGGATGCGGAGGGGCATCCGGACAGACCGCCTAACGGCAAGTGTCTCCGCTCGGCTCTTGAGAAATGGCTGACGTCTCTTGACCCCGATGCAGTCACGGAGCTAACCGCAGAGAAGGGCTCCAGTGAGCTACCGAGCATGAAATGGGAGAAGAAGGGCTGGCAGATCACCTTCAGAGCAATACCGAAGATGCCCGAGGAACGCGGCAAGGGGCAGCGGGTGATCTGCGCGTTGCATGAGGGCGGCCGCTTCGTCAATTCCTGGGAGCCTATCAGAGACGCTGTGAAGGCCAAAGGAAACCGTTACGGCGATCTCGATCACCCCTTGATCGTTGCTGTAAACGTGGATGCGATCGACGTAGACGAATTCGATGAGATGCAGGGTCTATTCGGTGAGGAGGCGTATGTATCTGGAGTTGGTGACCCCTATCCTACCGAAATGCGACGCAAGCCGACTGGTGCCTGGTACGGGCCGAAGGGTCCTCAGTACACACGCGTCACTGCTACCTGGCTCTTCCGGAATCTCAACGTGTGGAACTTGGCGACGCCAGCTAACACTCTCTACTTCAATCCGTGGGCGCAAAGGTCTATCCCCAAGTCCTTTGCGCTGTTCAATCACGCGAGAGCAGAGAATGACAGGATGCAGTGGACAGCCGGCCATTCTCTTGGCCAGATCCTCGGGCTTCCGATGGAATAGCTCGAGTAAGACCGACCAACTGCGGTCAGGTCTTGAAAGCCTGATTTCCAGCCCTCTCCGCCATCTTTGCTGCCTTCTGTTCACCTCCTCCGCGTGCTCCGTGCCAGTCACGCCTCCTCAATCAACGCCTGCCGCTCCAACCGAACCGCCCGGGCCTTCTCTTCGAGTTCCACCACCCGACCCTCCAGCCGCAACACCACCCGCTCCACCCGCGATCGGCACGCCTCAGCCGCCTCCAGCGACCGGCCGATCTTCGACTGCACAAAAATGTCCGCGACCAATCCGTCAAAAAAGAAGTCCGCGAATTTCGCAAACGAACCGATCTCCAGCGACTCATCAAGCCGCATGTCCACGTCCGAAAGCTCACGCTCCAGAATCCGAAGGTGCTGCTGAGCCCGATGCACCGTCCGACGGGCCTCATCCAGCTTCCCATGCTTGATCGCCGTCGATATCAACCCGCCGCCGCCCAGCGTGTCCCACAGACCCCAATTCCGCGCGCTGCCCAAAAGCCGAACCGTCTCGCCAAGATCGCCCAACACAAGCCGGCCCGCCGACAACGCCTCCTTCACCTCCTTGACCGTCGATTGAGCATCCGCCAACGCCTCCGACAACGCCACCATCCGACCCGCCGCCGCTCCGCCCGAACCAGCCACCGCCGACTCCTTCTCCGCCATCAGCCCCTTGTACCGCTCATCCAGATCGCCGAACCCCTCAAGCCGCCGAACCAGCTCCGCCTCCTCCGCCGCCAACGCCTCCACCGCATCAAAACACTCCCCGTGCCGGAGCCGCGCCTCGACAAACTCCCGCCGCTCCTTCTCCACCCACTCATCCCGCCGCCCGATCATCGAATGAAAAAATCCCGAAAGGCTGAACCCCTCCAGCCTCTCCACGTCCGCCCCCTCCCGCTTCAACGCCCGCTCCAGACCCGAAAGCCGCTCCCGCTGGAACGCCAGCATCGACCGCGTCTTGCCCAGCCGCTCGCGCAACACCTCCCGCTCCCGAATCCCCTCACGCACCGCCAACAACTTCTCATTCAACGCCTCATACATCGCCCAACTCCACACAAAAATACCGCTCGCCGAGAACCCTTCATACCGCCGCATCAGCCGCCAAGGCCAACCACCAGACCTCAGCCGCACAACTCGCCCCTCTTACGTCGGATCAGACGCCGCTTTATTCCCGCGAATCCTCACTCGAAACAGCATTCGTCGCCACGGCGGGCATGACCGCCTCCGACGCCAGTCCGGTAGGCCAAGTCATGACCCGCCGCCTGACCTGTTGAATTCCGGAATGCGACCCAACGGGGGAACGATCCTGAACGGTAATCCACAACCCCCTTCGCTCCCTCCGCCGCCTCCCGTACGGGCAGGCCTTGTGCCTGCCCTCCGCCCCACACCCAACCCCAGGCCAATTCTCCCCAACCATCCCGTACGGGCAACCCTCGTGGTTGCCCTCCCCCCACCCTCGGACCCGCACGACCATGCCTCCACACCCCCACTTGGCAAACCGCCTGCCGATCCGTAGAATCCCGCGATGTCCAATGTCCCAGCGACCGAAAGGACCCGACCGATGAACGCTCTGGTCAAAAACCACGCCAACCCCGTCATCCCCCGCGACCCCACCCGCCCGTGGCGGTATGGCCTGACCGCCAATCCCATCCTCGCCCGCGGAACCGACGGACAGTGGGACGACTGCGGAATCTGGCCCGGGTCCGTCGTGCGCGTGGGAAAAACCTGGTACCTCCACTACGAGGGGCGAAGCTGCGGGGAATTCCAAGCCCAAGCCGACAGACGAGCCACCGGACGCGGCCGCGCCGGCTTCTCCCAGGTGGGCCTGGCGACCCTCCAAGCCGACACGTTCTTCTTCCGGCCGTGTGGCACCTCGCCTCAAAAACCCCAGGGCGTGGGCCGCCGTTCGCCCCGGACGGGCATTTCCGACGCCCGCCCTGGCAAACCGCGGCCCACCGCCAAATCGCCCGTCACCCGCAAATTGCGGGCCCTCGGCGGCCAACCACCGCGTATGACCGCTGCGGCTGACCGCCGAATCGGGCCTGGTGGGGGGGTTCAAGGCACCAAAGACCGCAAACGCACGCAACCTACTGCGAAATCGCCGACAACTGGTCGTGCTCAAAGCGGAACAGACTGTCCATCTTCGAGCCCAGCATCGTGATCGCCCCAATCGCCAGAATGACGATCAGGCTCAGCATCACCGCATACTCGGTTACGGCGTTCCCGGCCTCGTCCGCAACAAAACGATCAAAATGTCTGAACCATTGGGTTAGCATGGCACTATAAGGCTACGATACAATCCCCCTCGCGTCAAAATGGAGAACCTTCCCCCGCCCCAACCCGCCGCCCAGCCGAGTTATCGCCACCTCCGACCCCCCCGGTCCGAGAACCCTACGGCAGAAAACCCTTCGGATTCTTCAGCTTCTTCGGCAAATAGTCCCTCACCACAAAGTCCAACCCGTACTTCGCGAACGCCTGCTGCTCCACACGCATCCGCATCTTCAGCATCTGCTCCAACGCCTTCTGCCACGGCTTGTGATGGTGCACGAACGGGTCGTTCTTCAACGCGTCCTGCGCCCGCTTGATGTCCTGCTCCTTCAGCTCGTGCGTCGGCAGGTTGTACTCCACCACGTCCTGCGGCGTCACCCCAAGATAGCTCGCCTGAGGCACACAAAAAAATCGATTCAAATGCGCCGCGTTCCCCGACCCCACCTTCAGCGTCCGGTAAATGTTCATATACCCGTACGGATCGCCGTCCGTAAACGCATACACCGGAATCTTCTTCTCATCCGCCAGCCGGCGAATAAACCGACGGCATGCCCGCGACGGAACCCCGCCCATGCTGATCAGAATGCAGTCCTGTTCCTCAAAAAAACCCTCCTCCACCAGCCGGTCGAACATGCCCGCCGTCTCGATCGCCAGAACAAACCTCGCCTTCGTCCGAAACTCCAACTGCTCCACGCTCGACGGCACCGTATACGCCCCCGACCCGAACTTCGTGCAGTCGATCTCGATCCGCTTCCCGCTCCCCCGCTGACGATCCACCACCACCAACTGACCCGCCACCGCACCCCCGTGCTCCTCCGGCTTGAACCGCATGATCTCCCGATTCACGTCCAGCATCGCCTCGATGTCGTCCATCACCGTGTCCGACTCCGGCTGCTCCGTGAACATCGCCTCCCCCCAGTTCTTGCTCTGGTAGTACGCCTCCCGCTTCGTCGCGTGACGGTCCGTCTCCACCAGCTCCTTCGAAAGCGACATCATCCGAAGCGTCTGAGCAAACGTCTTGACCGTGTTCACCGTCAGCGTCCGAACCTTGTTCTTGTTCTGAATCTGAAGATACCCCTCCCGAGACGAATACTTCACGTTGTTCAACGCCCGTATCGGCAGCTTCATCGTCGGCTTCTGCCGCTTGCCCACCTTCTGATAAACGTCCTCCGCCGTATCCTTGATCCGTTTGATAATATCCAATGCCATCACCTGCTCCTTCAACCACCAGCCACAGGGCCGGCCACTGCGTTATTATCGGCCGTCAGACCCGATTCCCGTCAACCCCCATCCACCACACGCCGCCACGGCAAAACGTGTTTTCTGCTATCAACAATACTAATATTATACCGCTGTGCCGCCCAACGCCTACAGCTTCCACGCCCGAGCAAAGTTCTCAAATGACCGGTCATACGTCCGCTCCGCATCCGGCGGAAAACAGCAGCCCGGCAATTCCCGATTCTTCAAATGATACTGCAGGCACTCGCAGCATACACCCTGCTTCGAACACCCACTATATGAACAACTGCAAAAACTTAAGTTACGCTGCTTTTTGCATTCCACCGGCACGTCTCCTGTCTTGAGTGTAAACAGCTTTATACATTATTTCTTGCCAAACCTCGAAAGTAAATGCCCACACGCCCTCAAAACCCCCTTTTTATCGGCCCTTCCCGCCCGCCGAACTTGACCACATCCGCCGGTAGGCTAAGATGGTTTATGGGGTCGTCAGCCGTGGGGGCACGGGCCGGCGGCTGTTTACGCGAAACACCACATGACCACTCAGCGGCCTTGCCGCATCATGGCCGCCAAGACGGGTCACAAAACGAGGAGAGAGAGCAATGGATACAATCAGAACATCTCTGGCCGGAGCTTGCGTCGCGCTGATCCTGGCAATCGCCGGCTGCGGTCCCGGCGTCTTCGACCCCAACACCCTCGACCCCAACGCCGCCGATCCAAACACCCTGGATCCCAACACCACCGATCCGAACGCCGTCGAGCCCAACCAGACCGACCCCAACGCCGCACCGCCGCCCCAGGGAGGCGACCAACTCCCCGTCGCCCCCGAAAGCCTCGCCTTCGATAACCAGGGCAACCTCTACGTCGCCTCCGAATTCGTCGGCGTCTACCGCCGCCAGGCCGACGGCGAATACGTCCAACTCATTTCCAACGACGACAACGCCCTCGACAGCCTCGACAAAATCCGCTTCGTCAACAA